>Ga0265332_10001767_pt1 | contig 11687 bp, 8 predicted proteins | sample 41926metaG_FD_202084 | JGI IMG/M metagenome (GOLD analysis project Ga0265332, IMG submission 202084) | Rhizosphere microbial communities from Carex aquatilis grown in University of Washington, Seatle, WA, United States - 4-19-26 metaG | ecosystem: Host-associated > Plants > Roots > Rhizosphere >...
GACAAATGGATTTGGCGTGGCCGATGTGCAGGTAGCCGTTCGGCTCCGGCGGAAAACGGGTCACGATCGCGGTCTGCCGTTTGGAATCGAGGTCCGCCTGAATGATGTCGCGGATGAAGTCGCGCCCCGCCTCAAGCGTCGCCGTCTCGCTCACCGTCATGCTTTTGCCCTGTTGCTGTCGCCGTTGCGGCCGTGCGCCCGATCGATCCGCGTATGTGCCAAATTTGAACGGCCGCGCCAACCCTGCCGCGATCGCCGGATCGACCATCCGGACGCCGATCACTGAAGGCCCATGATCTATGGTGTCCCACCGCTCCCGCCCAGTCTTACTGTGCCACCAGATTTGCGAGCGATCGGTGGTGCTTATCGTTGTGCCCTCTCCCTGCAGGGAGAGGGCGGCTCGAATTTCCAACAGCTAAGAAGGGGTGAGGGTCTTTAGCCCTAAATGAGACCCTAAACCCTCACCCAACCGAAGCAACTGCATCGCAAATTCAAGTGTCGAACTTTGTGACGCAGTGAGATGAGGAATTCGAAAGCCTCGCCAACCCTGCGATCGGGAATGACCTGCGGTTTCCGTCATGATACATCCGCCCACCGCAGCGGCTTGAACGCGGACCACGCCATCGAGGTCTTGAGTTTGCAAGAGGTATTGGATTTGCAATCGCCCCCCGCCCAGACCGCCTTCGCGGCGATGACCGCGCGTTCCCGCTCCGCGCCATGAGTGAGACCATCGTCACGCGCTTTGCGCCCTCCCCCACCGGCTTTCTGCACATCGGCGGCGGCCGCACCGCGCTGTTCAACTGGCTCTATGCCCGCGGGCGCGGCGGCAGGATGTTGCTGCGGATCGAGGACACCGATCGCGAGCGCTCGACCCAGGGCGCCATCGACGCCATTCTCGATGGGCTGTCGTGGCTCGGGATCGAATGGGACGGCGACACCGTCTATCAGTTCGCGCGCGCCGCGCGCCACCGCGAGGTGGTCGAGCAACTGCTGGCGAGCGACCGCGCCTATCGCTGCTATGCGAGCCCCGATGAGCTGAAAGACATGCGCGAGGCGGCGCGCAGCCAGGGCCGCTCCAAGCTTTATGACGGCCGCTGGCGCGACCGCGATCCCGGCGATGCGCCGCAAGGCGTCAAGCCCGCCATCCGTCTCAAGGCGCCGGTATCAGGCGAGACGGTGATCGAGGACCAGGTGCAGGGCCGCGTGGTCTGGCAGAACGAGAACCTCGACGACCTGGTGCTGCTGCGCTCGGACGGGAACCCGACCTACATGCTCGCGGTCGTGGTCGACGATCACGACATGGGGATCACTCACATCATTCGCGGTGACGATCACCTGACCAACGGCGCGCGCCAGACGCAGATCTACGAGGCGCTCGGCTGGTCGGTGCCGGTGATGGCGCATATTCCGCTGATCCACGGTCCGGATGGCTCCAAGCTGTCCAAGCGCCACGGCGCCCTCGGCGTCGATGCCTATCGCGCCATGGGCTATCTGCCGGCGGCGATGCGGAACTATCTGGTGCGCCTGGGCTGGAGCCATGGCGACCAGGAGATCTTCTCCACCGAGGAGATGATCGCGGCGTTCGACCTGCCGCAGATCGGCCGCTCGCCCGCCCGCTTCGATTTTACCAAGCTCGAAAGCGTCAACGGTCATTACATGCGCGAAGCCTCCGGCGCCGAGCTGCTGGCGGAAATCGAGCGCCTGCTGCCGCATATCGCCAACGGCAAGACGATCGCCGACAAGCTGACGCCGGAGGTGAAGGCGAAATTCCTCGCCGCTATGCCGGGGCTGAAGGAGCGGGCCAAGACCCTGGTCGAGCTGATCGACAATGCCCATTACATTCTCGCCGAGCGCCCGATCGCGATCGAGGCCAAGGCGGCGGCGCTGCTGACCCCGGAGGCGCAGGCGCTGCTGCGCGACCTGCACGGGGAATTGTCGGCGGTCGAACCCTGGACCCCCGCCAATACCGAACAGGCGGTGCGCATGTTCGCCGAACGCCAAGGCGTCAAGCTTGGCGCGGTGGCGCAGCCGTTGCGGGTGGCGATGACCGGCCGGACCACGTCGCCCGGCATTTTCGACGTGCTGGATGTGCTCGGAAAGCAGGAGAGCCTGGACCGCCTCAGCGACCTCGGCGCTTAGCCGTCGCGAAGGCCGTCCGAGGCCTCGCGGCCGGTGATGGATTATCATTGGGCGCCGCAATATATTGGCCCTCGGGACCACGATACGGTCCAATCCCACGGCATGGCAGCGCGCCCCGGCGGCATCTTGCGGTGCACACAAGGATAGGATACGCAAACTCAGATGGGACTTTTCAACCTGCTCCGGCGCGCGAGCCTCAAGAGGCCGAGCAGACGATCCGAGGGCACGAGCATGGATGCCAAGACGGGTGAAGCCAAGACCGGCGCCAACACCAAATCCGCAAAACTGACCGTCGGCGACAAGAACTGGTCGTTTCCGGTTTACGAGGGCACGATCGGCCCCGACGTCATCGACATCGGCAAGCTCTACGCCGAGGCCGGGATGTTTACCTACGATCCCGGCTACACCTCGACGGGAAGCTGCGAGTCCAAGATCACCTACATCGACGGCGATGAAGGCATCCTGCTCTATCGGGGCTATCCGATCGAGCAACTGGCCGAGCACGGCGACTTCCTGGAAACCTGTTATTTGCTGCTCTACGGCGAGCTGCCGACGGCGTCGCAGAAGGCCGACTTCGACTATCGGGTGACGCGTCACACGATGGTCCACGAGCAGATGATGCGGTTCTTCCAGGGCTTCCGGCGCGACGCCCATCCGATGGCGGTGATGGTCGGCAGCGTCGGCGCGCTGTCGGCGTTCTATCACGACTCCACCGACATCTCCGATCCGGTCCAGCGCATGATCGCCTCGATCCGGATGATCGCGAAGATGCCGACGCTCGCGGCGATGGCGTACAAATATTCGATCGGCCAGCCCTTCATCTATCCGAAGAACGAGCTCGATTTCGCCACCAACTTCCTGCGCATGTGCTTCGCGGTGCCGTGCGAGGAATACAAGCCCAATCCGGTGCTCGCGCGCGCGATGGATCGCATCTTCATCCTGCATGCCGATCACGAACAGAACGCGTCGACGTCCACCGTGCGGCTCGCCGGCTCCTCCGGCGCCAATCCGTTTGCCTGTATCGCGGCCGGCATCGCCTGCTTGTGGGGCCCGGCCCATGGCGGCGCCAACGAAGCCGCGCTGAAGATGCTGGCGGAGATCGGCTCGGTCGACCGCATCCCGGAATACATCAAGCGCTCGAAGGACAAGAACGACTCCTTCCGCCTGATGGGCTTCGGCCACCGCGTCTACAAGAACTACGATCCGCGCGCCAAGATCATGCAGAAGACCTGCCACGAGGTCCTGAGCGAACTCGGCCACAAGGACGATCCGCTGCTGCAGGTCGCCCTGGAGCTCGAGCGCATCGCGCTGCACGACGAGTATTTCATCGAAAAGAAGCTCTATCCGAACGTCGATTTCTATTCGGGCATCACCCTCAAGGCGATGGGGTTCCCGACCACGATGTTCACGGTTCTGTTCGCGGTGGCCCGCACCGTCGGCTGGATCGGGCAATGGAAAGAGATGATCGAGGATCCGCACCAGAAGATCGGGCGGCCGCGTCAGCTCTATACCGGCGCCACCCGCCGCGAGTATTCGCCGATCTCCCGGCGGAAATAACGCGGAGCTTGGGCGGCTGCCAGTTGGGGTAACTTAATCAGCCGCGAGCCAACTGCGCTCCCTCTCCCCAGCGGGGAGAGGGTTGGGGTGAGGGGGGTCCGCGCTATCGATGGAGTTAGAACCCTCACCCGGCGCGCGGATCGCGCGCCGACCTCTCCCGGGCGGGAGAGGTCAGAAAGTGGCGTCGCACCAACTCCGTCTGTCATCAACCGACAGCATTTTTTTCTGAACTTTGTGCCGTCAGCAGTGGCCGTGCATGCGCGATCACGATGGTGGCGGCCTCTTGGCTCGGCGCCATGGTGCCGACTCCCATGATCGCGTCGATCCGCGCGAACGCATCGCACTGACGCCGGCGTGCCGGCGTATCGGTCAGCAGAGATTCGAGCGCCGCCGTCAATTGTTCGGGATTGGCCTGCCGCTGCAGATATTCCGGCATCACGTTGTCGCCGAGCACCAGGTTGGCGAGCACGATGGTCTGGACTTTGATCAGCGGGCGCAGGATCAGTTCCTCGATCAGCGGCGCCTTGTAGGCGACGACGGTCGGCACGCCCGCGATCGCGAGCTCCAGGGTGACTGTGCCGGATGCGGCGAGCGCCGCCCGCGCGTTGCGGAAGGCCGCGAGCTTCTGCTGGGCATCGACCACGATCCGCGGCTGCACGGCCCAGCCCGCGGTCCCCTGCTTCACTCGCGCCAGCAGATGCGGCACCGTCGGCAGCACCAGGTCGATCGGGCCGTGGCGCTCCACCACGCGGGCGACGGCGGCGCCAAAGATCGCCAGCAGCCGGTTGATCTCCGCGCTGCGGCTTCCCGGCAAGACCAGCACCAAGGGCGGTGACGCCAAGCGTCGCTGCGCCTCTTCCCGGTTCGGCCGCAAGCTCGCGGCGTCTTCCGCCAGCGGATGGCCGACATAGGAACAGGGCGGGCCGCCCAATCGCGCGTGTGCCGCCGGTTCGAACGGCAGCAGCGCGAGGATGTGATCGACATAGGCCCGCATGGCGCGCGCCCGGCCGGGGCGCCAGGCCCAGACCGAGGGCGAGACATAATCGATGATCGGGATCCCCGGCGCCGCGGCGCGCACCCGCCGTGCCACCCGATGGGTGAAGTCGGGGCTGTCGATGATCACCATGACATCCGGCTGCGCCGCGATCGCCGCCACCACGGTCTGCCGCATCCGACGCAGAATGGTCACAAGCCGAAACGGCACCGCGGCGAAGCCGATGATCGCAATGTCGGAGATCGGAAACAGGCTGTTCAGTCCGTGCGCGGCCATGTCGTCGCCGCCGACGCCGGAAAATCGCACATTGCCGCCGGTGCGCTCCAACAGCGCGCGCATCAGCGCAGCGCCCAGCCGGTCCCCGGATTCCTCGCCGGCGACGATAAAGACCGAGAGCGGTCGCGCCGAAACCGTCTGGGCCGACGACGCCGGCGCCGCGGCGTTCATGACCCGCCCTGCCGCGCTATCGTCCCGACCACAAAAATACCGGCGGCGTCGGCCCGCCGCGCGACTTCGATCGGCTCCGCAATGATCGCGGCGCCGGCGATCACCGCGAGGCCGGCGAGCCCGGCGCGGGCGATGTTGTCGATGGTCGATGGTCCGATCGCCGGCAGGTCGATGCGCTGGTCCTGTTGCGGCTTCGGCGCCTTGACCAGAACCCCGATCCCCGACGCCACGTGAATGCGTCCCTCGCGGCGGAGGTCCGCGACCCGCTTCAACATGTTGTCGGTGCCTTCGGCGGCTTCGATCGCCAGCACGTGGCCGTTGGCGACCACCACCGCCTGGCCGACATCGAACGGGCCGATCTCGGCCAGCAGCGCCAGCGCCCGCGCGATGTCGGTCTGATCGCGTGCCGAGGGCTGGTGTTGCGCCAGCGGCCCTTCGCGCACCAGGATCTCCGGCGCGACCTCGTGGGCGCCGACCACGTGAAAGCCGAGATCCTCGAAAATGCGCGCCACGCCCGACAGCAGGTGATCGTCGCCGCCGCGATAGGCCCGCATGATGCTCGGCATCGCCCGCACCGTGCCCCAGTCCAAGCGCAATTGCCCGAGCGAGGGCCGCACCAGCGTGCCGATGAACACCACATCCCGGCAGCCTTCCTGGCGCGCCAGTCGGCTGAAGCGCCCGAGTTGCGCGATCGCGATCCAGTAGTGCGGATAGCGTGCGACCTGCACCGGATCGGCCCAGCCGCGGCATGCGAACAGCACCACCCGGCGCCCTTGCTGCTGCACCACATCGGCCACTGCGAACGGAATGCTGCCGCCGCAACACACCATCGCGAGCGGACCGGGGTCGGCCGCGCCGGCCGCCGGGGCGGTCATGATCCGCCGTCGATGTCGCCGCGATGCACGGCCATGGTCAGCGGTCGCGATCCCGAGGTCACGAACGACACGACTTTGGCGACCAGCGGATCCTCGCCGGCTTCGGCCGCGACCTGCGCGAAGCGCGCGCGAAACGTTCCCTCGCCGAAAAACATCGCCTGGTAGGCGTGCCGCAAACGATGAATATTGGCCTTGGTGAATCCGCGCCGGCGCAATCCGACCACGTTGAGCCCGACCAGGTTGGCGAGCGGCCCCGACGCCAGCGCCCACGGAATCACATCGGCGCGGATGCCGCTCAGGCCGACGATCATCGCGCCCTCGCCGATGCGCACGAACTGGCGCACCGCGGCGTGGCCGCCGAACACGACAAAATCGCCGACCGTCACATGGCCGCCGAGCGAGACATTGTTGGCGACGACGACATGGTTGCCGACCTTGCAATCGTGTCCGACATGGGAGCCCGCCATGAAGTAACCGTGGTCGCCGACCTCGGTGACGCCGCCGTCGTCCTCGGTGCCGGTGTTCATGGTCACGCATTCGCGGATGTCGCAGTCGGGGCCGACGATCAGCTTGGTCGGGCCGCCGCGGTACTTGAACGATTGCGGCGGCGTTCCGAGCGACGCGAACGGATAGATCACCGTCCGCGCTCCGATCGTGGTGTGGCCGGTGAGATGGACATTGGCGACCAGGCGGCAGCCCTCGCCGACGACCACGTTGGCGCCGATCACGCAATACGGCCCGATGCTGGCGCCGTCGCCGATCACCGCGCCGGTCTCGACCTGCGCGGTCGCATGAATCGCGGTCATCGCAGCCTCACGAGTCCGCAATCAAGGCGCCGACCTCGGCCTCGGCCACCATCTGGCCGGCCACCATCGCCTCGCCGCGGAACCACCACATGGTTCGCCGCCGGGCGATCTTGGTCATGTGATATTCGATCGTGTCGCCGGGAATCACCGGCTTGCGAAACTTTGCCTTGTCGATGGTCATGAAGTAGACGCGCTGCGGCCGCCCGGCGGTCGTACCGGAGAGGATACACATGGCGCCCGCCGTCTGCGCCATGCCCTCGATCATCAGCACGCCCGGAAACACCGGATTGCCCGGGAAGTGACCGAGAAATTGCGGCTCGTTGATCGTGACGTTCTTGATCCCGATGCCGGATTCGTCGCCCCTGATGTTGAGGATCCGATCCACCATCAGGAACGGGTAGCGGTGCGGCAGCGATTTCAGAATCTGCGCGATATCCGCGGCCTCGAGCGTCGTCACAACGTCTTTCATTCGCCTTGCCTCACCGCTCGTCCACCGGATCGCCACCCGCCTTTCCGGCCGCGTGCCGGCGCGCGTAGCGCTCGAGCAGCATGACCTCGCGCAGCCATTGCTTGACGGGCTTGGCAGGAAACCCACCCCAGCGCGCGCCCGCCGGTACGTCCCCATGGACGATGCTCGTCGCTGCGATCTGGGCGCCCTCCCCGATCGTCACGTGGTTGTTGACGCCCACACGCGCGGCCAGAACGACGAAATCCTCAAGTGTCACGCTGCCGGAAATGCCGGTCTGCGCCACCAGAACGCAGTGACGTCCGACCGAAACATTGTGGCCGATCTGGACAAGGTTGTCGATCTTGGTGCCTTCGCCGATGACGGTATCCCTGTTGGCCCCGCGGTCGATGGTGCTGCCGGCGCCGATCTCCACGTCATCCTGGATGATCACGCGGCCGACTTGCGGTACCTTGAGATGGCCCGCGGTGCCCATCACGTAGCCGAAGCCGTCTTGTCCGATCCGCACGCCGGGGTGCATGATCACGCGGTCGCCGATCAGCGCATGGACCACGGAGCAGCCGACGCCGATCGCGCAGTCGCGGCCGATCCGCACCGACGGACCGATGACGGCGTTGGCGCCGATCAGGGTTCCCGAGCCGATTTCCGCCCCCGGTCCGATCACCGCGCCGGGATCGACGGTCACACCGCTTTCCAGCCGGGCGGTCGGATGGATCGAGGTGCCGGGAGAGATGCCCGAGGACGCAAACAGCGACGACGGCCGCAGCGCATCGGGAAACAACGCGCGCGCGACGGTCACGAAGGCACGGTAGGGGTCGCGCGCCACCAGGACGCAGAGATCGGCGGCGGCGCCGGCCTCGAACCGCTGCGCGATCAGGCAGGCCCCGGCGCGGGTGCCCGGCAGCAGCTCCGCATATTTGGCGTTGTCGAGAAAGCTGAGGTCGGTCGGCCCGGCCTGGTCGAGCGGCGCGATGTTGGTGATGACGCGATCGAGCGCGGCGCCCGCGCGCGGCTTCGCCCCGGTCATGGCGACAATCTGCGCGACCGTCAAACCAATCGCCTTGGGGTGAAACAGCGGCTCGGTCATGCCAGCCCTGCCGTGGCCGGACGCATCGGGACGATCAGAACTTGGTCCCGCCGCCGAAGCGGAAGATCTGGGTCTTGTCGTAAGACGCCTTGGTGATCGGATAGGCGAGATCGAAGCGCAGCGGCCCGAACGGCGAATCCCAGATCAAGCCGACGCCCACCGACGATCGGATCATCGAATCGTTGGCCAAGGTGAGGGTTTCACCCGTCGCCGGGAACGTGGTGATGCCCCTGTAATCGAACACCTGGCCGGCATCGGTAAACACCGCACCGCGCATTCCGACATCCTTCGGCAGGAAGAACAGCGGCTCCTGCAATTCCAGGCTCGCGGCCCAATACATCGAGCCGCCGAGCGGATCGAGATTGGTGCCGGGCGTGATGTCGCGCGGGCCGAAGCCGTAGGGTGCGAAGCCGCGGACCAGATTGGGGCCGGCCTGGAAATTATCGAGAATGCGCAGCTGCTGTCCGCCCCAGGCCTGAATGTATCCGCCTTGCAGATGGGTCAGGCTGACGATGTCCGGCAGCACTTCGTAATAGTAGCGGGTGTCGACGGTGTTCTTGATGAAGTCCACGTCGCCGCCGACGCCGGCGAAATCCTGCTTGAAGTCGACTGCCCAGCCGGCCGTCGGGTTCTTGTTGGCGTCGAGCGAATTCCACGAGATCGTGTAGCCGACCAGCGACACCACCGCCGGGCCGGCATCCGCCTGCGCGCGCACCGCGAGCGAAGCCTCGCCGTCAGCATAACAATTGTTGATGAAGGCCGCGCCCGTCGCCGGATCGATCATGCTCTGGTTGGCGGGGGTCGGAAACGTGTTGTTGGCGCTGCTCGGATTGATGTTGTTACAATTGTTGAGGTTCTGCGGCAGAATGATTTCCTGCCGGTACAACGAATACCGCAACTGCATGGTCAGATTGTCGGCGATCGGGAAGCCCAGGCTCTCGGTGGTGCCGATGGTCTTCGACGTATAGGACGTATAGAGCGCGCTGGTCTGTTCCTTGTCGAAGATGCTCAGCCCGAGCGACAGGCGGTAGCCGAGGAAGTAGGGATCGGCGAACGCCACGTCGAAGCCGCGCGAATATTGGCCATATTGCACGGCGGCGCGCGCGTAGAGTCCCTGCCCGAGCAGGTTGCGCTCCGACACCGAGACTTCGCCGAGGAAGCCGTCCGAGGTCGAATAGCCGCCGGAGAACGAGAACTCGCCGGTCGAGGTTTCCTCGACATCGACATTGACCACCACCCGATCGGGCGCCGAACCCGGCTCATTGGTGATCTTCACGTTCTTGAAGTAGTTGAGGTTCTTCAATCGCCGTTCGGCGCGATCGATCAGCGCGCGATTATAGGCGTCGCCCTCGCCGATATCGAACTCGCGGCGGATGACGTAGTCGCGCGTGCGCGTGTTGCCGCGAACATTGATCCGCTCGATGTAGGTATGCGGCCCCTCTTCGATCGCATAGACCAGATTGACGCGCTTGGCCTGGAAGTCGCGATCGCCGCGCGGACGGACCACTGCGAACGGATAGCCGCGCTTGGCGATTTCGATCGTCAGCGATTCCACGGTCTTTTCCACGGCGTCGGCGTTGTAGACCGAGCCGGCCGGGGTGCGCAGCTTGTCGCGCACCATGTTGGGATCGATCGCCATGACGCTGGATTGAATGTCCACGGTTCCGAAGCGGTACTGTTCACCCTCTTCGATATTGAAGGTGATGATGAAGCCCTTCTGGTCCGGAACATATTCCGCCGTCGCCGACACGATGCGGACGTCGGCATAGCCGCTCTTGAGATAGAACCGGCGCAGCAGGTCGCGATCGGCTTCGATGCGATCGGGATCGTAGACGTCGGTGCTCTTGAGGAAGCTCAGCCAGTTGGATTCGCTGGTCTTGATGATGTCCTTGAGACGGAAATCCGAATAGGCGTGGTTGCCGACGAACACCAGTTTGGTGACGCCGGTCTTGTCGCCTTCGTTGATCTCGTAGACGAGATCGACCCGGTTATTGGGCAGCTCGATGATTTTCGGATTGACCTGGACGTTGTAGCGGCCGCTGCGCTGGTAAATCTCGACGATGCGCTGCGCATCCGCCTGAACCGTCGGCCGGGAAAATGTTCCGCGCGACTTCGACTGCACTTCGGCGGTGAGCTGTTCTTCCTTGACCTTCTTATTGCCTTCGAAGGCGATCCGATTGATCACCGGATTTTCAATCACGGTGACGACAATTTTACCGCCGGACGGCGTGATCCGCACATCCTGAAACAGCCCGGTGCCGTACAAAGCTTTAAGGGCGGCGTCGATCTTGGCGGCATCCAGGTGCTCGCCGGCGCCGGCATGGAAATAGGACCGGATGGTATCCGCCTCGACACGGCGGTTGCCTTCCACCACGATGTTGCTTGCGGACTGAGCCCACACAACGTCGGCGGTACCGACCGCGACCGCGGCCGAACCCAAAAAGGCTCCCCCGAGGACCAAGCCGACAATGCCAAGTCCTCTTAATAGCCGCACACCACACCCCATGCGCAACGTGCCCTTGTTGCTGCCCTTACACTCCGCCCCCAGGCGGAATCGCCTCAAATCACGACTTCTTGTAACCCGTTTCGGCAAATCTGCAAACCAACGGCTCCCCATTTTTCCCCTTTAAACTCAGAAAGTTGCCGCGGCGCTACAATGGGAATCTTGTCACGTAAAAAACAAATTGATGACATATTTGACGATGTCGTTTTTGGTCGCGAACACCATCAGCACCAGAACGATCGCCAGCCCGATTCTAAATCCGACCTCCTGCGCCCGGTCCGACAGCGGCCGGCCGCGGACGGTTTCGATGGCATAGAACAACAGATGGCCCCCATCGAGCAGAGGAATCGGAAACAGGTTCAGTAGTCCGATGGAAATCGACAAAAATGCGGCGAGGTTGAGCAGCGGCATGAAGCCCAGCGTCGCCACCTGACAGGAAATCACCGCGATCTGGATCGGGCCGCCCAGCTGATCCGCCGATTCCCGCCCGACGAAAATACCGCCGATATAAGACAGCGTCGTCGTGATCACCGTTGCGGTCTGCTCGGTCGCGAGCCACACCGCCTGGATCGGTCCGACCCGCTCGGTCTTGACGTCGTCCGGGCTGGTGGCGGACCGGGTAATGCCGAGCACGCCTTCGCGCCGGACATTGCCGAAGAAATCCTTGTTCTCCTTCAAGGCCGGCGTCGCCTTCAGCGTCACTTCTTTGCCGTCACGGTCGACCACCACCTCGAGCGTGTGCCCGGCGTTGGTGGTCACGATCCGCTGCATGTCGGCAAAGCTTTCGATCTTCTTGCCGTCGATCGACAGCAC
>Ga0265332_10001769_pt1 | contig 11670 bp, 11 predicted proteins | sample 41926metaG_FD_202084 | JGI IMG/M metagenome (GOLD analysis project Ga0265332, IMG submission 202084) | Rhizosphere microbial communities from Carex aquatilis grown in University of Washington, Seatle, WA, United States - 4-19-26 metaG | ecosystem: Host-associated > Plants > Roots > Rhizosphere...
CGATGACTTCGGTCACCACGCCCTTTTCCTTCAGGCGCACGGCCTCTTCGACGGCGATTTCGTCAAAGGGGTTCATGCTCATCTTGACGTTGGCGATGTCCACGCCGGTTCCGTCGGACTTGACCCGAACCTTGACGTTGTAATCGACCACGCGTTTTACGCTTACCAGGACTTTCATGTTGTTTACTCCGTGTATTGTTTGGTTGGCTTTCAAGAGCCAATGAGAGATTTGGCTGCGGTCTTATTCACCGCTCATTTGCAAGATTTGTCGAGTCGCATTCTCTAGCATCCGCTGAAGCAACGTTTGGATCTCGCCTGCCAGATCGCTACGGTATGCGAACGGGAACGTTTCATTCATGTACAGACTCTGGCACATCTCCAGTTGAATGGTGTGGACGCCGCGGTCCGGATTTCCGTAATGGCGTGTGATATAGCCGCCTTTGAATCGTCCGTTGAGTACATGGGTGAAGGGCATCGCCGGGGAGGCCATGCTCAGTGGCATCAGCACTGCAGCCATGATGGATGGGTCGCAAGTAGCACCGTCGTTGGTCCCAAAATTGAAGTCCGGCAATTTGCCGTCAAACAGTCGCGGCAGCACACTGGCGATGGAATGGGCTTCCCAGAGTAGTACATGGCGGTGCTTTTTCCGCAAGCGGGACAGCTCTTCCTGCAACGCGTTGTGGTAGGGCTGCCAGTACTGGCGCATTCGCCGTTCGATTTCGACGCTGTCCAGCACGTAACTGGCCGGATAGAGCGCGACGCCCCGAAACGTCTCTGTCGGACACAGACCGGTGGTGGTTTGTCCGGGATAGAGGCTTTCGCCGGTGAGAGGGCGGTTCAGATCAATCGCATAGCGCGATACTGTGGCGCCCAGCACCGATGCCCCCAGCCCTTTGGCAAATTCGTAAAGCCGATCCAGGTTCCAATCGGTATCACTGAGCACGCTGGCTTCCGGGGTGAATGATGGAATGATTTCCGCAGGAAGTGTCGTTCCCAAATGGGGAATCGAAATGAGCAAAGGTATTTCACCTTGATGCAAAGTAAATATGGGTGAGTTCATGGGGTAATGACGAGGGTGTTATCGGGTAAGGACGGCATGCGTAAACGCATCGCAGGCAAGGTCTCGTGTTCCAGAACGGCGCGCGTCAGGCGCGCAATGTCGTTGGCCATGGGTGCCCATTCGGTTTCGCGGCACATCAGGTAGAAGTCGCGGCCACTGAGGTTGGTTTCGGGGACTGGAAGCAATTCAAGATCATCCAGCCACGCGCGCGATTGCCACAAGCACAAAGGTGTGGTGATAGCCCAGCCCAGGCCTGCTGCAACCAGACTGAGCATCGGATCAGTCGCATCGAATTCAAAACGCCTGGGCGCACTTATGCCTGCATGGCGCAAAAATCTTTCTATCTGTTGGCCAATCACGGAGCGCTGGGTATAGCGGATCAGTGGCAGGTTTTCGGTCACGGTCTTCAGATCACGTGCCTGGGTCAGCGGGCCTGGTGCCGCGCCGCGCGCAAACACCGCGACCCAGCGTTCGGAAAACAGCAGGCGCTGGGTGATGCGGCTGTCCTCAAGTGGAACTTCCGTACAAATGGCCAAATCCAGATCGCGGGCAAGCAATTGCTGATTCAGACCAGGCGTCAGACCTGACCACAGTTGCAGTTGGCGCGTGGTCCCGGACAACGCGCGCACCAATGCCGGCCCCACCGTAGCGGCAAATGAATCGACACATCCCAAACGCAGTTGTCCGTGCTCCTGGCGCACGCTGGCGCGCATCTGCTCGGAAATCAAACGGGCACTGGTCAGCAATCCACCGGCCATTTCTAGCAACAGGTTGCCGGCCCGTGTGGGACGTGCGGGACGCACATCCCGGTCGAATAGTGTCGCGCCGTAGTTGGCTTCCAGCACCTGAATGATTTGGCTGACAGCGCTTTGGGTAATACCCAGCCGTTGTGCCGCCAGTGACATCGAGCCGGCCGCGCAAACGGCCTCAAAGGTTTCCAGCGCACGCAAATCCGGTAGTGCCGCCTCACCGCGCGGGCCACGCAATGCCAGAGGTGCCGGTGTTGGCGTCGAGGAGGAAGGTGTTTTGCGCATAGTCGAATGAAGTGGGGATCGTGGATCAGTCGGTCGGAGATGCTTTTTATATCAGCAAATTTAATGGTTTAAATTAATTTAGCTTCTATTGAAGGGGCTCGCCGGTGCGCTGCATACGCTTTGCTTCTCTTGAAACCTCAATGGAAGCTGCTATGGAAAAGTTTGATGCGATCGTGATTGGTGCTGGAGTAATCGGTAGTTCGGTGGCTTACCACTTGGCGCGTTTGGGCTGCACCAAAGTGCTGGTGTTGGAGCGGTCTCAAATTGGTGCCGGCACCACTTCCCAATCCAGCGGCATTTTGCGGACCCATTATTCGGTCATCGAAAACGTGCGCATGGCGCAGGCGTCATGGCAGGTATTCAACGATTTCGCCAACTACCTCGACGACGACGAGGCCAGTTCTGGAATCGTGAAATGCGGCTATGTCATCGCTGCGCCCGACGGTCCGAAGTTGTCTCCCTTGCGCAGCGCTCTCGAAGCACAACAAGCGCAGGGAATTGAGGTGCGTTTTCTGGGCCGGGAAGAGGCTACCAGCTTGCTTCCGATAGCGCGATTTGACGACGCTGCACTGATCGGATTCGAGCCCGAGGCCGGCTTTGCCGATGCTTATATGGTCGCCACCGGGTTCGCGCGCGCGGCGCGGCGCCTGGGTGTAAAGATCATGGAGGGAGTGGAGGTACATAAGTTGCTGTTGCAGGACGGCCGCGTTGCCGGAGTAGAAACCTCACAAGGCACTTTTCACGCGGGCACGGTGGTCAGCGCGCAGAACATCTGGGCCACCGACATTGAGCGTTGGACTGGTATTGCGACGCCGGTGGTTGCGGAGCGCCACACCGTGCTGGCACTGGAAGGACCGCAGCCCTACACCTTCCAGATGCCGGTATACAAGGACCTCGGTTCGCCGGGCATGCTGTATTGCCGCAGCTATGGGGGCAAACAGATGTTGGTCAGCGAGGGGATTGTGGGTGAGACGCTGGCGTCGCCGGACAATGAGCAGGGCGACATCAGCATGGACTATATGGTCGATATTGGGGCGCAGGTAGCCGATCGGTTTCCAAGCTATGAGACTGCAGGTATTGCATCTTCATGGACCGGCGTTTACGACGTGACGCCCGATTGGAATCCGGTGCTGGGTCGTCTGCCGGAAGTGCCGGGCTTGGTGGTCGGCTACGGCTTTTCCGGACATGGCTTCAAATTGTCTCCTGCGGTTGGCCTAGTGCTTGCGCAATCGGCGCTGGAATTGAAGACCGAGGTCGACATCGCTCCCTATGCGCTTGAGCGGTTTCGCGCCGGGCGTTTGTTGACCGGAAAGTATGGCTTGGGCGCGGTGTCCTGAACGTGGCACAGCAGCCAATGCCGATCGGCTGGAGTCGCTTCGCGCTGGGCAACCTGGCGGGCACTCCTTGGCGCAATGGCGGCGGCGTGACCCGGGAAATTGCCAGCGGCAGATTGGTGACCCAAAGCCTTGCTGCCGATGCACCGGAGTTGACGCAATGGGATTGGCGCGTCAGCGTTGCCGACATTGTGGAGGAAGGTCCGTTCTCGACCTTCATAGATATCGATCGTCAAGCTGCACTGGCCGGCGGTCATGCGCTGCAGTTGCGATCTGACACTGCGATTCTGCAGTTTGACGCACCCGGCGATATGCACCGTTTCCCAGGCGAAGTCGGATTCACATCTCGGCTTGCCGCGGGACCGGTTCAACTATTCAATCTCATGACGCGCCGCGGTGTAGCCGCTGCCGCTCTTGACGTGGTTCACGATGCAACAAGTGTTGAAGTACAGGGAGATTGCGCCGCCGTTGTTCTGACCGTGCGCGGCGCCTTTCAAGCGACGGTCCAGGGTTCCGATGGCGGCACCGGCATTGTGCAACTTTTGCGCCAGGGTGATGGCATCTCGATCGCCTTGGGTACCTGCGGAAAGATACACCTTCAGCGGCTAACGGCAGACGGCTGCCTCCTGACGGCGAATGTCAGCGCCGCCTGAAGTCCCACAGATCGTACAAATGGAGACAGGCGACTAACCATTGACATGTGGATAAATAATGATCGACAAGAACTTGATCGGACACGTCATCAGGTTCTCGGGGCCATGCGGTGTGTTTCCCTGGAAACTCAACGAATCGTTCGGCTCCAGGATATAGGTCTGGTGTCCGCAACGGTATTCGATCACACCCTCCAACATATAAATAAATTCAGTGCCAGGGTGCTGGAACGTTGGATAGCGCTGAGTTTCATCATCGATCGTGATCAGAAATGGTTCAAACAACTTGACCGGGCCCTGGTCATACGCCAGCAGATGGTAGGTATGCCCACTTTTGGTGCCACGCCGAACCACTTCCATGCCTGCACCACTTTTGACGTGTTGTGCGGTGGAGACCGTAGCGTCGTATTGACTGAACAGCATCGACATGGAAACCCCCAGCGTGCGCGCTATGCGGGCCAGGGTGTCCATCCCCGCCATGGTGCTGCCAGTTTCAATCTTGGACAGCATTCCACGACTGATGCCCGCCAATTCAGAGACCTGCGCAATCGTCAATCCATCGCGCAATCGCAGTTGGCGGATAGCGCTTCCGACAGATTCTTCCAGCGACAAAGGCTGGATTTCAACCGAAGTGTTCATTGCAGATTTCCCTTTGAGGCGGAGTTTAATGCACCAAAAGAAAGTTTCTTATCAGGCACAAATGTTGCATCACAGGAATTTGCTTGATTTTAACGATCTAACCAGGAGTACTCATGAAGTCAGAATCGACCCCGCATCTCGCTCCGCCCACGGGCACGCTCATACCAGCGCCGGTATTCACGGACCTTGCACACGCGCAGCACTATTTGCTGGAACAGGGCGTCAGTTACGTACTCGCCCAGTTTGTCGACATCCACGGCGTTGCCAAGGCGAAGTCGGTCCCCGTGAGCCACCTACCTTCGGTCATGAAGGAAGGCGCCGGCTTTGCCGGGTTTGCCATCTCCGGCGTGGGCATTGAGCCGCATGGACCGGACTTTATGGCGAAAGGCGACCTGGCCACGCTGTCACTGGTGCCATGGCAACCAGGTCTGGCGCGCATGGTGTGTGAAGGCCACGTTGAAGGCCAGCCATGGAAGTTTGACAGCCGTGTAGTGCTGAAAAAGCAGATCGAACGCCTGAGCGTACGCGGCTATACCTTGTTCACCGGTCTCGAGCCGGAATTTTCCCTGCTGCGGCGCGACGAAGACGGCCACCTGCAGCCGTGCGACGCAACCGACCAACTGGCCAAGCCGTGTTACGACTACAAGGGTCTGTCACGTACACGCGGCTACCTGGAACGGCTGTCTAACGTACTGCGTGCCACAGGCATCGATGTCTATCAAATCGACCACGAAGATGCGAACGGTCAATTCGAACTCAACTACACCTTCACCGATTGTCTGAAGTCTGCGGACCACTTTGTGTTCTTCAAAATGGCCGCATCGGAGATCGCCAACGAGATGGGCCTGACCTGTTCCTTCATGCCCAAGCCGTTTGCCAATCGCCCCGGCAATGGCATGCACATGCACATGTCGATTGGCGACGGCGAGCGCAATCTGTTTTCGGATAAAAAAGATCCACGCGGCCTGGAGCTTTCGACGCTGGCCTACCAGTTCCTAGGCGGACTGCTGGCTCATGCCCCCGCGCTTACGGCGCTGTGTGCGCCGACAGTCAATTCCTATAAGCGCCTAGTCGTTGGTCGTTCCCTGACAGGCGCGACATGGGCTCCAGCCTACATCACCTACGGTGACAACAACCGCTCCAGCATGATTCGCATCCCCAAGGGCCGGCTGGAACTGCGTCTGCCCGACGGCGCCGCCAACCCCTATCTTGCCACCGCCGCCGTGATCGCTGCAGGACTCGACGGCATTGACCGCCAGCTTGATCCCGGCAATCCACAGAACACCAATTTGTACCAGTGGAGCGAGCAGGCACTTGCCGATGCCGGCATCGGCCTGTTGCCGCAAAACCTCGGCAGTGCCCTTGATGCGCTGGAAGAAGACACGCTGATTTGTGATGGGCTGGGCCCCGTGTCCCAGGAGTTTCTCAAGCTCAAGCGCATGGAGTGGCTGGAATACCAGCGCCATGTGTCGGATTGGGAAATCAAGCAATACCTCGAATTCTTTTGAAAGGAAATACCTCTATGTGCGGAATAGTTGGACTACTCATTAAAACGCCGTCGCTGCGCAGTCAGCTCGGCGAACTCATGGTTCCTATGATGATCGGCATGACCGAACGCGGCCCGGACTCGGCCGGCTTGGCGGTCTTCACACCACCACTGAGTGCCGAGCGTCGCAAGATTAGTGTCTTTGCCGGCCAACTGCCGAATGCCAGTCAATATGACTGGAATGGACTAGTGGTGTCGCTGAACACTGCACTGAACGTCAACGCGACGGTGCAAGCGCAGGGCAATCACGGCGTGATCGCTTTCGATGGATCGCCTGATGCCGTAAAGGCCTGGCTGAAAAGCACGTCACCACTGCTGCAGGTGTTCTCCACCGGTCGCAGTATTGACCTGTACAAGGACATTGGAACTCCTGCCGAGGTTGCTGCGCGTTACCACTTCGCGGATTTCCAGGGCAGCCATCTGGTCGGGCATACCCGAATGGCCACCGAGTCTGCCGTCACGCCCGACCGCGCCCATCCGTTTACCGCTGGCGAAGATTTTTGCCTGGTGCACAACGGTTCGCTGTCCAACCCCTACGGAATTCGCCGCATGCTGGCGCCACACGGCATTCAGTTTGATACCGACAACGACACTGAAGCGGCCACCCGCTTTCTGGAGTGGCGTCTGCGCGAAGGCGATACCTTGCACGAAGCGCTGCAAAAGGGTTTTGAAGTGCTTGACGGCTTCTACACCTTTCTGATGGGCACGCCCAATGAACTCGCGTTGATCCGCGACCCCTTCGCCTGCAAGCCGGCCGTGGTAGCCGAAACCGATGACTACGTGGCGATTGCCTCCGAGTTCCGCTCGCTGGCCCATCTTCCCGGCGTCAAGCACGCCAATGTTTTTGAACCCGCACCTGAGGAGATGTACGTATGGAAAGCCTGAAGTTCGATCTGGCAGCGACACCGCTGCGTGAAGTCAACCAATTCCTGCACAAGGAAGCGCCCGCGAAGGCCGGCCTGGCGGTGCAAATTGACAACCCGAATGGCGCACACGCCATTGCCGCCGGTCTGAATGCGGCCATTGATGTCACCATCGAAGGTCACGCTGGCTACTACGCCGCTGGCATGAACCAGCACGCCACGGTCACTATCAATGGAAGCGCAGGGACCGGGGTTGCTGAAAACATGATGAGTGGCAAGGTCCACGTGAAAGGCTTTGCTTCGAACGCAGCAGGGGCTACGGCACAGGGCGGCCTATTGGTCATTGATGGCGATGCCGGCCTGCGCTGTGCAATTTCCCTCAAGGGCGCGGACATCGTGGTGGGCGGCTCGGTTGGCAGCTTCTCGGCCTTTATGGCACAGGCCGGCAATCTGGTGGTTCTCGGCGATGCGGGGGAAGCCTTGGGCGACTCCCTTTACGAGGCCCGTCTGTATGTGCGGGGCAGTGTGAAAAGCCTTGGCTCGGACTGCGAAGAAAAAGCGCTTGGCGGCACCGAGCTAGAAATTCTCAGCGACTTGCTGGTGCGCTCCGGTCACGCTGACATCGATCCCACCACTTTCAAGCTGTACGGCTCGGCCCGCACGCTTTACAACTTCCATGTCGACAACGCAGGAGCCTATTAACATGACCGACCCCGTCTCAACCCCATCCCATTCTGCACCCGGTACAGCACACACGCCGCCACGCTTTTCCGCTACGTTCGATCCGGGCACACTGGCGGAAATTCGCCGAGCTGCGGCCACCGGCATCTACGACATCCGTGGAGGCGGCACCAAGCGCAAGTTACCCCATTTTGATGACCTGCTGTTTCTCGGAGCCTCGGTCAGCCGGTATCCCCTGGAAGGCTATCGCGAAAAATGCGGTACCGACGTTGTGCTGGGCACGCGCTTCGCCAAAAAGCCGATTCACCTGAAAACTCCTGTCACGATCGCGGGGATGAGTTTCGGCGCATTGTCGGCGCAGGCCAAGGAAGCGCTTGGTCGCGGTGCCAGTCTGGCGGGTACCAGCACGACCACCGGCGACGGTGGCATGACTCCAGAGGAACGGGGTCAGTCCAAGACGCTGGTCTACCAATACCTCCCCTCGCGTTACGGAATGAACCCGGATGATTTGCGCAAGGCCGATGCCATTGAGGTTGTGATTGGCCAGGGCGCAAAGCCGGGCGGTGGGGGCATGCTGCTGGGCCAGAAGATCAGCCCACGCGTGGCCAAGATGCGCTGCCTGCCCGAAGGCATCGACCAACGTTCTGCCTGCCGCCATCCGGACTGGACTGGTCCGGATGATCTGGAAATCAAGATTCTTGAACTGCGAGAAATCACCGATTGGGAGAAGCCCATTTATGTGAAGGTCGGTGCGACACGTCCCTATTACGACGTGGCACTGGCGGTCAAGGCGGGTGCCGACGTGGTGGTGCTGGACGGCATGCAAGGTGGCACGGCCGCTACACAAGAAGTGTTTATTGAGCATGTGGGCATCCCGATTCTGGCAGCCATCCGTCCGGCAGTGAAAGCCCTGCAAGACCTCGGCATGCACCGCAAAGTTCAGCTGATCGTATCCGGTGGCATTCGCACTGGTGCAGACGTGGCCAAGGCTCTAGCCCTGGGTGCGGACGCCGTTGCCATCGGTACTGCTGCATTGGTGGCACTCGGCGATAACGATCCCTGCTACCAGGCAGAATACGCCAAACTGGGTACCGTGGCCGGTGCCTACGACGACTGGCATGAAGGTCGGGACCCAGCCGGAATCACGACTCAGGATCCGGTCCTGGCCGCGCGCCTGGATCCGGTGTTGGCAGGCCGGAGACTGGCCAATTACCTTTCGGTACTGACCTTGGAAGCGCAAACCATCACCAGGGCTTGCGGCAAGTCGCATCTGCACAATCTTGAGCCTGAAGACTTGTGCTCCCTCACGTTGGAGGCCTCTGCCATGACCCAAATTCCGATGGCTGGCACAAGTTGGTATCCAGGCTGCGGGATGTAAACAGCCATGTCTAATTTGTTATTCATTCAAATCAACCTAACGGATGCCCTATGAAGATGATCACCGCAATTCTGCGACCCTACAAACTTGAAGATGTGCGAACGGCCTTGGACGCCATTGGCGTTCAAGGCATTACGGCAACGGAGGTTAAAGGGTTTGGCCGCCAAAAGGGACACACCGAGCTCTATCGCGGCTCTGAGTACGTGGTCGACTTCTTGCCCAAGGTCAAACTCGAAGCAGCTGTCGACGAAGCACTCGCAGCGCGTGCCATCGAAACCATTGAAAGTGCAGCGAAAACCGGAAAAATCGGCGATGGAAAAATCTTTGTCTACGACCTAGAACAGGTTATCCGCATCCGTACCGGAGAAGCCGGAAAAGAAGCACTCTAAGCACCCAACTCAAAGAGGACTCACCATGAAAAACGTATTGCTATTCCTGGCTTTTTGCCTGAGTGCGCTAACGCTTGGTTCGCTGGCGAATGCACAGACTACGGCGCCCGCAGTACCGGCAGTTACAGCGGCATCTGCCGCCTTGACAGCAACAGTACCGGCAGTGGCCGATGCCAAGGCCGCTCTTGCGCCACAGCCGGTAGCGGCTGCAACGGATGCAGCGGCGACACCGGCTCCTGTGCCAAACAAAGGCGACACCGCCTGGATGATTGTTGCAACCCTGCTAGTTGTGATGATGGCGGCACCGGGTCTCGGTCTGTTTTATGGCGGCATGGTCCGTAGCAAAAACATGCTGTCCGTGCTGATGCAGACCCTGGTTGTGTTTTGTCTGCTCGGTGTGTTGTGGGCTATCTACGGCTATTCGCTCGCCTTTACGGAGGGCAATGCCTTCATTGGTGGCTTCAGTAAGCTCTTTCTCAAAGGCGTCACACCGGATTCGGTCGCTGCGACGTTCAGCAAGGGCGTTGTCATTCCTGAATACATTTATTTCGCATTCCAGCTGACCTTTGCCGCCATCACTCCGGCGCTGATTATTGGCGGCTTTGCCGAACGCGTGAAATTCAGTGCGGTGCTGGCCTTTATGGTGCTTTGGTTCACCTTCTCCTACCTGCCGATTGCCCACATGGTCTGGTATTGGTCTGGTCCCGATGCCTATACGACACAAGCCGCCGGTGATGCAGCCACCGCAACCGCAGGCTTCCTGTTTCAAAAGGGCGCACTGGACTTCGCCGGAGGAACGGTGGTGCACATCAACGCGGGTATTGCCGCAATGGTTGGTGCGATCATGGTTGGCAAGCGCGTTGGCTGGGGGCGCGAACATATGGCCCCGCACAGTCTTGTGATGACGATGATTGGTGGTTCGCTGCTGTGGGTCGGCTGGTTTGGCTTTAACGTCGGATCCAATCTAGAAGCCACTGGCACCGCAACACTGGTGTTTGTGAACACCTTGCTGGCTACCTGTTCCGCAGCCGTTGCCTGGTCTTTGCTGGAGGCTTTGCTCAAAGAAAAACCCTCTATGCTGGGCGCGGTGTCCGGCGCGATTGCGGGACTGGTGGTGATTACTCCAGCCTGCGGCTACGTTGGCCCCATGGGCAGCCTGATTATGGGCCTTCTGGCTGGCATTATTTGCTACTGGGGTGTCAATGGTCTGAAACGCATGATCGGCATGGACGATACCCTGGACGTGTTTGGTGTGCACGGTGTGGGTGGTATTCTGGGCGCCATCCTGACGGGCGTTTTTGCCGCTCCCTCATTGGGTGGAACCGGAGTCTATGACTACGTGGCGAATAAGGTTGCAGATTACGATATGGGCGCACAGTTGGTGTCGCAGTTGTGGGGTGCTGGTACTTCGGCAATTTGGTCAGCAGTGGTTTCAATCATTGCTTTCAAGCTGGTTGATCTGGTCATCGGACTGCGGGTCGACACGGAAGTCGAGCGTGAAGGTCTGGACATTAGTGCCCATGGAGAGTCAGCGTATAACCACTAATCTGGACCTTCGCATGGAGTAGTGGTTATTGGCGCATTGCATCGAGTAGGGTGAAGGTTTGACCTTTCACCATACTCGCACCTACTGGCCCATCGATCGATGGGAGGTTAATTGGCTCAGTGGGGAGCGGTTGGAGCAGTTGCGTGCCGTCTTTGATCAGAACTTCTGGGCGACGATTCCGGCTATCGAGGGCGCAGTGGAGGCATGTCACATCTTGAAGGGGGAGGCTACTGACCTTGCCCCTGAATTGAGCAGTTCTTAGCCCCCGATTTATGCAGCCTTTTTACGCTGTGCCGCATGCCAGCGTTGCTCAAATTGCATCGGACTGAGGTAACCCAAAGTCGAGTGCAATCTTCGGTGGTTGTAGAAGGCCATCCAGTCCATTACTGCATCCATGGCCTCCTGTCGGGTCGCGAATTTCCTGTGTGAACGGCGGAGTAAAAAGGAGCCAGTTAGCGGCGGCGTAACCGGGTATCAGTCCCAAGCCTATCCTGCGATCCAAGATTGGATCCGGAGAGGCAGAGAGGATGTACACAGACGTGGACCTATA
>Ga0265332_10001771_pt1 | contig 11654 bp, 8 predicted proteins | sample 41926metaG_FD_202084 | JGI IMG/M metagenome (GOLD analysis project Ga0265332, IMG submission 202084) | Rhizosphere microbial communities from Carex aquatilis grown in University of Washington, Seatle, WA, United States - 4-19-26 metaG | ecosystem: Host-associated > Plants > Roots > Rhizosphere >...
GACGCCATCTGGTTGACGTTGTCGGTCAGCTCCTTCCAGGTGCCGCGCACGCCCTCGACCGAGGCCTGGCCGCCGAGCTTGCCCTCGGTGCCGACCTCGCGGGCGACCCGCGTGACCTGGTCGGCGAACGCGCTCAGCTGATCGACCATGGTGTTGATCGTGTTCTTGAGCTCGAGGATCTCGCCCTTGGCGTCGACCACGATCTTCTGCTGGAGGTCGCCGGCGGCGATCGCGGTGGCGACCTTGGCGATGTTGCGGACCTGGTCGGTCAGGTTGGCGGCCATCGAGTTGACCGCGTCGGTCAGGTTGCGCCAGGTGCCGAGCACGCCGCGGACGTCGGCCTGGGCGCCGAGCCGGCCGTCGATCCCGACGTCGCGCGCCAGCCGGGTGACCTGGTCGGCGAACGAGCTCAGCTGGTCGACCATGATGTTGACCGTGTTCTTGAGCTCGAGGATCTCGCCCTTGGCGTCGACCGTGATCTTGCGGGTCAGATCGCCGCGCGCGACCGACGTCGTGACCTCGGCGATGTCGCGGACCTGGTTGGTCAGGTTCGACGCCATGCCGTTGACGTTGTCGGTCAGCTCCTTCCACACGCCGCGCACGCCCTCGACCGAGGCCTGGCCGCCGAGCCGGCCCTCGGTGCCGACCTCGCGGGCGACCCGGGTGACCTCGCTCGCGAAGCTGTTGAGCTGATCGACCATCGTGTTGAGCGTGGCCTTGAGATCGAGGACTTCGCCGCGCGCGTCGACCGTGATCTTGCGCGACAGGTCGCCGGCCGCGACCGCGCGCGCGACGTCGGCGATGTTGCGGACCTGGTTGGTCAGGTTCGACGCCATCGAATTGACGTTGTCGGTCAGCTCCTTCCAGATCCCCGACACGTCGCGGACCAGGGCCTGGCCGCCGAGCACGCCCTCGGTGCCGACCTCGCGCGCGACCCGCGTCACCTCGGACGCGAACGCGTTGAGCTGGTCGACCATGGTGTTGATCGTGTTCTTCAGCGTGACCAGCTCGCCGCGGGCCTCGACCGTGATCTTGCGGCCGAGCTCGCCGTTGGCGACCGCGGTGGTGACCTCGGCGATGTCGCGAACCTGGTTGGTCAGGTTCTTGGCCATCTGGTTGACGTTGTCGGTCAGCTCCTTCCAGATCCCCGACACGTCCTTGACGTCGGCGGTGACGCCGAGCGTGCCCTCGGTGCCGACCAGCCGGGCGACCCGGGTGACCTCGGCGGCGAACCGGTTGAGCTTGTCGACCGTGGTGTTGATGGTGTTCTTGAGCGCGAGGATCTCGCCGCGCGCGTCGACCCCGATCTTCTTGCTGAGGTCGCCGTCGGCGATCGCGGTCGTGACCTCGGCGATCGCGCGGACCTGCGAGGTCAGGTTCGACGCCATCGAGTTGACGTTCTGGGTCAGCTCGCGCCACACGCCCGAGACGTCGGCGACCTCGGCCTGGCCGCCGAGCACGCCCTCGGTGCCGACCTCGCGCGCGACGCGCGTGACCTCGGCGGCGAACGAGCTCAGCTGGTCGACCATGATGTTGATCGTGTTCTTGAGCGACAGGATCTCGCCCTTGGCCTCGACGGTGATCTTCTTTCCGAGGTCACCGGACGCGACCGCCGAGGTCACCTCGGCGATGTTGCGGACCTGGAACGTCAGGTTATTGGCCATCGAGTTGACCGACTCGGTCAGCTCGCGCCACACGCCGGACACCCCGCGCACGGTGGCCTGGCCGCCGAGCTTGCCCTCGGTACCGACCTCGCGGGCGACGCGCGTCACCTCGTTGGCGAACGCGCGCAGCTGCTCGACCATCGTGTTCATCGTGTTCTTGAGCTCGAGGATCTCGCCCTTGACGTCGATCGTGATTGTCTTGGTCAGGTCGCCCTGGGCGACCGCCGTGGTGACCCGGGCGATCTCGCGGACCTGCGAGGTCAGGTTCGACGCCATCAGGTTGACCGAGTCGGTCAGATCCTTCCACACGCCCGACACGCCCTGGACCCGGGCCTGGGCGCCGAGCTTGCCCTCGCCGCCGACCTCCTGCGCGACGCGGGTCACCTCGGAGCCGAACTGGGCGAGCCGGGCGACCATGCCGTTGACGATCCGGGCGTGGCGCAGGAACTCGCCGCGGCGCGGACCCTCCGGGGTCTCGAGCTCCATGGTCTCCTCGAGGTCGCCCCGCGCGACCGCGGTGACCACCCGGGCGATCTCGTTGGTGTGGCCGGTGAGGTCGCCGATCACCTCGTTGACCGACTGGACGTAGTCGGCCCAGCCGCCGGACAGGTTGAACCGCCGCATCCGCTTGGCGGCCTGGCCCTGCTTGCCGACCGCGCCGGACACGTCGTTGGCCTCGTCGCGGATGGTCTTGACCATCTCGACGATCTCGTTGAACGTCTCGGCGATCTGGCCGTCGACGCCGACCAGATCCTCGCGCATCTTGGTCGTGAAGTCGCCGCGCTTGAACGCGCGCAGCGAGGCCAGGATCAGGCGGTGGTCGAGCGCGGGAGCCGCCGGCGCTCGCTCGGCGGCGACGCTGCCGTTGCTGCCGGGACGGGTCGCGCGCGCCGTGCGCTGCGGCTTGTCGTCGCCGGTCTTGCCGCCTCGCCCAGTGCCGCCGTTGCGGCCGTTGCGGCCGCCCCGCGCCGTGTCGAACGTGTTCATGCTTCCTCGGTGCCGTACAGGGCGCGGAGGATCTTGTCCGCGCTCGCCGGCTTGACGATGTGGGCGTCGAATCCCGCCTCGAACGCGGCCGCGCGATCGCTGGCCTGGCCGTAGCCGGTCATCGCGATCAGGCGAGGCTTGTGGTCGGTGAGCTGCTCGCGGATCGTGCGCGCGACCTCGTAGCCGTCCATGTCGGGCAGCCCGATGTCGATCAGCGCGACGTCGGGGCGCTCGGCGACGATCAGCTGGATCGCCGCCGGCCCGTCGCCGACGACGCTGACCTCGTGGCCGCGCAGCCGGAGCAGGTCGGCGACCAGGTCGCGCAGGTCCGTGGCATCGTCGCAGACGACCGCGCGAAGGGGTCGGTCCTGGGGACCGGTCTTGTTGCGCATAGGTTTCAATTTCTCCAGGGTTACCTGATCGACGAGCGGCAGCCGGATCTCGAACGTCGCGCCCCGGCCCTGGCCCTCGCTCGCCGCGCGCACGGTTCCGCCGTGGAGCTCGATCAAGCGCTTGACCAGGCCCAGGCCGAGCCCGAGCCCGCCGCCGCCGTCGGGGGTGACCCGCTCCTGCACGAACATGTCGAAGATCTTGGGCAACAGGTCGGCCGGGATGCCGCGCCCGTTGTCGGTGACTCGCACGAACCCATCGCCGCGGTCGCTGCCCCAGTCGATCGCCAGCCGGCCGCCGGGCTCGGTGTACTTGACCGCGTTGTGGACCAGGTTGCACACGCACTGGATCAGCCGCACCGGGTCGCCGTGGACGATCGCCGTCGGCGGGTGCGCGGTGAGCTCGAGGTGGTGGTGGCGGCCGTCGATCGACGTCCGGCACGACGCGACCGCCTCGTCGACGATCCCGTCGAGGTCGATCGGCTCGCGGCGCAGCTCGAGCTTGCCGGCGGTGAACCGGGCGACGTCGAGCAGGTCGTCGACCAGCCGGGTGATGTGCTGGACCTGGCGCTGGACGATCTTGCGGATCCGCGCCGGCACCGGCTTGTCGGGCTCGTGCTCGAGGACCTCGACCGCGGTCTGCAGCGGCTGCAGCGGGTTGCGCAGCTCGTGGGCGAGGATGGCCAGGAACTCGTCCTTGCGGCGATCGGCCTCGGCGAGCTGCTGCATCTGGCGCTCCATCACCTCGGCCTCGAACCGGCGGCGCTGGGCGTGGAGCTCGCGCTCGTAGGCGCGGATCTGGGCCTGGCGAAGCTCGTCGGCCTTGACCGCGAGCTCGATCGTCCGCTCCTGGAGCTGGACGAACACCGTGGCCTTGGCGCGCAGCACCTCGGGGCGGATCGGCTTCATCAGGAAGTCGAACGCGCCGAGCTCGTACCCGCGCAGCACGGCGTCGTTCTCCCACGACAGCCCGGTGACGAAGATGATGGGCGTCGCGCGGTTGCGCTCGCGCGAGCGGACCAGCTTGGCGGTCTCGAACCCGTCCATCCCGGGCATCGCGACGTCGAGGATGATCAGCGCGAAGTCCTGGTCGAGCAGGCGGCCGAGCGCCTCGATCCCCGAACGCGCGAGCACGAGCTTGCGGCCCAGCGGCGACAGCGCGGCCTCGATCGCAACCAGGTTGGTCTGGTTGTCGTCGACCACCAGGATGTCGCGGCCGTACGTGATCCGCAGGGGCTCGGTCTCTCCGATCTGCAGATCCGTTGGTGTCAACGTGGTCGGCATGGCGGGATGAAGGGACGTCTGCCGTCCGGGCGACACCGTGGATCGAGCACGTACATCACGCGAGGCACAACTTGGACAGTCCCTTCACGGACGGCCGGACTGCATGGCGCGATTCGGGTCCGCCGCCCCGGGCCGCACACTGCAGGCTGCGTGCCCGGGAAGTGGGGTGATTGGACTCATTGGTTCTCATGCCTTTGACGGCTCTGGCCGTGCGATAGCGCCCGGTGTGCACGGACGCTCGGTGCGCGCTGCGCCGCACGGTGTGTGCTGGCGGAGCGCTAGCCGGAGGCGTCGGTGACGAGCAAGCGATCCAGCGACATGTCCACCCGGCTCTGGACCAGCCGGACGATCGAGTCGACCTCGCTGGTGGCGATCCGGAGCCGGGCCGCGAGCTCGGTCCGGATCGCATCGCCCAGGGCGGCGCGGGCGTCGGCGAGCCAGCGCGCCGCGGTCGCGCGGTGCACGCCGTACAGCTTGCCGACCTGATCGATGCTCCAGCCATCGAGCAGCTGGTAGCGCAGCAGGGCACGCGCGCGGCCGTCGAGCCCGGCCAGCGCGGCGCGCAGCGCGGCGTCGACCGTGTCGCGGTACTGCGCGCGCAGGATGCTGAGCTCGGGGTCGTCGATCGGCAGCAGGCGGTCGAACACCTCGCCGTCGTCGACCGCCACCTCGCGGCGGCCGCGGTTGATCGCGCGGATCAGCGCGCGGGTCGCGCTGACGCGGAGATAACCGCGCAGATCGCCGCGCCCGGCGTAGTCGCGCAGCGCGGCGCCGCGCTCGGCGTCGTCGACCAGCAGGATCCGGCGCAGCTCGGCGTGGACCTCGGCGGCCTGATCCGGCGACGCGCGCAGCTTGCTCGTGGCGTGGCGGAGCTCGCGGCCGACCAGCTCATCGAGCTGGAGGATGGCAACCGACTCGCCGTCGCAGCACGCGACCGCGAGGTAGACGTCGCTGCCGTGCAGCGCCTCGAGGGCCGCCGCGGCTGCGCCGGTGCCGGGGTGCGCCGCGAGCCGACGCGCGAGCTCACCGGCGAACCGCGCCGGATCGATCACGAGGTCGGGCCACGCCGCGCGCGCGGCCTGCCAGTGTCCGACCAGCGCGTCGGCGACCCGGGCGGCGTCCGTGGCGAGCTCGAGGCGGGCCGGTTCGGTCAGCGCGGCGACGAAGCCGTGGTGCAGGGTGGCGCGCAGATCCGGCACGCCGACAGCATACCCCGAGCGCGCCCGATCGCCGGTGCGGCGCGGGTCACCAGGCCGCGTCCGGCGCCGCGTCGTGCGCGTAGCTCCCGATGCAGCCGTCGAGCCGGGCCGCCAGCACGGCGTGGCCGGATCGCAGCGCGTCGCCGGCGGAGAGCGGGTGCGCGCGGCGCCGGCGGCTCGCGATCCGACGCGCCACCACGGCGAACCCGACCACGGTCGCGGCGCAGATGTCGTCGACCACGACCCGGCGCCCGCGCCAGCTCCGGTAGCCGACCGGGACGTCCGCTTCGTCGACCAGCGCGACGGCCGCCACGACGCCGGCATCGCGCGACACGCGCGGCGGTGCATGGCGCGGGGTCTCGATCGCGTCGCGGTGGTCATCCGGGTCGGCGAGATCCGCCAGGCTCAGGTAGCTCGCGCCCGCCGCGTGGAACACCAGCGTCAGCGCCGCGTCGTCGCCGGACGGCCGCGCCGTCGCCACCGCCACCGGCGCGGGGGGCAGGACGCTCGGCTCCGCCGGCAGCGCCGCCACGACCCGGTGCGGAGGGCCGATCCACGGGACCGCCAGCGCCAGCAGCGCCCCGGTGAGCGCGAGGCCGGCGAGGGCAGCGGCGGCGGGAACCATCGAACGGTCGGGAGCGGTGGCGAGCGCGGCGTGAAGCATGGCGAGCCAGGATTTTGCAAGCGCCGCGCCCCGTGCGAAATCCAGTCATCCCGCGTGGTTGACGGTGCATGTGCCCGGCGAGACACACCACCGGACACGCCCGGCGGCGAGGATGATCCCGGGGATCCCCTTCGCTCCGGGGCCCTGGTACCTTCGCCCGCGGAGCGCCCGTGCGCTCGCGCCGGTGGTTCATGCGGAGGTCGCAGCCCCCGGGCTCGAGATCCTCGACATGCCGTTGTTCCTGATCCCCGACGATTTTCGCGCGCTCATGCGCTCGGTGGTCGAAGCGCTCGACGCGCCGGGCCTCGGCAGGCTGGTCGACGCCGAGGACGCGTTCCAGGACGCCTGCGGCTACGGCGGCCGGGTCGACGGCGCGTACCGCTTCCACTACCTGACCCACGACGGTGTGCACCGCTGGACGCTCGCGCTGACCGAGCACGAGGTCCGCGCGATCGCCGACGGCCTCCAGATCGAGGCCGACGGCGAGTGCGCCGAGATCGCACGCCGCCATCACCGGGCGCCGGTCGGCGAGCCGCTGCTGATCTGGGGCGCGTACAACGACGATGCGCTGGCCGTGCGTAGCCTCGATGATCTGGTCGTGGCGCTCGAGGCCCTGCGGGTCGCCGCGCTCGACGAGCCGCGCGTGCTCCGGGTGTGGTCGCCGAGCGACGACCAGCTGGTCGCGGCGCTGTGGCGCGATCACTGCGCGCTGTACGTGCTGGAGTCGGCCGACGGCTACGCGACCTCGGCGGGCGGCGTGCAGCGAACCGACGCGTTCGAGCTGCTCGACCACGACGGCAACCGGCTGGTCGTGCCGTGGTCGGACTGCGTGGCGTGGCCGGTGGCGTGCCGCGCGCTCACCCGGTTCGCCGCGCACGGCGAGCTCGGCACCGAGATCACCGTCGAGCGCCGGATCCCGAGCCAGCTCCTGATGCACGGCGAGATCGACCGCCAGGCGGTGCTCGCGATGCGGGCCGAGCCGGCGCGCGATCCCCGCAGCTCCAGCCTGGTCCGGATCGCGTCGCCCGCCGCGCCGATCGCGATCTCCGACCGCGTGGAACGGACCGTGCCGGTCGAGCTCGCGCGGGCCGAGCTCGCGCGGGCCGAGCTCGCGCGGGCCGAGCTCGCGCGGGCCGAGCTCGCGCGGGCCGAGCTGGTCCGGCGCGGCGCCGCCGAGCTCGCCGCGTGGGCGCGCCGGTTGATCCAGCTGCTGTTCGCGCGCGCGCTGATCGAGCTCGAGACCGGCGCCGGCCTCGACGAACTGTGCTATCAGCTGAGCGGGCTTTTGTCCGCGCACGCCGACGAGGCCGAGCACGCGCTGGACACCGCCGACTGGCTGGTCAACGAGATCGGCGCGCTGCGCGGGGTCCGCGCGGTGTTCGCGACCGGCGGCGACCTCCAGGTCGCGCTCCGGCGCTCGCGGGACGCCGATCGAGCTTGAACAACCGGGTCGCTCCGGTCACATACCGGGGGTGGCCTCTCTCCCGAACGACGCGCCGCTGGCGCTCCACGAGCTGCAGCTCGCCACGCTCGTCGAGGAGCCACCCGACGGCGCGAACTGGTTGCACGAGCAGAAGTTCGACGGCTACCGGATCCTCGCCGAGCTCGATCACGGCAAGGTCCGGCTGCTGAGCCGGAGATTCAAGGAATGGACCGGGGCGTTCCCGCGGGTCGCCGCGGCGATCGCCGCGCTGCCGGTGAACCGCGCGGTGGTCGACGGCGAGGTCGCCGCGGTGTTGCCCGACGGGCGAACCAGCTTCCAGGCCCTGCAGAACCGGGATAGCGCGAACGTCGCGTACTTCGCATTCGACCTGCTGGCCGAGGACGACGACGACCTGATGGCGCTGCCGCTGGAGCAGCGCAAGATCCGGCTCGGCGACCTGATCGCTCGCCAGCGCCGCCGCGCCGGCGTGATCCGCTACAGCGATCACGTGATCGGCGGCGGCCGCGAGTTCTTCGCGCTGGCGTGCGAGCGCGGCCTTGAAGGCATCATCTCCAAGCGGCGCGACAAGCCGTACCTGCCCGGCCGCGGCACGACCTGGCTCAAGACCAAGTGCCTGCACCGCCAGGAGCTCGTGATCGGCGGATTCACCGATCCCGAGGGCAGCCGGCAGGGCATCGGCGCGCTGCTGGTCGGCCACTACACCGGATCCCAGCTGATCTATGCCGGCAAGGTCGGCACCGGCTACACCCACGCGATGCTGCTCGAGCTGCGCAAGCGGCTGACCCCCATCGAGCGCGCGACCTCGCCGTTCTCGCCCGAACCGCCGCGGGCGTGGACCGGCGCCTCGCGGCACTGGGTCGCGCCCGAGCTGGTCGCCGAGGTCGCGTTCGGCGAGTGGACCAACGACGGCCGGCTGCGCCACCCGTCGTTCCAGGGCTTGCGGTTCGACAAGCCGGCGCGCGACGTGGTGCGCGAGGCGCCGGCGCGGCTGGCCCGCCCGCGCCGGAGCGACCGCGCGCTCGATCACTGACCCCACGGTCGCGGAGCACGCGCGCGGACCGTACGGGTTACAATGGCGGCATGTGCCGGAACATCCGCCCGCTGTTCAACTTCGAGCCGCCCGCGACCGATGACGAGATCCGCGCCGCCGCGCTGCAGTACGTCCGCAAGGTCAGCGGTACCCGGACCCCGAGCGAGGCCAACACCGATCCGTTCGAGCGCGCGGTCGAGGCGATCGCGCGGGCGACGCGCCGGCTGGTCGACTCGCTGGAGACCGCCGCCCCGCCCAAGAACCGCGAGGTCGAGGCCACCAAGGCCCGCGCGCGCAGCGCGCACCGCTACACCGTCGCGCGCTGACCGCGGCTCCCGTCAGCTGGTCCAGCGCTCCCGGAGGCGCGGCGGCGGGTTCGGCGGCCGGGGGTGCTCCAGGTACGCACGGACCGACGGCCGCTCCACGCTGCGGTCGAGCAGCTGCTGCGCCGCGGGCGACAGCGCGTACCCGCAGCGGGCGATCCGCCACAGCGCGAACGCCAGATCGGCGTGGGCGATGTTCCACTCGGCGAGCTCTCCCGACGCCGTCAGCCAGCCGGCCAGGTCGATCAGGGCGCCGGCATCGCGCTCGGCCTCGGCGGACAGCGGCGGCAGCGGCTCGGCCGGATCGATCGCGGCGGGATAGACCGACAGCTGCCACGGGCGCTCGGCGCGCAGCGCCTGGTGCTCGAACCGCAGCCACGACATGATCTGGCGCGCCCGCGCCCGCGCCGCCGGAGCCGCGGGCAGCACCCGCGGATGGTCCGGCGGTGCGAACGCGTCCTCCAGGTACTCGACGATCGCCAGCGATTCGGTCAGCAGCAGGTCGCCGTGCTGCAGCGCCGGGATCCGCGCGATCGGGATCTGCTCCCGTAAACGCGCCGGCGCGCCCTGTCCTTCTCGGAGCAGGGCGCGCGCGGTGGTGAACTCGAGCTGCTTCTCGATCAGCGTGACGAAGCAGCTCGCGTCCCAGACACTGGTGAAGTAGCCGTCGACGTACAGCGTCAGCTGCTGCGCTTGCACGTCACGAACATACCCAGAACGAGCTCAGTTGCACGACTCGCCGCAGACCGACGAGACCTCGCTGACGCACTGCGAGTCCCACGTGTTGTTGCAGCAGAACGAGTCGGCCGCGCAGATCTTGGTGGCGCAGGCGTCGCACGACGCGGTGAGCTTGGTGCCGGTCGAGCAGATGGCGTGGGCGCAGCTGCCGCCGCCGCAGGTCTCGTGGCAGACCGAGGACACTTCGCCGACGCAGACCGAGTCCCACGAGTTGTTGCAGCAGAACGAGTCGGCCGCGCAGATCTCGGCCGCGCAGGAGTCGCACGACGCGGTGAGCTTGCCGCCGGTCGAGCAGATCGGGTGCGAGCAGGTGCCGCCGGTGGTGCAGGTGCCGCCCGGGCTGCAGGTCTGGCCGCTGCCGCAGGTGCCGCAGCTACCACCGCAGCCGTCGTCGCCGCAGGTCTTGCCGGTGCAGACCGGGGTGCAGGTGCCGCCGCCGCCGGTGCCGAGCGTCGCGCCGTTCGGGGTGCCGATGCCGGTCGGGCCGTCCCAGCCCGCGCCCGAGTTGCACAGCTTGCCGGCGCAGGTGCCGTTCTTGCCAGTCGTGACGTCGAAGAACTGCGACGCATGCGAGTACGCGTAGCTGGGGAGCGAGCCAGCGAGGTTGTTGGTGCTGTTCGAGTACCGGGCGACGACGCCGGCGACGAACGGGCTCGCCGCGCTGGTGCCACCGACGACGATCCAGCCGCCGGAGCCGGCGTTGAACACCGCGAGGCCGGTGTTCGGGTCGGCAACCGCCGACACGTCCGCCGCGGCGCGATGCGTACAACCGGTCGACAGCCCGCTCTGGAACGACGGGATGGTCTCCAGCGTGCTGCACGAGCTGCCGGCGCCGTTCCACGCGCCCTCGGTCCAGCCGCGTGCGTTGGTCGACTTGGTGAGGCTGGTGCCGCCGACGCCGGTCACCTTGATCGAGGTGCTCGGGTAGTCCGGGGTCGAGCCGGTGTTGCCGTTGTCGCCGCTCGCCACGAAGGTGGCGACGCCTGCGGCGTGGGTGAAGAACTGGGAGTCCTCGGTCAGGTCCGTGCCGTCCGACGGGCCACCCCAGCTGTCGCTGATGGTGACCACGCCGGCCTTGGCGGCGGCGGCGTTCTGGGCCACGAACAGGCCGTTGCTCTGGTCGTCCTGCGCCAGGACGAGCAGGATCTTGCAGGTCGGGCACGCGGCGCTGGCCATGTCGAGGTCGAGCGCGGCCTCGACCGTCCAGTCATCACCGGACGGGGCGTTGCCGGGCAGCGGCGAGGTCGCGCCGTTCTGGTTCACGATGGTGAGGCAGCCGTTGGCCTTCGTGCACGGCGGCAGGCCGAACTGGCTGCGGTAGGTGGCGAGGTCGCTCTCGGCGTTGGGATAGTTGAACGCGTCGACGATCGCGATCGTGGCGGTCGACGTGATCGTCGTGCTGAGCTTGTATGCGCTCGTCAGGTCCGCCGGTCCCAGGCCGGACGGCGTGGCGAACGGCTTGATCTGGTTCTGCGCGTCGGTGCGAACCCGCGCCTTGCAAGCGAACCTGCCCATACCGGGGCCGCACACGGCCGCCTGGGGCTGGTTCTCGATCGATCCAAGCTCGTCGGCCTGGCGATCTCCGTTGTCCTCTCGTTCAGCGGTCGCACAGCTCGTCAGAACGAGCGCGCCGGCCGCCATGGCAATCGTGACGATTGATTTGATGGCGTTCATGATGGCGGCGGCATGTTCATCGGCAGTGCCATGTTCGGTTGCGCGAGTTGTGCAATCGCGCCGAAGCGACAGGGGCGAACATCTGTCTCTCCTGGCGGAAGAAGATCGCCCTCGAGCTATGTAACAGGCGTATCGTAAGTTACATTTATCGTCCCTTAACGTTCGACTGGGTAAGCCAGTGTGCCGACGTAACCTGCAGTTGACGCAAATTTAGGCAGCAAGCGACACCTCACGCCAGATAGGCTATGTCATTGTTAA
>Ga0265332_10001776_pt1 | contig 11636 bp, 9 predicted proteins | sample 41926metaG_FD_202084 | JGI IMG/M metagenome (GOLD analysis project Ga0265332, IMG submission 202084) | Rhizosphere microbial communities from Carex aquatilis grown in University of Washington, Seatle, WA, United States - 4-19-26 metaG | ecosystem: Host-associated > Plants > Roots > Rhizosphere >...
GGACAAGAACGGGTGTTTTCAGTGGAGTGTTACTCGAACAGCACAGCAAAGCGAGCGTGATTGAGTTAAGAATATCAATGAAGAATCAAGGGAGGCCCCTCTTGAAGACCTTATTACTCGCGAGCGTCGCAATCGGTACATTGGTGATCGGCAGCGCCGCGCTTGCTGCGGATCTGCCGGCACGCGCGCCGGTCTACAAGGCGACCCCCGTGGCGCCGGCCTTCACCTGGTCGGGCTTTTACTTCGGTATCGAAGGCGGCGGTGCCTGGGGCAAAAGCCGACAGCGCAGCGACGTCGGTGATATCACCAATGCCTTTAACTTGAACGGCGGACTGATCGGCGGAACCTACGGCACCAACTGGCAATTCGGCAGCTGGGTGCTCGGCATGGAATCCGACCTGTCATGGACCAACTACAAAGGCAGCGCCTCCGAGTTGCCAATTCCCGCCAACACCGCCACGACCAAACAAACCTGGATCGGGTTTGATCGCGGCCGCGTCGGTTATGCCTGGGACCGCTGGATGGTGTTCGCGGCCGGCGGCTTGGCCGAAACCCGGATCGAAGCGGACACCACGAGCCCGCTCGGAACCCTGTCGGAAGCAAAATACCGCCTCGGCTGGACTGCCGGCGGCGGTGTCGAATGGGCCTTCGCCCAGGCATGGTCAGCAAAGGTCGAATATCTCTATGCGGATTTCGGCAGCCACACGTCCTATCTCAATCCGGTACCGGTTGGTTTCACCAATCGCGCCGGCGGCGTGTCCTTGAACGAAAATATCGTGCGGGTCGGCATCAACTATCACTACGACCTGCCGGGCCTGCTGCTCGCGAGCGTCTTCGGCCATTAATCAACGGCCGGACAACCGGTTTTTCTACACCTAAGGCCCATGCACGTTTAACGTGCGTGGGCTTTTTGACGTTCGATCAGGCCGCCCGTTTCCAGTCGATCACTGAAACGATCCAGGCCCCTGGCTCCGGATCGAATCGAACCCGGTATGGCACCCAGCCCTTTTCCCGTGTCTGCAACGCAACACGGGCGGGCTCTTCGTCGGCAAAGGCGCGGAAACCGGCCGGCTTCCGCCCGACGGAGGTTTCGAGGATCACTTGATATCGCTGCTGGCGCATGGCGTTGACTGACCGCTGAGGGCAATGCGGGACGCCCACTCTCCGAACTGCTGTCCATAACGCCCAACTCGGCAAAAAGATGCACCCGATACCGCAAATTTTAGCCCAAACCAGAGCCCTTAGCGATTAAGGCATGCGACCTAACATGTGGGTCTCCACCGCCGGCGCCGAGCACCCCGCGCCCTCCCCCCATGTCCGCCATATAATGTCGGAAGCCGGACGAGCATTCTCGCCCCAGCCGACAGCATCCCCAATAGCCCGTCGACCTCCATGGAAGGCAGGCCCGACGCGTTCTGATGTGCGCTGTGCGTGTAAGAACGTCAGAGGCCGTCGCCGTCCCATCAAACGCACCTCTCGGAATCGTCGTTCGAAAAAGAGCGCCCCACCTTGAACCTGCAACGCATGCGTCCAAGGCACCGCGATCTTGAGACGAACCATTTTGGTCGAGCTGCGAGTTGCGTTTCGTCTGCGACCAATGGCGCAGGTCACACTCTCGCGAGCACCCACCTCGTTGCGTGCTCGCACGACAGGACTCAATTTTTGATTGGCGACGTGCGCACGAACGAATCAAATGCACATCAGCGATGGTGCGGATTTCGGGCGTCAGCGTCCGCGCGCGCCGATCCGACTGCAAATAAATTTCTGCCATCACGCGCGCTCAGCAATGTTGCTGCGATCGACTCCACGAATCGTGGTACGTGCGCGACACCATTGAAGCCACATTCAGCAGTGCATAACTTTCGCCGCAATGGTGTCCTTGTATTCTTTGCGGTGTCGGAGTATTGGGCGCGCAGGCGCGTACGTAATTTGACTTACTAGATGCTTGCACATGGTTCGGTCAGAGAATACCAACGGCGGACCTGAGAGGCGGCAATGCGCGGACAGGTTAACAGGTGCTTAAAAATTCTGCTTCCGCGCGACTTCTGAGAATACCGCGCACGTACGTGCTCTCCGCAATTGAACCAAGCGGAGCGCGTGGTAAGGATTAATCCACACCAGGGTAACAAGGGTATGACAGCCATGAAGTCGCTTATCGTAAAGCACTCAGTCATCATCCGGGGCCACAAGACGAGCGTCAGTCTGGAAAAGGCTTTTTGGACTGCGCTCAAGGATATCGCCGATCTGCGCGGTATCACGATGACATTTTTGGTCTCGAGCATCGATGCGGAGCGCAAGCACGCAAACCTATCCTCGGCCATCCGATTGTTCGTTCTTGATCACTACAAGGCCGTGAACGCCGCAACCCAGCCGGCAGCCGCGCCGACCAAGCTGCCCTATATCGGCGCACCGACCTTCAAGGTCGCCGCCGGCTGACGCTCGGCCTTGCGGTCTTCACCGCACGTTCGATCATTGTCTGCCTAAACGGAACTCGGCCCTCGCCGAGTTCTTTTTTTAAAACGCATTGGATGCGCAGGTTCGGCGGCAGGAATGCTGCACCCGTCGAACCGGGCCGGCGGTGGTGTTCAAGCACGTCTGCATGCAGCTGTCCGCATTCGTCTCTACGGCGTTGCCTGGTCCCAAATTATAGCGCGGCTCGAAGGTTGGAGCGACCGGACCGCCGATCGACACCGACGACGTGTGCCCAAAGCCGCCGACGCCAATCGACCCCGCGAAGGTCGGAGTGCATGCAGCAAAAACCGCCATTGCACCGAGAATGCCGGCGCCGGTAACGACCGCGAAGCGGGACGCTGTCATGGGATCTCCTCCTGGAGTGCCGCTCACCGGAGTTGAAGAGCAATCTTGAATACGCGCGGCCTCACGTCCATTCGTCGCTTGCGGATACCATTCGGTTCATGACGACGGCTACTTCTGGACGAAATAGAAGTCCTCCGCACCGGAGATCGAGCCGTAGCTGAACGGCTGCTGGCGGCGACCGGTGGTGGAGAGCACGTCGTCGCGGACGAGATCGAACAGGCGGCGGACTTCCAGACCCGGCGTCTTCATGCGGTTGATCAGCGCGGTAACGAACGGACTATTGGCGCCGTCGCCATCGAGCGCCGTTTGCCCGTGCTTGGCCGCGTAGACGACCAGCGTGCCCGCATCCGGCTCGACCTCCGCCAATCCACGACCGATCGAGCGCGTCGCGATCGAGCGGCGCATCTGATTGGCGAATGGATTGTCGCGACAGGCATCAAGCAGAACCACCCGCAGCTTCTTGGCGCCGTCGACCGCGCTCATGATCTTGTCGAGGGGAACCGCTTCAAATTCGACATCGCGGTCGGTGGCAAGCCTGGCATCGACCGGAATGAGATAATTGGTGCCGTTCATTTCGATACCGTGGCCGGCATAGTAGACGATTGCCCAATCGGCCTGCTCGGCGTCAGCCGCGAACGCCCGCAGGGCATTGAACGCCTTCTCGCGGGTGAGATTGTTTTCGAGCGTGACCTTCTGAAATCCGATCGTGCGCAGGGTCGTGGCGACCGTCGCGGCGTCGCGCTCGGGGTTGGCGAGGGCGGGAACGGCGGTGTAGCTGGAATTGCCGATGACGAGTGCGACCCGGCGACCCGCGTTCGGCAACGGCGGCAAGGCGGGCGATGCGCGTCCCAGGATCGCCAACTGTTCGCGCGCGGTCGCCAGCGCCCTGCGTGCGGTGTCATTCATCGCCGGCAGTGTGGTCGTCTGCTCGAAATCCTGCCGCGCCCGATCGGTACCCCCCTTGGCCTGAAACACCAGCCCACGCTCCGCATAGGCGGCGCCGAATGTCGGGTAGCGGCGGATGACCTCGTCGAAATCGACCATGGCACGATCAAGATCGCCCTTCATGCGATAGACCGCGCCGCGATTGACGTAGGCGAGCGCCAATCCCGGCGTGCGCGACAACGCCTCGGTATAGTCGGCAATGGCGTGATCCAGGTCCCCCTTGGCCCGCCATATCTCGCCGCGGGTGTTGATGAGATAGCCGGCGTTCGGGGCAATCCGCAGCCCTTGCTCTACGTCCGCCATGGCGCGGTCGAAATCGCCCTTCTTGATCCATAGATAGACGCGGGCATTGTAGTAGCTGGCCTGGTCCGGCTTGAGCGCGATTGCGGCGTCATAGTCGGATCTCATTCGGTCGAGATCCCCCTTCGCCCCGTACATGACGCCGCGGCTGAAAATCGCGGGTGCGAACTTGGGATCGATGCGAATGGCTTCGCTGAAATCCGCGATGGCGCGATCATAATCGCCCTTGAGCTCGTAGGTCGCTCCGCGGTCATTGATGGCGTCGCGGTAGTTGGGATCGATCCGCAGCGCCTCGTTGAAATCCGCCAGCGCGTGGTCGGCGTCGCGCTTCGCCCGATAGGCGAGACCGCGATTGCGGAACGAGAATGCATTGCTTGGATCGAGTTTGATCGCCTGGTCATAGTCGGCAATCGCGCGATCGTAGTCGCGGCGTCCGTAATAGGCGTTGCCGCGGCTGTCGAACGCCTTGGCGTAGGTTTCATCGACCGCGATCGATTTGTCGTAGTCGGCGATGGCGCGGTCGAAATCATTCTTGGCCGCATAGCCGAGGCCGCGATTGCGCAAGGTGATCGCGAGATCCTTGCCCTTGACCTCATTGCGCGAGATCCGGGCCGAGCAGGCCCCAATTCTGGCGTCGGCGGGCGTGTCCTGACTGTCGCAGAGTGCGCGATCGTCGGCGGCCACCCGGCCGGATGACAGCATCAGAAGCAACATTGCCGTTGCCAGCATGCTGCGTCGCATCACAAGGGCACTCATGGTCCCTCCTCCATGAGCCATGACGGCTGCTGGATCGCCAGCGCCGAAAGCCGACCGGGCGATTATAGGCCGGTGCGCGCGCGAGCGCGAGCGGGTCCCGGCGCCGGTCCGGCCGGCGACGACGTTGCGCGCGGCACCCTGCGCCATTTTCAGCCGTGGCCGTTCATGCCATCATTCGTCATAACAGCGGCGCCCCCATGCAGGGTTTGCCGCCCGAGGAACGTCGAGGTTGCGCAGGGTCTTCTGCCTGCGTCGAGGAGGACACTTTATGGCTGGGACCACACGGCGCCGGCGTGACACGCCGCTTGAACCTGCCGCCGGCAACGGGCTGATCGATCGCCGCGCTCTGCTCGGACGCGGGGTGATGTTTGCGGGCGCGCTCGGAACCGGTATCGGATCATCGGCCGCCGCCGCGGATCCGCTGGCGGACGATCCGTGGAGCCTCGATCCCGGCGCGACTGTTCCGCCCTACCAACTTCCGTCGCGGTTTGAAAAAAATGTGGTGCGCACGCTGAGCAATCCGAAAGGCGAGCCGCGCACCTCGCATGGTCGGACCCCGCACCATCTGCTGGCCGGAACCATCACGCCCAACGGCTTGCACTTTACCATCGTGCACGCCGGCGTTCCCGATATCGAACCTGATCAGCATCGTCTGCTGATCCATGGATTGGTGAAACGGCCGCTGGTCTTCACGCTCGATACCATCGAGCGCTACCCGATGACATCGCGCATCACGTTTCTGGAATGCGGCGGCAACAGCGCGCCGCTGTTTTCGAACGAACCGATCCAGGCCGGCGTGCAGGCTCTCCACGGGCTCGTTTCCTGTGCCGAGTGGACCGGGGTTCGTCTTTCAACCCTGCTCGAGGAAGCGGGCATCGAGCCGACGGCCAAATGGCTGATCGCGGAAGGCGCGGACGCACCCGCGCTCAGCCGCAGCGTGCCGCTGAAGAAGGCCATGGATGACGCGATGATCGCGATCTACCAGAACGGCGAGCGGTTGATGCCGGGGAACGGCTATCCGATGCGGCTGCTGTTGCCGGGCTACGAAGGCAATATGAACGTGAAATATCTGCGCCGGCTCAAGCTGACCGATCAGCCCGCGATGACCTATTACGAAAGCCGAACCTATTCTCCCATCCTACCGAACGGGAAAGCCTATCGATTCTACGTCCTGCAGGAGGTCAAGTCTTTCATCACGCACCCGTCGTTCGGACAGAAGCTGACAGAGGCCGGATTCTACGAAATCTCCGGCCTCGCCTATTCCGGCGCCGGCCGCATCTCAAAAGTCATGGTCTCCGCCGATGGCGGCAAGAGCTGGGCGCAAGCCGCCCTCCAGGCGCCGGTTCTCAGCAAGGCCTTCACGCGCTTCCGCATGCCCTGGCACTGGGATGGCGGGCCGGCCATTCTGCAAAGCCGGGCCTGGGACGAGGCCGGCAATGTCCAGCCGACCCGGGCACAGATCGTTGCCGAGCGCGGCGAGACCAAAACCGTCCCGAACGTGCTCGGCTTTCCGAGCCAACATTACAACGGCATCACGAGTTGGTCGGTCGAGCACAATGGCGAGGTGAAGCATGTCTACGCGTAGACTTGCCGGGATGGCAGCGCTCGTGCTCGGAGGCTGGCTCGGCCTGAACGCCGTGCACGCCGAAGGACCCAATCTCGGCAAACCGATCGGTCCGGCCGATCTTGCGCCATGGGACATCAGCATCCTTCCGGACGGAACCGGATTGCCCTCAGGCAGCGGAACCGCAGCGGTCGGTGCCAGGATTTACGCCGAGAAGTGTTCCGCGTGCCATGGCGACAACGGCAAGGGCGGCGTCAACGGACCACTTGTCGGCGGTGGCCCGCTCGACCGTATCGAAGCCGTCAAGACGATCGCCAATTTCTGGGGTTATCCGACCACGGTGTTCGACTTCATCCGCCGCGCCATGCCATGGCCGCAACCCCGCTCGCTCTCGAACGACGAGGTGTACGCCCTCGTCGCCTATATCTTCGCGCAGAACAAGCTGATCGGCGACAATGACGTCATGGACGCGCGCACCCTGCCGAAAGTGCGGATGCCGAATCACGACGGATTCATCATTCGCTTCCCCGACAGAATCTGAAATCACACTTCCCAAAACGGCTTGTTGGCTTCGGCCTCCGCCTCGCTGCGCGAGATCCCGATGTCGCGCAGGTCGCGCTCCGTGAGGTTCAACAACTCGCGGCGTCCGGCCGACCGCTGTTGCCATTCGGCAAGACGCACCAGGACGGCCTTGCGCAAGGCAAAAGCGCGGACCAATACCGAATCGATCAGGCTCGAGCCTGAGTGACCGCGGGCTACAGTTGACGCAATCATGTGCCTCTCCGTTTCTTGCTCGGCTCGGAGCCGAGGAACTGCGGTTACTTATGTAGGATTTGTGTTGCATCGCACAATCCCTACTTTGGGACCGCTGAGCGCCGTGAGCCGTCTTGATGCCCGCAACGGGGCTCGCTCACGTTCCCCGCCGATCAGTATTTTCTCTATATTTCAATCTCTTATAGAGATATCATCGCAGGCGATTCAGCCCAAAAGCGATATCGGCGACCCATCATGCTGCCGACCAGCGACCTGCTGCAATGCAGCAATGCATGAACGCCATGTCCATTGGCGATCACACCGGTCACCAGGGTGGGCCGACTCCTCGCCGCCCGCAAAATCACGCAATGAGATCGTTGAATTCCGGATGCTTGCCCATGAATGCTGCAACAAATGGGCACTGAGCGACAACCTTGAGGCCCTGCGAACGCACGATCTCGAGCGCGCCTTGGGCCAAGGCGGATCCGACGCCACGGCCGGATAGTTCCGGCGGCACCTCCGTATGCGTGAAGGTGACGATGCCGGGCGACAACCGATAATAGGCCACCGCCGTGTGCCCGTCTGCATCGAGCTCGAAGCGATGCAATGCAGTATTGTTTCGCACCTTATTCGGCAAGGCGTGCTCCAAAGCGCGGGTGCGATCGGCGAACCGAATGTCACCGGGCCATCAAACATCGGGGCATGAACATGGCGTCTTCGCCGCGCAGGTCAAGCCACGCTGGCGAGCCGGGCCTCGCGCCTAAACAGCGGCAAGACGTCCTCGGCGACCTTTGCGGCGCTGAAGAGAAAGCCCTGCAATTCGGTGCAACCCAGCGCGCGCACGATCTCCAATTGCTCCTCGGTCTCGACCCCCTCGGCGGTCGTGGTCATGTCGAGGCTGAACGCCAGATTCATGATCGCCTGCACGATCGCCAACGAGCCGCCCTCGCCGGCGAGGTCCTGGATGAAGGAGCGGTCGATCTTGATCTTGTCGAACGGAAACCGTCGAAGATAGCTGAGCGACGAATACCCGGTGCCGAAATCATCGAGCGCAATGCGCGCGCCGAGTTCGCGCAGTTGGTGCAAGGCCGCCATCGTTCGTTCGTTGTTTTGCAACAACACCGCCTCGGTGATCTCGAACTCCAATCGATTGGCCTGCAGACCCGACGCAGCGAGCGCATTCACCACCATCGGAAGCAGGTTCTGGTTCATCAACTGCGCCGGCGAAATATTGATGGCTACCTTGACGTCCTGTGGCCAGGTCGCGGCATCGCGACAGGCGCGCCGCACCACCCATTCGCCGAGCGCGACAATGAGCCCGGTTTCTTCTGCAACAGGGACGAATTCCGTCGGCGAAATCATTCCCCGCTCGGGATGTCGCCAGCGCAACAGCGCTTCGCAGCCGCACACCCGGTTGCTGAGCAGATTGATCTGCGGCTGGTAGTGCAATTCGAATTCGCCGTTGGCAAGCGCCAGCCGCAGATCGATCTCGAGCGAATGCCGCGCCTTCATGCGGACATCCATCTCCGATTCGAAGAAACGATAGGTCCCCCGTCCGTCGGCCTTGGCACCATAGAGTGCGAGATCGGCGCTCTTAAGCAGCTGATCGGCATCGCTGCCGTCGTTCGGCGCAATGGCGATGCCGATGCTCACGTCGGTGGTGACGTGATGACCGCCCGGCTCGAACGGAGCCTTGAACAGATCGAGAATGCGCTGAGCCTTGTCCGCGGCATCGGTAATGTCTCGCAGACCAATCTGGACGATCGCGAATTCGTCTCCGCCAAGACGGGCGACCGTATCGGTATCGCGGACGCAACCCCGCAACCGCTCGGCCACGGATTTGAGCAGCTCATCTCCGACCGCATGCCCGAGCGTATCGTTGATGCTTTTGAAATGGTCTAGGTCGAGATAGTGCACGGCGAGACTGTCGCCACGCCGAACATACGCGAGCGCCGCTTCCAACCGCTCCCGCAGAAGCGCGCGGTTGGGCAGATCAGTGAGTGCGTCGTGATGGGCCATGTGCGCGATGCGCTCTTCGGCGCGCGCACGGTCGGTGATGTCTTCCACCAGACTGAGCAGATACTCCGGATTGCCGTCGTCGCCGACAATCGCCAAGCGCTTTGATGCGACCTTGTGCGTTCCGTTGGGCGTTTCGATCTCGTGCGAATGAAAGAACAGCTGGTGCGGAGAGTCCAGCGATTGCTGATCGTTGGCGTAGATACGATCGGCATTGATCTTCGGAAGCAGATCGCTGACCGTCTTTCCGATTATTTTGTCGCGCGGAATTCCGTACAATTCCTCGGCGGCCCGATTGATCAGAACAAACCGGTGATCGCGCGGTTCCTTCACGATGATTGATACCGGGATGTTTTCAATGATGGCATTCAGGAAACGTTCGGTCTTTTCCCGTTGCTTGTCGGCACGCCGCACGCTGGTGACATCATGAACCGCAACCAGAGCCGCCTTGTGCCCTCCGTACGTCATGCTCCGGGCATACACCGCCACCTCGATCTCAGTGCCGTCCGCCTTGCAATGTCGCCAGGTCTGCTCGCCCTGATGTGCGCCGTCGGTGGCGCGCACGCTTTGACTGAAGCTTTCGCGATCCTCCGCCGGACGAATGTCGCATGCGGACATCGTCCGATACTGGTCGCGGGAATAGCCGTAGTGTTCCACCGCGGCATCATTGACCGCGAGAAATCGCAGTGTTTCGACATCGAACACCCACATCGGCACCGGACTGTTTTCAAACAATAGCCGGAACGAGGCTTCACGCCGTTTCGATTCGGTAATGTCTTCGTGGGTCGCCACCCAGCCGCCCGCCGCCATCGGCCAATTCACCACCGCGATGCTGCGCCCGTCCGTGAGGTCGACGACATAATTGGTCGTCCGGCCCTGCGCCATCTCGCCTGTCAGGCTCGCGGCGTAGCGTTCGGGATCGCCGGAATACGTCCCGGCCTCGATGCGAAGCCGCAGCAAATCCTGCAATGAGGACCCCGGCTTTGCGACGTCGGACGACAGACCGTACATTTCGCGGTAGCGATCATTGCAAATGACAAGCCGCGCGTCCGCATCGAACATGCACAAGCCTTGCGACATGTTGTTGATCGCCGCAATGAGCTGCTCGTTGTTCTCGTGCAGGCGTTTCGTCAATTGCCGCGCACTGAGAAAAATAACGCCTCCAATTACAAACGCAGTGGCAAGCGCGGCGCAGGCCAAGGAGATGGCCTGCTTGTTCCAGTCCGCCAGAATTCTCCCCACCGGTCTGCTGACACCGACCCCGATCGGGTAATTCGCCAGCCTGTGGACAGCAATCAGGCGATCACGATGATCGATCTTGCTGGTGACGCGGACCACGCCCGAATTGGCCGTCGACAGCCCATCGCGAAACAACGAGGTACCCGCGAATGACAGATCCATGTTGTCGCCAAGGCGCGGAAAGTGCGCCAGCAATTTCCCGTCGTTGCGGACCAGCGAGATGGCGCTGCCCTCCCCGAGCGCAATCGTTCCGAAATATCGCTCGAAATAATCCATCTCCATGGCGCCCAGGATCAGCCCGAAGAATTCCCCGTGCGGCCCGGACACGCGGCGCACGAGATGAACGGTCCACGACCCGGTCGCGCGATTGCGAACCGGTTCGCCGAGAAAATAATTGAGCTGCGGATTGGATTTGAGAACTTTGAAAAATTCCCGGTCGGTCACGTCGATCGATGGTAACGGCCAGGAGCGCGAGAAGTTGAACAGCTTGCCGTCGGCGTTGACCAGCGTGAGCGATCCGACATGCGGCATGCCGCTCGCCTTGTCCTTGAGCATCAAATGCACGGGCTGGCCCGACATTTGCCGCTCGAAGTCATCGCGCGTCTGCAGCCGACGCGTTCGCATCTGCTCGATCAGGTTCGACTCCACGAGAGCAACCGATTGGAAGGCGCGATCGGTATATTCGGCGAGAACGAGAGCCAGATTCTCAAGTTCGCGACCGCCCCCGGCGAGCGCATTGTCGCGCAGCTTCGACAGCATGAGCGCGGTGGCCACGGCGATGACACCGCCGACCAGCACTCCACAGACAACGAGCAATGCAATGGGACGCGTACGCCACGATCGCCGTGGCCCCGTTGTGCGGCGGGCGCCGCGCGCAAATGGTGTGGCCGCGTTAGACACCCGCGGAAGCCCCCCCTCGCTCGTCACTTCGGAACCAACGCGGCTCGATCAAATACTAGTATTCGCTGGATAAATTTGTGTTTAAGAGCGCAAAATATTCGAGACGTCCGGTCGCCAGAAAGAGCCTGCGAAGCCCGATGACAGTTAATAGCTATTAACGGCGTTCATTCCACTCGGTATTATTCTAGCGACCGCTTAGGGTGCCGCTCTCAGATTGAATTATTTAGCGATCTTAATAATATTTTCCGCTTCTTTTTGCGGATACATAATGTTTTCCGCGTATTGATTTGACTAAACATGAAGCCATCCGCCGGTCCTCCGCGAGCCGGGCTTGGCGTCAGAGGCA
>Ga0265332_10001790_pt1 | contig 11556 bp, 11 predicted proteins | sample 41926metaG_FD_202084 | JGI IMG/M metagenome (GOLD analysis project Ga0265332, IMG submission 202084) | Rhizosphere microbial communities from Carex aquatilis grown in University of Washington, Seatle, WA, United States - 4-19-26 metaG | ecosystem: Host-associated > Plants > Roots > Rhizosphere...
ACACGTACGGGCCAGACGAAATCCGGCGCATTTCCGGGGGCATGGTTTTTCACGATCATTCTTTATAACGCAGCCGCCGCCAAAAAGGGTTAATGCCCCGCCCTCAAGCCTGCGCGGGCGGCTCTTCCCACAGTTCCGGCGTGGCGAGGGACTTCGGCTGGGCGAGTCCGAAATGGCGGTACGCCGACACCGTCGCGACGCGGCCGCGCGGCGTGCGCTGCAGATAGCCCTGCTGGATCAGGTACGGTTCCAGCACGTCTTCGATCGTGTCGCGCTCTTCGCTGATCGCAGCCGCGAGATTGTCGATGCCGACGGGTCCGCCGGCGAACTTCTCGATCACCGCGAGCAGCAGCTTGCGGTCCATGACGTCGAGCCCGAGCGGATCCACGTCGAGCATCTTCAGCGCCGCGTCGGCGACTTCCTGCGTGACCTTGCCCTGCGCCTTGACCTGCGCGTAATCGCGCACGCGCCGCAGCAAGCGGTTCGAGATGCGCGGCGTCGCGCGCGAACGGCTCGCGATTTCGCGCGCGCCGTCCGCGTTGACTTCGATCTCGAGCAGCCTGGCCGACCGCGCGACGATGCGCGTGAGTTCGTCGACCGAATAGAATTCCAGCCGCGCGACGATGCCGAAACGGTCGCGCAGCGGATTGGTGAGCATGCCGGCGCGCGTGGTTGCGCCGATCAGCGTGAACGGCGGCAGATCGAGCTTGACCGAGCGCGCGGCCGGCCCTTCGCCGATCATGATGTCGATCTGAAAATCTTCGAGCGCGGGATAGAGTATTTCTTCGACCACCGGCGACAAGCGGTGGATTTCGTCGATGAACAGCACGTCGTTCGGTTCAAGGTTGGTCAGCATCGCCGCCAGGTCGCCCGCGCGCTCGAGCACCGGTCCCGACGTGTGGCGCAGGTTGACGCCCATTTCGCGCGCGATGATGTGCGCGAGCGTTGTTTTGCCGAGGCCCGGCGGCCCGAACAGCAGCACGTGGTCGAGAGATTCCTTGCGCCGGCGCGCCGCCTCGATGAAGATTTCGAGCTGGCCGCGGATTTTTTCCTGCCCCACGTATTCGTCGAGCTGCTTCGGCCGCAGCGCGCGCTCGAACGCCTCTTCCTGCGGAGACGCGGGCGCGGCGGCGATCAGGCGGTCGGTTTCGATCATGGCGCTTTCGCTACGTTGAAGAATCGCGGGCCGCACGCCGGAAGTCGTCGGCAATGCGGTAGAAGTCGCTGACGCAACCATACATGGCGCCGATCAGCCGCGCGAGTATGGGCTTCATCATCGATTCGCCGAATTTTTTTCCCTCCTCGCGATTCATGCGCGCGATCAACTCCTGCAATCGTTTGGCGGTCTTCGCATCGCTTTGTTCGAGGGTCATGAGATTCACCATCACGCCGCCGATCTCCTTCTTGGCCTCGTTTTCCAGCGCTTGCAACTGCGCCAGGGCAGCCGGTGAAACCTCTTTCATGTTGCGAAAGCTGCCGACAAAGGCGGGCACCAGCATCATGTCGAGAAAACGCACGTAATTGCCGCCGAACTCGGTATCCATCGCGGCCGCGACGAACTCGAGATCGTCGGCGCTCCACGGCAGGTTGAAGCTGGCGACGACGTCACTGCGGCGAATGACGAAAATCGGTCCGCCGCGCGCCTCCTCGTCCTTGATCGCGGCCAGCAGGCGCGCATGCGCGCGCTCCCAGAACGGATTGCCGCGCTGCCATTCGGCGGACAGCTTGGCGCCAAGGCCGAAGCCGTCGATGAGCTGGCTCGACACGTTGCGCTGCAGATCGGCAAGGATCACGTCGAACGCGCGCGTCGAATACGGCGTTTGCACCTTGTCTACCAGCTTGGCGACCAGCGCCCTCTGACCGGGAACCGGAACGTCATCCGCTGCCTGGGCAACCTGCCATTGCGCGGCGGCGAGAATGCAAACCAGCCCGTGAAAAAACCGTGCGGCGCGCCACGCTCTGCGGTTCATGCCGTCGCTCCCCCCCCCGATCCTCACTGTTTCGACAAAAGCTTGAGCGCCTGCCGGATGCCCTCGGCGACCGGCGCACCGGCGGGCAGTTGCTTGACGGCCCACGCCGCTTCCTTGTCATTGTAGCCGAGCGCCGACAGCGCATTGAGTATGTCGCCGCTGTGCGCGCCGGCGGCGGTCGCGGCCACCACCGTTACGTCGAGCTTGTCTTTCAATTCGAGCAGCAGGCGCTCGGCGGTTTTCTTGCCGATGCCGGGCACCTTGATGAGCCGCGCGCTGTCCTGCGCGGCGACTGCGTCGTATAGATCGCCGATGCTCATGCCGCTCAATACCGACAACGCTGTGCGCGCGCCGACGCCCGAAATTTTCAATAGCTGGCGGAACACGTGGCGTTCCTGCTCGGTGGCAAAACCATACAGGAGCTGCGCGTCCTCGCGGACGAGCAAGTGCGTGAAAAGCGTGACGTCGCTGCCCGCCGCCGGCAGCTGGTAGAACGTGCTCATCGGCACGTCGACTTCGTAGCCGATGCCGTGCACGTCGACGATTACCTGCGGCGGATGCCGCGCGATCAATTTACCGGTAAGCCTGCCGATCAAACGAGCCTCCCGCGTTTCATGCGATATCCGTGAGTTGCGAGTTTACCGAGTCCTTGTCCGCCGTGCGCATGACAGATCGCGCAGGCCAGCGCGTCGGCGGCGTCGGGGCTCGGGTCGCCGGTCAACTGCAGCAGACGTTTAACCATGTCCTGCACCTGCTCCTTGGCCGCGTGGCCGTTGCCGACCACCGCCTGCTTGACCTGCAACGCGGTGTACTCGGCGACGGGCAGTTCATGCAATACCGCCGCGCAGATCGCGGTGCCGCGCGCCTGACCGAGCAGCAGAGTCGATTGCGGATTGGAGTTCACGAACACCTTTTCGATCGCCATCTGGTCTGGCGCCACGTTCGCGATGACTTCGCGTAATCCTTCGAGTATGGACTTCAACCGCAGCGCGAGATTGCCGGTCGCCGGGGTTTTGATGCAGCCGCTCGTCACATAGGCGAGCTTGCTGCCGGTTTTGTCGAGCACCCCGAACCCCGTTATGCGCAGCCCGGGGTCGATGCCCAGCACGCGTATGCGTGCCGGCGTAGCACTGGAAGACGGTGGACGAGCAACGCGTCCCGTCACGGAGTGTCCAGCACGGCAGTGGTGTAAACCTCCTGCACGTCGTCGACCGCTTCGAGCGCGTCGACGAGTTTCTGCATCTTTACGGCGTCGTCGCCTTTCAATTCGATCTCGGTTGCCGGTTTCATCAAAACTTCGCCCAGTTCGGACTTGAAGCCCGCCTTTTCGAGTGCCGACTTCACTTTCGAGAAATCGTTCGCCGCGGTGATGACTTCGAGGCTGCCGTCGTCGTTGGTGATGATGTCCTCGGCCCCGGCGTCGAGCGCCGCTTCCATCAGCTTGTCTTCGTTGGTGCCCGGCGCGAACACGAGCTGGCCGCAATGCTTGAACAAAAACGCGACCGAGCCGTCGGTGCCGAGATTGCCGCCATACTTGGTGAATGCATGCCGCACGTCGGCCACCGTGCGCGTCTTGTTGTCGGTCATGCAATCGACGATCACCGCCGCACCCGCGATGCCGTAACCTTCGTAGCGGATTTCCTCGTAATTCACGCCTTCGAGATCGCCGGTGCCGCGCTTGATCGCGCGCTCGACGTTGTCTTTCGGCATGTTGTTTTCGTACGCTTTGTCGACCGCCAGGCGCAGGCGCGGATTGGAGCCCGGGTCGCCGCCGCCCATGCGCGCGGCCACCGTGATTTCCTTGATGAGCCGGGTGAAAATCTTGCCGCGTTTCGCATCCTGCCTGCCTTTGCGGTGCTGGATGTTCGCCCACTTGCTGTGACCTGCCATGTCGCCCTCGGATGAGTCGCTGCGCCAATCGGAAAATTTCGGCCGCTTATCGGGCGCGCCGATAATGAATGCCGGAGCGCAATTACCGCGCTGATATAATTGAAATTTTAGCACAGCGCCCCACTGGAACCTCATGGCCGAGCCATTATCGATCGCCAAATCGACGCGCGAAATCGCGTTGTTGCCCGCGCTGGCCAATCGCCACGGCCTGATCACCGGCGCCACGGGTACCGGCAAGACCGTCACGCTGCAGGTGATGGCGGAACGTTTTTCCGCGATCGGCGTCCCGGTATTCATGGCCGACGTCAAAGGCGATTTGTCCGGGCTCGCCGCTGCAGGTGCCACCTCGCCGAAAATGCAGGAACGTCTCACCGCGCTCAAAATCGCGGCGCCCGAATGGCGCGCCTGCCCGGTGGTGTTCTGGGATGCTTTCGGCAAGTCCGGGCACCCGGTGCGCGCGACGATCTCCGACATGGGGCCGCTGTTGCTCGGGCGGCTCTTCAATCTCAACGACACCCAGCAAGGCGTGCTGGCGCTCGTGTTCAAGATCGCCGATGACAACGGCCTCTTGTTGCTCGACGCCAAGGACCTGCGCGCGATGCTGCAGCACATCGGCGACAACGCATCGCAGTTCACGACCGAGTACGGCAACGTGTCGGCGGCATCGATAGGCGCGATCCAGCGCGCGCTGCTCGAAATCGAGCAGCAGGGCGGCGCGCAGTTTTTCGGCGAGCCCATGCTCGACATGAACGACCTGCTGCAGACCGACCGGGCCGGCCGCGGCGTCGTCAACATCCTCGCCGCCGACAAGCTCCTGAACTCACCCAAGCTTTATTCGACGTTTCTGTTGTGGATGCTGTCGGAGCTTTTCGAGCACCTGCCGGAAGTCGGCGACCTCGACAAGCCGAAGCTCGTGTTCTTTTTCGACGAAGCCCACCTGCTGTTCAACGAGGCGCCCAAGCCGCTGCTCGACAAAATCGAGCAGGTCGTGCGCTTGATCCGCTCGAAAGGTGTCGGCATTTATTTCGTGACGCAGAATCCGCTCGACGTGCCCGAAACGGTGCTCGGCCAGTTGGGCAACCGCGTGCAGCACGCGTTGCGCGCGTTCACGCCGCGCGACCAGAAGGCGGTGAAGGCGGCAGCGGAAACCATGCGCGCGAATCCAGCCCTCGATACCGCCGCCGCGATCACCGAGCTCGAAGTCGGCGAGGCCCTGATTTCACTGCTCGACGACAAGGGGCGTCCCGCGATGGTCGAACGCGCGTTCATCCTGCCGCCGGCTTCACGCATCGGCCCGGTCGGCGATGCCGAGCGCGCCGCGATCATCAAATCATCGGTACTCTTCGGCCATTACGAACACGCCGTCGACCGCGAATCTGCGTACGAGAAGCTGAAAGGCCGCGTGGCAACCAGGCAGGATGCCAACGCGCCCGCGGGACCTACTGCGCCAGCTCCCGGCGCGGGTGGCGGCCTGCTCGGCACTTTGAGCGAAGTACTGCTCGGCAAAACCGGCCCGCGCGGCGGTCATACGCCCGGCATCCTCGACGCCGCGGCAAAAAGCGCCGCACGCACGATGGGCTCGCAGGTCGGGCGTGAAATTATTCGCGGAGTACTCGGCAGCATACTAGGCAGCGGACGCAAACATTGAGCCGCCATCGCGCCCTGTGGGGCCCGTTGCTTGTAGTTATCGCCGCGACGGGCTTCTCGTTCAAGGCGATCTTCATCAAGATCCTCTACGCGGAATTTCCGGTCGATCCGGAAACGCTGCTTGCGTTGCGCATGCTGTTCGCGCTGCCGTTTTTTCTGTTGATGATGGCAATGGCGCACGACAGCGCGCGTGAGCTCAAGCGCCGGGACTGGCTGGGCCTCGTGGCGATGGGCTTCATCGGCTACTACCTGTCGAGCTATCTCGACTTCCTGGGTCTGCAATACATCTCGGCCGGCCTCGAGCGCCTGATTCTCTTCCTGCAGCCGACCATGGTCGTGCTGATCTCGGCGCTCTTCTTCGGGACGAAAATCCGCCGCCATCATGCGATCTCACTCGGGTTGAGCTATACGGGCATCGCGCTCGTGTTCGCAGCCAACATGCAGATCGCGCGCGACCCGCGCACAATCCTGCTGGGCGGCGGCCTCGTGCTGGCAAGCGCACTCTGTTACGCGCTCTACATGATCGGCAGCGGCCGCGTGATTCCCCGCGTGGGCGCCGCGCGCTTCACAGGCTACGCATCGAGCGCCGCCTGCGGTTTCGCGATCAGCCAGTTCTTCGTGATGCACGGCGTCGCCGCGCTCGCGCAACCCGCGAAAGTTTACTGGCTGTGCATCGCGATGGCGATCGTCTCGACCGTGATGCCGATCTGGCTGATGGCGGAAGGCATCAAGCGCATCGGCGCCAATCAGGTCGCCATGATTTCAGCGATCGGCCCGGTGCTGACGATATTTTTCGGCTGGCTGATCCTGCACGAGGCGATCACCTTCGTGCAGATCGTAGGTGCCGCGCTCGTGCTCGCGGGCGTGCTGCTGGTGAGCCTGAAGGCTGAATCAGCAACCCGCTAGTCAGTACCGCGTGCCGTCCTTGCGCGTGAATTGCCAGCCGCCGTCCACGGCGCGCGCAATGAGATCATCGTCGGGATAACTCGCCCCGTCGCCCGGCGTGCGATCGCCGACTTCGAGATACACCGCATCGCTCGTCGAGCGGTTGACCAGATGGTGGCCGTCGGCCTTGCCGGCCGGGAAGCCCGCGCACATGCCGGCGGTCAGCACTTGCTCGCCGCTATCGGTTACCAGCACGAGCTCGCCGCTGACGATGTAAACGAACTCGTCCTGCTTCACGTGCCAATGCCGCAGCGCCGATGCACTGCCGGGTTTGATGGTGGTCAGGTTGACGCCAAAGTTTTTCAGCCCCAGCGCGTCGCCCAATCGCTGCTTGCCGCGGCCCGCTACGCGCGGCTTGAATTGCTCCGGATAGTTGGAGCCGGATTTCGATTCAACGGTTGCCGGATCGATTGCCGGCAGCTTGAGAGGAATCTTCGTCATCTTTCAACTTTCGAGCAGAAATCTTACCAGCCACTGAAACGCGGCCACACCGTCGCAATCTGCGTATCGCCGGCGACGACATGATAACGGTCGTGCTGCGCGGCAGTTGCGCACGCGTGGTTGGGCAGTATGCGCAAGAGCGTGCCGACCGGATACCGCGTTACATCGAGCTTGCCGCCGCCGCGCCGGCCGATGATGCCGTGCTCCTGATTGGTCGACACGACCAGTAAATCCTCGACCGGCGCACCGGCGAGATTGCATACGACTCCGTACGCCTGGTCGATTTTCTGGCTCGCGGTGCCGCGGTCGCGCGACATCGCCATCCAGCCGCCGTCGGTAATGATCCAGCCCTTGTCGGCCTGGTGGCCGATGACAGTCGTGAGCACCGACACGGCGATATCGTCGGGCGCGCACACGTTGAGTCCCGCCATGACGAGATCGAAAAACATGTAGACGCCCGCGCGCACCTCGGTAACGCCGGTAAGATCCTCGCTGTACGTCGCTGTCGGAGTCGAGCCGACGCTGACGATAGGGCAAGGCAAGCCGGCCGCGCGCAATTGCGCGGCACATTGCGCCACCGCATCGCGTTCGCGCACCGCCATCGCGCGGATCTTTTCCACCGTGTCGCAATTGTACGAGTCGCCCGCGTGCGTCATGATGCCGCGCAGTTGCGCACCGTTCGTTTCGAGAACCCGGCCGATTTCCACCAGCACTGCAGCGCCGGGCTTGACGCCTGAGCGATGACCGTCGCTGTCGATCTCGATCAGCGCGGGAAACCGGATGCCGAGCGCGGCGCCCCGCGCGGCCACTATGCGCGCCGATTCGACGTTGTCGAGAATAATTGTGATATCGGCGCCGCGGCGCTTGAGGTCGGCAACATGATCGAGCTTGTTCGGCGTGATGCCGACCGCGTACAGGATGTCGGTGATGCCGTGCGCGAAAAACTGTTCAGCCTCTTTCAACGTCGACACCGTGATTCCGCCGGACTGCTCCGCCAGTGCCAAACGCGCGACCTCAAAACTCTTGGCAGTCTTGACGTGCGGGCGCAAGCCGACTTTGAGCCGCGCGAGATGTTCGCGCATGCGCGCGATATTGCGTTCGAGCTTGCCGCGCTCGAGCACGAGACAGGGCGTTTCCAGCCTGTCGAGGCTGCCGGCACTCATTCCAGAATCCGCTTATTCACGATTTATCCGCTTTAGAAATCCGACCAGCGCCGATAATAATCAAAATCGCCATGCCGCGGAGAAAATTGCGGTGCGCGCGTATTTCGCCGGACTACCCGGAACCTCCCATGGGGATTTGCGCGCCGATTGACGGCGCAGGTATGATGCAACCGCAGGATAGGCGCCGGTAATGACAATTGGATTGCGGATCGGCCGGGCCCCGTTTTCACGCCGCTTTCACGTGATGTATCCGCCGCGCAACGCATCACCGTTGGGAGAAACATTGGAACTTAGCGACGAGCATGTCGATTCCGCCGTGATCCTGACGGTCACGGGCCGCATCGACATGACGACATCCGACGCATTTCGCGAGCGCCTGCAGGCGATGCTGACCGGCGGCCTGCCGCTGGTCATCGACTTCAGCGGCGTCAACTATATCTCCAGCGCCGGACTCAGGGCTTTGATGCTGGGGTCGAAACAGGCGCGCAGCGCGGGAACCCGGCTGGCGGTCGCCGCGCTGCAGCCGGTGGTGCTTGAAATATTCCAGATCAGCCGCTTCGACAAGCTGTTGCCTTGTCATCCGACTGTCGACGCGGCGCTGGCGGCAGTCAGGTAGGAGATGAACGGAATCACCGTTCGCTTCTGGGGCACGCGCGGCTCGCTGCCCGCGGCGCTCACTGCCGATGACGTGCGCGCAAAACTCGCGCAAGCGCTCGTCGCGGCGGTGGGGAAAAACCTCGACACCCTCGACAAAGCCCGCGCTTTCGCTGACGGCCTGCCGTTCGCCGTCGGCAATACCTTCGGCGGCAATTCCTCCTGCGTGGAATTGAAGTCCGACGGCGCGCCGAAGGTGCTGCTGGATATCGGCTCGGGCGCACGCCAGGCGGGAATCGCCGCGTTGCGCGAACTGCAAGGCAAGCCCGGCGAATTTCATATCTTCATGTCCCACCCGCATTGGGACCACATCATGGGGTTTCCTTTTTTCAACCCCGCTTACATCGCGGGACATCACATCCGCATCTACGGCTGCCACGCGGAAATCGAGCAGGCGTTCCGGCTGCAGCAGGCCGCGCCCTGCTTCCCGGTGGAGCTCTCGACGATGGCCGCACGGATAGAATTTATGCGGCTCGAAACGGACCGTTCTTACGACATCGCGGGTTACCGGGTCACCGCCAAGCTGCAGGCGCACGGTGGGGACTCCTATGGCTATCGCTTCGAACGCAATGGCCGCATCGTCGTTTACTCGACGGATTCCGAGCACAAGCTCGAAGACACGGCCGAGACGATGAGCTTCGTGGAATTTTTCCGCAACGCGGATCTCGTCATCTTCGATGCGATGTATTCGCTGGCGGACTCGATATCCGTAAAGGCGGACTGGGGCCATTCCAGCAACGTGATCGGCGTCGAGCTTTGCCAGATGGCCAACGCGAAACGCCTCGCGCTGTATCACCACGAGCCGGCTTTCGACGACGCCAAGATCGAGCAGCTGTGGCGCGAATCGCAGCGCCTCGAAGAAATCACCCGCGACGCGCATCGCGTTGAAGTGACGGCCGCCTACGACGGTCTAGAGATCGCTTTGTAAGCCGTGGATCACACAGAACCCGCTCCTCCCGCAGTGTCCGTTCCGCATTGGCGCCGCTGGCTGGCGGCCGGGCGCGGCCGCTGGCTCGGCGTCGCGGTGGGCAGCGCTTTCACCTGCGCCCTGCTGCTGATGCCCGATCCCGGTCCGCTGCCCCCCATGCGGTTCGGCGCGTTCGATTTCTATCAGACGCACTTCCCGCGCGTCAGAACATCCGCGCCGGCGGTCATTATCGCAATCGACGAGAAGAGTCTGGCACGCGTCGGGCAATGGCCATGGCCGCGCGACACGATGGCGCAGCTCATTACCCGGCTTGCCGCACGGGAACCCGCGGCCATCGGCGTGGATATTCTGTTTGCGGAACCCGACCGCGTATCGCCCGATAGACTGGCGGAAGTGTTCCGCGCCCGTGATCCGCTCGTCGCCGACCGCCTGGCGAAAATGCGCCCCAACGACACGCTGTTGGGCGAATCGATAAAGAACGCGCCGGTAGTAATGGGGGTCGCCGACACCGACTTGCCGGTTACCGGTGATTTCCCGCGCGCGCCGTCGCGCCAGACCGGACCCGCCGCGCCCTTGCACAAGTTCAAGGCTGAACTGCGCAGCCTGCCGGAGCTCGATCGCGCCGCTTCCGGACACGGCTTCCTCAACGCGGAACCGGACTACGGGGTCGTACGGCGGGTTCAGCTCGCAGCTCTGTATGGCGACAATCCCGCGCCGATGCTCTCGCTGACGATGGAGTGCCTGCGGGTCGCTTCAGGAGAGGCTTTTTTTAATCTCGATTCCGACGCGCGGGGTCTGCAGCAGATCAGAATAGGCGACGTGGCTGTACCCACCCAGGTTGATGGCAGCCTGTGGGTACATTATTCGCCGCCGGACCGCGATCGCTATGTTTCCGCCGTCGATGTTCTGGAAGGGCGCGACGATCCGCCGCTGATCGCGCAGAAAATCGCCTTGCTCGGCGTCACCGGGCTCGGCTTGGTAGACCAGCAGATCACGTCGCGCGGCGAACGCATGCCGGGCATTGAAATTCACGCCCAGGTGCTCGAAAACATTTTTGAAAACTCTTTGCTGCGCCGGCCGGCATGGGCGCACTTTGCGGAAGCACTGGTCTTCGCGTTGCTGGCCGCCGTCGTCATCCTCGGAGTGCCGCGCGTGCCGCCGCGGCGTTCAGTCGCGATTCCACTGGCTTGCTGGACCGTCGCGGCCGCGAGCGGGCTCGGCGCCTACTATTGGAACCGGCTGCTCTTCGATCCGGCCACGCTGATCGCCGGCATCAACCTGCTCTACGGCATCATGGTTTCGGCCACGCTGGTGGCGATCGATCTGGAGCGGCGCGATCTCGCGGCGCGGCTGGCGACAGAACGCGAAGCCGCGGCGCGCGTGGCAGGTGAATTGTGCGCGGCCAACCGGATCCAGACCCGCATGCTGCCCGATCCCGACACGGTGCTGACCGACGAACATCGAATCGAGATTTACGCGCATATGCGCCCGGCGCGCGAAGTCGGCGGCGATCTCTACGATTTTTTCCCGCTTCCGGACGACCGCCTTTTCGTGCTGGTAGGCGACGTGGCGGGCAAGGGCCTGCCCGCTGCCATGTTCATGGCCGTAAGCAAGGCGCTCGCCAAGAGTTCGACTCTGCGCGAAACCACCGGCCTGGAACACCTGATGTCGGTCGTCAACACGGAAATTTCGCGCGACAATCCGGAGGATCTCTTCGTTACGCTGATCGCGCTGATCATCGACTTGAATACGGGAAGGCTCGAATACTGCAACGCGGGCCACGAACCGCCGCTGCTGATCGGGCGCGACGGGCGCGCCCGGATACTGAACGACGGCGGCGGTCCGCCGATCTGCGTCATGGCGGATTTTCCCTACGAAATTGCCGGCGCCGCCTGCGCGCCAGACGACCTTATCGTGC
>Ga0265332_10001798_pt1 | contig 11526 bp, 9 predicted proteins | sample 41926metaG_FD_202084 | JGI IMG/M metagenome (GOLD analysis project Ga0265332, IMG submission 202084) | Rhizosphere microbial communities from Carex aquatilis grown in University of Washington, Seatle, WA, United States - 4-19-26 metaG | ecosystem: Host-associated > Plants > Roots > Rhizosphere >...
GAGATCAACAACCCGATCGGCTTCGTCGGCTCCAACCTGGGCAGCCTGGAGCGTTACCTGCAGGACTTGTTCGCCATCGTGGACGCCTACGAGGCAGCGCTAGCTACCAGCACGCCCGAGGCCGTTGCGGCCGTCGCGGCGCTGCGCCGCCAGCTCGACTATGACTTCCTGAAGGAAGACGCACTGCAACTATTGAAGGAATCCGCCGACGGCGTGGACCGCATCCGCAAGATCGTCAGCGACCTCAAGGACTATTCCCACACCAGCAGCGCCGACTGGCACTGGGCTGACCTGCACGCCGGCCTCGAATCGACCCTCAACATCGCCGCCAACGCGCTCAAGTACCACTGCTCGGTGGTCAAAGACTACGGCGAACTGCCGCAGGTCTATTGCCTGCCATCCCAGCTGAACCAGGTCTTCATGAACCTGATCATCAACGCCGCCCAGGCCATCGAAGGCCAGGGCACGATCACCCTGGCCACCCGGCGCAGCGGCGACGACGCAGTGCAGATCAGCGTCAGCGACACCGGCAAGGGCATTCCTCCGCAAGACCTGCAGCGCATCTTCGAGCCCTTCTACACCACCAAGCCGATCGGCAAGGGCACCGGCCTCGGCCTGTCCCTGTCGTGGGGCATCGTTGACCGCCATCACGGCCGCATCGACGTGCGCAGCGAACCCGGCAAGGGCAGCACCTTCACCGTCACGCTGCCGATCGAGGCGCCCACGGAAGCCTAAGCGTCCATCTTTCGCCAACCGCCCCGTTCAAAAAAACGGCCCGCCGTTGCCGGTGGGCCGAATCAGGTGCCAACTTGCCTGAGGAGAAACGGAGCCCGGATCAGAAGACCCGGTTGACCGACGCGATCCAGGTGCCGGCGTTCATGTCCTTGGTGGTGCCGTTGCCAGCCACGCTGGGGTAGTTCTTCCAGTAATCGGCACCGGCCGTCGTCGTGTAGGCCAGGCCCAGCGTCCAGCTGCCCGGCATGGCCTTGGAGACACCGACCTTGTAATCGGAATAGTCCAGACCCTTCGAATTTGCAATGGTCTGACGACCGGCATGCAGGGTGGCGGTCCACGTCGGCAGGAACTCGTAGTTCACATTGGCTTCGATATACCAGGAGCCGGTAGTGTCCTTGCCGGTCACGCCCGCCCCCGGCTTGTTGGGGAAGGCACCGGGGCCGGCGTTGTTGTCGGTGAAGCCGAAGTAGCCGACGTCGGTCATCGCCCGCGAATACTTCAGGTTGAGCCACTGCCAGGTGCCCGAGAGGTAGAACTCGGTGGAATTGTAGGTCTTCTTGGCGTAACTGCCGGCCGGCGTGATCTTGTCGTAGTTGGCCTGCGGGAAGATGAACTGCAACACCCCCACGTCGTAGCTGAAATCACCCACCGCGCCCCGGTAGCCGCCGTACACATCGACCTCGATGTTGGCGTTGGCGTACAGGTTGGCGCTGGTGTTGGACATCCACGTTCCGACGTAGAGGCCGGACGCATGGGCGTAATCCACGCCGCCCTGGATCGCCGGGTTGCCCCAGGTCTGGCGGATGCCGCGGAACACGTATTCCGACACCACACCGATGTTGCTGGTCAGCTCCGGAGCGGGCGCCGGCGCGTCCTCGGCACAGGCGGGGGCCGCCAGAGCGGCGACGGCAAGCGCCGGCAGCGCGCCAGTACCGAGTTGTCGGACGGCCTTCCGTAATGCGTTCTTCATCGCGGGTTTCATGCTTTTGCCTCTGTCGGTGTTGGGATGGCAGCCATTTCACGCCCGCGCGCCTACTCCCTCAATTCCCCCTCGGACCTACTCCCAAAGTCGAATTGTTAGCCCCCCACCCGGCGGCGGACAGTGCAGGCCATTGCAGTCCCATCGCATTTTTTCGACATCGAGGAGTACGCAGATGAACACGACGACAGTGGATGCCGTAAGCAACGGCATCGGCGGTGCGAGCGCGACGCTCCACCGCAAGATCGGCTGGGCCGGGGCCTTCTGGGTGGCCAGCGGCGTCCCGGCCCTGGTGCTGTTTTCCATCGGCTCCATTGCCGCCACGGTGGGCAAGCCCTCCTGGGCGGTGTGGATCATTTCCATCGCCTTCGGCTTCCTGCAGTCCTTCTCCTACGCGGAGATCGCCGGCCTGTTCCCGCACAAGTCCGGCGGCGCGTCGGTGTACGGGGCGGTGGCCTGGGTGCGCTACAGCAAGCTGCTGGCGCCGCTGTCGGTGTGGTGCAACTGGCTGGCCTGGTCGCCGGTGCTGGCCATCGGCTCCGGGCTGGCGGCGGGCTACATCCTGTCCATCCTGTTCGCGCCGGACGCCGCCATCAACACCTGGCAGATCACCCTGCTCGACCTGGGCTTCATCAAGGGCGGCCTGTCCCTGCGCATCAACGCCACCTTCGTGCTCGGCGCAGCGGTGCTGCTGGCCGCCTTCGCCATCCAGCACCGCGGCATCCTGCAGGCGGCGCGCATGCAGATGGTGCTCGGCATCGCCGCGCTGGCCCCGCTGATGCTGATCGGCCTATGGCCGCTGCTGTCCGGTGACGTACCGGCCGCCAACCTGACCCCGCTGTTCCCGCTTGCCAAGGACGCCAGCGGCGCGGTGATCGACGGCGCCTGGGACATGGGCGGCCTGACCCTGATGGCCGGCGGCCTGTTCATGGCAGCCTGGTCCACCTACGGCTTCGAAACGGCGGTGTGCTACACCCGCGAGTTCCGCGACCCGCGCACCGACACCTTCAAGGCCATCCTGTACTCCGGCCTGCTGTGCATCTTCGTGTTCACCGTCGTGCCGCTGGCCTTCCAGGGCAACATCGGCCTCGGCCAGCTGGTCACGCCGGAAGTGAAGGACGCCGCCGGCAACGTGGTCACCCCGGCGGTCTACGACGGCATCCTGTCGCCGGACATCTACAGCGGCATGGGCGTCGCCCACGCCATGGCCCACATGCTGGGCGGCGGCGCGCTGGTCGAGCACGTACTGATGGCGATGCTGGTGCTGGCCCTGGTGCTGTCCATCATGACCTCGATGGCCGGCTCCTCGCGCACCCTCTACCAGGCCTCCGCCGACGGCTGGCTGCCCAAGTACCTGTCCCACGTGAATGCCAACGGCGCGCCGATCCCGGCGATGTGGACCGACCTCGGCTTCAACCTGATCCTGCTGCTGATGTCCGACTACGTCTTCGTGCTGGCCATCTCCAACGTCTGCTACATCCTCTTCAACTTCCTCAACCTCAACGCCGCCTGGATCCACCGCCTCGACCGCCCGAGCTGGCCGCGCCCGTTCAAGGCCCCGCTGTGGCTGATCGCCATCGGCACCGTGCTGGCCTTCGCCAACCTGTGGCTGATGGGCATGGGCGCCGACATCTGGGGCGCCGGCACGCTGGCCTCCGGTCTACTCGTCGCCGCGCTGATCGTACCGGTCTTCCTGTACCGCCACTACGTCACCGACAAGGGCCAGTTCCCCGCCGCGATGCAGGAAGACATGCACCTGGGCAGCGAGGAAGGCGTCGGCACCCGCGCCGGCATCCTGCCCTACCTGACCCTCGCCGGCGGCGCCGCGGTGGTCGCCATCGCCCACGCCTGTGCGGTGATCTGAGGAGAACGACCATGCTGCATTCCGACATCAAGAGCCGCCCCACCTACACCCAGCTGGAGCCGGACCTGTCCGGCAGCCAGCACCTGCTGATCGTCGAAGGCGACACCGTGCTGCCGGGCCGCCTCGACTCCCTGGCCGGCACCTTCGCGCCGGTGGAAGAGAACCTGCACACCTGGCTGGTCGGCACCCAGGCCGGCGGCCTGGGCCTCGGCAAGGTGTGGCGCCTGCCCGGCGTAGCCGACGTGGTGGACGCCTTCGCCTGCGCCACCCGCGGCTACGGCATCGGCGACCGCCTCTACGTGCAGGGCACCGAGCCCTTCCTGTGGTCGGTGGCCAAGGCCGCGGCGATCATCGGCTTCAGCGCCGAGCAGATCCACCTGCATCACGCCGGCAGCCTGCGCCGCCGGGTGTGGTGCACCCACTGCCACACCGTCACCGAGGACGTCACCACCAGCATCGCCAGCTGTTCCGGCTGCCACCGCCACCTGCTGGTACGCGACCACTTCTCCCGTCGCCTCGGCGCCTTCATGGGCGTGATGGTGGATGCGGAAGCGCCGGGCGAAGTGCCGGCCGTCGAGGAGAGCTTCGCATGATCGGCGAAACCCTCACGCTGAAGGTGGCCGCCGCCAGCGCCATCTCGCCGAGCCTGCGCCACCTGCGCCTGGTGGCGGCGGACGGCAGCAAGCTGCCCCCGGCGGCGGCCGGCGCCCACGTCCAGCTCGTGCTCAAGGGCGCCGCGCGCACCCACCGCAACGCCTATTCGCTGATCAGCCGCGCCGGCGCCCGCGACGCCTACGAGATCATCGTGCGGCGCGTGCCCAGCTCCCGCGGCGGCTCGGCCTTCATCCACGAGCAGCTCAAGGTCGGCGACGTGCTGGAGGCCGGCTGGCCCGGCAATCTGTTCGCGCCGGTGCGCACCGCCCGCCGCCACCTGATGATCGCCGGCGGCATCGGCATCACGCCCTTCCTGTCCTATCTGGCCGACTTCGCCCTCGGCGGCGCCGACTACGCGCTGCACCTGTGCTGCCGCGAGGACGAGCAACACGTCTTCGACCCGTGGCTGGCCGGCAAGAGCGGCGTCAGCGTGCACTGGGACGCCGACGGCCGCCGCCTCGACATCCCGGCCCTGCTCGCCGCCCAGCCGGTCGGCAGCCACCTTTACGTGTGCGGCCCGGCCGCCATGAACGACGAGGTGCTGGAACTCGCCGCGGCCGCCGGCTGGCCCGCCAGCCACGTGCATTGCGAGCACTTCGGCAGTGCCCTGTCCGGCGGCGAGGCCTTCCGCGCCTTCCTCGCCAAGTCCGGCGTCGAGGTCAGCGTCGGCGAGGACGAGAGCCTGCTCGAAGCCATCGAGCGGATCGGCGTCAAAGCCCCCTGCCTGTGCCGCGGCGGCGCCTGCGGCGTGTGCGCGACGCCGCTGCTGGACGGCGAAGCCGACCACCGCGACCACTACCTGTCCGCCGCCGAGCGGGAAGCCGGCCGCCTGATCCTGCCCTGCGTGTCACGGGCACGGAGCGGACGCCTGGTTCTGGACCTGTGACATTCCCCTGAGCGCCCCCGAGGAGATCGACATGAGCATCGCTTTCAAACCCGAAGAAACCTTCCGCGGCGACTACAGCTACCGCAACAGCGACGCGGCCGTGCTGCGCTTCCCCTTCCCCTTCCCGGAAGACCGCTACATGTACAGCGTCAACATCGAGCCGCATGTACGCAGCGGCCCGAGCGACGTCTTCCTGCGCCCCTTCGACGTGGATGAGCACTACATCGCCGAATGCCGCGACAAGGCCATCACGCTGGAACGCGACCCCGGCCGCTGCCAGGTGCTGCCGCACATGATGATGGCCCAATGGGACACGCTGGAGCTGCTGATGGAAAGCCTGTCGGCCGACTACCCGGAACAGTTCTCGCTGATCAAGGAAGGCGACGACTTCGGCAGCCGGTGGACCTGGATCAACCGCCCGCTGGGCATCGAGCAGAGCTTCGTCTTCGGCAACGCCGAGACCCTTCCCTGCGAACCCTTCGAGTACATCACCCGCCAGGCCCAGGGCGACTTCGCGATCTGCGACCAGCGCGACGACAACCTCTTCATGGACGCCGGCATGGTCACCTCCCAGGCCGACTGGTCGCTGGAGTTCGACGTCGGCATGAGCTTCATGGAGTGGCACGGCCCGGTGCCGCTGGCCCACCAGACCGGCGTCTTCGAGCGAGCGCTGAAATACCTGCTGATGCTGCGCCTCGGCCAGCCGGTACGCCGCCTCAACTGGACAATGAGCATCAACCCGCGCCTCGACACCTCGCCGGAGAGCTACCCGGAGTGGGGCCCGGACCGCGCCAGCGTCACCCCCGACAACGCCGGCCAGAAGGTGCACCTGCGCGTCGAGCTGCAGACCCTGTGGCGCCTGCCGCGCAGCAACGCAATCCTGTTCCCGATCCGCTGCTACCTGGCCTCCCTCGAAGACCTGGCCCGCGTGCCCAAGTGGGGCGCCCGCCTGCACCGGGTGCTGTCCACGCTGCCGCCCCAGCTCGTCGAATACAAGGGCCTGACCCGCTACCTGCCGGCCGCCCTCGAATGGCTGGCCCAGCACGACGACGGCCGCGAACTGCCCGTCGGCACCGAGCCCGGCATCACCACCCTCGGCCCCCGCTGAGGCGCTTTCATCCCATTCATCGACACCCCGAAACCACAAAAAAGGAAACAGCCATGAACGCCATCACCCAAATGACCCCCACCGGCATCGGTTCCGAATGGAGCCCCCAGTGGCTGCTCACCGCCGAGCAGAAGGCCCTGCAGGCCGACCTGATCGCCCTGTGCGAGACCACGCTGCGCCCCAACGCCATCGAGAGCGACAAGAAGTACATCTACCCGCGCAAGAACTTCGAGGCCCTGGCCGCCATGGGCCTGATGAGCCTGACCATCCCGAAGGAGCTCGGCGGCCGCGGTGAAAGCCACCTGTGCGCTGCAATGGTGGTCGAAACCATCGCCCGCTACGGCTGCCCCTCCACCGCCATGTGCTACACCATGCACCTGGGCGCCTGCGCCGCCGCGCTGCTGCGCCACCACGACAACGAGCGCCTGAAGGACATCCTGCGCCGCGTCGACAAGGACGTGCTGATCGGTACCCTGTCCTACTCCGACCCGGAAACCGGCTCCCACTTCTGGTACCCGATGTCGTCCCGCGCCGAGCGCACCGAGAACGGCTGGAAGGTCTTCAAGAAGGCCTCCTGGACCACCTCCGGCGGCTTTGCCGACTGGTACATCATCCAGACCACCTCGCCGGACTTCGGCGGCGACTACTCCAACCTGTCCTGCTTCCTGGTCACCAAGGACCAGATCCACGCCGACCCGGCCAACTGGGACGGCCTCGGCATGCGCGGCAACCAGTCCGGCCCGATCGCGGTGGACGGCGTCGAGATCGCCCCGGACGCGCTGGTCGGCCCGATCGGCGACGGCGCCAAGTCCAACGACGAAGTGGTCGACCCCTTCTTTCTGGTGTGCTCCTCGGCCTGCTGGAACGGTATCTGCCTCGCCGCGATGGACATCACCAAGAACCACACCACCCGCAAGGTGCACAACGACGTGGGCATGCGCGTGGCCGACTACCCGACCATCCAGGACTACGTCGGTGAGTGCCTGATCGACACCAACGCCAGCCGCAGCTACGTGTACCTGGCCGCCAAGGCGCTGGACGAGCAGACCAACAACTGCGACTGGTCCGCCCACGCCACCATCGACCACCTGCCGCGCACCGCGCTGCTCAACTGGCTGTGGCAGGTCAAGTTCTTCGCCTCCAAGAACGTCACCTTCGTGGTGGACAAGATGCTCCACGCCTGCGGCGGCACCGGCTACAAGCCGGCCCTCGGCATCGAACGCCTGCTGCGCGACGGCAAGGCCGGCTGGGTGATGGGCCCCACCAACGAAGTGCTGCGCCAGTTCGTCGGCAAGGCCGCGCTGCTCGGCTTCGAGGTGCTGGACTACTGGAACCAGTCGGTGAACCAGCGCGTCCTCAACAATGAGCTCAAGAAGATGAGCAAGGAAGAGAAAGCCGCCTTCGCCAGCAAGCTCCTCGCCGAGGCGCAAGCTTAAGTCCAGGGAGCCACGCCGCCATGCCAGCCACCACCAGCCAGCCCATCGCCGCCCACCGGGCGCCCTTCGACGGGCGTTTGTTCCGCCGCGTCCTCGGCCTCTTCCCCACCGGCGTCACCATCGTCACCACCTGGGACGATGAGGGCCGGCCGGTGGGGGCCACCGTCAGCTCCTTCAACTCCGTGTCCCTCGACCCGCCACTGGTGCTCTTCAGCCTGGCCAAGAACATGGCCTGCTGCGAAGCCTTCGCCGCCGGCGGGCCGCTGGCCATCCACGTGCTCGGAGACGAGCAGGAATCCCTGTCCAACCGCTTCGCGCGGGGCGGCGGCGACAAGTGGGTGGATCTGGTCTACGGCGCGGGCGAGCATGGCGCGCCGCTGCTCGACGGGGCGCTGGCCACCTTTGAATGCCGGCCCTTCGCCCAGTATCCGGGCGGTGACCACACCATCTTCGTCGCCGAAGTCCATCAACTGCGCTGCCGCGACGGCGAGCCGCTGGTCTTCGCCGGCGGCAGCTACCGGCGCCTGGCCGAGCGGGAGGTGTGCGCATGAACGACGTCGTCCCGCCCGCGGACGTGGCACAGGAAGGCGACCCCTTCCTGCTCGCCGCCGAGGCCGCACCGCGCCTGGCCCAGGCCTTTCCCGAACCGCTGGCGGTGATCCGCGTCGCCGCCGCCAGCGCCCGCGCCTTCGAAGTGAAGGCCGGACAGTACATCCAGATCATCGACGTGGATGGGCGCCAGTGCTCCGACCTCCTCGCCTTCGACGCCGCAGCGCTGGCCGCCGGCGAGGAATGGGGCCTCGACCCAACGGTGACGCGCACCCTGGCCGGCGCCGCCTACCCCCAGCCCGGCCTGCACGCCAAGTACTTCGACGCGCGCATGCAGCCGCTGCTGGAAACGGTGCAGGACACCGTCGGCCGCCACGACGCCTTCGCGCTGGCGTGCACTGCCAAGTATTACGAGGACGCCGGCTTTCCCGGCCACGCCAACTGCAGCGACAACTTCAACGCCGCGCTGGCCGGCTTCGGCATCCGCCCGCGTGCCGGCTGGCCGGCCATCAACTTCTTCTACAACACCTTCATCCAGCCCTGCGGCAGCCTCGGCTTCGCCGAACCGTGGTCCAAGCCCGGCGATTACGTGCTGCTCAGGGCGCTGAAAGACCTGGTGGTGGCGGTGTCGTCCTGCGCCGATGACATCGACCCCGCCAACGCCTGGCAGCCCACCGACATCGAGGCGCGCATCTATGACGCCGCCTACTCCTTCCCCCGCGCGATGGCCCACCGCATGACACCCGACTCCCCCGTCCGCCTGACCCGGCCGACCGCCTTCGCTCCGGCAACCGAAACCCTCACCCGCGACTTCATCGACTACAAGGGCTACTGGCTGCCGCGCAGCTTCGTCGGCCACGGCACGCTGGCCGAATACTGGGCCTGCCGCGAGAAAGTGGCGGTCATGGACCTGTCGGCGCTGCGCAAGTTCGACGTCACCGGCCCTGACGCCGAAGCCCTGCTGCAGAAGGTGCAGACCCGCGACATGCGCAAGCTGGCCGTCGGTCAGGTGGTCTACACCGCCGTCTGCCACGCCCACGGCGGCATGATGGACGACGGCACGGTGTTCCGCCTCGGCCGCGACGTGTTCCGCTTCGTCTGCGGCGAAGACACCACCGGCCTGTGGCTGCAGGAGCAGGCCGCCGCGGGCGGTTTCAACGTGCACATCCGCGAAGCCACCGACGCCCTGCACAACCTCGCCGTGCAAGGCCCCAGGAGCCGCGAGCTGCTCAGGAAGATCTTGTGGACCAGCCCGCTGCAGCCGACGCCGGACGAACTCGGCTGGTTCCGCTTCGCCGCTGCCCGCCTTGGCGGCCCCACCGGCATCCCGCTGGTCGTCTCGCGCACCGGCTACACGGGGGAACTCGGCTATGAGCTGTGGTGCGCGCCCAAGGACGGCCCCGCCCTGTGGAACGCGGTGATGGAAGCCGGTGCCCCGCTAGGCATCGTGCCGCTCGGCTTCGACGCCCTCGACATGCTGCGCATCGAAGCCGGCCTCGCCTTCGCCGGCCACGAATTCTGCGACCAGACCGACCCCTTCGAAGCCGGCATCGGCTTCACCGTCGCGCTGTCAAAGCCGGACGACTTCATCGGCAAAGCCGCCCTCGAAGAACGCAAGGCCCACCCGCGCCGCAAACTGGTCGGCCTCGCCATCGCCAGCAACGAAGCCGCCAGCCACGGCGACGGCCTCTACGTCGGCCGTGCCAAGGTCGGCGAGATCACCAGCACCACCCGCTCGCCGATCCTCGACACGCAGATCGCGCTGGCTCGCGTGGATGTCGCCTACTCGGCACTCGACACCGAACTGCAGGTCGGCCAACTGGATGGACACCGCAAACGGCTGGACGCGAAAGTGGTGGCGTTTCCGCACTACGATCCGACCAAATCACGGGTCAGGGCTTGATAAGGCGCGCCGCGCGGCACGCCTCGCGCAGCGCAACCAAGCTCAAAAATCGCAATAGCTTTCCTTGAGATCGCATACGTCCTGCTCCGAGATGCCAAGGTGGGCCATTACAACGGATTTGCCGCGGCTCCAGTTGGTGTCATCGGTGAGGTAGCGCTGGCTGTGTGCGATGTGCTCGGCGAGCGTCGCGAAGGACACCAGGGTGCGCGCTTGCGCGGCGGTGTGATCGGCATCGTCATCGAAGATCGACAGATCGTGGTGCAGCAGCGTGGCCTTGCTGATCGCCTCGGGCAGCCCCCAGGTGCGCGTCAGAAAGTAGCCGACCGCGGAGTGGTTGGTCGCGTGGTGTTCTTCTTCGACGCTGGTAAAACTCTGGTCGTAGGCCGCATTGGCAACCTCCAGGGTCTCGGTGTAACTGGGAAAGCGCTTCATCAGCACCGCGATGCCACAATCGTGGAACAGGCCGAAGGAATAAGCCATCTCGGTCGGTACGCCCTTGAACTCGCGGCTCAGGTTCGCACACAAGCTTGCAACCCGCGCGGCAGAGTCCCAGAAGCGCTCAAGGTACAGGCTGCTGCCACCGGAGAGCGTGGCACGCAGCATGACCCCGGCCGTCAATGCGGAAAGCGCCCGCATACCCAATACCGACACGGCCTGGGAAATGCTGCCGACGTGGCGTGACAGGCCCAGGGCGGGAGAATTGGCGACCTTCAGCACCGACGCCGCCAGCGCAACGTCGGTGCCCACGATTTGTGCGATGCGCCCCAACGAGCCGTTCGGGGAGGCAATTTCGTGCTGTAGCGAGATCAGGACTGCGGGACAGGGCGGGATGTCGATACCGCGCAGAAGACGGTCGAGCGTGGCGTGGTCAGGTGACTCCATGGCAACGCGGAACCTGGAAGGAAAATGGCGATTTTAACAAATTTACCATTTTTACAAAATAAAACTCGACATCGAAGGATGTCCAGCTGCACGGCCCCCTGTCGCCACCATACCCGCCACACCTTGCTGGACTTGCGCCACCTCATCGGCAGCCAGCACCCGGCAACCGCTTTGGCGCGAGGTGGCGCAATGACTCAGCTGGCAGCCAGCGCGGCGCCGATCGCCGTAGCCGACTCCTTGAGGTCGGCGAGATGAGCCTGGACCAGCTTTGCGCGGAGCTGGAACTTGCGCGGCCACAGCAGGCTGATGCACGCGATCACGTCGTCACCATGAAAAATGGGGACGGCGATGGCGTCGAGCTGGTCGTCACGCAAGCTCTTGTCCAGGTTTGATCCGCCGAACAGTGGATCACGGGCGCCGTAGCCCTGCGCGCGGGTTTCGGCGAGCATCGTGTCCAGTTCCCGTTCCAGCACCTGACGACTGCGGGGATTGGCCGGCGGGTCAGCACGCGCGCGGGCAATCTCGGCCTC
>Ga0265332_10001808_pt1 | contig 11498 bp, 11 predicted proteins | sample 41926metaG_FD_202084 | JGI IMG/M metagenome (GOLD analysis project Ga0265332, IMG submission 202084) | Rhizosphere microbial communities from Carex aquatilis grown in University of Washington, Seatle, WA, United States - 4-19-26 metaG | ecosystem: Host-associated > Plants > Roots > Rhizosphere...
TACCAGGATCACAGCGCCCGCAGCACGTGCACGCTGAACAGCCCCTGCGCGTCGGTCCATGCTTCGATCGGAACATAGCCGGCGTCGTGCGCGAGTTCGCGGAAATGCTCGATGCTGTACTTGTGCGAATTCTCGGTATGGATCGTCTCGCCCGCCGCGAACGCGAACACGTTTCCGGCGATCTCGACGCTCTGCGCCCGCGTGCTCACCAGATGCATTTCGACCCGCGACAGAGCCGCGTTCCAGCGCGCCTCGTGCACGAAGCCGGCGGTGTCGAAATTGCCCGCGAGCTCGCGATTGATGCGGTGGAGCAGGTTGAGGTTGAAGGCGGCGGTGATGCCGGCGCTGTCGTTGTAGGCGGCGTGCAACTTGGCTTCGTCCTTCGGCACATCGACCCCAACGACCATCAGCGAGGCAGGGCCGAGCAGGCGGCGCGTCAGGGCGAGGAAGCTGGTGGCTTCGCTGGCGGTGAAGTTTCCGATGGTCGAACCCGGAAAAAAGCCCGCCGTCTTGTGCGATAGCCGGCCGCGGATGGCGGGAAGCGCGAATGGCTTGGTGTAATCGGCACAGATCGGCGCGACCCGCAGGCTGGGAAAATCAGCGGCAAGGCCGGACGCGGCAGCGAGCAGTTGGGCTCGCGAAATATCGACGGGAACATAGGCGGCTGGCTGATTGAGTGCGCGCAGCAGCAATCGAATCTTGATGCCCGCCCCGGATCCGAATTCGACGAGGCGCACCCGCGATCCCAGCAGGCGCGCGATCGCCCCTGCCTGCTGTTCGAGAATCAGCAGCTCGGTGCGGGTCGGGTAATATTCCGGGAGTTCGCAGATCTGATCGAACAGTCGCGAACCGTCCCCGTCGTAGAAAAATTTGCACGGCAGGGTCTTTTGCGGCCGCGACAGGCCGGCGATGACGGCGGCGCGAAACTCATCGACCGACGGCGCGAGATCCTGCAGGCGTTCAAGGCTTCCAAGCGCGGCCATGTCACACCTCCTCGGCCAAGCGGAAACCGCTGAATTGCCAGCGCGCCGGCGGCGGAAAGAAGTTGCGATAGGTCGGCCGGGCGTGACCCGGCGGCGTCGCACAGGATTGGCCGCGCAGCACCATCTGATTGATCATGAATTTTCCATTGTATTCGCCGATCGCGCCGGCGGCCTGACGGAACCCTGGATAGGGATGGTAGGGACTGGCGGTCCATTCCCACACGTCTTGCTTGAAACTGGGGACGAGCCGACGCGGGTGCGGGTGGACGTGGTCGTCGGTCAACAGCGCCGCCTCCGCCGATCGCGCCGCGACTTCCCATTCGAATTCGGACGGAAGGCGCTTGCCGGCCCACGCGGCGTAGGCCGCCGCTTCATAAAAGCTCACATGGCAGACCGGTTCGTCGGGATCGAGTGGGCACACGCCATGGAGCGTATACGCCGACCATTGATCGCCCTCGCGCTCCCAATAGGCCGGGGCCTCCCATTGTGCCGCGCGCACGACGGCCCAGCCATCCGAGAGCCAGAATTCCGGGCGGCGATAGCCCCCATCGGCCATGAACGCCAAATACTCGCCGACGCTCACCGGCCGGTCCATGAGACGGAAGGGCCGCACCAATTCATCATGCGCGGGGCCTTCATTGTCGAAGGCAAAATCGGCTCCGCGATGGCCGACGCTGTAGATGCCGCCCTCGAAACCGATCCATGTTGCGGTAGGCGTGCGGTGTTTGGTTTTCACAGGCGCCGCACAATAGATCGGGTGAATCGGATTGAGCGAGAACGCGTGCTTGATGTCGGTCAGGATCAGTTCCTGGTGCTGCTGCTCGTGGTGCAGTCCGATCTCGACCAGCGGCGCTGTCTCCGGCCGTTCAGCGGCGAGCAACCGCAACATCGCGTCGTCGACATAGGCACGATAATCGGTGATTTCGGCGACGCCGGGTCGTGTGATCATGCCGCGCGCGGGGCGGTCGTGTCGCGGCCCCACGGCTTCATAGTAGGAATTGAACAGATAACCGTAACGATCCGCAAAGGTTCGATAGCCGGAGACGTTCGGCGCCAGCACAAATGTTTCGAAGAACCATGTCGAATGCGCCCGGTGCCATTTGGTGGGGCTGGCGTCCGGCATCGACTGAATGGTCTGGTCTTCGGCCGTCAGCGGCGCCGCGAGCGCCTCGGTCGCGGAGCGGACAGAAAGATAGCGCTGCGCGATCGCGGAAGGCGTGTTCACCGGAGACAGGGGATCGGACTTGGCAACGCGCGGTGCGGGCCTTGCGCTCCGCTTCCGCGTATCAGGCGGCACCGTAAAGGTCTCGGCCATGTCATCACCATGTTCTGTCGAGTCGGGTTCGATAGCGGATGAATTCAGGTGTGCGTGGTGCGAAATTCCGGGGCTAAAAACCTTCGATAGATAACTGGCGTGGCTACCGCTCGTTCCGTCACAAATCGCGATTTTCTTGACGCAATGCCCTCATGTCTGGCCGCTGCTTGATGTCGCCATGACAGGCAGCCCGATTGGTGGCAAAAATACGCCAGTCCACGCGGCAGAGAACAACCGGACTGGTTAATGAGGTCAATACCCAAACCTCCAGCGGATCACACATCGCCGTGAGGGTCGGGCCTCAGGTAACGACGTGTTCTGATGTGGACCTGTGTTTCCGGCAAAGGGTATATAGGCGGCGTCAAGACCCGCGGAAGACCGTCTGCACAGGGAAAATTCATGCATCGCGATGCGGATTTCGTGGCGCGGGGTGCACGCGTCACGCGGCTTGGCCGCGAATTCAGATGGCCCGGCGGCCGAAAGGTCGCCGTGGTCATGAACGTCGCCTATGAGGGCTGGTCCGACGGCAAGGCACCTGGTCTCGGCCCAATGGGAAATCCGCTTGGGTCAGGCGTGTTCGACACCAACGCGCTGTCCTGGGGCAGCTATGGCGCCACCCGCGGGATCGAGCGCCTGTTGTTGATCCTGGATAAAGTGAATCTGCGAGCCAGCATCATGGTGAGCGGAATTTTTGCGGAGCGCACGCCGGCAACGCTCAAAGCAATGGTGTCCGCGGGACACGAGATTGTTGCGCACGCCTATGCCCAGGACATCATTCCGGCGGCCCTCTCCGCCGAGCAATGCCGGGCCGACATCATCAAGACCACCGAGGCGCTCGCCGTCGCCTGTGGCGTGCGGCCGACTGGCTGGATCAGCCCGCGCGGGACGCCGGGGCAGGACAGCGCACGTTTGCTGCTTGAGGCCGGGTATCGGTGGCACGGTGATGCGTTCGACGACGACCGCCCGTATATTCAGCTCTTTGATCCGGGGCGGCTGGTCGCCATCCCGCTGACCATGGAGATCAACGATCTCCCGCATGCCATGCGATACGGTCGTTCACCGCGCCAATTCATTGAACTCTTCGACGATCTGATCGCGCAAGCTCCGGCGATCGGCGAAGAGGCCCTGCTAATCGACGTCACCGCTCACGCCCATGTCTACGGCCGGCCGGCCGGCGCGTGGGCTTACGAGGCGATCGCCCGCAAAGCAATTGAACGCGACGATGTTTGGATCGCCACCCGGGCCGACATCGCAAGCCATGTTCTCGCGTCGACGGCCTAACCGGGTAGGTGATCGCGGTCTTCCGTGCGGGGCGTCCCCGCGCTAAAGACGGCTTGCAGGTAATCGCATTGTCTGCGCCAAAGCGGTATGGACATTGCCGCAAAGTGCCTAGGGAGCAAGGACTCATGAAAGTCGTTGGTTTTGAATCGGATGCCGGATTGCGCCTCGGTATCGTCGAAGGCGATCAAGTCATTGACCTCCAAGCTGTCGACGCCAATCTGCCCGTCGATCTCGGCGGCGTGCTGGCGAAGACCGGCGGGGATCTCCAGCCGCTCGCCGATCTCGCCAAGCGCGCGCCGAACTCGGCGCGGCGGCCAATCAGCGGCCTCAAGTTTGCCCTGCCGGTGGCGCGACCGGGCAAGATCGTTTGCCTCGGGCTCAATTATCTCGACCACGTCAAGGAAGGCCGCTACGCCAGTGATGTGCCGAAATTCCCCACCATATTTTTCCGTTGCTTGACCTCGCTGGCCCCGCATTTGAGCCCACTCATTCGCCCGCGCGTGTCCGAGACGTTCGACTATGAAGCCGAACTCGTCGCCATTATCGGCAAGCGAGTCAAGCATCTCACACTTGAAAATGCCGCCTCCTGCATCGCCGGCTACGCCTGCTTCAATGAGGGCTCCATCCGCGAGTATCAGCGGCGGACCAGCCAGTGGGACATGGGCAAGAATTTCGATCGGACCGGCAGTTTCGGGCCGTGGATGGTGAGCGCGGATGAACTCCCGCCGGCCGGGAAGGGCCTCAAGATCGAGAGCCGGCTGAACGGCAAGGTCATGCAGTCGGACAACACCTCGAACATGATGTTTCCGGTTGCCGAAACCCTGGTCGATCTAACTCAGGCGATTACCCTCGAACCCGGCGACCTGCTGGTGACTGGGACCCCGTCCGGGGTCGGCCATGCCAGGAAGCCGCCGGTGTGGATGCGGGCGGGAGATGTTTGCGAGATCGAAATCGAAGGGGTGGGGACCCTGCGCAATCCGATCGAGGACGAAGTCGGCTGACGCGGGACGGCAGCCAGGCGCGCGCGTGTCGCAAGCGCGACGCGCGCCACCCCTTGGCACTACGGCCGAATGGAGCAGGCACCTTGCACTCACTGCCCCCGTGGGTGAGAAGTATAGGCCCTGTGGCAGTGTCGGACAGATCTTCGACGATCTAAAGCCTTCAGCGGTCTAGAAAGTCCTTGAGCAGACAAAGAGGACTACCACCGGGGCGGGAGGATGAGTATGCGATGGATGTCCCTGGCGGCAATGCGCAAGGCATCGCTGGTTCTCGCGATTGCAGCAATCGGAACGCCAGCCTTCGGCCAGCAAGAGGTCAAGATTGGAATTGGCTTCGGCATTGCCTTTCTGCCGACGTATCTTTGCCAGGAGTTGCAGCTGGTGGAGAAGGAAGCCAAGGCGGCGGGCCTCGATGTCAAGACCAGCTATCAACGCTTTTCCGGCTCCGGTCCGATGCAGGATGCCATTCTGTCGGGCGCCGTCGATATGGGGCCTTATGGCGCATCTGCGCTGCTGATCGCTTGGGAGAAGGCCAAAGGGACGCCGCAGCAGACTTTCGCGATTTCCGGAGTGACCACGCTGCCCTTGGTGCTGGTGACCAATCAGGCAGACATCAAGTCGATCAGGGATCTGAAACCGACCGATCGCGTCGCGATGCCCTCGCTTGTGTCTCCCCAGATGTATCTGTTGCAGATGGAATCGGAGAAAGCCTTCGGTCCCGGCCAATACGACAAGTTGCGAACCCAGGTTGTCGCTTTGCCGCACCCGGAATCCCTCAATGCGTTGCTGTCCGGGTCGACCGAAGTGACGACCTATTTCTCCTCGGCGCCCTTCACTCAGGCGGCGTTGAAGAATCCGAAGATCCACAGCATCCTCACCTCATCGGATGTGATGGGTAAGTCTTCATTTCTGATCATGGGCGCGACCAAGCGCTATATCGAGGCCAATCCCAAGATGCCCGACGTCATCGCCAAGGCGATCGAGGAAGCCGCGACCATCATCAAGACCGACCCCAAACGGGCAGCGGAGGTCTATCTCAAGTACGAGCCATCGAAGACCCTCGACGTCGCCACCGTGGAAGCAATTCTCAAGGACCTTAAGGACGACTTCGGCAAATCGGTTCAAGGGGTGCAGTCCTACGCCGATTTCATGGGCAAGCTCGGCCAGCTAAAGAATCCACCGAAGAGTTGGAAGGATGTTGTTACGCCGTCTATCGCCAGTACGCCAAGCTCTTAGCGACGCGTTGGGTCGGAGAACTCCCTCTCCGCATGAGTGCGGTGTGCGCACAAGGATGAGTCTGGGGTGCGGAAGGGCAGGGGGAAGGAATGACGCAAGCGCGCGAGTTGGTCCGGGTGCCGGCACCGGACACGGACGCGTCCGGCACCGCCCCTGTTGCCGGGCCGCTTTTGCAGGTCGGCGGGGTCACGCTGCAATACAAAACTCCCGATCATTTGGTGACCGCGACATACCGGGTCAGTTTCGACATCTATCCAGCCGAGCGCTTTGTCATCCTCGGACCGTCCGGCTGCGGCAAGTCGACCCTCCTCAAGGCGATTGCCGGGTTCATCAACCCGGTCGAAGGCAAGATCCTGCTCAAGGGCAGGCCGGTCACCGGCCCCGGCCCCGACCGGATGATGGTCTTTCAGGAATTCGATCAGTTGCTGCCGTGGAAGACCGTCATTCAAAACGTGATGTTTCCCATGCGCGAGAACGGCGTGCCGCGCGCGGAGGCGAGAGCGCGGGCGCACGACGCGGTCAGGCGGGTCGGCCTTGCCGAATTCGTCGATGTGTATCCGCATATGCTCTCGGGCGGCATGAAGCAGCGCTGTGCCATCGCGCGCGCGATGGCGATGAAACCCGATGTGCTGTTGATGGATGAGCCCTACGGTTCTCTCGATGCGCTGACGCGGCGAAGGATGCAGGATGAATTGCTGCAATTGTGGGACGACATTCGCTTTACCCTCATCTTCGTGACCCATTCGATCGAGGAGGCCGTCATCGTCGGCTCGCGCATTGCCGTGTTGTCTCCACACCCAGGCCAGGTCCGAGCCGAGCTCAACAGTCCGGGATTTGCCCATGATGCGCGCGCCGGTCTGGCCTTCCAGAATCTGGTCAATCACATCAGCGGGATGCTGTTCGGCGACGACAGCAACCATACATCACGGTGACATCGATGGCTGACGCGGCGATCAAAATGACTCCGCTCGTGCGCCCCGAACACGAATACGTCGTATTGGTGCCGGAGGCGATCGGCGACGTCGAGAAGCCGCTCGCGTTGACGGAGCGGCTGTGGAATTCGGCCGCGGTCCGGCGTTTCGTCATTCTCGTTCTTCTCGCGGCGCTGTGGGAAACCTATGCCCGCTGGAGCAATAACCCGCTGCTGTTTCCAACATTCACCGACACCATCGACGCCTTGTGGAGCGGCGTCGTCTCCGGCGTGATCCCGCAGCGGCTGGCGGTGACCTTGCGGATGCTGGCAATGGGCTACGGCATCGGCCTCGCGCTTGCCGGGCTGTTTGTCTCGCTGGCGGTGTCCACGCGCATCGGCACCGACCTGCTGTCGACCCTGACCGCCATGTTCAATCCGCTGCCGGCCATCGCGATGCTGCCGCTTGCGCTGTTGTGGTTCGGGCTCGGACAGCCGGCCATTGTTTTTGTGATCGTGAATTCGGTGTTGTGGGCGGTCGCCCTCAATACCCATGTCGGGTGCATGGCGGTGTCGATGACCCTGCGCATGGCCGGTCAGACCTTCGGCCTCAAGGGCTTCCGTTACGTGGTCAAGATCCTGATGCCGGCGGCCTTTCCAGCTATCTTGTCCGGACTCAAGATCGGTTGGGCATTCGCCTGGCGCACCTTGATCGCAGCCGAACTCGTTTTCGGGGTCTCCTCCGGCAGCGGGGGGCTCGGCTGGTTCATTTTCGAGAACCGCAACCTGCTTGATACCGCAAGCGTATTTGCGGGCCTCTTGACCGTGATGGCGGTCGGTCTATTCGTAGAAGGGATAATATTCCGGACCATCGAGAACAAAACCGTCCGGCGCTGGGGTATGCAACAGGGCTGACCTCGCCGCGGGCCGCGCGGCAGGGCGGATTTTCAGATCATTGCGGTTTGAGGTGTAAGAATGGCCGACACGCTGAATGTCATCACGATTTGCGGATCGTTGCGTAAGGGTTCCTACAATGCGGCTCTGGCGCGCGCGCTGCCGGCGCTGGCGCCGGCAGGCCTATCGATCAAGCCGTCGCCGCCCTACGACGCAATTCCGATCTACAACGCCGACATCCAGAATTCGGCGGGCTTTCCGGCGCCGGTCAATGCTTTGGCCGATGCCATCCGTGCAGCCGACGGGCTCATTATCGTGTCGCCTGAGTACAATTACACGATCCCCGGCGGTCTGAAGAACGCGATTGACTGGGTTTCGCGCCTGCAGAATCAACCGTTCGCCGGCAAGCCGATCGCACTGCAGTCGGCCTCCGGGGGCCCGCTCGGCGGCTCACGCATGCAATATCATCTCCGCCAGACGATGGTGTTTTTGGAAGGATTCGTTTTCAATCGGCCGGAGATCTTCGTCGGCATGGCGCCGCAAAAATTCGATGAAAAAACGCTTGAGCTGAAGGACCAGCCGACCATCGACATTATCAAGCAGCAGCTCGCTGGCTTTGAGACGTTCATCCGCCGCGTCGGCGGCAAATGATGTTCCAGGTGGTTGGTTGTGTGCTGCCGCGCGGCAGATTTTTGCATAGAGGATACTGATGTCCGAAGCCCTGAATGTCGTCGTCGTCTGTGGAAGCTTGCGCAAGGGGTCTTACAACGCCGCGCTCGCGCGCGCGTTGCCTGCGCTCGTACCCCACACCATGAAACTATCGGCTGTGCCGCCGCTCGATCTCATTCCGCACTACAACGCCGATGTGCAGAACTCCGGATTACCCGGTTCGGTCATCTCCTTTGCCGATGCGATTCGTTCTGCTGATGGCGTCATCATCGTCTCGCCCGAATACAACTGGTCGATTCCTGGCGTGCTCAAGAACGCGATCGACTGGGTGTCGCGGATGAAGGATCAGCCGTTTGCAAACAAGCCGATCGCTCTGCAGTCTTGCGCGACCGGGGCGTTGGGTGGGTCGCGCATGCAGTACCACTTGCGGCAATCGCTGACCTCGGTGGACGCATTTCTCTTCGGCCGTCCGGAGGTTCTGGTGTCATTTTCTCCGCAGAAGTTCGACGAGAAAACGCTTGAGCTGAGGGACCAGCCGACCATCGATATCATCAAGCAGCAGCTTGCGGCCTTCGACACATTTATTCGCCGCGTCAGTGTCAACAGATAATCCGAGCGCAGGAAACCGGCCGGCATGGGCAGACTTTCGGGTCGCAGCGCGATCGTCACCGGCGGCGCGCGCGGAATAGGCCGGCACTATTCGCTCGCGCTTGCGGCCGAGGGCGCGCGCGTGATGATTGCCGACATCGCGGAAGGTCGTGACCTGTCCGAAGAGATTGGCGCTCGCTACGGAGCAAACGCGGTGGCGAGCGCGTTCTGTGATGTCAGCGACGAAAAGGCCGTCAAGATGGTCGTCGCCGCGACCCTTGATCGGTTCGGAAAGATCGACATCCTGGTCAACAACGCGGCGCTGTACTCCGCGCTGACGGAGACGCCGTTCACCGAAATCGACGTTGACACCTGGGACCGCGTAATGGGCGTCAATGTACGCGGCATGTTCTTGATGTCGAAGCATGTTGCGCCGGCCATGATTGCACAGCGCTACGGCAAGATTATCAATATCGGTTCCGGCACCGCCTTCCGTGGAATTCCCAACATGCTGCCCTATGTGACATCCAAGGGCGCCGTGACCGCCTTTACCCGCGCCTTGTCGCGAGAGCTTGGCGCCCATGGCATCTGCGTCAATACGCTGGCGCCGGGATTTACCCTGAGCGACAGCGTGGTCGCCGACAATCCGGAGCATGTCTCGAGTGCGCGCGAACCGGCGATCCAGCGGCGAGCGATCAAGCGCGATCAGCACCCGGAGGACTTGCTGGGAGCGCTGGTGTTTCTGGCATCTGCGGACAGCGATTTCATCACTGGCCAGACTCTTGCGGTGGACGGCGGCGCTGTAAATACGTAGCAGCCGTACCGCGAGTACTTCAAAGGTCTGCTGGACAAAGAAGGATGGAAAGACCGCCTCGCGGCAGTCTTTCCGATGTTGACGGATATCTTGATCAGGCGGCGGCGAGAGCAACAGTGTTGGTCTTGGTCCCGCGAAAAACAAGAAAGCCAAGCCCGACAAGCGCCGCGAGGAGCATGGCCCAGGTCGACGGCAGCGGCGTCGCAGTGACATCGCCAGTGCCCAGGACATCGGCGCCATTGTTGTCAAGCAAATGGTAGGTGCTAGAATCTCCACCCTGCAGGTAGATCCAAAAGTCAACTCCGTTGGCTACAAACCCGATGCCGCCCGCGGCACCCTGGCCGAATCCATAAACCGCCGGATTGATGAAGTATTCGTCCACGATGTTTCCGTTGGACACTGAAAACCCGGGATTCGGATAGCCGTTCACGCCGAGCAGCGACGATATCGCAAAGCTTTGTCCCCCGGTTGTCACGGTTCCCGACACTCCATCCACGCTCCATGAGAATGCGCCTGTCCGTGACGCCGTCAGAACGCTGTCGATCGAAAAGCCGCCTCCGGCCATGGTGAAGTCAAAGGTGTCGGCCTTGGCGCCGGCAGAGCAAAGCAGCACGCCGCCGACGATGGCAGCCACCAGCCCCAGCAGCCCCGACTTGATGGTTCTGTTCATTCCGTTCTCCTAACCACAATCGACCCGGAGCAAATGCCTCCAGGCCAGAACTTGGGTGCACCCGCGGGGCCCATAGGATTCCTGTTGAGCGATCCGAGCCCCGGACAACAGCCAACAGCCTGCTGGCCCACCGGTATTGGTAGGCCGCCATTACAATGACGTTTGGGCAGGCGCTAACCCGCAAAGAATTCTGTCCGGCAATGAAAATAAATTCCGCCGCCGCGTTAAGGCGGGGCTGCGGACACTGCCGCAGCTGACGATACCCTGAACGCAGGGCCCTCAATCATCGCGGGAATGAGGTGTGAGCTAGTGCTGTTCCGCCGGGTCTGGGCGAAAATAGACTTGGGGTGATACACTTCGACTATAGTCCGTACTGACGGGGGGCGGCTATCGCGGCCGGTCGCGAGAGTGGGCCAAACTTGCCCGCTTTTTACTGATTCTACGCGCATAGCGGCCCCGCGATGACCGCAAGCTCGTGCGTATTCCCGGCGGCCCGGAAGTTGACTATATTGCGTCCAACGCTTGCGTTTTAAGCTCAAACACAACGGAGAAACGCCATGGCGGTTGCGACCGCGCCGACAGCCACTAAGAGTGGCAATCCGGATTCCAAGCATAATCTGCAGGCGGCCCGCCAAGCCTACTACGACAAGATTTCCAAGCATGACATGACGCCGCTGTGGGAGGTTCTGAAGAATCTCGTCACCAAGGAGCCGGCGAGCAAATGCGTGCCCTCGCTGTGGAAGTTTACCGAAGCCAAGCAGCTGGTGCTCGAGGCTGGCGACGTGATCACTGCCGAAGAGGCCGAGCGGCGGGTCTTGGTGCTCGAAAACCCCGGCTTACGAGGGCAGTCGCGGATCACCAACTCACTGTTCGCAGGGATCCAGCTCATTCTGCCGGGGGAAATTGCGCCCGCCCACCAGCATGTCGCATCGGCGATCCGCTTCGTGCTCGACGGCGAGGGTGCCTACACTGCGGTTGAGGGCGAGAAAGCCATCATGTCGCCCGGCGATTTCATTCTGACGCCGAATTGGGCTCCGCACGACCACGGCAATACGTCGAGCAAGCCGATGCTCTGGCTTGACGTGCTCGACATGCCGACAGTCAACCATTTCGAAGCGTCGTTCTCGATGCACTTCGACG
>Ga0265332_10001813_pt1 | contig 11488 bp, 9 predicted proteins | sample 41926metaG_FD_202084 | JGI IMG/M metagenome (GOLD analysis project Ga0265332, IMG submission 202084) | Rhizosphere microbial communities from Carex aquatilis grown in University of Washington, Seatle, WA, United States - 4-19-26 metaG | ecosystem: Host-associated > Plants > Roots > Rhizosphere >...
GACGTCTCCGTCACCGGCGGCATGGTCGCCAAGCTCGAGGAGGCGATGGCCGTGGTCGACCAGGGCGTCGGCGCGATCCACATTCTCGGCAAGCTCGCCGCCGGCGACCTCGTCCGCGCCGTCCGCGAGCCCGGCTCGGTCGGCACCACCCTGGTCGCCGACGCCTGACGCACCGAGCTCGAGACGACACGGCGGCCGGGGCCTCACCTGCGATCAGGGGACGCCGATCGCGCGCAGGACGGCCCGCTCTACCTCTCCGATTCGCACCGATGCCAGCGGGCCGCCCAGCGGGGTTGGATCCAGGCAGTCCTTGGGAACCGTGGTGATCTGCTCACACAGCAGCACGGACGGCGCAGGCACGCCGCCCTCCCCCTTCTTGAGTCGCACATGCCAGGGGCCCTCGCGCATCACCGTCGAGGCCGGGATCACGATCACGTCCCGAGCCTTGTCATTGCGTGCATCGGGCGACCGCAGCAGTGCCGGGCGGCGCTTGTCGAGGGAAGCCCAGTAGAGGTGACCGCGGCGAAGCATTGGCTAGTCGAGCTTCCGCTTCGTGGCCGCGCGGAGCGACGCCCGCGACAGCGCCTCGTCCTCCGCTTCCTGCTCGACGGTTCGGCGCGCGTAGTAAGCGAGCGTATCTCGCTCCAGCTTCTGTGCAGCGCGACGGCGCCCGGCCAGCCGCAACCAGATCTCGAAGATCTGGCTGCGCGATCTCGATGTCTGGGCGGCTTCCGCGTCGATCTCGTCCAGGAGGTCACGAGGGAGCGAGATGCTGACCTTCGTCTTCACACCTTTTTACCTACCATGATTCGCACCTCCAGTCAGCGAGGCGCGTCAGGCGGTTCAGCGTGCTGGACGTCCGGCAGCTACCGGCGCGGCGCACATCGCCGTCCGGGGCGACCGGCAGAGCTCGGCGACACACCGCCGCGCATCGCATCGCGCGGGTGGGCGGACCTGGCCGCCGATCCGCGCGACCGGCGTCAGACCGTGGTCTGGCTGCTCGGGTCGGTCGTCGAGCCGGGCGTCTGCGCGCTGGTCTTGCTACCGGTCGTGTTGCCCAGCTGCATGGCAGCGCTCAGCGCCGTGTTCTGCGCGGTGGAGTCGGTGCCCGTGCCGGTGCTGTCCTTGTTCTTTCCGCCCGAGTCATGCGAGTGGTGGTGGTGGTGCTTCTTGTTCTGCTTGCCGCCCTGATCGTTCGAGCCGCCGCAGCCGCCAGCGACGGTGGCGAGCTGGAGGAGCGGGAGAGCCGTGAACGCGCTGTCGTTGATCGTCTTCATGAGATTTCTCCGAAGTGAGAGTTGTGAGTGACACTGAGAGCGAACCAGCGCGAGTGCATGTCACGCACCAGCGTCCGGCCGCGCGGAAGTTCGCGTCGTCGCATGGCGCCGGTGCGATCGACCGCGCGTGACTGCAGCCCGGCCGATACGATCGAGGTTGCGGTGCTCGTCGAGATTTTCATCGAGCGAGACCGAGAGCACCGATGTCGCGCCGCGCGCGACGTCGCTCCGCATGCGATGTCGCGGCGCGGGAGACGCGCGGCGACCGGTCAGCCGAGCGGCGCGCCGGTGCGGGCCTGCGCGTAGTCGCGGCTGACGCCGGGGGCGAGCTCGACGACGCGGAACCCCTCGCCGGTCGGCTCGAACACGCCGAGATCGGTGACGACGAGCGAGACCACGCGGGCCGCGGTCAGCGGGTAATCGCAGGCGCGGACCAGCTTGTGCTCGTTGTTCTTGGTCACGTGCTGCATCATCGCGATCACGTGGCGGCAGCCCGACGCGAGGTCCATCGCGCCGCCGATGCCCATGACCTTGCCGCCCGGCACCGCCCAGTTGGCGAGATCGCCCGTGGCCGACACCTGCATCGCGCCGAGGATCGCGAGGTCGACGTGACCGCCGCGGATCATCGCGAACGACGACGCGGAGTCGAACGTCGCGCCGCCGGAGACGACCGTGATCGTCTGCTTGCCGGCGTTGATCAAGTTGGGATCCTCGTCGCCCTCGTAGGGGAACGGGCCGATGCCGAGCAGGCCGTTCTCGGAGTGCAGCCAGGCGTGGCCGTCGGGCAGATAGTCGCCGACCTGGGTCGGCAAGCCGATGCCGAGGTTGACGATCGCCCCCGCGGGGATCTCGCGCGCCGCGCGGCGGGCCATGTCCGCGGTCGACCAGGGCGTGGGCTCGGGAGCAGTGGTCATGGGCGCTTCCTCACGGTCCGGTACTCGAACGCGTTCTCGTGCTCGGGGACGTGGACGATGCGATGGACGTGGATCCCGGACAGATGGACGTCGTCGGGATCGAGCGCCCCGAGCTCGACCAGATGATCGCATTCGACGATGGTGAGCCGGGCGGCGGTGGCCATCACCGGGTTGAAGTTGCGTGCGGTGCGCCAGAACCGCAGGTTGCCGAACCGGTCGGCGGTGTGGGCGCGGACCAGCGCGACGTCGCCGGGCAGCGCGCGCTCCATGAGGTAGCGCCGGCCATCGAATTCGCGGATCTCCTTGCCGTTCTCGACCACGGTGCCGGCCCCGGTCGGCGTGAAGAACGCCGGGATCCCGGCGCCCGCGGCGCGCATCCGCTCGGCCAGCGTGCCCTGCGGCGTGATCTCGACGGCGATCTCTCCGGACGCCATCCGGGTGTGGAGGTCCTCGTTGGTGCCGATGTAGCTGCAGATCACCTTGCGGACGATCCCGGCCTTGAGCCACAGCGCCAGGCCCTTGCCCAGGTTGCCAGCGTTGTTGGACACGATGGTCAGGTCGCGCACGCCGCGCTCGATCATGCCGCGGATCAGCGCCTCGGCGTTTCCGGACAGACCGAACCCGCCGACCAGCACGGTCATGCCGTCGCGCATCGGCGCGAGCGCCTCGGCGACCGACGCGACGACCTTGTTGCCGAGGTGGCGGGTCATGCCGCACCTCCGGCCGCGCCCGGCTTGCCGCCGAACGCGGCGACCGCGGCGTCGCCGAAGCCGCGCATGCCGCGCACCAGCTCGTCCTCGGTGATGCACAGCGGCGGCGCGAAGATGCAGGTGCCGCGCCGCGGCTCGACGTGCAGCGAGATCCGGCGCGCGGCGAGCTCGTGCTCGAGCTGGCTCCACGCCGTGGCCGGCGGCTCGTCGACGAACTCGAGCGCGCCGAGCAGGCCGATCGACCGCACGAAGGTCGGGGCGGCGAGCTGCCCCCCGATCCGCTCCAGCTCGCCGCGCAGCACCGGCCCGAGCCGCTCGGCGTGCTCGAACAGCTGCTCGTCCTGGTACAGCCGCAGGGTCTCGACCCCGGCGGCGCACGCCGTGGGGTGCGCGTAGTAGGTCAGCCCGCAGGCCAGGATGTTGGCGTCGAAGTGGCGCGCGACGCGGTCATGCACGATCACCGCGCCGAGCGGCTGGTACCCCGAGGTGATGCCCTTGGCGCACGTGATGATGTCGGGGGTGACGTTCCAGCGCTGGTGGCAGAACGCGCGGCCGGTGCGGCCGAACCCGGTCAGCACCTCGTCGGCGATCAGCAGCGCGCCCTCGGCGTCGCACGCCGCGCGCACCATCGGCCAGTACTCCGGCGGCGGCACCATCACGCCGTTGGCGCCGGTCACCGGCTCGAGGATCACCGCGGACACCGAGCGGCTGCCCTCCAGCCGCATCGTCATGCCGATGTGGCTCGCGCACTCGCGGGCGCAGCTCTGGAGCTCCTGGCCGAACGGGCAGCGATCGCAGTAGCAGTCCTGGACGTGGACGACGCCGACCACGCCGGGCTCGACCAGCGTGCGCCGCCAGTCGCCGGTCAGGGTCAGCGCGCCCATCGATGCGCCGTGATAGCTCCGGTAGCGGCTGATCACCTTGTACCGTCCGGTGACCAGCCGGGCGATCTTGACCGCGTTCTCGTTGGCCTCGGCGCCGCCGAGCGTGAAGAACACCTTGGAGTACCCGGGCCCGGCGAGCTCGAGCAGCCGCCGGGCGAGCTCGGTCTTGGCCGGGAACACCGCGTGCGCGGTCGACAGGCACAGCTGATCGGCCTGGCGCTTGATCGCCTCGACGATCCGGCGCCGGCCGTGGCCCGCGTTGACCTGGTACGACAGCGAGCCCAGATCGAGCCAGCGCCCGCCGTCGGCGGTGGTGAACCAGGCGCCCTCGCCGCCGGTCAGCTCGACCGGCTTGACCGCGCTCTGCGCCGTCCAGGTGAAGAAGAACGGATACTCCATGACGCTCCTGCCCGGAGTATTCCCCAAACCCCGGTCTGGCCCAACCCGAACGGCGGGCTATCCGGCAGCGCTCGCCGCGCCGGACCGGGCACGCGCGCGCTTGCGGCGCACCCGCGCGACCGCGGCCAGCCCGAGCAGGCCCGCGCCGCCGGGCGAGTCGCCGGGAGCCGCGCGGCAGCCGCCGCCGTGGCCCGCGCTGGGGGAGCTGGCGGCGGCGCACGCGTCACCCACTCCATCGTGATCGGCGTCCGCCTGATCCGGGTTGGCGACGTCCGGGCAGTTGTCGGTCGCGTCCGGCACACCGTCGCCGTCGCGGTCGGCGGGGCCGGCGGGGCCGGCGGTCTCGCACGCGTCCCCGATCCCGTTGCCGTTGCTGTCCTCCTGATCGGGGTTGGCGACGTCCGGACAGTTGTCGGATGCGTCCGGCACCAGGTCCAGATCGCGATCGGCGTACCAGCCGATGTCGCGCAGCAGCGCCAGGCTGATGTCGGTCGTGGCGCTCGCCTGGTTGTCGAACGACGGCTCCATCAACGTGGTCGGCGACGTGCTGGAGTCGAAGTGCACCACGCTCGACAGGAAGGTCGCGGTGTCGGGGGTGTAGAGCATCACATGGCCGGCCGCATCCGCCCCGGACAGCACCGCGGGGTCGAGCTGGAGCGCGGCGGTCACCGTGCCGGCGGCGATCTGCGCCTTGAGGGTGGTGCCATCGGCGAGCGTGATCCGCACCGACGGGATCCCGATCGTCGGGGCGACGTCGACCATCTCCGGCGGCGGCGATCCGGCGACGGAGTCGGCGATCACGACCGCGACCGCGCCGGCCGCCTCGGCGCTGGCGACCTTGGTGCGGAACGCGCACGTGCCGCGATCGATCAGCGCGACCCGGCCGGTGAACGTCCCCGGCGCGTAGGCGCTGCAGCCCAGGAACGAGCCCGTGGTGTCGGCGGTATAGGCCAGCTCGCCGGCGATCCCGGTCGCGGTGAGCGCCGGGCCGAACGTGGCCTCGCCGACCATGTACGTCGCCGGCGGGCTGGTCACGCGCAGCCGTGCGGTGCCATGGCGCAGGTAGCCGGGAGCCGCCGCCGTCAGGTTGGAACCCGTCCACACGACCTGGCGCGGGCGAACCATCGACGCCGCGCGCTCATCGTCCGTCATGTCCGGCCACGCCTTGCCGAGCTGGTCGTCGAACAGCAAGTTCGAGTACGGGTCCAGCAGGCCATCGAGCGGGTGCCCTGGTTGCGTCGTCCTCGAGACGAAGGACAGAAATCCCAGACCGTGGCCGAGCTCGTGCAGCACCACCGGGACCAGGTCCTGCGTGTTGTCGGGATCGTTGCCGTCGAGGCCGTAGTAGAAGCTGGCTCCGCCGAAACACGCCGGATCGTTGTTCAACGACGCGCTGAGCTGCATGACGACCTCGGGGTTACCGGGGTCGAGATCCTCGCCGGCCAGCTTGTTGGCCAGCGAGCCGGGATACCAGGTACCCGGCAGCGGCGCGTGCGGGAAGTCCTTGAACACCCCCACCGTGTCGGTCTGGCCGAACAGCGATGTGGTCGCGGTGCAGGGCAGCGGATCGAAGCTCGCAGCGACGTGGATCTCGACGCTGCTGTCGACGAGCCTGCCCCACAGCCCGGCGGCGAACTGCACGGCGATCATCCGCTGCTCGCCCAGCGTCGTCCCGGTGTTGCCGCCGACCGGCGCCACCGGCGTCGGATCGTTGAAGCCCTCACCGGCACCATCCATGTTGACGATGGTGATCCTGGCGTTGCCGAGCGCCGTCGCCGGGGCGGCGCAGAGCAGCGCCGCGGCGACCAGCCGGACGCGCGCGCTCACATCGCCCCCCGCGACGCGGCCGGCGTCCGCGCGCTCCGCAGCACCGCGTCGGCGCCCTCGGACGCATCGGCGCACTCGGTCGTGATCGTGCCGTCAGGCGCGCGGCGCCCGATCACGGCGCTGCGGAACTGGCCGTTCAACCGCAGGCTCGTACCCACCGCGGTGAACTTCGCAACCGGCCGCGCTGGATCCACCTGGCAGCCCGACAGCAACCCGAGCGCCAGGACCCAGCCGGCGCATACCGACCTCATCATGATGTCACGTACCTCCCATCGACGCGCGAGCCTACGATCGGCTCGCGCTCACCGGCAAGCGCACGCTGCGGCCGCTGCCGTGTACGTCACAGCTGCCAGCGCTCGGCGGCGACGTTGTGCACCAGCCCCTGCTGCGCCCACAGCTCGCCGGTGTCGAGGTTCATCGCGATCGCGCCGCAGGTCGCGGCGCCGTGCGGCGACTCGGGGGTCGCCATGTTGGTGCACACGCTGCGCGGCCAGCCGTCCTCGCTGCCGAGCCGGGCCCAGGTGTCGGCCAGGTCGGCCACCGGCGCGCGCGTCAGGCTGGCCTTGAGCCAGGTCATCCGGTCGTAGGTGGTGCTGGTGGGCGGCACCTTGCTGCGCGCGGCGACGTCGCCGTCGAGGCAGTGGTTGGTGTGGCAGTACGTGCGGCCGCCGGCGAACACCTGCTTGCGCCGGGTGCCCGAGGCCTCGATCGCGAACGCGCCGGCGCGGTCGGCGACGAAGTAGTGGTGGCCCGAGCCGATCGGGCTGGTCGCGATCACGTCGCGCGCCTCGGCCGCGGTGCGCCGGTGCAGCGCCCGGCGGACCACCGCGGGCCACACCACGCCGAGCGTCGCGTCGGTCGAGTACAGGTTGTTGATCGCGATCGCGACCCGCGCCGCGTTCATCCCGGCCATCCCGAGGCAGCCGGTCACGCTGAGCAGGGTCACCGCGGGCCCCTCGGGCGACTCCGGCACCCGCAGCACCATCACGTACGGGATCGCGGTCGCGTGCATGTCCCAGGTCTGGGCGACGATCCGCCCGCTCGGCGACTCGGCCCAGATCACGCTGCAACCGTCTTCAGATTTGGGGCCTTCCCGCCCCCCCGGGCCCGGCAGCGCCGGTCCACCGCCCGGGTCGTCGGTCAGCGGCGCGGGCCGCCAGGCGTCCGGATCGGGATCGAGATCGCGCAGGTCGGTGTAGTGGTTGGCGATCACGATGTCCTCGGGGGGCACCGCAGCGCCCTCGGCGATCCCGAGCAGCTCGTCGTACAGCCCGCGGTGGTAGCGCTCCAGTACCGGCAGGTGAACCGACGCGGCGACGCGGACCTCCGCGGTGGACTTGAAGCCGCCGATCTTGGTGCACAGGTAGGTCCGGATCGCCGCGAGCGCCTTGATCTCGCCGCGAAACGACTCGCCGTGGATCTGGCCCCACACGCGCGGCGGCTGGCCGGCTGGCAGCTCGAGCTGTCTCATCGCGCCTCGTTTTACCCCACTTCGCGCAGCGCCGCGCCCAGCGCGTGGGCCGCGGCCTCGATCTGGTCGAGCGCGGGGATGATGCCGAGGCACTGGTTGGGGAACCGGCGGACCGCGATGCCGCGCTCGGCGAGCGCGGTCGCGAGCGAGCTCGCCATCGCGCCGGCGTCGATCACGCGGTAGGCGCCGATGCCCGCCGAGGTGACCGGACCGAGCGCCTGATCGAGCGCCGCGGTGGCGCCGGCGATGTCGAGCTGGCGCGCCGCGCGCAGCTGGTGGTGCTGGCGGACCAGCGACAGCTCGTCGCCGTCCCAGGTCGACACCAGGGTCAGCGGGCCGGGCACGAACCAGCGCGGCCCACAGTGCAGGTAGCCGGTCTGGCCGCCGCCCCACCAGGTCAGCACGTCCGGGGTGAGCCCGATCGCCGCCGACAGGAACGGCCCCTTGCCGCTGCGGTAGGTATGGGTCGCGGTCTCGACCGCGATCAGCGGCAGATCGAGCTCCTTGCGCAGCGCGCCGAGCGCGGCGATGAACTCGGCCGGCAGCACCTGCCCGGTCCGCTCCTGGACGATCTCGTAGACCAGGCCGAGCACGCTGGCCGGTCCGCCCGCGGCCTCGACCGCAGCGCGCAGCGCGGCGACCGTCGCGGCGGTCCCGGCCTGTGCCGGATGCGGGACGCGCGGCCACGCGAAGTGCGGCGGGCCGCCGAGGTGGACGTCGGGGTCCGACAGCGAGCGGCAGCTCGCCGCGGTGTGGCCGTAATAACCCCCGTGCAGGCCGATCGCGACCTGCGCGGTCTTGCGCGTGCAGCGGATCAGCCGCAGCGCCTTGTCGATCGCCTCGTCGCGGCTCGACGTCAGGTACATGTGCGGCAGCTCGGGGACCAGCGCGCCGATCCACTCGAGCGCGCGCACAGCGGCCGGCGTGGCGTAGTTCATGAGCGTGATCTTGTTGACCGCCGGGCCGTACAGCAGGCCCTGCGCCTCGGCCTCGCGCAGCGAGGCCGGCCCCGACGCGAACGGCCGGGTCAGGCCGGACGCGAGGTCGAACGCGACCTCGTGGCCGCCCGCGCTGCCCAGCTCGCCGGGCGGACGCGCCGCCGCCCGCCGGCGCAGCACGTCGCGCTGGACCACCGGATCGGGCGCGATCGGCCCGAGCGGGATCCGGTAATAGATCGCCTGGCCCTCGGGGTCCTCGTACTGTCCGGTCAGCACCGACACCACGTGCGCGCCGAACGTGCGGTTGAGGTGGGTCATCTCGGCGGTGCGGCCGACCCGGTTGCGGCTCGACACGTAGCGGTAGCGCGGCGCGCCGTCGGGGTTCTTGCGCGCCCGCGCGTCGCGCAGCTGGAGCTCCTTGAGCCTCCGGCCGATGCCGGCGCTCTGGAACCCGGGCGCGACGGTGATCGACACCGAGTACAGCGTGTTGTGCTTGCCGAGCATCGGATCGTCGTCGGGGCCCTCGACGTCCTTGCAGTCCTCGAGCGGCGCGCCGATCGCGAACCCGACCAGCTGCCAGCTGCCGCCCTCGCCCGGCGCCGGGCTCTCGACCACCACCAGCGCACCCTCGGCGTCGGCGATCGCGGCGCGGATCTCGCCGGGCGGGGTCCGCCGCGCCGGCTCGTAGACCTGATACTCGATGTCGAGGATCGCGGGCAGGCAGTCCATCGCCTCGGAGTGCGGCACCGAGCGGTAGCGCAGCTCGGGCAGCTTGCCGGCCGGCGCCGCGGCCGCCCCGCCGGCGTCCAGCCCGTCTTCCCAGTCCGGCGCCTTCTTGCCCGGGTGGGCGTCGAGCCACGACAGCGAGCGCCGGATGGTCTCGAACAGGAGATCGATCTCGCGGACGTGGAAGTTGTCGTTGAGCCGGTAGCGCGCGGTGCGGGTGCCGGCGCCGAACACCACCGCGCCGCGCCAGAACCGCTGGCCGATGAACGCGTCGTGGTGGGCGGGGGTGGGCAGGTCGAACGCGAACGCGTACCCGGTGGCGCGCGGGTGGCCGACCAGGTGGGGGTACGCGCGCGCGATCTGGGCCAGCCGGGGCCTCACCAGATTTTCGATCCGCTCGGCGTTGTGCGCGGTCGACACCATGTCGGCGTGGATCCGGCCGCGGACCAGCGACGCGCCGTGGGCGCTCGCCGGCTCGGGGTCGGCGAACCGCGACATCACGACGCCGACCTGGGCGCGCTTGGCGAACGTCACGGCATCGGGATAATCGGGCTGGCCCCGCGCGTTGAGCAGCCGGAACCGCGCGTGCCACGCGAACGGCCCGCCGAGCCCGAACCCGACCTGGACCTCGTCGAACACCAGGAACGTCTGGTGGAACCGGGTCAGCAGGCGCAGCGCGCGGAAGAACCGCTCGGTCGCGTAGCGATCCCCGCCCTCGCTCTGCATCGGCTCGATGATGGTGCAGAAGTACTCGCCGGTCGCCAGCGCCGCGTGGACCTCGGCCAGCGACTCGACCTCGGCGGCGAGCAGCGGATCGTCCTTGGCGTCGCCGAACCGGCTGCGCAGCTCGGCGACGTCGCCGGTGGCCGCCGCGGCGTAGAACCCGCTCGGCGCCGCCGGCTCGTCGCCCGGCGCGCTCCACAGCGGGAACGGCGCGAACTTGCACTGGTAGCCCGCGAGCTCGAACGCCGCGCGCTTGCCCGGCGAGTGGGTGGCGTGCAGCGCGAGCAGCGTGCGGCCGTGGAAGCCGCCGTCGAACGCGAGCACCCGGGTCGCGGTCCGGCGCGGGCAGTTGATCCGGCACAGCGCCATCGCCTTCTCGTTGGCCTCGGCGCCCGACGCCACGAACGTGACGTGGGGCAGACCGGGCACCAGCTGGCGCAGGGTGGACGCGTACTCGGCCGCCGCCCAGGTCTCGCCCACCGCGGTGTCGTCGTTGTAGACCAGGGTGTCCGCGAGCTCGCCCTCGACGTAGGCCCGCACCACCGGATCCTCGGCGAACCCGCCGACCACGGTCGCGGTCTGGCTCATGCCGTCGAGCACGACCAGCGGCTCGGCGTCGACCGACACCATCCACGGCCCGACCGAGCGCAGGTGATCGAGCACGGGCGGCTTCTTCTCGCGCGGCACGCGATCGCCGGCGTACAGCCGGGCGAGCAGCGCGGCGGACTCGGCGAGCCTGCCCCCCGGCGGCCGGCGGATCTGCATCGGCCGCGGCAGATCGATCAGGTGACGGGCGGCCTCGGCGGCCTCCTCCTCGGCGTGCTGCGCGGCCAGCCGGTCGAGATCGTACGGCGGCAACAGCCGCGCGAGCTGGGGGTGCGGGTTGACCGCGCCGAGCGGGTTCTCGAGCACCGCGACCGCCGACGTGACGTTGCGCGCGGCCCACGCCCCGGTCGGCCGGTAGTTGCCGCTGTGGCCCACGCCGCCGAACGGCAGCTTGGGGCTGGCGAGGTTGGTCGATCGATTGCGGTTGAGGATGCCGGACCGGGTGCGGGCGAAGATGTGCTCGAACCGCGCCTGCGAGCCGGTGAACACCGCGTTGGCGAACCCGTACGCGCTGGCCTCGATCACCGCGATCGCCTCGTCGTCGCTGTCGACCACCTCGACGCACACGTCGGGGCCGAAAACTTCCACGTCGGTGTAGCCGGCCGCGTGGTGGACGCCGTCGGGCAGCCGGTGCAGCGAGGCGGTTCGGTACGACCCGCCGGGCAGCCGCCTGCCGGGCACGACCGGATCGGCGCCGGCCTTGCGCCCCGCGTCCAGCGCGGCGTCGACCTTGGCGAGCGCCGCCTGCGAGACCACCGGCCCGGCGAACACCGCGGGATCGTCGGGGTGGCCGAACGGCAGCTCGCGCACCACGGCGGCGAGCGCGGCGAGGAAGCGGTCCGCGATCTTGCGGTGGACCAGCACCCGCTCGGTCCCGGTGCAGCGCTGACCGGCCGACAGGTACCCACCCACGACGACCTCGTGGACCGCCTGCCGCACCGCGCAGTCCTCCAGCACCACGCAGGTGTTCTTGCCGCCGAGCTCCAGCGCGACCAGGATCTCGGGGCGGTCCA
>Ga0265332_10001817_pt1 | contig 11453 bp, 7 predicted proteins | sample 41926metaG_FD_202084 | JGI IMG/M metagenome (GOLD analysis project Ga0265332, IMG submission 202084) | Rhizosphere microbial communities from Carex aquatilis grown in University of Washington, Seatle, WA, United States - 4-19-26 metaG | ecosystem: Host-associated > Plants > Roots > Rhizosphere >...
CGCCAGGGCGGCACGGGCGTTCTGCTCGACGAGCAGGATCGACACGCCGCGACGGCGCAGCTCGGCGATGATGCGGAAGATCTCGCGGGTGATCAGCGGCGCCAGCCCCAGGCTCGGCTCGTCGAGCATCAGCAGCTTGGGCTTGGCCATCAGCGCACGGCCCACCGCCAGCATCTGCCGCTCGCCGCCGGACAGCGTGCCGGCGGCTTGGCTGCGACGCTCCTTGAGGCGCGGGAAGAGGCTGAAGACCTCCTCCATGGTGTCCCGGTAGTTGCGGTCGCCGCTGCGGTAGCGGTGGAAGGCGCCCAGTTCCAGGTTGTCCTCCACGCTCATCTCGCCGAACAGCTCGCGCTTCTCGGGCACCAGGCTCATGCCGCCGGCCACCAGGCGCTCCACGTCGGGCGCCACTTCCAGCTGGCCGTCGAAGCGCACCTGGCCCTTCGATTCGAGCAGGCCGATGATCGCTGACAGCATCGTCGTCTTGCCGGCGCCATTGGGCCCGATCACCGTGACGATCTGCCCTTCGCCGACGCGCAGGCTGGCGTTGGTGAGCGCCTCGACCTTGCCGTAGGCCACGCACAGCTTGCTGACTTCCAGCACGTTGCGGGTCGTCGTGTTCATCACTCCACTCCCCCCAGGTAGGCTTCCAGCACACGCGGGTTCTGCTGCACCTCGTCGGGCAGGCCTTCGGCGATCTTCTGGCCGAACTCCATCACCACCACGCGATCCACCAGGCCCATCACGAAGTCCATGTCGTGCTCCACCAGCAGGATCGCCATGCCTTCGCCGCGCAGCTTGACCAGCAGCTCGCCGAGGGCCTGCTTCTCCTTCAGACGCAGGCCGGCGGCCGGCTCGTCGAGCAGCAGCAGACAGGGATCGGAGGCCAGCGCCCGGGCGATCTCAAGGATGCGCTGCTGGCCGAGGGCCAGGCTGCCGGCTTCGGCATGCATGAATTCGCCGAGGCCGACGCGCTCGATCTGGTAGGCAGCCTCGCGCAGCAGGCGGGCCTCCTCGTCCCGGTCCAGGCGCCAGGCGGCCGGCAGCACGCCGCGGCTGCCGCGCAGGTGTGCACCGAGGGCGACGTTCTCCAGCACCGTCATCCGCGGCAGCAAGCGTACGTGCTGGAAGCTGCGGCTCATGCCGAGGCGGGCGATCTCCCGCGAGCCGTGGCCGGCGATGGACTTGCCGCGGAACAGCACCTCGCCGGAGGTCGGGGTATCGACGCCGGACAGCTGGTTGAACATGGTGCTCTTGCCGGCGCCGTTGGGGCCGATCAGCGCCAGGATCTCGCCGGCCTTCACGTGCAGGTTCATGTCGTTGTTGGCAACGAGGCCACCAAAACGCCGGGTCACGTTCTTCGCTTCGAGGATCACCTCGCCGGCGGTCGGCATGGCCTTGCGCGGCAGCGGCTCGGCGGCGGTATCCACCTGGCGCACCGTGCTGCGGCTCGGCGCCAGGCGGGCAATCAGCGGCCACAGGCCTTCCCGCGCCCGCTGCAAGAGCACCACCATCAGCAGGCCGAAGATGATCGTCTCGAAGTTGCCGGACGCGCCGAGCAGGCTCGGCAGCCAGTCCTGCAGCCACTGCTTGAGCAGGGTGATCACGCCGGCGCCGACGATGGCGCCCCACACCTGCCCCGCCCCGCCGACCACCGCCATGAACAGGTACTCGATGCCCACATGCACGCCGAAGGGCGACGGATTGACGAAGCGCTGGAGGTGGGCGTACAGCCAGCCGGACGCGGCGGCGTGCAGCGCGGCGATCACGAAGATGATCATCCGCGAGCGGGAGGTATTCACGCCCATCGCCTCGGCCATCACCATGCCGCCTTTCAGCGCGCGGATCGCCCGCCCTTCGCGGGAATCCAGCAGGTTGCGGGTGGTCAGCACGGCCACCAGCAGGAAGGCCCAGATCAGGTAGAACAGCTCGCGCCCCTCGTCCAACTCCCAGCCGAACAGGCTGATCGGCGGGATGCCGGTGAGGCCGGTGTGACCGCCCAGGGTGTCCATCGTGCCGAACAGGAAGTACAGGCTCATGCCCCAGGCGATGGTGCCGAGCGGCAAGTAGTGGCCCGACAGGCGCAGCGTCAGGGAGCCGAGGATCAGCGCCACGGTGGCGGTGAGCAGCAGGCCGACCACCAGCGCAGCCCACGGCGAGGCCGCCCAGGCCAGCCAGGCCGGCAGATCCGGGCTGGTGGTGAGCACCGCCGTGGTGTAGGCGCCAAGGCCGACGAAGGCCGCCTGGCCGAAGCTGGTCAGCCCGCCCACGCCGGTCAGCAGCACCAGGCCAAGGGCCACCATCGCCGCCAGGCCGATGTAGTTGAGCAGCGTCACGTAGAACTCGGGCAGCACCGCCGGTGCCACCGCCAGCAGGGCCAGCAGCACGAGCGGCAGGCTGAGGGCGAAACGGGTGGCTGGGGCCGAGCCGGTGGTAGGCAGCAGCGTCACGGCTGCATTGCGGATGGGGGCGTTCATTCTTCTTCCTCCACGTGGTGGCTGGTGAAGGAGCGCCACATCAGCACCGGGATGATCAGCGTGAAAACGAAGACTTCCTTGTAGGCGCTGGCCCAGAAGGACGAGAAGGACTCCAGCACGCCGACCAGCAGCGCGCCGGCGGCGGCGATGGGATAGCTGGCAAGGCCGCCGACGATGGCGGCGACGAAGCCCTTGAGCCCGATCAGGAAGCCGGTGTCGTAGTAGATGGTGGTCAGCGGCGCGATCAGGATGCCCGACAGCACGCCGATGAAAGCCGCCAGCAGGAAGGTGAGCTTGCCCGCAAAGACCGGCGAGAATCCCATCAGGCGCGCCCCGTTGCGGTTGATGGCGGTGGCGCGCAGGGCCTTGCCGTACAGGCTGCGCTCGAAGAACAGCCACAGCCCGCCGATCAGCGCCGCCGACACGGCGACCACCCACACCTGCTGTCCGCTGACAGTCAGGCTACCCAACGCAAACTGGGCATCGGAGAAGGCCGATGTGCGTGCCCCTTCGGCGCCGAAGAACAACAGGCCGAGGCCGACCATCGCCACGTGGATCGCCACCGAGACGATCAGCAGGATCAGCACCGGCGCTTCCGCCACCGGTTGATAGGCGAGCCGATACACCAGCGGCCCCAGCGGCACGAGGATCGCCAGCGTCAGCAATGCCTGCACGAGGATCGAATGGTCGGGCGGCAGCGCGTACATCAGCGCGGCCAGTGCCAGCGGGTAGCCGAGACACCAAGCGAAGCTGGCTGCCAGCCCCGCCCGGCTGCCGCCGCGCAGCGCCTTCCAGGCATCCAGCCCGGCAGCCAGCGCGCCGAGGACGACCAGCAGCCACAGGGTGGCGGGCACCTTGCCCTGCTGCAGCATGGCCATGGTGAGCGCCCCGTAGGCCACGTACTCGCCCTGGGGAATGAAGATGACGCGGGTCACGGCGAACACCAGTACCAGCGCCAGGGCCAGCAGCGCATACACCGCGCCGGTGGTGATGCCGTCCTGGGTCAGGATCAGCGCAATATCCAGTTCCATCAAAGCCTCCCCGACCTGCCGGCGCCGCGGACCATGCCGCGCCACGCCCGACCCCGCAGGGGAACCGATGAAACCGGAGCTTGAGAGCTCGGTCTCGGGCACATCTGTTGTCTCCTCACATTCCTGTAAGTGGAACCGGACGGCGGCTTGTGTCGCTCTTTTCCGGTAGGCGCTGCCTTATGCCTGCAGCGTGATGCCACTCTATCGTTCACTAACTACCGTGTCAAACACTTGGATAACTAATTAGTTAAAATTTCGGTTACGGTGAAATCGGCCCGCGGCAGGGCCGCCGGCGGCTGGTTTAGACTGATGGGGACAGGAAAGGCAGGACACATGGCAACACAGCAGGCAACACCCACCGCCACCGTGCAGGACAGCGAGGCGGCGATTCTCGAACTGGCGCGCAACGAACCCGAACTCGGTCAGGCAGCCGTCGCCCGACGGCTGCAGGATCAGGGCTACCGCATCTCCCCGTCCGGGGTCCGCTACATCTGGCAGAAGCACGATCTGGAAACCACGGTGAAGCGCCTCAACGCACTGGCGGCGGATTCCGCCGAAGGTGTGGAGGCGCTGACCGACAGCCAGCGCGAGCTGCTCGAACGCAACTCCGTCACCGCCCGTCTGCTCCACCCGGGCGGCAACGACGGCACGGCAGCGGACGAGCCGCTGGAGCGCAGCGAGATCATCATCAACGCGGCAGCCGAGCTGTTCAGCACCGCGGGCTACGACCGTACGTCGATCCGCGACATCGCCAGCCGCGTCGGCCTGCTGCCGGGTTCGATCTACCACCACTTCCCGTCGAAGGAAGATCTCTACATCGCGGTCCATCGGGAAGGCTTCCGCCGCGTGCTGAAGCGCGCCAAGGCCGCCGGCCAGGGGATCACCGATCCATGGGAACGCCTGCGGCGGGCTTGCGAAGTCCACGTACACGGGATGACCGACGGCTCCCCGGTGGACCGCATCACCGGCACCAACCTGGCCCTCATCGGCAACGAGAGCCTGCAGGCGCGCATCCAGCCCTTCCGCGACGAGTACGAACTGGTCTTCCGCGAACTGATCGACGCTCTGCCCCTGCGCCCCGGCGTCGACCCCAGCCTGCTGCGCCTGACTCTGCTGGGCAGCATGAACTGGGTCTACCTGTGGTACCGCCCGGGGCAACGCACGCCAGCCCAGATTGCGTCGGCGATGCTCGACATGATCCGCGACGGCGTGGCGCCCCTCGCACCACAGGACGGTCCGGAACACGCCGGGCCGGAAATTACTCACGGCGGACACGTATAACTTAAGGCTTAGGAATAGAGCCTATTTATAATCAGGGGCCGAACTCTGACGCCCTGACTCCGTGCCAGCCGCCCCTTCCCATTCGATGCCCCTCCCAGTGCCCGGCGCCCGGAGTGCTCCGTGCTGAGTCTCCGTATCCCGCGTCTGCGGGCCAGACGCTTGCCGATACTCGCATGGCTCACGCTGGCGCTGGCCTCCGGGGCGGTCGGCGTCTATTGGTGGCGCGTGGAAGCCTTCTACCAACAGTTGCATGATGAGGCGCTGGCGCAAATCAACCTGCGCGCGGTCGAACTCGCGGACTCCGTCGCCGCCCATACGGAAACCACCATCCGCAGCGTTGACCTGGCGCTGCGCCACCTGCGCGATGAATACGCGGCCGGGCGCGACATCGACGAAACCATCCGGACGATTCGCGAGAGCTTCCCCCCCAACGCCATCGTGCAGGTGGCCGTGATCGCCCCCGACGGCTACCTCCGGAAAACCAGCGTCGGCCACTCCGAACGGACCTACCTGGGCGACCGGGAACATTTCCGCGCCCACCTGGATACACCGGACGATCGCCTGTTCATCAGCCACCCGGTCCTGGGGCGCGCTTCGGGGGTGTGGTCCATCCAGTTCACCCGCCCCATCCGCCACAACGGCGAATTCGCCGGTGTCATGGTCCTGTCGCTCGCCCCCCAGTACCTCGCCGACAGCCATCAGCAGATCGAACAGGGCGGTCGCAACGTGGTCTCCCTGTTCCGTACCGACGGCAGCTATCTTGTCCGCACCCCGCGATTGCTCGAGGCGATGGGCAAGCGCCTGCCTGCCGACCGACCCTTCCTCCGCAGCGACGCGCCGGCACAAGGCACTTTCCGGACGACGGCCGCATTCGACACGATCGCCCGCACCTATGCCTGGCATCGCCTGAACAACTACCCGGTAGTCGTCAATGTGGGCCTCGACGAGGATGTGTCGCTGGCACGCCTGAATGCCGACATCGACCGCTCCCATTTCCGGACCGCCGTTGGCAGCGCCATCGTCCTGCTGCTGGCGGGAATCGTCTCGCACCTGCTCCACCGCGCAGCCCGCCAGCAGGAAGCCCTGGTGGTCAGCGAGCGGCGCCATCGCTCCTTTTTCGAGAAGAACGCATCGGTCAAGCTGGTCATCGATCCGCAGGACGGCCGCATCGTCGACGCCAACCCTGCTGCGATACGCTATTACGGCTACCCGCGGGAGACGCTGCTCGAGCTGCGCATGAGCGATCTCAACCAGCTGGCGCCGGAGCAGGATCGCCTCGAGATGCTCCGGGCCCTGCGCGAGGAGCGTACCTTCTTCACCGCCCGCCATCGCCTGGCAAACGGCAGCGCACGGGACGTGGAGGTATATTCGGGGCCGGTGGACGTGGATGGCGGGACGATGTTGTACGCCATCGTCCATGACGTCACGGCCCGCCGCGAACTGGAGTATCGCCTCGCCGAGAGCGAGGATCTGCATCGCAACCTGTTCATGACGGTCGCCGACGGCATCACCGTCATGAACAGGGACGGCAGGGTCGCGGCGTGGAACGAGGCCGCCCTCGCCATCCTCGGCGTCGGCGCAGCGGACATGCACTCGCGCGGCTACCTGATGTACGACGCGGAGGGCACGCAACTGGCGCTCGCCGACTATCCATCGTCGCGCGCGGCCCGCGGCGAGTTCGTCGACCATCAGCTCTACAGCGTGCAGCACCTGGACGGCAAGCGCGTGTGGATCACCGTCAGCAGCCGCCCCCTGCATGTCGGCAGTGCCACGCAGGGGGCCGCGGCGGTGCTCTCCTTCTCCGACATCACCAAGCTGGTTGATGCCGAAGAGTCGCTGCGCGTCGCCGAATCCGTTTTCGAGGTGGCCAGCGAAGGCATCATCGTTACCGACACCGAAAACCGCATCATCGCGGTCAACCCGGCCTTCACGGTCCTCACCGGCTACACGCAGGCCGAGGTGGTCGGCAAGCGACCGTCCATACTCGCGTCAGGCATCCATGACGCGGCCTTCTACACCAGCCTGTGGCAGCAGCTCGAACGGGACGGACGCTGGGAGGGCGAGATCAGCAACCGCCGCAAGGATGGCCGCCTTTACATCTCGTGGCTGCGCATCAACGTCGTACCGGAACGGCTCGGCCACGGCAAACGCTACGTCGGCCTGTTCAGCGACGTCACCGACCGCAAGCGCGAGGCCGACGCAGTGTGGCGGCAAGCCAATTTCGATGCCCTCACCGGCCTGGCCAACCGCAAGCGCCTCGAAGACCGCCTCCAGCAGGCCATCACCCGCGCCCACCGTAACCAGACGTCGGTGGCGGTGCTGTTCATCGACCTGGATCGCTTCAAGCCGATCAACGACACGTACGGACATGCCGCCGGCGACGAGCTGCTGTGCCAGGTGGCCCGCCGCCTGGAGAACTGCCTGCGGGACGAAGACACCGTGGCTCGTCTGGGCGGAGACGAATTCATCGCCGTGCTGCCCGATCTGCAGACTGCGGACATCCCCAACCGGCTGGCCGAAAAGATCGTCTCGGTGCTGAACGAGCCCCATCGTCTGGGCGCCCATGTCGTCAATGTGTCATGCAGCGTCGGGCTCAGCCTCTTCCCCACCGACGGCGACACCCCCGACAAGCTGATCGCCGCTGCCGATGCCGCGATGTACAGCGCCAAGCAGGCCGGGCGCGGAACCTGGCAGCTGGCCTAGATCCGCCCTGCCCTCACTCCCGCAGTGATCAAGGCGCGGGGGCCGGACGACTCACCGGCAACACGACGGTAAAGGTGGAGCCGCAGCCCGGCACGCTGTCGACCTCGATGCGTCCGGCATGGCGCTCGACGATTCCGTAACACAAGGACAGACCGAGGCCGGTCCCCTTGCCCACCGGCTTGGTCGTAAAGAAGGGGTCGAAGATCCGGGCCCGGATCTCGGGGGCGATACCGGCGCCGGTGTCGCTGATGGCAACCCGCACCGTGTCGCCATCGACATAGGTCCGGATGGTGATCGTGCCGTGGGTCGCGATGGCCTGGGCTGCATTGACCAGCAGATTCATGAACACCTGGTTGAGCTGGGACGGCAGGCACTCCACCAACGGCAGCTCGCCGTAATCGCGCACCACATCGGCCTTGTACTTGATCTCGTTGCGGACCACGTTGAGTGTGCTGTCGATACAGCCATGGAGGTTGGTCCACTCACGAACACTCTCCCCGGCCCGCGAGAAATCGCGCAGATCCTGCACGATCACGCGTACCCGCTCGGTGCCCTCCAGCGACTCCTCAATCAGCGGCGCCATGTCCTCGCGCAGGAAATCGATATCCGCAGCACGTCTAGCCTGCTGCAGGCGGGCCGCCATCTCCGGATCCAGGCGCACGTCACAGGACTCATAGACCGCCAGCACGTCCAGCAGCTTGGCTGCGTAATCCTTGAGGGTGCCGAGATTGGAATTGACGAAGCAAATCGGATTGTTGATCTCATGGGCCACACCCGCCGCCAGCTGGCCGATGGAGGCCAGCTTTTCCGACTGCAACAGCTGGCCATGGGCGTCCTCGAGCTGACGGATCAGCACCTTCTGCTCCTCCTTCTCACCCTCCAGCGCCGCCTGGGTCAGCTTGTGCTCCTCGATCTCCCGCTCCATCCGAGCCTTGGCCTGCTGCAGCTCCCGGTTCATCGCCTCGTTCTTGCGCAAGGCGATCTCGAGTTCCTGCGTCCGACGGCGGACCTGCTGCTCGAGCAGCAAGGTGTTCTGGAACATGCCGAAGCTGGAGGACTGGGAATTCATCGACTGCTCGGCACGCTTGATCAATGCCGCCACCACCTTGTTGAGGCGGACGACTTCCGCCTTCAGGGCATCATCCCCCTGCATCTCGATGCGTTCAGTCATGGCCCAGCTCCCGATATTCGCCGATCGCCAGCCCGGTCAGGGTCTGATTCACATGCACGCCCCAGAACTGCTCGCCATACGTGCAAAAGCCGACACTGTTCGCCTGCCGGTAAATCTCATCTACCGCGGATTTAAGCCCGCGCTGCCCCATTTCCAGGTTGCGCAGCACGCAGTCGAAGCCGAGGGTCAGCTGGGGCTCTCCCAGCGCATCGCGAATACCCTGAAAGGTCTCCTGCACATTGGCCAGCAGATCGGTGGCCCGCGCCACACGAAAGACCAGCCCCTCCTCGATCGCGCAGTAGAAGGTCAGGCTGCCGTCCGGATTGACGCTGCGGATCGAGCGCACATAGTCCGAACCGTTGATGACCACCACCACCGGCACGGCCGCAAAGGCATCGGGACGCAGGTCCTCGACACTGACTCCGGAGATCCGCGCATACTCGCTGGCCGCTGGCAGGCCGTTGATCTCCTTGACGATCCGCTGCCCCGCATCGGCGGCCGTGACCACCAGGCGCTCATCCAGACATTCGAAATGCTGGGTCTTGAACACACGGACCGGGCAATCGGTATGGGCCACCACCAACGCCGCAGCGTCCTCGTGAAAGGCACCATCGAAATAAACCTGCGTCTTCGCAAAGCGCAGATCATCGCCGGCCGAACCGCCCACCAGCGGCAAATTGCCGAGGCCATCCTGAAAAGCCCGAGCAACCAGCTCCTCGCGCACCGACAGCCCATCCACCAGCATCAGCGCAAAGCCGTTGCGGCGGCGGCCGTCATAAACCTCCGGCGCGTCGTACAAGGCATAGGCAAAGCGTCGCCCAGCATCCAGGTCGAAATTAGCAAGACCGCTCAGCAAACCTGCCTGCACGGAGAAGTGTGCCCGCGCAAAGCTCGTGCCGGAAAGACTCCAGTCCCGGTATCCAACCGGACCGATCTCTCCCGCAGTCGTACAGCCCACCACGGTGACGCCCGGAAAACAGGCACACATCTCCGACGCCAGCACATCCAGATCGTAATGGCTCGAACAGAAGAAGATCACGGCTGACATGTCCGGCTGCACGACACCGGCGTGAAACTCACGCACGGCTGCAGCGGCATCAACGGCACAGGACTGGGCAGAACGACAGGCGTGAACGACGTCCATGAAGGCTCTCTCTCGACGATGCGGGGCCTCGAGTCCCCGTCGCGGCACTCTGCCGAAAACAGCGGGTCTTGGGAAGGGCGTATTACGCGCACTCCACTGCAGTCGCGCTCCCCCAACACTGGGCGATAATCGACCCATCCTGCAGCCAACCCCGCCCCATGATCGCCCGCAAGTACCTCTACCTCATCGCCCTCGCCCGGGAACGGCACTTCGGCCGCGCCGCCGAAGCCTGCCACGTCTCGACGTCCACGCTGTCGGCCGCCATCCGCGACATGGAGCACGAGCTGGGCGTCACCATCGTCGAGCGGGGACAGCAATTCTCTGGGCTGACGCCGGAAGGCGAACGGGTGCTCGAATGTGCACGCCAGATGGCCGCCCGGGCCGAGGGGCTGCGCCAGGAGCTCGCCCAGTTGCAGGACGGCCTGTCGGGCAAGCTCCGGCTGGGTGTCATACCTACCGCCCTCACCGCCGTCGCCGCGCTCACTGCACCCTTTGCACGCCACCATCCGCACGTGGATATCGAAGTACTGTCCATGAGTACCCAGCAGATCCTCGCCGGGCTGCGCAGCTTCGAACTGCATGGGGGAATCACCTACCTGGAAGCGGCGACCAGTGACCTGTCGGCCACGCCGCTATGGTGCGAGAACCACGTGCTGATCACTCCCACCGGCGGTCCCTTCGAGCGTCGCGAATGGGTGACCTGGCAGGAAGCCGCCGAATTGCCCCTGTGCCTGCTGCCCCCCAACATGCACAACCGGCAGACCATCGACGGCGTCTTCGCGACCATCGGCCACAAGCCTCAGCCGACGCTGGAGACGGACTCCATCGTCAGCATCCTGGCCCACGTGGGCGCCGGCCACTGGTCGAGCATCGTGCCGCGCGCCGTACTCGACCTGATCAGCATCCCCAACGGCATCCGCGCCTACGATCTGCGCGAACCCGTCGTGGAATGGGCCACCGGCCTCATCCTGCTCAACCGCCAGCCGCGCTCCCCGATGGCCGAGGCATTGCTCGCCGAAGCACTACAACTGGAAGGCTAGACGCTCGGGGCAGATGGCGGCCTCTACCAGGCAGGAGGACGCGGCCCCTTTCGCACGCAGCCCGGCCTGAAGATCTGCCGCAGACCGGGTTGTGCCTATCGAACAGGCTGACAAGATCGCGACTCAGGTCTTGAGCCGGACGATCAGACGTGGAAGCGGGCGATGCGCTCGCGCATGTTTACCGCCATTGCCTCCAGGCTTTGCGCGGCATGGGCAACGTCACGGATCGCTGAGGTGTTCTCGAAGGCCTGCCGGGAGATGTCTTCGATATGGCCCGAGATCGAGGCGCTGGCGGCGTGCTGCTCCTCGGCGGCACGGGCGATGTCGGCGACGATCTGGCTGACTTCGCCGACGCTGCCGTTGATGCTGCTGACCGAGTCCCCAGCCTTTTCCGCCAGCGTCACTCCGTTCAGCGCCATGCTTGAGACCAGACCGATTTCTTTCACCGCCTGCTCGGTACGCGACTGGATCGAGCCGATCATGCTGGTGATCTGGCCGGTCGACTGAGCGGTTCTTTCAGCCAGCTTGCGCACTTCGTCGGCGACGACGGCAAAGCCACGGCCGGACTCACCCGCCCGGGCCGCTTCAATGGCGGCATTGAGCGCCAGC
>Ga0265332_10001819_pt1 | contig 11439 bp, 8 predicted proteins | sample 41926metaG_FD_202084 | JGI IMG/M metagenome (GOLD analysis project Ga0265332, IMG submission 202084) | Rhizosphere microbial communities from Carex aquatilis grown in University of Washington, Seatle, WA, United States - 4-19-26 metaG | ecosystem: Host-associated > Plants > Roots > Rhizosphere >...
CGTGCGCCATCTTGCCGAAGCGCATGGCGGTACGGTCGATGCGACCAGCCCCGGGCTGGCTGGCGGCAGTTGTTTTCGCATCGAGCTGCCGCTCGCCGCGGGGGCGCGCCCCGAGGCTCCGTCGTCCGGCGACGCCAGCGTTTCCGATCTCGCCGGATTGCGCATTTTGCTGGTCGACGATGATGGCGACAGCGCCGAAGCCCTGGCGTTGGCGCTCAGCGACTATGATGCGCGCGTCGCAGTCGCCACCTCGGCGGCGCATGCGCTGGCGCGGCTGGCGAGCGAGCGCTTCGACGTGTTGGTGAGCGACGTCGGCATGCCGGGCGAGAGCGGCCTGAGCCTGATACGATCAATCCGCGCGCGCGAAGTTAGCGACGGCTACCGGTTGCCGGCCATCGCACTGACAGGCTTTGCCAGCGTCGAAGATCATGCACATGCGCTCGCCGCCGGGTTCGATGCCCATTTGGCGAAGCCGGTCGACGTCGCTACCCTGCTCGCGCGCCTGCAGCGACTCGCCCCTTCGCGCGACGGTGCCGCGGCCGGCCCCACCCAGGTAAGCGAGTAAAATCTGCTGGTGGAGCGGGACTGAAATACGCGCGCGCCGCGGGGCAGGTCGTGATTCGTACGCCCACGATCGCCCCCGGGACTGGCGCGGCTCTTGCGCCGCCTGCCGGCGTAGGAGGGCATGACGATGCAATTGAAAAGTCTTCTTCTGGCCGTTCTGTTGGCGGCCGCCGTGACTTTGGGCAGCGCGCAAAGCGCGAATGCGCAAGCGGATGTACCGCAGGCGCAGCAGAACGTCGCGCCGTTGCCACATGACGGCGCTGCACCACCGGCCGTCGTTCCGAGGCTGCTCAACGATCAGCAGCCGGCGGTCAACGACGGCGGGCCGCGTCCGGCGCCCGCGCCACCGGTGCCGCGACCCATGGCGTATGTCATCTTGTTCGGATTGCTGCTCTTCGGGGCCGCGATCGGCCTCTTCGCTCTGATCAAGATTCGCAATTGGGATCGCAGTAGACCGAGCGAGCACGAGGCGGAATCCGCCCCGGTCGCGTCGCGCCCGACCTACGAGAAGCGGCTCGCGCCGCAACAACGCGTGTAAGCGCTACGCGCGGCCGCAACCGTGCGCAGGACTTACGGGTAGGTTTGCGCGCCTCAAGCTACACACGGCTCGCGCCATCGTCGGTGTCGAAAGCACCGACGATGGCGTCGCAATTGCTCAGAGGTCGGCCATGAAAATAGGTATTTGTCAGCCCCCCGCACCTCGTTCGAGAAGGAGCTCGCGTGACACGTCAACGCATCACGGCGGAAGCATGCCGGCGTTGCCCGGGCCACGCGACGTGCTCCTCAACGACCTACTGCAGCGAATGCGCTGAATGGATGTGTGAGGGCTGCCGGCAGGAATGCTCCTCCGGCCAGCGACCGCACGGCGCTGAAGGCGTCGTCTGGGCCGACGCGCCATCGGTTCATTGACGCAGCAGGCGCTTCGACTCGCGCCGCGTCGTCAGTGGGAATCTGCGGCACTAGACTTAGATCAGATTCGCGCCATCGACAGCGTGAGACCATCGACAGCGTGAGACCATTGTCTGGCGCGGCTTTACCCGCCGATTCGCGTTGATAAGCAGTCGCGATAGGCTGTCAGGCGACTTGGCTGCTGGCCCTCTACGGACCGGATTCGTCAGCTGATCAGCGACAGCGCAGCGGCCCCGTTCGCGTTCGGCGCGGCGAGAATGGCAGAACCCGCGCGGCGCCTTTCCCGCGTTCATGTGCATGCTGCAGGGACGGATCGGGAAGTTTGCACTAGCCGCCCTGGTTCGCACGAGCGCTTCCGCACTTGGAGTTGTGCCTCTGCTTGGCACGTTTCCGGCTTCCTCCCGGCCATCTGCAAGGAGGAACAGACTATGCGTTACGACGACCGACACTCAGCTCGGGCGCGCTATGCAGAGGACGAAAGCCGCGCTGCGTTGCCGCCAAGGACTCAGGGCTTTGCGCGCTGGTGGGACGTTCAGGATTGCGTCAGCCAAGCTGCCGCACCGCGCCACGCGCACGGCCGCTACGATCGAACCGGCGAGCGGCGCTATGCCGCCGGCCTGCGCGACTTCGAGCGCGACCGCAGCGGCTGGGAGCTCGACGGCGGCCGCGTGCCCTCCGGCCAACCGCAGCCTACCTATCGCGGACGCGGGCCTGCCAATTACCGGCGCTCGGATGAGCGTCTGCGCGACGATGTCTGCGAACGGCTGACCGACGCCGCCGATGTCGACGCGACGGATATCGACGTTGAGGTCGAGGAAGGCGTCGTGCTGTTGTCCGGCCGTATCGACAGTCGGCGCGCCAAGCGTCGCGCCGAGGACATCGCCGCCGATGCCAACGGCGTCGACGATGTGATCAATCGCCTGACGGTGGCCGACCCCAGCGCGGACACCGAAACGGTCGGGTGTTGAACCATGATGTCCGCTCACATTTCACCAGGCGAGTCGGAGCGGCGGCCAGCGTCGCGGCGTATTGCCGATATGCTGTTGCTGGTGATTGCCTCCGGCCCGGTTTGGCTACTGTCGCCGCTGTCGGCCGCACGGGCGCAGCCGACGACGGCCGACCCGTCACCGTTGGCGGCTGGCGCAGCGATTGCCGCAGTGGCCGTGCTTCTCACGGCGTTCGTCGGTTTGTTGTTCTTCGTCATGTGGCGTGAGCGCCGCGCGACACGGCTGCGCCGGAAGTTGAGCGCAGCCCGCAGTGCGTGACGAAGCCGCTCCGGCGCGAATGCCAGCGCGGCTTTCGACATTATCGCCCCTCGCCCGCCGCGGGCGTTCAGCGTCTAGTACCCGACGGACTGCCTGACAGGCGATTTGGCGACTTTCCCCGGCAATCGGGCTGCGGGCGCGGCGAAAAGGGATCGTGCACAGCCGCGAATAGCGTCGAGGCTCGTCAGACAGCTGCCAGTGCCGGGACGGGTGTGGGGATCGGCATCACGTCGCGGCCGTCCGCCGCCAGACGATAGTAGGCATCGAACCACGGTGCGGCGCGCGGTCGCCGCCAGGCGATCAGACGCCAGAGGCGTTTCGAAGCGGCTTCTTCCCACACCGCCCATGCTCGGGTGTGCTCATCAGATAGGCGAACGAGCATGTCCGGGACCGCCTCGCAGCGCGCGAAGTCGAGCTCGCCGAGCAGGCGATCGAGTGTGTCGAGGCGGTAGCCCTGCAGGTAGGGGAAGCCGAGGAGGTTGTTCCACGCCAAGGCGATCAGCAGTGGAGCGCGCAGGCGATGATCGAGGCGGTGCAGCGCGTGCGCCGCAGCGCGAAAGACGGCGCCGTTCGGCACGCGGACGACCAGCAACCCGTCGCGCTTGAGCCAGCGCCGCGCCGCGCGCAGCGCAGGGCGCGGATCCGGCAGCTGATCGAAGGTGTTCCAGATGGCGACGCAGTCGACGCTGCGCGGGTCGATGGCGGCCTCGTCGGCGGTGTTCCGCTGTACCTCGAGCCCTTGTGCGCGACAGAAAGCCGTCACCTCTTCTCCCGGATCGATGCCGACGGCAGCCCAGCCCTGCTCGCGCGCCGCGGCGAGAAAGCCGCCGACGAAACTGCCTATTTCGACGATCTGGGGCTGCGGAGTGCCAGCGAGGACGCGCGCCAGTCGCGCAACTTTGCCGCGAAACAGCTGACGCTGCGCGGCGAAGAGCGAGGCCAACCGGTCACCGCCGTACGAGTCGCCGGCGTATTCTGCTCGCACCGCCGCGTTGCGGCGGCGCAGATTGCGAAACAACTGACCGCAGCTGCAGCACGCGGCGACGGCCGGTGTCTCGTCGTGAGTGAATTCGGCGCGCTCCGCCAGCGCATCGGCATCGGCGACTCGCAGGCGATGGCGATGAAAGCGGCGCAGAAAGGCGAGCTGCGCGGCGATTTCTGCTCCCGTACAGACGACGGTACAGGCGCGCCCGCCGCACACGATGCACGGCACGGCTGCAGGCTCGGGCATCTCGTCGGCGGGTACGGCCACGGTCGACAGCATAGCCGCGGCGCGGCGATGCGGAAGTCGACCCGGCAATTTTCGACGCCGCGAAAGCTTTCCCGGCGTGCTGCGCCCGCGGTTACAAACATTCGGATGCACGACGCGACCGCGCGACCAGGGACAATTCGAGCCTGTATGGCGCGCACTTTGCACCCACCGACGGCATGCAGTGCTCGCCGCCAACTCGCCGCTTGCGCATCGCGCAAGTGGCGCCGCTCTACGAGCGCGTGCCGCCGCGCCTGTACGGCGGTACCGAGCGGGTGGTCTCGTATCTGACCGAGGCTCTGGTCCGGCTCGGGCATGATGTGACGCTGTTTGCTAGCGCCGATTCGATTACCAGCGCGCGCTTGGTGCCGCAGTCCAGCGGAGCATTGCGCTTCGATCCGTGGTGCGAAGACGCTTTGGCGCACCACGTGCGCATGCTGGGGCAGGTTTACCGACGGGCGGCCGAATTCGATCTCATCCACTGCCACACCGACTACCTTGGCTTGCCGCTGGCTTCGCTGGTGTCCACGCCGACTGTCCTCACGCTGCATGGTCGGCTCGACGTCGCGGATCTCGCGCCGCTGTATGCGCAACATCCGGAAACGCCGTTGGTGTCGATCAGCGATGCGCAGCGCGCGCCGCTGCGCGCCGCGAGCTGGCTCGCCACCGTGTATCACGGCGTGCCGCCGTCGCTGTTCGACTACGCGCCGACCCGGCGCGGCGACTATCTGCTCTTTCTCGGTCGCATCTCGCCCGAGAAGGGCCCGGAGACGGCAATCCGCGTCGCCAAGCGGGCCGGCGTGCCGTTGCGCATCGCGGCGAAAATCGATCCTGTCGACCGCCATTACTTCGCCGAGCACGTGCGCCCGCTGCTCGACCCTCCGCTGATCGAGTTCGTCGGCGAAGTGGATGAACGGCGCAAGCGCGACTTGCTCGGCGGGGCGCGCGCGCTGCTGTTTCCGATCGACTGGCCCGAGCCCTTCGGCCTGGTAATGATCGAGGCACTGGCTTCCGGCACGCCGGTGATCGCCAGACCGCGCGGCTCGGTGCCGGAGATTCTCGAGCACGGTGTCACGGGCTTGGTGGCCGAGGACGACGATGCGCTGGTCGACGCGGTGAAGCAGGTCGGCGACCTGGACCGCGCCGCGTGCCGAGCGGCCTACGAGCGACGCTTCACAGACTCGGCGATGGCGGCCCGCTATGCGGCGGTGTACGCGGCGATCCGGGCCGAGCGTGCGCGTGCCGCCGGGCGCACTAGTTCGCCGCTGGGGGTCGGTCGCAGCATGCCGTACGAGCGGCCGCTCGTTCATCGATGACGGAGTTGCTGGCTGCGGAGCGGATTCGTATCGGCAACGAGTACTACCTGCTCGCCGGCGCCGTACCGATCCGCGGGCGCCAATTGGTGCTCAACCACGGCGACAGCTTCGTGGTGCTGAACGAGCTTGGCGATTGCCCCCTGACCGCGCACGAACCATTCGGCCTGTTCTGCGCCGGCACCCGCTTCCTCGATCGCTTCGAGCTGCGTATCAATGGCGGCTTCCCGCAGCTGCTCAGCGCCGGGCTGACCGACGACAACAGCGAGCAGGTGTCGTATGTCACCAATGCCGACGAGCAGCGCGGCGACGAGTTGATCGCGCAGCGTGGCAGCCTCGCAGTCGAGCGGCGCAACGTGCTGGAGGACGGCACGCTGTTCGAGTCGCTGCACATTCGCAACTACGCCGCGGCGCCCTTTCGGCTGACGCTGACGCTGCTGTTCAGCGCCGACTTCGCCGATATTTTCGAGCTGCGCGGCATGAAGCGCGCGGCGCATGGCGCGTTGCGCCCGGCGGACGTGAAGCGCGACGCGGTTCACTTTTCATATCGCGGTCTCGACGGCGTCGAGCGCCAGGCAACGCTGCGCTTTCAGCCGGCCGACGCGTGGCAGCTGCAAGCGGAGTCCGCTTCGCTGGCATACACGCTGCCTGCGGGCGGCGAGGCGCGCGCCACCATCGCAGTGCAGTGCCGCGTGGCGGGGCGCGACCGTCGCGTCCGATGCGATGACGCGGCCACCGCGTTGGCGCGTGTCCGCGCGGAGCGCGAGTCGACTGCTGCGCAGTTTCCGCGCCTCGTGTCGAGCAACGCGGCATTCGACGAATGGCTCGATGCCTCGCGGCGAGACATCGCGCTCTTGCACGCGAATTTGCCGGCCGGCGGCTACATCTACGCGGGCATTCCCTGGTTCGCGACGGTCTTCGGACGCGACGGTTTGCTGACGGCATTCGAGACGCTGGCCTTCGCGCCGGCGCTGGCGGCCGGCACGCTGCGCGTGCTGGCCGCGACGCAGGGGACGGCGCAGCATGCGGCGCGCGACGAGGCGCCGGGCAAGATCGTGCACGAGCTGCGCAGCGGCGAGATGGCGTCGACCGGTGAGATTCCGTTCGGCCGCTACTACGGCAGCGTCGATGCGACGCCGCTGTTCGCCGCTCTGCTGGCCGCGTATGCCGAGCGCAGCGGCGACCTCGCCCTGGTGCGCGAGCTATGGCCGGCGGCGACGGCAGCCATGCAGTGGATCGCCAGCAGTTCCGATGCGCGCGGCTACCTGAGCTACGAGCGCCGCAGCGGCAATGGGTTGGTCAATCAAGGATGGAAGGACTCACACGACTCGATCTCGCACGCCGACGGCAGGCTGGCGCCGCCGCCGATCGCGTTGTGCGAGGTCCAGGCCTATGTCTACGCCGCGCTGCGCGGCATGGCAGGCCTGGCCAGACAGCTCGGCGACAGCGCCAGATCGGTGCAGTGGGAGCACGATGCGCAGGCATTGCAGGAGCGCTTCGAGCGCGACTTCTGGCTCGACGGCGAGGGCACGTACGCGCTGGCGCTCGATGGAGACGGACGTCCCTGCGCGGTGGTCGCCTCCAACGCGGGGCATTGCCTGCTCGGCGGCATTGCAGCGCCGGCGCGCGCGTTGCGCGTCGCCGAACGACTCATGCAAGCCGATTGCTTTTCCGGCTGGGGCATTCGCACGCTGGCCAGCAGCGCGCGCCGCTACAACCCGATGAGCTATCACAACGGCTCGGTGTGGCCGCACGACAACGCGCTGATTGCCGCCGGCTTCGCGCGCTACGGCCTGACGGGGCGCGCCGCGGAAATTCTTTCGGCGCTGTTCGACGTCAGCTGCGACCTCGAAGGGCGCCGCCTGCCCGAGCTGTTCTGCGGCTTTGCGCGCGGCCCCGGCGATCAACCCGTCGCCTATCCGGTCGCCTGTCGGCCCCAGGCGTGGGCGGCGGCAAGCGTCTTCCTGTGCCTGCAGTCGATGCTCGGTCTGTCGATCGATGCCTCGCGGCGCCGCGTGCGCTTCACACGCAGCGCGCTGCCGGCGTGGCTCGACGCGTTGGAGCTGTACGGGCTGCGCATCGGTGACGCCGAGCTCGACCTGCGCGTCGTGCGCGGCCGGCGCAGCGCGGCTCTCGAAGTCATCGAGAAGCGCGGCGACCTGGACGTGATGGTGCGCAAGTAAGATGAAGCGCTGCAATATGCACCCTGTAATTCGTAGAAAGAGCCCGCTACCGCGCCATGCCGCAGCGCCGTGGAGTGCTGTGTTCCGTACGGCGATGGTTGGCAGGCGCTTTGCAAAACCAGCCGTCATGATTCGCCGCGTGCTTCCGCCACCCCACCGGCGTGAGGCAGGGCCCGCCCAGGCTTGCGGCTGGATCATTCGCTTCTCCCACTGAAGGGGCCGCCCGCGCCACCCACGCGGGCGGCCCCTCCCCCCAATTGGCGCCCGGAGGCGCTATGCGCTACCTGGCGTTGGCCTGCGACTACGACGGCACGGTCGCTCACGACGGCCTGATGGATTCGCCGACGCGCGCTGCGCTGCGGCGACTGCGCGACAGCGGTCGGCGCGTTGTGCTGGTCACCGGTCGCCAGCTCGACGAACTGCGCGTCGTCTGCGACGAGCTCTCGTTGTTCGATCGCGTCGTCGCGGAAAACGGCGCGCTGCTCTTCGATCCGTCGAGCGGCGCCGAGACGGTGCTCGCCGCTCCCGCTTCCGCTGCGCTGGTGCATGCGCTGCGCGCCCGGCACGTCGAACCGGTAGCCGTCGGCCGCTGCATCGTCGCCACGTGGGAACCGCATGAAACCGCTGTCTTGCAAGCGATTCGCGACCTTGGCCTGGAACTACAGGTTACGTTCAACAAAGGCGCCGTCATGGTGCTGCCGTCGGGCGTCAACAAAGCGAGCGGTCTGACCGCCGTGCTGGCGGAGCTCGGGCTCTCACCGCACAACGCTGTCGGCGTCGGCGATGCCGAGAACGACCATGCCTTTTTGAGCCTCTGCGAATGCTCGGTCGCGGTCGCCAACGCCTTGCCGGCACTGCAGGAGCGTGCCGACTGGGTGACGCAGTCGCCGCGCGGCGCCGGCGTCGCCGAGCTGATCGAGGCATTGCTGGCCGACGATCTCGCATCGCTGGCGCCGCGCCTGACGCGCCATCATCTCTTGCTCGGCATGCGCGGCCCCGACGACGCCGTGCATCTCCCGCCCGTCGGCGTCACCGCGCTGCTCGCCGGCGCGTCGGGCAGCGGTAAGTCGACGCTGGCCGGCAGTTTCGTCGAACGCCTTGCCGCACAGGCCTACCAGTTCTGCCTCGTCGATCCGCAGGGCGAATTCGCAGGTCTGGCAGGGGCCGTGCTGCTGGGCGACCGCGACCGGCACGCGAGTCTCGACGAAGTCGTCGATCTGCTGGCCAAGCCGCAACAAAACGTCGTGGTCAATTTGCGCAGCCTGCCGGGGGACGAACGGCCGCGCGTCTTTGCTGCGCTGCTGCCGCGTCTGCAGGAGTTGCGCGCCCGTACCGGGCGTCCGCACTGGATCATAGTCAACCAGGCGCACGATGTCTTGCCGAGCGATTGGGATGCGGCGTCGTCGTCGCCGCAGATGCCGGCCAGCGTCCTCTTGATCACGGCTGATCCACGGCGGCTCGCGCCGGCCGTGTTGGGCACGGTCGATACCGCGGTGGTGTTGGGCCCGGCGCCGCATCACGTGCTAGCAGCGATACCGGCCGTCGATGCGGCGCAGCTCGCCGGTCCCGAACCGCTGCTCGAAGCGGGCGAAGCCATCGGCTGGTCGCGTCACCTGGGCGCGGCACCATTCCGATTCAAGGTCGTTGCTGGCGATGCCGACCGGCGCCACCCGCCGCGCCCGTCGGCCGAAGACGGCCTCGATGCAGGACGCAGCTTTTATTTTCGCGGCCCGCGGCAACGGCTCAACCTGCGTGCGCAGAGTCTGGCGCTGTTCAATCAACTTGCAGACGGCGTCGACGATGAGACCTGGCTGTTTCATCTCCGGCGTGGCGACTACTCGCGATGGATGCGCGCAGAGATCAAAGACGAAGCGCTCGCCGCAGAGATCGCAGGCATCGAAGAGAGCCCGCGCGCGGCCCCGGCGGACAGCCGCGCCGCGGTGCGGGCAGCCATCGAGCGCCGCGGCGCCAAGTCGGTATGAGCGATCTTGCGCAGGACGAGCGCCGTCTGAGGAAACTTACACAATGCGCCGGAGCGGCGGGGCGCTCGCAGGGTGCCGTTGTGGTTGGAGCGCCGGCGGCGCGGCGCTTGCTGTAGAAACGAAGCATGGCTCAAGCCGCGATAGGCAGCCGGCGCCGCGTCTTGCCGGGACGCGTGCTGTTTGGGAGCAAGACATCGCGCCTCGCGCTGCTGCTGTTGCTGCTGGTTGGTGCCGCGATCCTGATCGCCCCATGGTTCGAAGAACCGCTGCGCCGCGAGATGGAGGCGCGTCTCAATCGCGAGCTCACCGGCTATACGGTGGCGTTGCCGCGCCTGGACATCCATCCGCTCTCCGCGTCTCTCACCTTGGGCGACCTCTCGGTCCGCCAGGACGCGCACCCGAAGCCGCCCGTGCTGGAAGTGCGCGCACTGCATGCCGGTGTGCATTGGCGCGCCCTCCTGTCGCTGCGTCTGGTGGCCGACTTCGTCTTCGACGAGCCGCGCGTGCACGTCGACCTGCGCCAGCTCAGCGCCGAAGCGAATGACAACGTCGCGGTGCAGGACAAGGGATGGCAGGCGGCGTTGGAATCGATCTATCCGCTCAAGATCAACGAGCTCAACGTGCGCGACGGCACGCTCACCTATATCGATGATGCGGGTCAGCCGTTGGCGGTCACGCAGCTGGCACTATTGGCGACCAACATTCGCAACATTCGCTCGCCGAATGACACCTTCCCGTCGCCGCTCCACCTCGACGCCAAGGTGTTGGAAGGCGGCAGCCTGCGACTCGACGGGGCGGCGAACTTTCTCGCCGAGCCGCAGCCGAACGTGCGGGCGGAGATCGAGTTGAAGGGCATTCCGCTGAAGCGATTGGCGCCGGTGGCGCAGGACGCGAATCTGCATATCTCCGGTGGCACCCTCTCGGCGTTGGGCCAGGTGGAGTCGACCGACAAACACCGCTCGGCGCGCTTGGCACGCGCCGAGATCGACAACATCGCGGTGGATTACGTCCACAGTGCGCCGACCGCGGCGGCCGAAGCGCGGCGAGCCGCTCTGGTGAGTGACACGGCTGCTGACATTGCCAAACAGCCGGATATGACGGTCGACATCGACCAGCTGCGCATCAAGAATGGATCGCTCGGCTACGTCGACCAGTCGGCAAAACCGCCGTTCCGCGTCTTCCTCGACAAGTCGCAGATCGAAGTGCGGGATATTTCAACTCGGCCCAACGCGCCGCGCGGCCGCGTCATGGCGAGCGGACAGTTGATGGGTGCCGGTCCGAGCAGCGCCTGGATCTCGTTCATGCCGCGCCAGCACGACCCGGTGCTCGATCTCGCCGTGCAAATCGAGAAGACGCCGCTGAAGTCGCTCAACGACGTCTTGCAGGCGGAAGGCAATTTCGACGTCACGGCCGGCGAGTTCGCTTTCTATTCCGAGTTGCACGTCGCCGATGGCGCGATCAACGGCTACGTCAAGCCGCTGTTCACCGACATCGACGTCTACAATCGCGCGCAGGACAAGCACGATCCGCTGCTCCACCAAGTCTATGAGGGCATGGTGGGCGGCCTGGCGACCCTGCTGGAGAACCGCAGCGATGCGGTCGCGACGCAGGCCACCGTGCGCGGCAGCACCGAGTCGCCGACGCTGAGCACATGGCAGGTGTTTCTCAACTTGGTTCGCAATGCCTTCTTCAAGGCTATTTTGCCTGGCTTCAATCACGCCCGCGGCGAGGATTCGGCCCCTCCAGCACCGTAGGGGCGAAGGGTTGGAAGCGGTCTGTAAGCTCAGCGGGCGGCACGTAAGTCCTGCCTTCCGACGAGATTTCGGCGCGACATGAAACGCGCGGGGTCGGTGGCTCACTGCGGCACCGAAATTGATTTGTCGTCCAGTCGCGACCGCTCCCTGCGGCGCGACCGTCTGTGCGGTCAAACCCTGGAGGAGCTCATGCAGACCAAAGCGGACGACCGTCGACGAC
>Ga0265332_10001822_pt1 | contig 11411 bp, 8 predicted proteins | sample 41926metaG_FD_202084 | JGI IMG/M metagenome (GOLD analysis project Ga0265332, IMG submission 202084) | Rhizosphere microbial communities from Carex aquatilis grown in University of Washington, Seatle, WA, United States - 4-19-26 metaG | ecosystem: Host-associated > Plants > Roots > Rhizosphere >...
CACGCTGATGCCGTCCATGCCCGGCATCATGCGGTCGAGCAGGACCAGGTCAAAGCGAGAGTCCGGCTGACTCAAGGCTTGCCAGGCCGCCTCGCCGGAATCCACCATCACCAGTTCGAAGCCCATTTCATCCAGGTATTCACCGACGATATCCAGATTGAAAGGCTCGTCGTCTACGACCAATATTCTTGCCTTGTTCATGTTTCTCCTTCTTTGGCCTCTGCCAACGTCGGCCTGTCCTGTTCGGCCAACGGCAATGCGACGATGAATTCTGCACCGCCGGCCGAATTATTGCGCGCACGGATGAATCCGCCATGAGCGGCGATGATCTCCTGGCAGATCGCCAGCCCCAGCCCCGTTCCCCCGGCGCCGGTACGGGTCCGGCTGCTCTGCACGAACTTGTCGAAGACCGCGCCGAGTTCCCCCACCGGAATGCCCACCCCTTCGTCGGACACGCAGAACACCAGCGCAGAGCCATCTTGCGCAACCGGCGTGGCAGCGCCATCGGACAGCCGACCGACATGCAGGGACAGCAGGATGCCCTTGCCCTCCGGCGTGAACTTGGCGGCATTCGACAGCAGATTCATCACCACCTGCCCCAAGCGCGCCGCGTCCCCGTTGATACGCGGCAACTCGGCGTCCCGCTCGACACGCACCTGCAGTGCGCGGGCCTGGAACAACGCCTCGAACTCCCGCAGTCCGTCCTGCACGACCCTGAACATGTCGGTCGTTTGTAGGTTCAACACCATCTGCCCGGCCTCCAGCTTGGACAGATCGAGCAGGTCGTTGAGCAATAGCAGCAAGCGCTCGCCGCTGACCCGGATGCGATGGAAATAGCCGCGCAGCTTCTCGTGACCAGCCTGGGTGATGCGGCTTTCACCGAGGCGGGCGTAACTGAGCACGCCGTGCATCGGCGTGCGCAACTCATGGGACATATTGGCCAGGAAAATCGACTTGGCCTCGTTGGCTGCCTCGGCAGCCTCCTTGGCGGCCTGCAGATCCCGCGTGCGCGCCTCCACCAACGTGGCCAGGTCGAGGTTGTGGTCGAGGATCTGCGCCTCGCGGGCCTTCACTTCGTCGATGTCGGTCTGCGTGCCGATCATGCGCAACGCCCGGCCGTTGTCGTTGCGCTCCACCACCAGGCCGCGCGCCATCACCCATTTGTATTTGCCGTTCCTGCAGAGCAGCCGCGCCTGGTGCGTGAAATAGGGCGTATCCCCGCGCAGATGCGCATCGCGGGCCGCCAGCAGCCCCGACAGGTCGTCGGGATGGACCCGCCACGCCCACTCCTTGCCGCTCTCCTCGGCCTCCTCCGCCCCATAGCCGAGCATGCTCAGCCAGCGCGGGGAGCGGAAGACCTTGCCGCTCGCGATATTCCAGTCCCACACCCCGTCGCCGGCGCCGTCCAGCGCAAACTGCCAGCGGGCCTCGCTTTCGCGCAGGGCCAGTTCGGTCTCCTTGAGATCGGTAACGTCGCGAATCACCGCCAGTGCCCCGCCGGTGCGCACGGCCCGAAAGCGCGCTTCGAAATGGCGTTGGCGGCCCCCACGGGCGGACGTGTACTCGACACGCTGCAACAGCCCACTGAGCGACGCGGCCTGGGCCGCCTCGGCGAAGCGGCGTGCCATGTCCGGCGACAGGGATTCGTCCAGGCGCTTGCCGAGAAAAGCCTCCGGCGGCATCGACAGGGTTTCCCGGCTGTCCGCGTGGTAGCGCACGATGCGCATCTCGCCATTGAGTTGGAACAGCATGTCGGGCATCGCGGCGATCAGCGATTCGTTGGTCGCATGGGCCTCCTGGATGGCCTGCTGCTCGGCCTTGCGGGCCGTCACGTCCTCGACGATCACCCAGCGCTGACCGTCACTGCCGCCGACCACCGTGGTCGTCACCAGCACCGGTACGCGTCGCCCGTCCTTGCGTACGAACTCGGTCTCGCGGGCGCTGGCGATGACCGTCGGCGCTCCAGCCGGACCGCCATCGGCCTTCGCTCCAGGCTCCAGTTCGCAGCCGGCGCGCAGTTCGTCCTCCGAATACCCGGTAATGCGGCAAAAAGCCGGATTGGCCTGCTGGTAAAGCCCCTCGGCGTCGATCAGGGCCATACCGAGGGACGCGTGCTGGTACAACGCATCGAGACGGGCATGGGAATCCACTACGGCCTGGCGGGCACGCCGCAGGGCCGTGACATCGGACGCGGCACCGGCAGTCCGCATGGGCTTCCCAGCGGCATCGAACTCGGCCTTGCCGGCCAGATGGAACCAGCCGATGCTGCCGTCGACGCGGGCAATCGGCACCACGCAGTCGAGGGCACGCGTATCACGGATCAAGCCCCGGAACGCGGCGATGAAATCGCGCCGCCCCGACACCGACATGGAACGCAGGATGCCGCGTCCGCTGCGCGGCAAGCCGCCCTCCGGGTAGCCCAGCAGGCGGTCGCAACGTGGCGACAGGAAGATCTCGCGGCGGTCGGCCTGCCACTCCCAGATTCCTTCGTCCGTCGCCGAGACCGCCAGCTCGAAGCGCTTCTCACTGGCGCACAGTTCCCGGGTCATGTCGGCAGCCAGACTCTCGGCCCGCTTCTGTTGCCCGGCCAGGCTGGCCACCACAAGGGCCAGCAACACACTGGCCACACTGCCTCCCAAGGCGGCCAGCGTGGATGTCGCCCATTGGCTCGTTGCTGGCGGTGCCAGAATCGACAGGCGCCAGTCGCGCTCGCCGAAGCGCACTTCCCGCACCACCACCGGCGACACCTGCATGGTAGCCACGTCCGAGTAGACGCGTCGAGGTATCGCGTCGGTGACGTCATCCACCACCAGATCGTAGCCAGCGATGGCCGCCACACGCAGCGTGTCGAACATCGGCGTCACCGCAATAGCGAGCACCACAAGTCCATCGGCAACATCCCCGTCGCTGGCGCCGAGTTCATCGACCGGTCTCGCCGCCCGGTACAGCACGACGCCGGGCACCCTTTCGGCAGAATCCCTTCCCGTCAGCTCGGCGAGAGCGCTCATCGCCATCTCGCCGGACTTCAGCGCGGCGTCCATCGCCCACCGACGTACCGGGTCGGCGTAGCCATCCAGACCGATCACGCTATCTGCGCGATCGCTGAGCGGCCATAGATATACCAGCGGAAAACTCAGGCGCTGGACCCGCGGATCGGGCCGCGGCAGCACGCGGGTCGGCTTACCGTAGCTGGCCGACAGCAAGGCCTCGATGGCCGGGATGCGGAGCGCTTCGACGCGCCGTGCAAAGCCGATGCCCAGCACCTCGGGCAGCGCCTCGGTCGGCTTCAGGCCGGCCACGTAGGTCTCGAATTCACGCCGCTCGACGAGGTTCTGGGCGGAGAACATCCCGGTGACCCCGCGCAGGATGAAATCGACCTTGCCGAAACGCTCCTTCAGCTGGTGCTCCAGCCGATCGGCCGCCGCTTCGTGGCGGGCCTGCTCAAACTCCGCATCCTGGTTACGCAGGTAGGACCAGCCCCAGCCGGTAAGCAGCAGCCCAAGCCCGAGGACCAGGCCGAACCAGCGCCGCTCCATACCCGGCAGGCTGCACAGGTGGCGAAGGACGGCCCGGATGCGGCTCGACGGGGTTGCGGGTATCGGACTCATGACCCGCAGGTGTACGGCCTGCGGCCCCAAAGCTTGAGGCGCCGCCACGCCTCGCCACAATCTCAGCGGCAGCCGACCTCATCCTTGACGCCGAACTTGCGCAGGATGTTCTCCAGCGGGCAGAAGCGCGTGAAGCCGCTCTGCAACAGATTGGCGCCGACGAAGGCGGTGAACCACAGGAAGTTGCGGCTGACGAAGAAGGGACTGCCCTCTACGCCGAGGCCGAGGGAGACGAGTACGAAGGTGCCTGCAAAAACGCGCACCCACTGGTTGATGTTCAGCTTCATGAGGGCTCTCCGCCGTGCGCGCCGCGCCCGTGGGTGGCGGCAAAGTACAGGACCGGGATGACGATCAGGGTCAGCAGCGTGGACACCAGCACGCCGAAGATCAGGCTGATCGCCAGCCCGTTGAAGATCGGGTCGTCGAGGATGAACAGCGCGCCGATCATCGCAGCCAGGCCGGTCAGGCCGATCGGCTTGGCACGCACCGCCGCCGCGTGGATGGTGGCCTCCGCCATCGGTACGCCGGCCGCCACCTGCTGGTCGATGAAATCCACCAGCAGGATCGAGTTGCGCACGATGATGCCGGCCAGCGCGATCATCCCGATCATGCTGGTGGCGGTGAATTGGCTGTGCAGCAGCGCATGCCCCGGCATCACGCCGATGAGGGTCAGCGGGATCGGCGCCATGATGATCAGCGGCACCAGGTAGCTGCGGAACTGGGCCACCACCAGCACGTAGATCAGCACCAGGCCTACCGCGTAGGCAGCACCCATGTCGCGGAAAGTCTCGTAGGTGATCTGCCATTCGCCGTCCCACTTGATGGCGTAGGCCGCGTAGGGGTCGTCCGGCTGGTGGATGAACCACTCGCCCAGGGTGCCGGCCAGGCGCTCGCCGACCAACGGCAGGTCCTTCACACGGCTACGGATGTCGAACATGCCGTACAGCGGCGAATCCAGCTTGCCGCCCATGTCGCCGGTCACATAGACCACCGGCAGCAGGTCCTTATGGTAGATCACCTGCTCCCGCCGCGTCGGCTCCACCTGGACCAACTCCGACACCGGCACCAACGCGCCGCCGGCCTCCGCTGCACGGGCTCGGACACGCATCTGCAGGATCTGCTCGATGCCCGACAGGTCTTCCGACGGCAGCGTCAGGCGCACCGGGATTTCGTACTTGTTGTCGCCGCCATGCACCGGCGTGACGTTCTCGCCGCCGAGGCCCAGCCGAACCACTTCGACGATGTCGGCCTGCGCCACGCCAAGCTGGGCCGCCTTGGCCTGGTTGACGCGCAGCACCAGCTTGGGCGCCGCCTCGTCCACCGTGTCATCCACGCCGACGATGTCCGCGCTGGCCTCGAAAGCCGCGCGCAGCTTGCCGGCCACCGCGACCTGCCCGGCGTAATCGGGGCCGTACACCTCGGCGACGATCGGCGACAGCACCGGCGGCCCCGGCGGCACCTCCACTACCTTGGCATTGCCGCCGTGCTTTTTGGCGATGGCAGCCACCGCGTCGCGCACGCTCACCGCGATCTCGTGGCTCTGCCGGCTGCGGTGATGCTTGTCCACCAGGTTCACCTGGATGTCACCCATCTCGGGCTGGGCACGCAGGTAATACTGGCGGACCAGGCCGTTGAAGTTGATCGGCGACGCGGTGCCGGCGTAAGCCTGGAAGTCGGTGACCTCATCGACCTTGGCCAGCTCGGCACCGATTTCACGCAACACCTCGGCAGTGGCCTCGACCGGCGTGCCGACCGGCATGTCGAGGACCACCTGGAACTCGCTCTTGTTGTCGAAGGGCAGCATCTTCAGCACGACCAGCTGCACCACGGCCAGCGACACCGACAGGGCGATCGCCAGCACCACGCCAAACCACAGCTTGGCACGTGCGCGGCCGCCACGGACGGGATCGAGCAGCGGCGTCATCAGGCGGCGAAACAGGGCTTCGAGGCGGCGGGTGAGGCGGTCGGGGCCGTGGCCTGGCGGCGTTTGCGCGTCCTCGACCTCGGGAGAAGCATGCCCACCCTTCATCAGCTTGCCGGCCAGCCACGGGGTCACCACGAAGGCCACCGCCAGCGAGATGAACATGCCCATCGACGCGTTGATCGGGATCGGGCTCATGTAGGGCCCCATCAGACCGCTGACGAAGGCCATCGGCAACAGCGCCGCGATCACCGTGAACGTGGCCAGGATGGTCGGCCCGCCGACCTCGTCCACCGCCTTCGGAATCAGCAGCCACAAGGGCTTGCCCGGCTCCAGGGCGTGCCAACGGTGGATGTTCTCGACGACCACGATGGCGTCGTCCACCAGGATGCCGATCGAGAAGATCAGCGCGAACAGGCTGACCCGATTCAGGGTGAAGCCCCAGGCCCAGGACGCGAACAGCGTCGCCGCCAGGGTCAGGGTTACCGCCGCACCGACGATCACCGCCTCGCGCTTGCCGAGCGCAAAGAACACCAGCAGCACCACTGCCGAGGTCGCGAAGACCAGCTTGCCGATCAGCTTGTCCGCCTTCTCGGTGGCCGTTGCGCCGTAGTTGCGGGTGATCGTCACCTCGACGCCGTCCGGCACGATGCTGCCCTTCAGGGCCTCGATGCGGCGGATCACGCCGTCGGCCACGTCGGCAGCGTTTTCGCCCGGCTTCTTGGAGATGGACAGGGTCACCGCCGGGAAACGCTCGCCGGCCGCCGCGCCGGCCTCCGGCGCGCCCTTGCCGAGGCCGTGCCACACATAGCGGGACGGCTGGTCCGGCCCGTCGAGCACCGTCGCCACGTCGGCCACATGCACCGGCTTGCCGCCGGACACACCGACCACCAGGCGCCGCACGTCGGCTGCGCTCTCCACATAGGTGCCGGTCTGCACCAGCACCTCCTGGTTGGCACGGGTCAGCACGCCGCTCGGCTGGGACGCATTGGCGAGCAGCAGCGCGCCCTTCAGGTCCTGCGGCGTGATGCCGAAGGCGTTCATCCGCCCTACATCGAGCAACACGCGCAGCACGTGACCGGGGCCGCCGATGGTACTGACGTCGCGGGTACCCTTGACGCGTTTGAGTTCGACCTCCACGGCCTGCGCTACCTGCTGCAGGTCGAAGGCCGAACGGGCCTCATCCCGCGTCCACAGCGTAAGGGCGACGATGGGCACGTCGTCGATGCCCTTCGGCTTGATGAGCGGCTCGGCCACGCCGAGCTCGGGAGAAATCCAGTCCCGGTGGCTGTGGATGGTGTCGTACAGGCGCACGATGGCGTCCTGATTCTTCACGCCGACCTTGAACTGCACGGTAATCACCGCCATGCCCGGGCGCGACACCGAGAACACGTGATCCATGCCGGCGATGCGCGACAACACCTGCTCCGCCGGCCGTGCGACGATAGCCTCCACGTCCTTCGCCGAGGCGCCGGGAAAGGCCACCATCACGTCGGCCATCGTCACGTCGATCTGCGGTTCTTCCTCCTTCGGCGTGATCAGCGCGGCGAACACGCCGAGCAACATCAGCACCAGGGCCAGCAGGGGCGTGAGGGCGTTGCGCTGGAACAGCGCCGCGAGACGTCCGGCGATACCCATGGTTAGCGCGCCTTCCGGGCCAGGCCGGCACGCACCGGGTCGAGGGCCACGCTCTCGCCGCCGGCCAGGCCGGCCAGCACCTCGACGCTGCCGTCGTCCAGCGCGTTGCCGAGGCGCAACTGGCGCAGACTGAAGCCACCCTTGCCGTCCGCCACGTAGATGCCAGTCAGCTCGCCGCGACGCAGCACCGCCGCCGCCGGCACCGCCAGGCGCGGTGCCGCGCCGACCGCGAAATGCACACGCGCCGCCATGCCCGGCACCACGCCCGTGACATCCGTAGGCAGGTTCACCCGCACGCGGGCCGTGTGAGTACGCGGATCGGCCGCCGGCAGTACGACGACGGACGCCGCATCCAGCCAGCGCCCGGACTCGGGAAACTCGACCCGTGCCTTCATGCCCGCCTTGGCCAACTCGGCCAGCCGGGCCTGGGGTACGTCGGCCACCGCGCGCAGGCCGCCCGGCTCATAGACGATCAGTAGCGGGCGCCCCGGCTGGGCCATCTCACCCGCCTCGGTGAGGCGCTGAGCGACGACGCCGTTCAGTGGCGAGGTGACGGTGGCGAAACCGCGGGAGGCGTCGGCCTGCGCGCGCCCGGCCTCGGCCGCTTTCTGCTGGGCCAGCGCCGCGTCGTAGGCGGCCTGGGCCTGATCAAGGGCGGCGGCGCTGACGAAGTTACGTGCCTTCAGGCTGCGGGCCCGTTCCAGGCCCAGGCGGGCGTCGCCGAGCCGAGCCTGGGCCGCCGCGACGTTCGCCGCGGCGCCGGCAACCGCCTGGTCGGCCTCGCGGGTGTCGATGCGCATCAGCACCTCGCCCTGGCGCACACGCGCGCCGGCATCCACCTTGGCCTCCAGCACGCGGCCCTGAACCTGGGATGCCACGGTGGCCTGGCGGACCGCCTCGATGACGGCTTCGCTGACGTAGGTGCCGGCACGGGCCAGCGCACGGACCTGGACGGTGGGAACGGCGCCCGCGCCGTCGGCCGCGAACAGCGGCCCATGGGCGAACACGAGGCCGGCCAACAGGCCGGCGCGCAGGGCAGGGAGGTATCGGAACATAAATATTAGAATAATCTAATATTTAAATGCGTCAAGACCCTCGCTGGTTTCTATGGAGGTAAATTCACGGATTGTCTATAGACCAACCAGAATCCGCGGGTGAGCGAGTAAATAATTAACCCGCCCCGACCAACCTGCACCGCTCGCCAGCGCTTCAGGCTCCAGCCGAATACGCCGCCATCGCGCGCACGACGCCGTCGTCCTCGCCGACCGCTGCCACCAGTTCGATGCGGCAATCCGGATGGCGCGCCCGGGCCGCTTCCACCAGCACCGGTACATCGCGCTTGAGGTGGCCGCCCTGGGCCAGGAACAGCGGCACGATGCGCAGACTGCGCGCACCGGCGGCGACCGCCGCCTCCACCGCATCGGCCAGCGTCGGCTCCATCAATTCGAGAAAGGCGACCGTCACCTGCGCGTCCGGCCTCAAGCGCTGCACCTCCGCCGCCACCCGGCGTGCCGGCTCAGCCCATTGCGGATCCCGCGCCCCATGGGCGAACAACACGATCGCTTCCTGCGTCATCTTCTGCTCCTGCCTGTCTGCGTCAAAACTGATGTGACCATACTCGATGTTAATCCACGCGGCAGGTGGAACATGGTCAAATCCCCACCCCACTGCGTTCCCGCTCCGCCATGCCCATTCCGCCCCGCCTCCGGCACGCCGCTGCCACCCTCGTCCTGCTGACCTGCAGCAGCGTCCCCGCCCTTGCCGAACTGCGCCCTGAGTCCGTACCCGGCGGCGTCGCGTCCATCCTCGTCGCCGAGGCCGGCGCGCCCCGCCCTGAAGTCCGCTACGCCGGCCACCCGGTATTCCTGCAGCAGCGCCAGGGAGGCTGGTACGCACTGGTCGGCCTGCCCCTCGATACGCCGGTCGGTGACCAGTACCTGGAAGTCGGCCCCGACGCAGCCCGACGCCCCCTGCCCTTCCACGTAGCTGCCAAGGCCTACCCGGTACAACGGCTGACGATCAAGAACCCGAAGATGGTCACCCCCGACGACGAAGATCTGGACCGCATCAACGCCGAGCGGGACCGCCAGATCAGCGTCCGCAGCCAGTTCCGCGACGTGGCGGTGGCGCGCACGGACCTCGCGCTGCCGGCCGCTGGCCGCCTGTCCAGCCGCTTCGGCCTGCGCCGGGTCTTCAACGGCGAGCCGCGCGCCCCGCATACCGGGCTGGACGTCGCAGTGCCCACCGGCACCGCCGTGCGCGCCCCGGCCGACGGCGTGGTGACACTGGTGGACGACTTCTACTTCAACGGGAAAACCGTCTTCGTGGACCACGGCCAGGGCTTCGTCAGCATGGTCTGCCACCTGGACAAGGCCGGCGTCCAGCTCGGCCAGACAGTGCACCGCGGCGACGTGCTCGGCCAATCCGGCAGCAGCGGCCGTGCCACCGGCCCGCACCTGCACTGGAGCGTCTATCTGAACGGCGCGGCGGTCGATCCGGCGCTGTTCATCGAGCCGCCGCCAGCCCGTTGAGCACCCGCGCGGCGGCGAACAGGCCGACGCTGGCAGTTACCGTCACCACTGAGCCGAAGCCGGCGCAGTTGAGGCCCGCCGGCCCCCCCACCGACACCTCGCAGGCCACGTCGGACGACGGATAGCGCAGTGGCTCAGTGGAGAACACCGCCTCCACACCGAACTTCTTCTTCGGGTCGCGAGCAAAGCCGTGGCCCTTGCGCAACTGCCCGCGCACCTTGGCCAGGAGCGGATCCTGGATGGTCCGCGACAGGTCGTCCACGCGGATCTGCGTCGGGTCGATTTGCCCGCCGGCGGCGCCGCAGGTGATCACCGGCACACCGGCGCGCCGGCAGAAGGCGATCATCGCCACCTTCACGCGCACCACGTCGATGGCATCCACTACGTAGTCGAAGCCGGCGCCGAGCAGCTCGGCGGTGTTGTCGATGGTGACGAAATCGTCCACCACGTCCACCCGGCAGTCGGGGTTATAGCCGGCGATGCGCTCGCGCATGGCCTCCACCTTGGCCTGGCCGAGGGTCGCGTCCGCGGCGTGGATCTGCCGGTTGATGTTGGATTCGGCCACGTGGTCCAGGTCGATCAGCGTCAGCGCGCCGATGCCGCTGCGGGCCAGCCCTTCGGCCACCCACGAACCGACGCCGCCGATACCCACCACGCAGACCCGCGCCGCTGCCAGCCGGGCGCGTCCGGCCCCGCCATACAGGCGGGCCAGGCCGCCAAAGCGGCGGGAATCGTCGGGGGCGGCGAGATCGATCGTGTCCATGGTGCGCAAAATCCGGTTCGGGCGCGCAAATATACCCGACGGGGCCATAATCCCGGGTCCTTGCCGCTCATCACGCATTCACGTCCATGCCCCGCTATACCCACATCCTGTTCGACCTCGACGGCACCCTCATCGACTCCGCACCGGCGATCCTGGCCAGCTTCCGTGACGCCTTCGCCCATGTGGGCATCAGCCCGGTCGTCGCCATCGACGAGAGCATCATCGGCCCCCCGCTGCTGGAAACCCTGCAGCTGCTCAGCGGCAGCACCGACGCGGCGCTGATCGCCCGCCTCGCCGACGGCTTCAAGGCCAGCTACGACAGCGAAGGCTACAAGCAGACCGCCGCCTACGCCGGCGTCGGCGACATGCTCCAGGCCCTGAGGGAGGCCGGCCTGTCCCTGTCCATCGCCACCAACAAGCGCATCCACCCCACCCGCCTGATCCTCGCCCACCTGGGCTGGCTCGACTATTTCGACCACATCTACGCACTGGACCTGTTCGAGCCGCGCCTGCCCACCAAGGCCGCGATGATCGCCCGCCTGCTGGCCGACCATGAACTGCCGAAGAACAGCGCCATCTACATCGGCGACCGCAGCGAGGACGGGGAGTCGGCCGATGCGAACGGCTTGCCCTTCATCGCGGCCACCTGGGGCTACGGGAGTCTGTCGCCTGAAGCACTACAATCCCACTGGCGTTGCGCTGCGTCACCCGCCAGGATGCTTGCCGGGCTCACGCTCGATTGAGCGGACCGGCACCTCCCGAACCCGGAGCACGCCGCCGATTAAAGCAGGCAGCCCTCGTGCCGTAACAAAAACCCACAGCCCACACCCGCCGACAGCCCGCCAGGACATGAAGCCCATCACCCGCTACTGCATTTCGCACGCAGAACCAATGCTCCCCCCCTACTGGTTCGACGATGCCATTGCCCTGGGCGAATACGAAGAAGAAAG
>Ga0265332_10001828_pt1 | contig 11373 bp, 8 predicted proteins | sample 41926metaG_FD_202084 | JGI IMG/M metagenome (GOLD analysis project Ga0265332, IMG submission 202084) | Rhizosphere microbial communities from Carex aquatilis grown in University of Washington, Seatle, WA, United States - 4-19-26 metaG | ecosystem: Host-associated > Plants > Roots > Rhizosphere >...
CGAAGTGCGTGGTAGAGCACGGCCAGAACATAGCCGGCGCGGTCTCCGGCGTCGAAGCGTCGCCCCACGATCTCGGTCCCGTGCAACCCACGCTCGGCGCACAGGGTCGCGAGGGCATCGGTCAGCTGAATCTCGTCCCCACGCCCAGGAGGCGTCCGCTCGAGGATCGGAAAGATCTCGGGCGGCAGCACGTAGCGACCGATGATCGCCATGCGCGACGGCGCCGTCCCGGGGGCCGGCTTCTCCACCAGGCGTGACAGCCGCAGGGTCGCGCCGGCGCCGCCGTTGCCCTGCTGGCCTTCCGCCCCGGGGACCCGATCCCCGCCGACGACTCCGTAGAGGTGCTCCTGACCGGCAGGCACCTCCTGCAAGCCGACCACGCCGGTTTGAAAGCGCTCGTGAATCCGCAGGAGCTGGGCGAGCCCCGGCGGCTCGCCGACCACCAGATCGTCGCCGAGCAGCACGGCGAACGGCTCGTCGCCGACGGCCTCGCGCGCGCACAGCACCGCGTGCCCGAGCCCGCGCGCCTGGCCCTGCCGCACGGAAACGAACTTGGCCATGCTGGTGATGCGGCGGAGGACCGCCAGATCGGCGTGTCTGCCCTTCTTCTCGAGCAGGTCCTCGAGCTCGGCGGCGCGATCGAAGTGATCCTCGATCGCGCCCTTCCCCTTGGCGGTGACGAAGATGATCTCCTCGATCCCGCTCGCCACGCATTCTTCCACGTTCAGCTGCACCGTCGGAACGTCGACGATCGGCAGCATCTCCTTGGGCAGAGCCTTGGTGGCGGGCAGGAACCGCGTTCCCAGACCCGCCACCGGCATGACCGCCTTGCGCACCTTCTTGAATCCGGACTTCCCTGGCTCGCTCATTTCCATCTTGGCCGGAATTCTATGGGCGCCCGACGGGACCCACCAGAGTCGAACGAACGAATGTGTGGGCGTCCCTATTCCGCGAACGGATCGACCCAGCGCGGACCCCGCGTCGTCAACGCGCGCGGACCCACCGCCGAGCGCGAAGCCGAGGGCGAGCGCGAAGCCGAGGACGTAAGCTGGCCAACTGAATCGATACCTCCGCCGGCCGGTTGCCCCGCCCCCACCCCGGGGGCTCCCCGGTCGTTGGCGTTCCCCGCCGGGGCCTCGCCGTCCTCGGCGAACGGATCGATCCAGACGACGCGACCGCGCTTCTTCGAGGTCTCCGAGGCGGTGCGCCGGGTGGCGCCGGTTTCGCGAACGCTGCCTTCCTGAGTGGTGCTGCCTTCCCGGGTGCCGTCCTTGCTGTTTCCGTCCTTGCTGCTCTCGACGGCGACCGGAGCGGACACCACCTGGCGCCGGGTGGCGCGCGAATGCGTCCGAGCTTCCGAGACCGCCAGGTCCTCCGCCCGAGCTGTCGGCGATTCGACCTGCGGGAGGACGACTTCGGCCGGCGCCGCCGGAACAACGACCACGGCCGGAGCGATGTGGCTCGGCGCGGCCGCCGACTCAGGGAGGCGCGCCGGCGGCTCGGCCACCGGCGGCGCGAGTGGCCGGGTGGGCGCCGGGGCCCCGGCGACCGACCCGGCCCCGAGACGATGCGCCCGCCAGTGGAGCGCCACCTGCCCTGCCCTCGTGCAGACGACGCCGACCAGGAACGCGCCGCCAAACGACACGAGGATCGACCTCGGCGCGGCCGCTGCTTCCCTGCCGGCTCCCTCCGGGCCGGGCGACGGGGCTTGCAGGGGCGACCCAGGTGCAAGGACGATGCGCTCGGTTGGGACGCGCGGAACCACCGGCAATTCCGACAATCCAGAAGACTCGAACGGCAACTCGGCGGCGAAGAAATCCTCGTCGGCCCCATCGCCTCCCGCCCCCCTCGCCCCCACTGCAGACGAAGTCTGCGTCGGCGTCCCACCCATCCGAAACGATGCCCTTCCCACATAAACCGCACCCGCGTCGTTCGCGGCATGCTCTTGTTCCACGGTCCAGCTACGTTGCAGCACAGGTAACCCTCCCCATTGGGTAATCTAAAGTTTCGACCACATCATCGTAAAAGAGTGGCTGTAATCGGCGCGTAACGTTTGGGTCTAAAGTGTGTAACGGATGGCAGGGGTGTCGAGTGCTGTCTTCGGCGTCCGCGAAACGAAACAAGCCCGCAGTTTCCTGCGGGCTTGTTTCTCACCCCGACGGGACGAAAGGTGCGCTACTTGCGGGCCCACTTCTCGATGTAGTCGACCAGCGCATCGATGCCATCAGCGGTCATCGCGTTGTAGATCGACGCCCTGAACCCACCCACGGCCCGGTGGCCCTTCAGGCCATCCAGGCCCGCCGCCTGCGCGCCCGCGAGGAATTCCTTCTCCCCGTTCGCGTCACGCAGCCGGAAGGTGACGTTCATGTACGAGCGATCTTCCTTCTGCGTGACCGCCGGATCGTACACCTGCGGGTAGGCGTCGAGGGCAGCGTAGATCCGGCCGGCGCGCTCGCGATTGCGCTTGTCGAGGGCCGCCACGCCCCCCTGCGCCTCGACCCACTTCAGCACCAACCCCACCATGTAGATCGCGAACACCGGTGGCGTGTTGTACAGCGAGTCGGCCTTGAGGTGGGTCTTGTACGAGAGGATCGCCGCGATGTCGTCGGTCGCGGACTCCAGCCACTTGCGACGCGCCACCACCACGGTGACCCCGGCCGGGCCGAGGTTCTTCTGGGCGCCGGCGTAGATCAGCGAGAACTTCCCGTAGTCGACCGCCCGCCCGAGGATGTCCGAGGACATGTCGGCGACCAGCGGCACCCCACCCGTCTCGGGCAACCAACCGTACTCGGTCCCCTCGATGGTGTTGTTGGTCGTGATGTGGACGTACTTGGCGCCTGGGGTCAGCTTCAGGCTCTTCGGGATGTACGAGAACTTCTTGTCCTCCGAGCTTGCCGCCACGTTGACCGTCCCGAAGCGCTTGGCTTCCTTGATGGCCTTGGTGGACCATTCACCGGTGTTCACGTAGTCGGCGGTGCCGCCGCCGAGAAGGTTCATGGGCAATGCCGCGAACTGCAAGCTCGCCCCGCCCCCGAGGAAGAGGGCAGCGTACTCGGCCGCGTCGAGACCGAGCGCGCGCAACAGGCGATCGCGCGCGTCGAAGTGAATCGCCTCGTACTCCTTGCTGCGGTGGCTGACCTCGAGCACCGACATGCCGGAACCGGCGATCTCCAGGACACCACGACTGGCTTCTTCGAGGACAGGAACCGGCAGTGTGGCGGGACCGGCGCCGAAGTTGTGAATTCGCTTGTTGGGCATGGTCCAACCTTGCCTGGAATCGGAGCATTTGAAAAGGCGGAAAAGACGCAGGGTTTTCCGCCCACACGGCGCTCCGCGCGCGCACGGCGCACGTCACGCGCGCGGCTTTACTCCGAGCTCGGAGAGAAAGCGGGCGACGGGCTCGTGGAGCGCGGCCGAGATCGGCGCACCGAGCGGCACCGCGAGGAGGGCGCGAGCGAGCGCCGCATCCTCGCGGCAAGGCACGCCCCATCCGAGAGCCTGCTCGGCCATCCTGGCGGCACCATCCCCTTCGGCCCGCGCGACCACCACCGGCGCCGCATCGGCGGGCGCGCGATAGCGGAGCGCGACGGACGAGAAGGCGCGGCCGGAGGAGCTGCCGAGCACGACGCAGTCGACGGCCCGAGCCACGAAGCCCACGGGGGCCGCGTCGTCGGGGGCCGCGGTCGTGGCGGCCATGGCGGCCGCGCTTGCGCGCCGACGGCGCTCGCGCTTGAGGCCGGGATCTCCTTCGAGGTCGCGCAGCTCGCGGCGCACCTCGTCCCGGGTCATCATGAGCCGGGTCCTCTGCCTCATCCGCCACCAGGCGGCCTGCCCGACGGCCAGCGCCGCGACCGAGAGGAGCAACCATCCCCCGAGGTCGACGGCGGCGACCACCAGCATCGTCAGCACCTGGCCGGGTGTGCCCGGTCCGCGCCGCGCCAGCGCCGGCAACCACCGCCACAGCCCGAGCCCGGCCGCCAGCGCCATGGTCGCGGCGAGCCCGAGCGGCTCCACCGCCCGGGTCACTGCGGAAGCGCGCCGGGAAGAGGCGTCCGCGCGCGCGAAGAGTCTCCCGAGATCGGGCACGGCGTCGGCGAGTCGCGCTCGGCCACGGGTCTGGGCGAGGCCGACCCCGAGCGCCGCGAGCAGCCCGGCCATGAGCGGCACCCCGATCATCAGGGCCGCCAGCCGGGCCGCGCGCCCGGCGACGCTGGCCATCGCATCGGGGGCCCCCGCGAGCGCGTCCCGCATGAACGCCGCCAGGGACCGCCACGCCGCGGCGGCTGCCCCGTCGACGACGAGGACCACGGCTGCGAGGGCCGCGGCCTGGACAAGCGCCGGGCTCGGCGCGAGCTCTCCGGATTCGCGCGCCCGGCGCAGGCGCCGCGCGGTCGGCATCTCGGTGCGGGCCGACGCCGTCTGGGAGTCGGCCATCGCAGCGTGGAGTCTAACCCAATCCGATCGCTCGTCGCCCGGATGAGCTGCGCCCCGGGCGCCTGGAGATCACTGCATGACGTGCACGGTCACAGCCCCTCCTCCCACGGAAAAGCCGGCCGCCCCGCTCCCCGACACGTTCGCCGCCTGGGCAACGTAGTTGTAGGGCCCGGCACAGAGTGGCTGGCCACCCGGGATACAGGTGCCCGAACCGGACGAATCGATGCCGCAGAGGAGAGAGGTGCAATCGAGATCGGACTGACAGGCACCTCCGTCGCGGATCTTGCCGGGAAGCACGCAGAGGCCCTTGCCAATCGACTGCATCACGTAACAGAGGGCAGGAGCCGCGCAGCGCAGGTCGAGGGAGCACGTCTGCCCGGCGACGATCGGGGGGGCGCAGTGGCCAACCGCCGGGCTGGCCGTGGCGTCGCCCATGCAAGCCAGCGAGCCGGCACAGGGCGCAACGGCACTCGGGCTCGTCTGTGAGCCCACGACGCACGCGTCTCCCATCTGACCGGGCTTCTGGCAGACCCCGGCACCGTTCAACCCGGCGCCCACGCAGACGATGCTGGGGTCCGTCGACAGGTCGCAGGGCTGGCTCGCACCCTCCAGGCATGGCTCACCGACTTGCGGCAGGCGATGGCAGTGGCCGCCCCCGCACACCAAGGCGCGGGGGCTGTCGGCGCAGGCGACGGGAAAGGTCGGGTTCTGGGACGCGTCCGTCGAGCTCTGGCATGCCTCGCCCTCGCCAGCCGGACGCGCGCACACCGAATCGGCCACTCGGCAGTAGAGCTCGGGCGCGCACTCCGCGGAGCTCGAACAGGGCGTGCCGGGTTGACCATCGGGCTGGCAATGGCCGCGCACGTCCGACACGTTGTCCCCGAGCTGGAACGGCGCGCGCAGGCCCCCTTCCGTCAGCGTCCACCCCGGATCCCCGCCGCTCGTGCAACTCTGGCCCGTCGCACACTCCGTGCGCAGAAAACACTCCGATCCGGTCGGCAACTGGCCGAGGAACGGATTGGGGCAACTCGCATAGCGATCCCACGCCAGGAGGGAGTTCGGTGAGGGCGGGAGCCCAGGCCGGAGGTCGGGCATGGCGTTGCAGGCGCCCTGCGTGAACTGCTGGAGGCACGACGCCGCGACGCTCGAATCGAACGACAGGTGCTTGGTCTCGAGGCCGATGCGCGCCTCCGACAGCTTCTCCGCGATGGTCCGGGTCAACACCGTCCGGCAGTCCGACTCCGTGAGGTAATTGCTCGCGCCGTCGCCTTCGATCTCGGGCAGCGCGCAGCAGCGGAACTGCCAGCCACACATGGCCGCCGCCAGGTCGGAGACGAAGGTGTCCATGACGATCGGGCTCCGCACCTCGCCGGTGCTGCTCTGCGGGGAGCAGCCGCCTGCCGCCAGGGCGGCGCACACCACCCCGACGGAAGATCGAACGCAGGCGCGAATGCGAACGCAGACGCCCAGGCGACCGCCGACGGGGATCCGGTGCACGACCGTGGCGCGCGCTCGGTTCACAGGGTCTGAAGGTAGCTCACGAGGTCTGCCACCTCCGAGGCCCCGAGCCCCGAGGTCACCCCGTGCAAGTCGCCTCCACCGCACGCCGGCGTGAAGCGATCGAGCAGGGTCTTCGCGCATCCTGTGTGCATGAACGGAGGGTGGTTGGCGAGCCCGACCAGCGAGGGCACCTGCAGTGGCCCCCCCGTCCCGACGTCGACGGTCTGGTTGTTGGTGAGGTGCGGGCCGGAATGACAGGTCGCGCAGGACGTACCGGCGATCGAGCGGTTGAACAGGACCTGCCCGCGCTGCACGGCGGCCGCGTCGCTCGGCACCGGGCGCTTGACCCGCGGCTGGGCATCGAGCCACGACAGGATCGCGCTCGCCTGATCCTGCATGAGCTGCGGCCCGGACATGCGCCCGGTGAGCACGTCGGTCGACAGCTGGGTGAAGTCCTTCTCGTCCCCGTCCCAGTGAAAGGGCTCGGTGCCGCGAAGTCCGGTCTGAAGGGATTGGGTCCGGCGGCTGCCGGTGCACGTGAAGTTCCAGGAGCGCCCGTCATCGCCGCCCTCGGGGTGACACGACGCGCACGCCAGCCCGGCCCCGGCGTTGAAATGAAACAGCTTGTGGCCCGTATCGGCGCGGCTGTCCGACGCGAGGGGAATCGTGATGTCTCCGACATAAAGGTTGGCCGGCTCGCGGGACTGGGTGACGATCTCGCCCGTGGCCAGGAAGGCCACGGCGATGAGCTGCCCGGCCAAGGTCAGCCTCGGGCCGCAGGAATACGTGCCGGCCACCTGGCGCCAGCAGTTCGTCGAGCCTGCATCGGGGAGGCAGGTGGCGCTCCCGTTCCCCGTGACCCAGTCGACGTCCCCGACGTGCGCGCCCGTGACCCTCGACCCGAAGGCGCTGGCGGTGGTGCCGTCGTTCCCCGCCGACACCATGGCGATCTGCTGTCCGTCGGCCGAGACGGCCAGGTCCACCGGCAACGGGACATCGGCCAGCGCCGGTCCCGCGGAGATGGTCCCATCCCCCTTCATGCGGCTGACGGCGGCATGTACGATGCCGTCGCAGTTCGTCGGGGACGTGCCTCTCCCGTAGCTTCCCGGGACGATGTGCCCGGCTCGGCCGCGCTGGATCGGGTCGTCGACGCCGCGCTGGTGCATCATGGCGGCCCCGCCCCCCGGCATGCCGACCATGCGCCACGCCACCGCCGGCGTGAAGAGTTGACCCCCACGGGTCTGCGGCGAGCGGAAGCCTCCGAGCCGGGTGCGGGCGGTGAGCGCGCCCGCCGAGTCGACCGTGAGGATCTCGGCCGAGCGAAAGCGACTGACGAGGAGGTGGTCTCCATCGACCACCACGTCACGCAGATCGTCGTCGAGCTGGACTCGGCGGACCGGCGCGCCGCCGGCCGCCGGGAGGCTGACCAGCTGGCCGTCCGCGCAGGCCACGTGAATCAGATCCGTCTTTGCGTCGTAGGCGAGGCCGCGTGGCGCCGCGCAGACCGCGCGCCGCTGAAGGATGACGCCGCTCGCCGGATCGAGGGTCACGAGCGCCCCCCCGCCGCGCAGCGCGATCTCCACGTGTGAGGCCCCATCCAGGGCGACCCGTCCCGGCTCGTCGCCCGGCTGGAGCGCGATGGTGGTCGTGACCCGGTCGGCACCGAGATTCACGATGTAGATCTGATCGCGATCCGGATCGGCTGCCACGGCCGTGGCATCCCCGGGAAGGACCAGCAGGGTGCCGCCGCTGATGGCCGGCGGCGGGGTGGGCAGCGTGGTGGTCGGACCGAGCGCGAGCGACGCGGAGGGATCGGTCGGCAGGCCAGGTGGCAGATTGGGCACGGAAGGCGCGGAGCCGACCACGTCATCGCCAAAGCAGGTGACCCCCTCGATCGGAGACGGGTTCGTCGCCGCCGTGCCGGGCCCCGGGGGCGCCGAGTTGCCGGTGGCACCAGAGCCCGATCCCCCTGCTGGTGTGGCGCCTCCGCTGACCGCGGGCGGGGAGCTCGCGCTGGCCGAGCCAGCCGACGAATCGCTTCGGCCCTGACACCCAGCGAGGAGCCCGAGGCTCGCGAAGGTGACCACTGCGCGGACCACTGCGGCTTCCAGACCCTGTCGCGTCATCACGCACCTCCCTGTCGGTGGGGCAAGACTGCCCGTGCCTCGGCTAACCGTCAACCATGGTACAGGTTCTCGGAGCCGGGATCCCTATCCCCGTCGGCGAGGACAGGATCTGGACGCGTCGCGTGCCCTCAGATTCCGACGCCCACCTTCAAGGCCCACGCGTCCTGCTTGACCGAGGTGAGCGACTGCTGCACGACGAGCAAGTTCCCGGTGTGCAGGTAGCCGACCGCGATGCTGGTGTATGCCCGCCCCGCCACGTAGAGCTCGACTCCGGCCTCGATCCCGACCTGGAAGTAGGCTCCCGGCAAGGACGCCGCGCCGGCCTGGGCGCGGCGCATGTATCCGGCACCGGCCAGCCCCTCGGCGAACGGGGTGATGCGCCCGGGGAGCTGGATCCCCGAGGTGAGCGACTGCGCGAGGAAGTAGTCGCCGCTCCGATCGAACTGACCGCTTTGCCAGCCGAACTGCGTGGCCGTGCCCGCGCGCAGGTAGCCGGAGATCGGGTAGAAGTCGAGCGAAAGGCTCTCGAAGGACTCGGCGGCGCCGGCCAAAGCCGTGGATCCGGAGGAGGAAGAAGAAGAGGAAGAAGAGGAAGAAGAGGCGCCGAGGGCTCCGAGCGAGAAGCGCCGGTAGGCGAGCTTCATGCGCGGTCGGTACGGCCACGGGCCTCCGTGCGGTGCCTCGGCGGCGGTCGGCGAATTCTCCGGGACGATCGGTGCGGCGGCGACCTTCAAGGAGGCAGTGGCTCCATGCACGTCGTCGGTGGCCAGCGCCGCGGGAGACACCTGGGCCAGGGTGCGGGTGGCGACGGTCGCGTGTGGCGCGGCCGCGAGGCCCGAGCCGTTCCCGGCCGAGGACGGCTTGATGGTCGAGGTGGCTGGAGCAACCGGGCGAGGAGCCACGCGCCCGAGAGCGGGCCCGAGAGCAGGAGATCCGCCGGACCGGGCGGGCGTGAGCTCCCAGAGCTGCGCGCCCCACACCCGATCGAGCTTGGGATCGTCGAAGTGGGCCGACTGGCCCGCCCGGGCGATGCCTCCGGAGAAGAGCGCGATGCCCAGCATGGACAAGAGCGATACCGACCTCCGAAGCGGCGGCCCCCAAGGCGAAGGCGAAGGCGAAGGCGAGCGCCCTGGATCGCCGGGTCCGCGGGCCCGCCAACCTGCCACCCGGGCGTCTTCCCTCTTCCCCGACTCCATCCTCCCCAGTTCGACGGAAGCCCGGGTCGCCTGAAGCGCGCGCTCGGCCCGTCAGGACGGAATCAGGGTCGCCGCGCGCGCCAGAGGTCGATGGCGCTCCCCACCAGAGCCGGGAGCTGCGACATCGCGCCGCTCCATCCCTCGCCGTCGGCACGGGTGAGCTCGAAGACGCCGAGCCCGAGCACGAGGACGCCGAGCCCGAGCCAGGCGCGCACCGGCGGCGACGCGACCAGACCGCCGAGCCCCGGCACCGCGCGGGCGACGAAGAACCACCCGAGCGTCACCAGGCAGGCCGCGACGATCGCGGGCGCCGCCAGCACCAAGGCGGTCTCGAAGATGCGGGCGGTGGTCAGCACCACCAGCTCGGCGAGGCCTCGCACCAGGGGCAGGGTGAAGCCCTCGGGACCCGCGCGCCCCAGCGAAGCGAGCGGGTCGCCGGCGGGCGCCAGAGCTCCCAGCGGGATCAGCCGGTAGCTGCGAAGAACGGCCTCGGCCAGCAACGTGAGGCCGCCGAGCTCGAGGAACGCCACGATGCCGAGCAGGAGGTAGAGCTCCCCGATGCGGGCAGCGGCGGGCGCATCGCCCTCGGCGGAGCCACCTCCGGCGCCGCCGTCCGCGCCCGCGCCGGCCGAGAGCGCGACGATCCCGGACACCAGCCCCGCGAGCTCCGCCGCCCGGAACATCGCACCCGCCGTGACCCCGATGGACGCGCCCACCGCGAGCTCCCGGACCAGCCAGAGTGCCAGTGTCGGCGTCAGCCGCGACGCCGCCCCGTCCCCGGCGCTCGCGCTCGCGATCGCGCTGGCGATCGGGGCGTGGGCGGTGCCGTTGGCATTGGCGGTGGCCCCGAGGACCAGGTGCGCCAGATCCGCACCGAGCCCCGCCGCCACCATCGGCACGCACAGCAGGGCCAGCATTCCCCCCAGCGCCACCCGCATCGGCGAGGACAGGCGCCAGCCCCCGAGCGCCGGCACCAACCACACGAGCGGCGCCGTTCGGGCGGCCGCGAGGGCCAGCGCCCAAGCGGCGACCGGCCAAGCGGCGACCGGCCAGGCGGCGACCGGCCAGGCGGCGGCGGCCAGAGCTGGTGGAGAAGGAAGCGGCATCGGGCGCGGGCGGGCGTCAATGCACCCGCGGGAATGCCAGCAGCAGCGCCTCCCAGAAGCGCAACAGCTGTCCGCCGATCGACGGGCCCATCGCCAGCAGGGTCAGCGACACCGCCAGCAACCGCGGAACGAACGCCACGGTCTGCTCGTGGATCTGCGTCGCGGCCTGGAAGATTCCGACCAGCAGCCCCGCCAGCCAGCTCGCCAGCAGCGGCGGTGCCGACACGAGGAGGGCCAGCACCAGGCCCTCGCGGGTCAGACGCAAGAGGAAATCGTGCGACGTCATCGGTGCCTCCTCACAGGTAGCTCTGGACCAGCCCGCGGGCCACGAGGTGCCACCCGTCCACCAGAACGAAGAGCAGGAGCTTGAAAGGCAACGCCACCAGCGCGGGCGACAGGGAAGTCATCCCGAGCCCCACCAGCAGGTTCGCGACGACCAGGTCGACGACCAGGAAGGGAAGGAACAGCATGAACCCGATCTCGAACGCCCGGCGCAGCTCCGAGACGACGAAGGCCGGCGCCAGCACCAGGAAGTCGCGATCCGACACCGCCGCGCGGTCGGCCGGCGGCCGCATCTCGCGGGCCAGCGCCAGGAAGCTGCCGCGCTCCCGGGGACCGGCGTTGGCCAGCAAGAACGCCCGCACCGGCTCCTTGACCCGGTCGGCGGCTGCGAGCGCCCCGCCGAGGCTGTCGAGCCGAGCCAGGAGCCCGGGGACGCCGTTCGGCCCGGCGGGCGTCTCGTCGGCGAGGGCCTGGTACATCCGCTGGCCGGTCGGGGCCATGATGAACAGCGTGAGGATGGCCGACAGCCCGGTCACGATGGACGACGGAGGCACCTGGCCCCCGCCGATGGCACTCTTGAGGATGGAGAGGACCACCGTCAACTTCACGAAGCTCGTCAGCATGAGGAGCAAGAACGGCAGGAGCGAGAGAAGCGCCGCCGCGATCAGCCAGGTGGGCGAGAGCCCGGGCAAGGGTCCCCGCTCGAGCGCGAGGCCGGGGCCCACATTG
>Ga0265332_10001834_pt1 | contig 11346 bp, 8 predicted proteins | sample 41926metaG_FD_202084 | JGI IMG/M metagenome (GOLD analysis project Ga0265332, IMG submission 202084) | Rhizosphere microbial communities from Carex aquatilis grown in University of Washington, Seatle, WA, United States - 4-19-26 metaG | ecosystem: Host-associated > Plants > Roots > Rhizosphere >...
CGAGCTGGAATGCAGCTGCAGCAGCAGCACCGCGCACAGGAAGATCCAGAAAGAGATCGTGAAACTGACACCGGAAAGGATGTACGAGATGATCAGGTTGGATTCCTCCGTCCGTGAAAGCGACAGCGTGATGACTATGACCGCGATGTTTATCAGGGCCAGGTAAAGGGCCCTGGCCACCCAGCTCTTCCAGCGGTGCTTGGAAAGGATTATCGTGCCGTAGATAGGGTGGTTCACTATCTCGGCGTCCTCATACGTGGTCTCGGCGACGGCTTGCTGTATCGCGGGGGTTTCCTTGCTCGCGTCCGGGTTATAATCGAAGGTCTGCTCCTCCTTCGAGCTGCCCAGTTGCGAGGCTACGCGCACCGGGAAGCACAAGGCCAGGGCGGAGAGTCCCAGGGTCAGGACGAGCAGTCCTTTATTGATCTTCATTCATCTCCCAGCTTCGGCACGGACGGGGCGCTGTCGTTCTCCAACCGGTAATACTGAGTGGCGCCCGACTTGAGTTTTACGGGGGTATACTGCACTTCCTTCAGTTTCTTGTGCTCCTCCTCGGGGGTGAGCCATTTTTTTATCTTGATGTCCTGCCGTACCGTTATGCGGTCGGTGAAATGCCAGTAGGAGGAGACAAAGCCGCCTATCGCGCAGGTGATTATGATGCCGCTCAGGAAATACTGTTCGCGGTCGCGGCGTATCCAGAAGGTGCGCAGGTTCACTTTAACTCCTCCAGTATGGCGGTCAGCCTTGAGATCTTTCCGGAAGTGTCCTCGGAGCGGGCCTTTATCTTCGCGATCTCGGAGCGCGGCGCGCGGGCGACGAAGGCCGGGTCGTTGAGGCGCCCGAGGCACTGTTCGCTGTCCTTGCGGGCCTTGTCCAGTTCCTTGGCTATGCGGGCCTTCTCTTTTTCCAGGTCGACCGCGCCATCCATAGGCACGTAAATATTGAACGAGCCGGAGATGGAGCTCACCGAGCGCGCGGGCTTCGGGAGGTCCCGGCCTATGCTCAGCTCTTCCACCTTGCCCAGCAGTTTGACGTAGGCGGCCCCGGCGCTGAGCCGCGCCAGCGCCGCGTCGTCGCCCGAGGAGGCCAGGGCCTTGATAGGCTTGCCGGGGGGGATCTCGAACTGGGACCGTGCCGTCCTGAGCTGGGTTATCACGCCCATGAGTTCCTGCATGGCGGCGGTCGCCGCGCCGCCGGTCTCAGGCGCCCCGGGCCAGCTTTCCTTCAACAGGCAGCCTCCCCGCTTCCCCATGTAGGGCGCAAGGCTGGCGTAAAGCTCCTCGGTGACAAAGGGCATGAAGGGGTGCAGCGCCTTCAGCGCCCCCGTAAAAAGCTCCAGCATAAGGGCCAGTACGCGCTCCTTGTCGGGGCCCTGAAGGCGGGGCTTGGCCAGTTCCAGGTACCAGTCGCAGAATTCGTCCCAGACGAAAAAATAAAGGGCGTCCTGGGCCTTGGGAATGTCGTATTCCTCCATGGCGGCGCGGGACTTGGTCAGGGCCTCGGCGTAGCGTTCCGTTATCCAGCGGTCCGCCAGTTCCGAGGGCTTGCCCGCCTTTAGCGGGGCGGGGTTCTCGGGCAGGTACATCTGCATGAAGCGCGTCGCGTTGTAAAGCTTGTTCACGAAATTGCGGCCGCCTATTATGGCCTCCTCGGAGAACGGGATGTCCCGCCCGCCCACGGCCTGCGCCATCAGAGAAAAACGCATGGCATCCGTGCCGTACTTCTCTATCATCGCCAGCGGGTCTATGACGTTGCCGAGCGACTTGGACATCTTCTTGCCGTGTTTATCGCGCACGATGCCGTGCACGTAGACCGTGCCGAAAGGCGCCCGGCCCATGTGTTCGATGCCGCTCATCACCATGCGGGCCACCCAGAGATAGAGTATCTCGTAGCCGGTGACCAGCACGGAGGTGGGGTAATAGTAGGCCAGCTCTTTGGTCTTTTCCGGCCAGCCGAACACGGAGAAAGGCCACAGCGCCGAGGAGAACCAGGTGTCCAGCACGTCGGGGTCCTGCAGCAGGTCGTGTCCGCCGCAATCAGGGCAGGAGGAAGGCCTGTCCTGCGAAATTATCGGCTGCGCTCCGTCAACGAAGGAGACGCGGGAAAGCTCCCCTTTGTCGTCGAACTTGAGGCCCGCGCCGGAGCAGCCGCGGCAGTACCACACGGGAATGCGGTGGCCCCACCAGATCTGGCGCGAGATGCACCAGTCCTGGATGTTCCCCAGCCACTGGGTGAAAGGTTTTTTCCAGGACGCGGGATAAAATTTAACCTCTTCTTTTTCGGCGGCGGCTATGGCCGGCGCGGCCAGGTCCTTCATCTTCACGAACCACTGCTCGGAGACCAGCGGTTCGATATGGCTGGAGCAGCGGTAGCACTTGCTGACCGAGTGTTTGTAATGCTCTTCTTTTTCCAGCAGGCCGGCGGCGTTCAGGTCCTCCACCACGGCCTTGCGGGCAGCCTGTACACTAAGCCCTTCGTATTTGGCCGGACAGTTTATCAGTTTCCCCTCGTAGGAGATCACGCGCAGCACTTCCAGCTTGTGGCGGGCGCCTATCTCGAAGTCCAGCGGGTCGTGGGCCGGGGTGACCTTCACCGCGCCCGTGCCGAATTCCTTTTCCACGCCCTCGTCGGCCACCAGCGGGATCGTCCGGTCCGTAAGGGGCAGGCGCAGCTTTTTCCCTACCAGCCCCCTGTAGCGCCCGTCTTCCGGGTGCACGGCCACGGCGGTATCTCCCAGCATGGTTTCCGGGCGGGTGGTGGCCACGGTCACCGAGCCGGAACCGTCCTCGAAATTGTAGCGGATGTGCCAGAGCTTGGACTTCTCGTCCTCGTACTCCACCTCTATGTCGGAGAGGGCCGTGCCGCAGCGGGAGCACCAGTTGATCATGCGCTCGCCGCGGTAGACCAGGCCCTTCTCCCAGAGGGAGCGGAAAGCCTCGAACACGGCCGCGGCGCGCGGACGGTCCATGGTGAAGCGAACGTTCTCCGGGCTGAAATCGAGGGCGCAGCCGAGTTTCCTGAGCTGGTTCAGGATGGTGCCGCCGCAATCCCCGTACCAGGCCCACATGCGCTTCAGGAACTCTTCGCGGCCCAGCTCATGGCGGGTCTTCCCCTCGGCCTTAAGCATCTTCTCCATCACGTTCTGCGTGGCTATGCCGCCGTGGTCGGTGCCGGGCACCCAGCAGGCCTCGTGTCCCAGCATGCGCTGGTAGCGCACCAGCACGTCCTGCAGGGTGTCGTTCAGGGCGTGGCCCATGTGCAGCGCGCCGGTGATGTTGGGCGGCGGGATCACCACCACGAAAGGCCTCTTGTCGGCGCTCGGCGTGGAAATGAAGAGTCTTTCTTTCTGCCAGGTCTCGGCCCACTTGGCCTCTACCGGCTTGGGATCGTAAACTTTGCTCAGCATTGTTCCTTTAAACGAATTCCCGGAAAACGGCGTTGGAGACGTAAAGGCGGTCCTCGTTTATCCTGATGACGGAGCCGCTTTTTTCAATGAGGCCGGCCTCGAGCAGGCGGACTATCTCCTCTTTAAATTCTATAAATATATGGTCCGGCAGTTCAATTCCGGTCGTTTTGCGCAGGCCCAGCATTATCCTCTCCGCGTCCCTGGCCCGGCCGGTGAGGGTTTCGCGGTACTGCAGGGGTATCGCCTCCCCCGCCAGGGCCGCTTTTACGTAGGCTGCGGTGCCGGCGGTATTGGCCCGGCGTTCCCCGTCCAGGTAGGAAGCGGCGGAAGGGCCCAGGCCGAGATATTCGCCCTGTTCCCAGTAGTTCAGGTTGTGCGCCGATCCCCGCCCCGGGCACGCGAAATTAGAGATCTCGTAGCGTTCCAGGCCGGCGAGTTTCAGCGCGGCCGCTCCTTCCTCGTACATATCGGCCGCCGCTTCCGGCTCTTCTTTGACCCCGTCCGCCGAGAACGGTGTTCCGTCGTGGACTTCCAGCGCGTAAAAAGAAACGTGCTCCGGCTTAAGTTCCAGCAGCCATTCTATGGACTGGGCGAAATCCCTGCGCGTCTGGCCGGGCAGGCCGCACATCAGGTCCGCGTTTATATTCCCGAAGCCGGCGGCGCGCAGCAGGGCGAAGGCTTTCAGGAAATCCCCTGACAGGGCTACGCGGCCCAGCCGCTTCAGCAGACGGTCCTGCGAGGCCTGCAGGCCCAGGCTGACGCGGCTTATGCCGGCGTTCCTCAGCAGGGCGGCCTTTTGAGCGTCCAGACTTTCCGGGTTGGCTTCGAAAGTGCTTTCAGCCAGGCCCTGCAGAGGCCCGGCCAGCGGCGTTATGATGGAAAAGAGCTTCATCAGCTGTTCCGCGGAAAGCAGGCTTGGTGTGCCGCCGCCTACGTAAAGCGTTGCGAACTTCCCTGCCAGGCCGGTGTACGCGGAAGCTTCCCGGGCCAGGGCCTCCAGGAAACCGTCTATTTCCCCGGCCGTTCCCGGCGCGGAGGCGAAGTCGCAGTAGCCGCACTTGGCGCGGCAGAAGGGTATGTGTATGTAGAGTCCGCGCATGCCTAGATTATAGCGAATACCGGGATGGGTAGGGTAAATAGAGAACGGGAGCGGCCGGAGCCGCTCCCGTTCTCTCTGGCTGTCTGTTCCTGTCCGTTATTTCGGGCCCTGGGTCTTCTGCATGAACAGGTTTATCATGTCTATCGGCACGGGGAATATGGTGGTGGAATTCCTCTCGGTGGCGATCTCCGTGAGGGTCTGCAGGTAGCGCAGCTGTATGGCGGCCGGCTCACGGCCGATGATGGCGGCGGCGTCGGCCAGCTTCTGGGAAGCCTGGAATTCGCCTTCGGCGTGGATGATCTTCGCGCGGCGCTCGCGTTCGGCTTCGGCCTGCTTGGCGATGGCGCGCTGCATTTCCTGCGGCAGGTCCACGTTCTTAACTTCCACGCTGGAGATCTTTATGCCCCAGGGCTCGGTGTGCTGGTCGAGGATCACCTGCAGGTTCTTGTTGATCTTGTCGCGCTGGGCGAGCAGGTCGTCCAGTTCCTGCTGGCCGAGGACGCTGCGCAGCGTGGTCTGGGCCAGCTGGCTGGTGGCGTACATGAAGTTCTCGACGTTCAGCACGGCGGCCTGGGGGTCGACCACCCTGAAGTAGACCACGGCGTTCACCTTCACGGAGATGTTGTCGCGGGTGATGATGTCCTGGGGCGGCACGTCGAGCACGACCACGCGGGTGCTCATGCGGAACATCTGCTGTATGCCGGGGATCAGGAAGATCAGGCCGGGGCCTTTCACGCCGGTGAAGCGGCCCAGCGTCAGCGTTACGCCGCGCTCGTACTCGTTCAGGACCTTTATGCTGGCAAAAAGTATTACGACGATTATTATTATTATCGGAACCATGCTCATTTCAGCCTCCCTGTGGCTATCGGACTATGGCTAAAGTCTACAAAAGAAGCCGGGGAAAAGCAAAGCCGCGGAGGCGCGCGCCGGGCGCATTTTCTTCGGGCCGCGCAAATTTTGTATCATATAAATATAAGGTCTCTTTGAAATTATGAGCAAAAGAAGATTAGCGAGGGAAAACTGCCTGCAGTCTCTGTACAGCTCCGACATCGCCCGCCTGGAGCCGGCCTCCGTTCTGGCCAGCTTCCAGATGGAAGAGTTCGCCCTCGAGGACAAGGTCTTCGAGTTCTATAAATCCCTTTATACCTCCACCATCGCCAACCGCGCCAAGATAGACGAGATAATCAAGAAGACCAGCCTGAACTGGGAGATGGACCGCATGCCCGCCATAGACCGCTCCATCCTGCGCATGGCAGTGTGCGAGATGATGATACTCTCCGACGCCCCGGTGGCCGTCATTATAGACGAAGCCATCGAACTGGCGAAGAAATACTCCACTGAAAAATCGGGCAAGTTCGTTAACGGCGTGCTGGACAGCATAGCCCGCCAGAATAACCTTGTAAAATGACCCGCCCTCCGGAAGAGGAGATAGAGGCGCTCAGGGCCGAGATACTCCGGCACGAGCGCCTTTATTATGTTTCGGATTCGCCCGCGATCTCGGACGGCGAGTTCGACGCGCTGATGGGCCGCCTGAAGGCGCTCGAGGCCGCCCACCCGGAGTTCGCCTCCGAAGATTCCCCTACCCGCCGCGTCGGCGGGGTGCGTTCCAATACTTTCGCCCCGGTGCCGCACCGCATCCCGATGCTTTCGCTGGACAACTGCTATGCCCCGGAGGAATTCCTGGAATGGTACGAGCGCGTGGCGAAAGGTCTTAAGGGCGAGCCTTTCGAGATGGTGGTCGAGGCCAAGATAGACGGCCTTTCGTGCTCCATAGAGTACGAGAAGGGCCGCCTTGTGCGCGCGTCCACCCGCGGCGACGGCGAGACCGGCGAGGACGTCACGCTGAACGTGCGCACGATAAAGTCCGTGCCCCTGAAGCTGGGCCTCAGCCTTGCCCCGGGAGTATTCGAGGCGCGCGGCGAAGTTTACATGGACAAGAAGGATTTCGAGGTCCTGCGCGAAGAGTCGCTCTCCGCCGGGGAAGAGCCGTTCGTGAACCCGAGGAACGCGGCCGCGGGGTCGCTGCGCCAGAAGGACCCGGCCGTCACGGCCCGGCGCCGCCTGAAGTTCATCGCCCATTCCTACGGCTACCTGGAAGGCCTGGTGGAGCCGGACTCCCACTGGGAATATCTCAACGTGTGCCGGGGCCTCGGGTTCAACATCTCCACGATAGGCAACAGGGTGTGCCGCGGCTCCGAAGAGGTGCTGGAGGTTTACAGGGAGTACGCGGAAAAACGCTTCACCCTGCCCTATGAAATAGACGGCTTGGTGATAAAAGTGGATTCGCTGAAGCAGCGGGGTCTGCTCGGCTTCACGGCCAAGAGCCCCCGCTGGGCGATAGCCTTCAAGTACCCGGCCCAGCAGGCCACCACCACCGTCAGGAAAGTGGAATTCTCCGTAGGCCGCACCGGGGTTATAACCCCCGTGGCCGAGCTCGAGCCGGTAAAATGCGGCGGCGTCACCATTTCCAGCGCCACCCTGCACAATTTCGACGAGGTAGAGCGGCTGGGCCTGAAGGTCGGCGACAAGGTCGTGATCGAGCGCGCCGGCGAGGTCATCCCCAAAGTCGTTAAAGTGGTGCCTGGTTCGCGCACCGGGGCCGAGAAGGCCATCCACCCGCCCAAGGCCTGCCCTTCCTGCGGCTCGGAGGTGTTCCGGGACGAGGAGGAAGTGGCCTACCGCTGCGTCAACCCGTCCTGCCCGGTGCAGTTCAAGCGTTCGCTGCTGCACTTCGCCTCGCGCGACGCGATGAACATCGAAGGCTTCGGCGTCTCCTCCACCGAACAGCTGGTGGACAAAGGTTTGGTGAAAGGCTTCACCGATATTTACCGCCTGAAAAAAGAGGACCTGCTCGGGCTGGAGCTGTTCAAGGACAAGAAGGCCGATAATCTGCTGGCGCAGATAAACAAGAGCAAAGAACAGCCGCTCTCCCGCCTGATCTACGCGCTGGGGATCAGGCACATAGGCGAAAAGAACGCCCGCGTGCTGGCCGGGCATTTCAGGAACATGAAAGCTTTCATGGACGCGGGGCTCGAGGACCTGGCCCGCATCGGCGACATCGGCCCGGTCATAGGCGGGGCGGTCGTTGAATTTTTCAAGTCCAAAGCCACCCGCGCCATGGCGGGCGAGCTGGCGGCGCTCGGCCTGCGCATGGACGAGCCCGAGCGCAAGACTTCCGGCGGGGCGCTGGCGGGCAAGACCTTCGTTTTTACCGGCGTGCTGAAGACGCTGACGCGCGACGCCGCCCAGGCCAAGGTCAGGGAGCTGGGGGGGAAGGAAACGTCCGGCGTCTCGGCCAAGACTTCCTATGTGGTGGTCGGGGCCGAGCCGGGTTCCAAATACGACAAGGCCAAAAAACTCGGCGTGCCGGTGCTCTCCGAAGAAGAATTTCTGAAACTTGTTTCCTGACCGCCGGGCGCGGCAGGGAGGAAAAATGACCCATAAAATACTCGCGGCGCTGCTGGCTGTTTCCGGCTTTTATCCCGTTTACGGCGCGGACGAGGAAACGACCCTGCTTACCGAACCGCCCCCGAAAACGGCGAAGGTCGGCGAGGTAGTGACTTTTAAGGCGAAGGATGGCTACCATTTCAACCTCAAGGCCCCGCAGGAGTGCGGCGCTTCCGACGCCTTCGGCGTGACAAAAACGTCGCTGAAGTGCAAATTCAGCTCCGGCGGGGAGCAGGCCGTCAGCCTCAAGATCTGCGACGACAAAGAGACTTCCTGCATGTTCGAGGACTTCACCGTGATGGTCGCGGGCACCGCCAAAAAAACCGCCGCCGCGGCCGTCAAAGGAACCAAGGACACCGGGCTGGAAGGTTTTCTGCTGAACGAACCCGACGCGGCGCTCGCGCAGGCGAAAAAAGACAATAAACTGCTGTTCATAGATTTCTTCGGCAGGTGGTGCCCTCCGTGCCGCGTCATGGAGGATACCGTGCTGACCCGGCCGGCCTTCCTGGACGCCACAAAGAACATGGTCCGCATCAGCCTGGACGTGGACAGGCCGGCCGCGCGCGACTGGCGCGCCCGCTTCAAGCCGGGCGGTTACCCGACCTATCTTATAGCCGACGAGGCCTTGAACGAGATCGGCCGCTGGAGCGGCAGCGGGAACCTGTCGGCCTTCACCGCCTGGATCAAGGACCAGGAACGCTGGAAGGACCAGCCCATCGAGAAGGCCGCGGCCGCGGCCGCGACGCTGGATGAAGCGGGCAGACTGCGCGTGGCCAAAGAGTATCTGGGCGATAAAAAATGGACGGACGCGCGCAAGCTCCTGGCCGGCATAAACACCAGGGAAGCCGCCTACCTGGACGCGCAGGCGCAGGTGGAGGAATCCGATTCCACGGATACTGTCAAAATGACGGCGCTTTACCGGACACTGATAGACCGCTTTGACGGCCATGACGGCCTGGACGCGGAGGGTTCCGTGCTGGACTGGATAGCTGCCCTGCATAAGCTCGATCCCGCGTCTGCCAGGAGTTATATAGACAGCCTGAACCTCCTTATAGCCCGCCTGAGCGTTTCCAAGGCCGCTGTGGAGGAAGGCTACGATCCCACCGATGTGCTGTATCAGGCGGCTACCGATATGGACGACGCCGGCCTGGCCGACCTTGCCAGAGGCCTTTACGGCCGCGCGGCCAAAGCTTACGCCGATATGGCCGACAAAGCCGCCGGGCCGGAATTGGCCAAGGGCTTGCGCATGTCGCAGGCGCGCTGTCTGATGGGCGCCAGGCGCTATCAGGAAGGGGCGGCTGTTTACGGAGCGCTGGCCGAAAAGTTCCCCGGCGAATATCCCTTCCACCGCTCGTACGCCAACGCTCTGCTCGAACTGAAAAAATACCCGGAGGCGCTTAAAGAAGCCACGCTGGCCGCGCAGCTTTCCTACGGGGACATACATACCGGCATCGTGATCCTGAAAGCGAAGATAGAACTGGCCGCCAAGGACAAGGCCGCCGCGCTAAAGACGCTGAACGACGCGCTGGCCGGGCTGGACCCTTCAAAAGGCGCCGGGCGCGAGCTGAAGGAATACCTGGAAAAAGCGGAAGCCGCCAACTGAACGGCCGCCATCAAATGGACAAGACCGCGTATCTGAGCGTTTACGACAAGACCGGGGTCGAGGATTTCGCCCGCGGCCTGGCCGGGCTGGGTTTCGGGCTCTACTCTTCCGGTTCGACTTTCAAGCTGCTCCGGGAAGCGGGAATAGAGGCCGAGGACGTGCGTTATTCCCCGCCGGTCCCCGGCTCCGTGCTGAAGGCCCTTTCCGGGCGTTTTCCGGCGGTCTCCGAGAACGGCGTCGAGCTCCCGGCGTTCTACGTCGTGGCCGCCAACCTCTACCCGCTGGCCAGCATTGTGGGCCAGGAGGAATTCTCCATAGGCGAGCTTTCCGGCTACCTGGACCAGTCCAACTCGGCCGTGCTCAGGGCCGCGGCGCGCGATTTCGAGAACGTGATAACGGTTTCGAGCCCGGTGGATTACGGGCCCGTCCTGCGGGCCCTTAAAGAGGACGGCGGCCTGGAGCCGGCGGTAAAAAAACAGCTGGCGGCGAAGGCCTGGCAGTACCTGGCCGCTTACGACGCCACCGTGGCGCAATATCTTTCCGAAACGGGGAACCTGCTGGGCGACGAAGTCGTGCTGAGCCTCAGGAAGGTCTCCGACCTGGAGTACGGCGAGAACCGCCACCAGAAGGCCGCTTTCTACGCCCTCAGCGGCGCCAGGCCGCGCGGCCTCAACGCCGCCAGGATACACGCCGGCGGGAATTTCAACCTGAACCACTACCTGGACCTGGATACCGCCTTTGAACTGGCCATGGAATTCGACGGGCCCGTCTGCGCCATAGTAAAGCACGCGCGCCCGGCCGGCCTCTGCGCCGCCGGGACCCAGGCGGAATGCCTGCGCGGCGCGCTGAAGGCGGACCCCGCCGGCGCCGTAGGCGGAACGGCCGCCTTCAACAGGCAGGTGGAGGCTGATACCGCGGGGATGCTGACGGGGACTTTTGTGGAAAGCGTGGTGGCGCCCGGCTACAGCCCCGAGGCGCTGAGACTGCTGCGCTCCAAGGAAGGGCTGCGCGTGCTGGAGCTGGGCGCGCCGGTGCTCTCTCCTTACGAGGTGGAGATCCATTCCGTGGCCGGCGGGGTGCTGATCGAGTCCAAGGACAACAGGCTTTTTTCCGCCGAGCCTTCCTGCGTCACCAAAAGAAAGCCTTCCGACGCGGAAATGCGCTCCCTTTCACTGGCCTGGAAAGCGGTGAAGTACGCCAAGACCTACGCCGCCGCCCTGGCCGAGGGAAATTCCGTGGCGGCGCTGAGCGCGGCGGAAAGCTCGACTTACGACGCGGTGCGCGGGGCGGTGTGGAAGATGAGGGATAAGCGGTCAATACTGCCGGGGGCCGGGCCCCTCGTTCTGGCCGCGGACGCGGCCCTGCCGCTTAAGACTTTGCAGGCCGCCCTGGCCGGCGGGGTTACCGCGGTGATACAGCCGGGCGGCTGGCAGGACGACGCCGATTGCGCGGCGCTCTGCGATTCCAGGAACGTCGCCATGCTGCTGGCCGGCATACGGCACTTCAGGCACTAATTCTTTCTTTTTTTCTTCAAGGCGGGGACGAACAGCGTAGCTTCGAGGGGGGCGGCGGCGAGTTTATCCGCCAGGTCCCCGAGCCGGAAATTTTCCACATGCGTTCCTTCCCTGGGAACGTGCTGAGATTCCACAAAACAGGCGGAGTGCGCCGGCGAATAGGCGCGGGCCAGGGCGGCGATGAAACGGCGCCGCAGGTCCGGCCTTGCGGCCAGCGCGTTGCAGCGGAAGATGAACAGCGGCAAAGAAGTGTCTATCTTCGTTCCGGGGATATGAG
>Ga0265332_10001839_pt1 | contig 11313 bp, 5 predicted proteins | sample 41926metaG_FD_202084 | JGI IMG/M metagenome (GOLD analysis project Ga0265332, IMG submission 202084) | Rhizosphere microbial communities from Carex aquatilis grown in University of Washington, Seatle, WA, United States - 4-19-26 metaG | ecosystem: Host-associated > Plants > Roots > Rhizosphere >...
CGGCGCGATCCGTTTTTCTCGAACCCCTACTACCCGAACGGAAGATGACGGAGCGCGCCGCTGCAGCCGCCGGGGCGGGCGGCGCGAGGCCAGCACCATGGACAAGAACCAGCAAGACCCTGCGCCGGGCCCGCACGTGCGGCGGGAACCGCCGAGCGCGTCCAGCCTGCGCAAGGCGGCCGTCCGCGCGGCGCTGTTTCGCACGGCCGAGCCGATCCGGATCGGCCGGTTCATCCTGCTCGAGCCGCTGGGCGCCGGCGCGATGGGCGAGATCTACGCGGCCTACGACGAGCAGCTCGACCGCAAGGTCGCGCTCAAGCTGGTGCGCAGCGGCTCGCCGCTGACCGCCAAGGCCGACGAGCGGCTGTTGCGCGAGGCCCAGACCCTGGCCCAGGTCTCGCACCCCAACGTGGTCCAGATCTACGAGGCCGGCACGTACAACGGCCGGCTGTTCATCGCGATGGAGCTGGTCCGCGGCAAGACGCTGACCCGCTGGCTGGGCGACACGGCGCAGCTGCCGCGCGCGGTGCGCCAGCGCGAGATCCTGCGCCAGTTCATCGCCGCCGGCCGCGGCCTCGAGGCGGCGCACGCCGCCGGGGTCGCCCACCGCGACTTCAAGCCGGACAACGTCCTGGTCGGCGACGACGGCCGGGTGCGCGTGGTCGACTTCGGCCTGGCGCGGGCGCTGGGCGAGGACGGAAACGCGGGCGTGACCGGGGGCGTGACCGGGGGCGTGACCGGGGGCGTGACCGGGGGCGTGACCGGGGGCGTGATCGAAGGTGGAAGCGACGCGGCCGCCGGCCCGCCGCCGGCGCCTCCGTCGGACATCGGCAGCGGCCCGACCGTCGTCCTGCAGCCCGCCCGGCGCGAGCCGTTCATGACCGGCGGCCCGACGATCGATCTGGTCTCCGAGCCGGCCGAGGCTGCGCCGGCCGCCGGCGGCCGCGATCCGGGGGCGAGCTCGCCCCGGCTCAAGGCCGCGCTGCGGCTGACCGAGACCGGCACGGTGATGGGGACGCCATTCTTCATGGCCCCGGAGCAGATGCGCGGCGGCATCGCGGACCTGCGCAGCGATCAGTTCAGCTTCTGCGTCGCGCTCTACCACGCGCTGTACGAGGAGTTCCCGTTCTCCGGGCGCAGCCTCAAGGAGCTCCGCGACTCGATCCAGACCGACGAGGTCGCGTTCGCCGCCGGCGTGCCGGTGTCGGCGCAGGTCCGGCGCGCGCTGCACCGCGGGCTGTCGGTCGATCCGGCCAACCGGTTCCCCAGCATGGGCGAGCTGCTCGCGCAGCTGTCGCCGCGGGTGCGGCGCTATCGCGGCGGGATCGCGGCGGGGCTGCTCGCGGCCGCGCTCGGGGCGCTCCTCGTCGTGCGATCGCAGGCGGTGGATCCGTGCGCCGCGGCGGGCAGCGCCATCGATGCCGAGTGGTCGCCGGGCCACCAGGTCGGCGTGCACGTGGCGTTCCTGCGCACCGGCGTGTCGTTCGCCGAGCCGGCCTGGCAGGGCGTCCGGACGCGCGTCGATGACTACGTGCAGCGCTGGCGCGCCGCCTGCCAGGCCACCCACGTCCAGCATACCCAGTCGGCCGAGCAGCTCGACCGCCGCATGCTGTGCCTCGACCGCGGCCGCCGCCAGCTCTCGGCGCTGGTCGCCGCGCTGGGCGAAGGTGCGCCGGACACCGTCGAGCATGCGGTGGATGCCGCGGGGGCGCTGCCCGAGGTCGACACCTGCAGCCGGCCCGAGAACCTGCTGTTCGGCGTGGCCCCGCCACCGGCCGCGGTCGCCGCCGAGGTGGCCAAGGTCCGCGATCGGCTGGCCCAGGCGCGGACGCTCGAGCAGCTTGGCCGCTACGACGAGTCGCTGGCGGTCGCGCGCGAGGCGAACAGGACGACTGAGCCGCTGGGTTACCCGCCGGTCCACGCCGAGGCGCTGGTGCAGATGGCAGGTGCGCTGGGTGAGCGGAGCAGCGACTCGACCCGCGCCCAGGCCGAGAAGATCTACTTCGAGGCGCTCCCGATCGCCGAGTCCGAACGCCATGACCAGCTGGTCATCGAGATCTGGCGTCGGCTGGTGGCGCTGGCGACCCGGATGGATGCAGGCCTGGAGCATGCCCACGAGTGGTGGGGCCAGGCCTATGCCTGGGCGCAACGAGCCTCGGCCCCCGACGACAAGGCCAAGCTCGACATGAGCGATCAGGCCGAGCTTCACTACCTGCTGGGCGAGATCTACTTTCGCGAGAGCGAGTATCGCAAGGCAGCCGACGAGGATCGGCGTGCGATCGCCGCGGTATCGCATGCACCGGCGGGGCAGCTCGACCTGAGCCGGTACGACGACGCGCTCGCGAAGTCGCTCGAGCGGCTCGGGGTGCTCGACGAGTCGATGCAGCTCCACGCGCAGGCACTGACGATCACCCGCGGTGCGCTGGGCGCCGGACACCCGCAGGTGATCCTGCTCGAGATCAATGATGGATGGGCGCTGATCAAGCGCGGGCGCTATCCCGAGGCGCGCGCCGTGCTGGACGGGGCGCTCGCGAGCATGCCCCCGCGAGATCGCGATTCCCACCAGGACGCCGGCAAGATCCACGGCCTGCTATCCGAGGTGGCGTACGGGGAAGGACACCTCGATCAGGCTGCCAGTCATGCACGCACGAGCCTCGAGATCTATCAGCGGTCGCTGTCCGCCGATCATCCCCTCATCGCCGAGGCCTACACGAACCTGGCGAACGTCGAATTCACCCGCCGGAACTTCAACGAAGCGCTCGCGCTGCACGAGCGCGCGCTGGAGCTGCGGCGCCGCGTGCTCGGCGATGGTCACTACAACGTGGGCTTTGCCGAAGGCTGCGTGGCCGAGACGCTGCTCCAGCTGGAGCGCTACGGCGACGCGTTGGACCACCTCGTGAAGGCCGAGCGCATCATCGATCGCGGGTCCGGCCGCGAAGGCGTCGTCCAGGCGTGGCTGCTGACGGTGCGCGGTGAGATCCTCGTCGGTCAGCGAAGGCTCGAAGCCGCGATCCCGCCGATCGAGCGCGCGCTGGGGCTGTTCAACGACCGCACGGTCGACGTGTCACAGCGGACCATGCATGCGCTCGCGATGTGGACGCTCGCGCGAGCCCTGCATGGCCTCGGGAAGGATCCCGGCCGCGCGTGGGCCCTCGCCGACGGCGCGCACGCCATCTTCGTCAGCCTGGGTCCCGACCAGGCGCATGACCGCGACGCGGTTGCGCGATTCCTCGCCGAGCTGCCGTCCAGTCCGGGCTGGGCGCACGCAGCACGGGCCGCGACAACGGACAAATAGCCGACGCGACATCCGTCGCGAAACGATCTGGCCAATCCAGTCACAAGGAGACAGCGATGCCGACCACCCAGAGCAAAGAGACCAAGGCGACCGTTGCGCAACCCAAGCCCCCCGTCGTGCCCGACGGAAAGTCGAAGCTCCCCACCGACATCCCGGACTTCCCGGTCACCGATCCTAACGACCCTGGATCTTCGGGCACGAAGCCCGGATGAGATCCGCGTCGTGGAAGCCATGTCGCGAGGCGGCATAGCGATCCGCGCGAAGCGCCCGAACCGCGTCGCCGAGGCTGGCTGCAGCCGCGGCGGCGCGCCGCTGTCATTTCGAACCATGTCTCCAACGTGACCTGCAATCCCGCAGAGAGGTCTCATGTTCGACAAGCTGCATCTGCTGAGCCAGGACGTTCCGGAGGGCGGCGATGGGTTTCGCTGGCGCGCGCATCCGTACCTGCGCATCGCCGGCTCGGTGCCGCGGGGGCCCGCGGTGTTCGAATGGAGCGCGCGGCAGCGCCAGGACCTGGAGGCGCTGTGGCGCGATCCGACGAGCGACGGGCCGCGCGAGCGGCTGGCCAAGGACCTGGCGGCGTTCTGCGACCGGCTGGGCTGGAAGCCGGACGTGAAGATGCTCGAGGAGGCCGAGCAGCACGGCGAGGAGTACATCGTGACGCTGAGCGCGGTGCCACCGGAGCTGTACATCCTGCCCTGGGAGGTGGTGCAGGTCGGCGCCGAAGGCAGGTACCTGTCGGACTACGCGAGCGCGCAGGTGCGCTATGCGATGCCGGGGCTGGAGTCCCGCCCGGTGCCGACCGCGCCGGACAAGCCGGGCGTGCTGTTCGCGTGGTCGCGGGCGGGCGGCGAGGTGCCCAGCGAGGACCACGCGGCGGCGATCCGGGGGGCGGCCGAGGCCGCCGGGGTCGCGTACCAGGAGGTCGCCGAGGTCGACGAGATCAACCTGCAGGCGGCGCTGGACGCCGGAGCGCCGTCGGTGCTGCACCTGCTGTGTCACGGGCTGCCCGGGGCGGAGGGCGAGCCGTCGCGGCTGAGCTGGGGCGCGGCCGACAACCCGACGCAGATCACCGCGACCCGGCTGGCGCGGCTATTGCGGCGCTACGACAGCGCGATCCGGCTGGTGGTGCTGAGCACGTGCGGCAGCGGCGACGGCTACGACAATCCGATGCTGCTGGGCAGCCTGGCGCAGGAGCTGCACAAGAAGGGGATCCGCAGCGTGGTGGCGTCGCGCTATCCGCTGAGCGCGCGCGGGTCGTGCGTGATGACGCGATCGCTGTACGACAAGATGCTGCGCGAGGCGTGGTCGCTGGAGCGCGCGCTGCGGTTCACGCGCGAGGTGCTGCTGCGGGTGGTCGAGGACGGCGAGACCCATCCGGGGGACGCGTACGGGATCCAGCTCTACGCGTACGACACCGAGCGGTTCGTGTCGGACAACGCGGTCGAGGCGGAGCGGCCGGTGCTGGCGACGTATCCGTTTGGCACCGGGGCGCACCCGGTGCCGGCGAGCGCGCCGCCGAGGACCGAGCTGACGCTGGTGATGGACGCGGATCACAAGCTGTCGGAGGACGAGCTGGTCGCGAAGCTGCGCAAGGTGGCCGAGGACGACCACCTGACGGTGGCGATCCCGCTCGACAGGGACCACGAGGGGTGTGCGCTGAGCGTGCAGACCACGGCCGACGGTGCGCAGCGGCTGCTGGGGGCGTGGCGGTCGAAGGCGCTACACGTGGTGATCGGCGTCGCGGTGGGGCGGCTGCTGGTGGCCAAGGGCGTGGCGGGGGCGCTGCAGGGCCTGTTCTCGGCGCTGGCGGGCAACGTGGGCGCGGCGGCGGGGCACCTCGGCGGCGTCGCGGGGCCGCTCGCCGGGGCCGGCAAGGTCGTGGTCACCGGAGGCCGGATCGGCAGCGGCAAGCTGGCGGTGGCCGCGGGGCGGGCGGCGAAGGCGACCAGCCAGGTCGGAGGCAAGCTCGGCGCGACGGCGGGCGGTGCGGCAGGACAGGCGGCGGCGACCAGCCAGGCGGTGGCAGCGGGCCAGATGGTGGCGGCCGGCCAGGTGGTCGCGACCGGAGGGGCCGGCAAGCTCGCGGCGACGGCGCTGGCGATCGCCGGCAAGGTGGTGTCCGCCAAGATCGCGGTGGTCGCCGTGCTCGGCACGGTGGCGGTGATCGGGGGCGCCGAGGTGTATCGCGCCCAGACCCAGCAACCCGCCGCCGCGGCGTTCGATGCCGACCTCGCGGAGGCGGCGAGCCCACCGCCGCCGCGCACGAGGTCTCCCGCCGCGGCGAGCCAGTCGCCGCTCCCCACCGAGGGCTCGGCGGCTGCGCCGGCCGCGCCTGCACCGCCGGTGGCGATCGCGGCGGCTCCGGCTGCCCCCGCCGCCGCGGCCACGGCCTCGGTCCCCGCCGCGACGGGGCGGGCTGCGTCGCCGGCATCGCGGAGCACCCCGGGACCGGCAACGACGGGAGGGCCTGCGACGGGCTTCGATCCATCGCAGCGCGCGGCGGCCGCGCCTGCCGTGTTGCCGGCGGCTGCCGTCCCGGTGGGGCCCGCGGCGGTGGCGACGACCACGCCGGTCGAGCCGGCATCATCGGCGCCTGCAGCGCCGCTGACGCCGCCGTCACGTGGATCGGGCGGCGAGCCGGTCGCGGCGGCCCCGCTGGGCGCGGCGTCCGGACCGGGCGCTGGATCGGCCGCGGCAGCGCCGCCACCTGGCGCAGCGTCGGGATCCGCCGGCGCCACCGTGTCCCCCGCCGAGCGCGTGGCCGGCGCGCCCGGAGGCTCGGCCACCGCGACCGGCGAGCCGGCGGCAGTGGCGAGAGCCGAACCGCCCGCGGCGCCGGCCGGCCCGGTGTGCGGCAACGCCGTGGTCGAGGCCGGCGAGCAATGCGATGACGGCAACACCCGCGACGGCGACGGCTGCTCGGCGACCTGCACGAAGGAAGCGGCGCGGCCGGTTCCGATCGCGCCGAGCGCGCTCGAGCTCCAGCGGGTCGCCGGCAACACGGACATCCAGCCGAGCAAGCAGACCCGGTCGACGATGATCCGGAACGGCGTGAGCAGCGTGAAGGGCACCGTGCGGCTGTGCGTCGACACCGCGGGCAGCGTGACCGAATCGATGCTGACCGAGGCGACTGGCTACGACGAGTACGACAAGAAGCTGGTCGCCGCAGTCCGCGACTGGCGGTTCCGGCCCTATGTCGTCAGCGGCCAGGCCTACGCGGTGTGCAGCACGGCCGAGTTCGTGTACGTGCCCCGATAGCCCGAATCGCCGAGGTTCCTCGTCGGAACGATGCGCGCGGCGCCGGAGGCTGGCCGCCGCGTCGCTCTGGCTAGGCTCGCGCCGCCATGTGATCTGGGCTCATGCGGTCGGCCTGGGTGATGTTTGCCGCGCTGGCGTCGGCATCGTCGTGCGCGCCGACCAGGCCGGACCCTGCCGCCGTCGCCGCCGGAGCTCACGCCGGCGCGCGGAGCGCGGCATCGCGGTGGCGGAGCTCGCGCAGCACGTCGCGGACGAACCGCCACACCACGGGCAGCGCGGAGATCGCACCCGCGGGCAGCCCGAGCGCCGCGAGCCGGGCGGCGCCGCGCACGACGAGGGTCAGGATCCGCGCCCAGGCGTGGCGCGTGCGCACCGCGACGGCGACCGAGCGCGCGTGCAGCCGGGCGCCGGTCAGCGACAGCCGGGGCGCGATCCACAGCTCGGTGTCACCGGACAGGGTCGTCAGGCTGTGCGCGACCAGCGCGCCCTCGACGCGGGTCTCGATCCGCGACCGCCCGCGGGCGAGGTCGGCGATGCGCTCCAGCGCCGAGGCAAGCCGCCCGGGCCCGGGCTCGGCGGACGCATCGCGGGCGGGAGCCGGGGCGGTCGACCACGCGAGCAGGTCCGTCTCGAGCGCGCCGCCATCGCCGATCATGGCCGCGATCAGCCGAGCGTCGGCGGAGCGCCCGGCGGTGGTCGGGAGCTGCGTCCCAGGCTGGCTCCCGGCGAGCCCGCGATCGGCGCTCGACCGAGCGGCGGTCCGCGCGCCGGGGGCGAGCCACGCGGCGGCCTGCCCGAGCCACGCGCCGGCGTCGGAGGCCGCGGCGCCGGCCGCGAGCGCGGCGTCGGCCGGGTGGGCGCGCGCGACCGGGGTCCCGGCGAGCGCGTGATCGAGCGCGTGATCGATCGCGCGGTCGAGCCGCTCCGGCAGATCGTCGAGCCGTGCGTGGGTGTCGGCGACGCTGCGCTCCCCGGCGACGAGCGCGCGCTGGCTGGCATCCTGATCGCGGCCGAGGCCGATCCGCCAGCACGGCACGGGCAGCGCGCCGGCGGAGAACGCGACCAGGCCGGCCGGGGCGCACCGCCACGGCCCGACCGCGAGATCCGGGAGCCACGACGCCAGATCCCCGGCGAGGTCGTCGAGCTCGAACGTGGCGCTCACGTGCCGACGCGGGACGAGAACAGCGACAGCACGGTCCGGAGCAGCTCGGCGCGGTGGGCCTGCGCCTGCTTGACCATCTCGACGTGCAGGGCCCACAGCGCCTCGTCGACCGCGCCGGTCGCCGTCACCGGGACGCAGACCTCGGTGTCGCCGTCGAGCTTGCACCGCGTGTACGCGCGCAGCCGGGCACCGGTCGCCGGCAGCGGCTGGCCGGCGGCGACCGCCTGCAGATCCTCGCTGGTGTAGGTCTTGACCTCGAGCACCGCGGCGTCGCTGAGCACCTCGGAGAGGACCTCGCCGAGCTTGGTGCCGAGCCGCGCGAGCGCGCTCGGCTCCTTGTCGTCCTTGCCGCCGAACCAGCCGTACGACGCCGGCTCGCTCGCGGCGCGCCGGCGCGGCGGCTCGCCGTCGGGCAGGGTGAGCTGATTGGCGACGTCGTGGCTTTCGCTGGGTGGGGGCGTCTGGGGCATCTGGGCCTTCTCGGGCGTCTCGGACGTCTTGGATCTCGGGCTCGGCTCGGCGGTCCGGGGCGCTCGCGGCGGTGGAGCGGCGGCGCGCTCGTCGGCGCGCGGGATGCGCACCGCGGGGTCGCCGATCACGGCGTAGTTGCGCGCGTCGCTGTTGCAGATCCACATGTGGGCGAGCTCGGCGTCCTCGTAGTGCTCGTCGTAGAGCTGGATCTGCTCGATCCGCTCGCTGAGGTCGGCGGCGAGCTCGGCGTAGCGCAGGTTGAACGCCTCCATGGCGCAGCCCAGGCGCTTGCCGCCGAGCACGCTGTCGAGCAGGCTCTCGAACACGTCGAGGTGGCGCTGGGTCGCGCGCTTGCCCTGGGCGTCCATCCACAGGAACGCGCTGCCCCACGCGCGGTCGATGTGGGCGACGACGGCGAGCGCGCCGCCGCCGGGGTGGCCGAGCAGGCGCTGGGGCAGCCGGGCGAGCAGCGAGGCGGGCGCGAGCTGCCGGGCCTGGGCCTCGCCGAGCCCGCGGCGCGTGAACTCGTCGCGGGTCGGCGTGCCGCCGCCGTAGCACGCGAACAGGACGCCGATCATCCCGCGCAGGTCGGCGCCGGCCGGGACGTCCTCGCCGGCGAAGTAGTGGTCGCGGGCGACCGGGGTGCCGGGGCCGCCCCAGTCCTGGCACAGGATCGCGCCCTGGCGCTCGCGCTGGCCGCCGTCACCGCACGGAAACCCCATGCCGTGGCTGGCGGTGAACAGGAGCGCGGGTGCATCGCCGAGCAGCGCGCTGAGCCGGTCGCGGGTCGCCGCGTCCCCGAGGTGGCTGTCGACGGTGAAGCCGTGCTGGGCGCGGCGGCCGTCGGCGTACTCGACCAGCGGCAGGATCAGGTGATCGGCGCTGAGCCGGGTCGCCGCGTCGTTGGGGTTGGCGACCCCGAAGAACGCGGCGCGGCGCGGGCGGCCGGCGCGGCCGGTCTCGGCGTCGACCACGCTGCGCGCGTAGCACGCGTACTCCTCGACGGTGTCGAACGCGATCCGGCCGACCGCGTGATGGACGTCGAGCTGGTACTGGATGCGGAACGGGATGTCCTCGGGCGCGGCGACCAGCAGGAGGTAGTACGGCACCTTCTCGGGGCGGACCGGGCCGGGGCCGGCGCCCAGCCGCGCCAGGTACTGCTGCTTGGTCTCGCCGGCCTGGTAGCCGAGCTCGCCGGTGTACTCGCGGTACAAGCCGCCGGCCGCGGCGCGGCGATGGGCGAGCAGCGGCGCCAGCGCGTCGCGGATCGCGGCCTGGCGCGCCGCCGCCGGGGAGCCGGCATCGACCGCGGCGAACACCACCGCCCAGCCCGACTGCGCGAGGTCGTTGGGGTCGATGCCCTCGACCACCGCGAAGTTGGCCTGGCGCGTCCGCAGGATCTTGCTCTGCAGATCGGACAGCTCGGGCGCGTCGAGCCGGACGCCGGTCGCCAGCTGCGCGAGCTGGTGGACGTCGATCGGCGGTAGCAGGTACTCGCCGGTGATGGCATCGACGCCGTTGCCGATCATCAGCTGCGCCAAGGCGGCGCTCGCCGCGCCGCCGGTCCGCCGGGTGTCCTCGGTCATGCCCCACGTCCTTTCTCCGCACTGTCTGGACCCGGCTCTCCCTGCGCGATCAGCTCCGACAGCGCCGCCCGCCCCGCCTCGCGGTAGACCCGGGCGGCCTCGACGAGCTCGCTGCGCGGCATGCCGAGCCGCGCGGCGACCACGCCCTCGCTCTCGCCGCCGGCGACCGCCGTCGCCGCCTGCTCGAGACGGTCGAGCGCCTCGGGGTCGACCGTGACCTGGGCGCGCCGCGCGGCTCCCGGCGGCGCCGTGGCCGCGGCGGTCGGCGGTGCACCGGACGCCGGGGCGGCCCCCGGCGCGCCGCCGCCGTCCGGGGTGGCCAGCGGCAGCCGGACCGCCGGATCGCCCAGCAGCGTGAAGCCGAGCAGGTCCTGGTGCAGCATCCACAGGTTGCCCAGCGCGAGCAGCTCCTCGGAGCTCGCGCCCTCGACCTCCCCGGCGCGCTTGCAGCGATCGTAGTGGGCGTTGAGCTCGGCGCCGACCGCGCCGAGCCGGAGCTTGAGCGACAGCGACGCCGCGCCGGCCCGCCCGCCGGCGACGAGCTTGCTGATCAGCTGGAAGAAGTTGAGGCTGCGGTTGGAGCCGCTGACCCGCCGGGAGTCGTGCTCGCCGCCGACCCGCAGCTCCTCGTAGCTGTAGCTCCACGCCAGATCGATGTGGCTCAGCATCGCGAGCGGCCCGTTGGGGTTGGCGAGCGCCGCCTTGCCCATTCCCGAGACGAAGCCGCCGGCGTCATCGAGCCCGCGCAGCGTCTCGTGGACCGGACCCAGCTCCGCCATCCCCTGCTCGGTGAGCATCTGGAGCCAGTGATGGTACGCGCTGGTCCGCGGCGTGCCAGCGCCGAAGCAGGCGAAGTAGATCCACAGCCCGCCGGGCAAGAACGGCGCCGACGCCAGGTCGCGGACCTCGAGCGCGCCCTCGGTGCCGAACCCCATCGCGCCCTGCAGCGCGCGCGCCTCCGCGGGCGACCAGCGCCGGCGCCGCGGCGGCCCCATGCCGTGGCTCATCGACAGCAGCACCGACGGGTGGCGGTTCGCCGCCAGGCGGAGCAGCTCGTCGGGATCCGGCGCTGCGGCGCCGTGTGACTCGACCGCGCTGGCCGGGAACGCCCGCGGCTTGTCGCGCGCCGCGCGCACGCAGCGGTCGTGGCACGGCACGATCAGCTTGCTGTACCCCGCGGCGGTCGCGCTCGAGCCGTCGTGCACGGTGTAGAACAGCGCCCGCGCGCGGTCCTCGTGCGACGGCGCGCGCTGCCATGCCAGCAGCTTGTGGACGTACGCGCCGTAGCCGTCGTCGCCGGTGCACGCCAGCCGGCCGGTGATGCCGTCCTGGGCGAGCACCTGCTGGGTATCGAGCGACACGCGATCCAGATCGCCGAGGATCAACAGGTAGCGCGGCCGCCGCGCCTCGTCCTCGCCGTACAGCGTCGGGTACACGCTCGCCTTCCAGTCGGCGGCCGCGGCGGAGTCCATGCCGGGCGGGACCCGGATCGCCAGCACCTCGGCGCGCTGCTCCTCGGCGCGGGCCGCGATCAGCTC
>Ga0265332_10001840_pt1 | contig 11311 bp, 6 predicted proteins | sample 41926metaG_FD_202084 | JGI IMG/M metagenome (GOLD analysis project Ga0265332, IMG submission 202084) | Rhizosphere microbial communities from Carex aquatilis grown in University of Washington, Seatle, WA, United States - 4-19-26 metaG | ecosystem: Host-associated > Plants > Roots > Rhizosphere >...
ATGATGGCCCTGGAGGCGTGCGACGACGGCGCCGGCAACGGCCAGTCGCCCTCGACGTGCTCGTTCACGTGCAAGACCGTCCACTGCGGCAACGGCGTGCTCGAGCAGGGCGAGGAGTGCGATGACGGCGGCGTCGGCGGCCCCGGCAACGGCCCCGGCAAGCGGTGCAACGCGGCCTGCAAGCTCAACGTGTGCGGCGACGGCGACACGCTGCTCGGCATCGAGCAGTGCGACGATGGCATGGCCGGCACCCCGGCCAAGAGCATGACCTGCGACACCGACTGCACGTTCGCGGTGTGCGGCGATGGCGTGATCAACGACAAGGCGGGCGAGGACTGCGACGATGGCGACAAGAACGGCACCGCCGCCAGCACGTGCGATTCGTTCTGCCACATCAAGGGCTGTGGCAACGGCTTCCTCGACCCCACCGAGCAGTGCGATCCGAACCCGCCGGGAAGCACCGGCCCACCGGTCAACACCTCGGCCTGCGACCGCGACTGCACGTTCCCGGTGTGCGGTGACGGGCTGCCCAACCTGCTCGCCAACGAGGACTGCGACAACGGCCTGGCCAACGGCGCGCTATGCCCGTACGGCAATCCGGGCTGCCAGACCTGCGACCTGACCTGCCACTTCGCCCACCCGGGCGGTCCGTCGTGCGGCGACGGCCAGACCAACGGGCCCGAGCTGTGCGATCAGGGCGCGCTCAACAACACGCTGTGCGCCTACGGCGACATCGCGTGCCTGTCGAGCGCGACCTCGAAGTGCACGTCGACCTGCACGCCGGCCGGGCTGCTGCACGGCCCGTTCTGCGGCGACGGCACGGTCCAGGCTGCGTTCGAGGAGTGCGATCCGGGTGGCAACACGCTGACCCCGGCCGACGCCCCGCTGTGCAACAAGGACTGCACGTTCCCGGTGTGCGGCGACGGCCACGTCAACCCCCGCGCCAACGAGGCGTGCGACGACCGCAACTCCAGCGCGTGCGGCACGTGCAGCGCCGACTGCACGACCCAGACCTCGTCGCCGGCGACCGGCCGGATCATCGCGGTCGCCGCGGTCGGCGGCAACATCACCCCCGGCGACACGTTCACGCTGCACGACGGGTTCACCTCGAACACGTTCGAGTTCATCCTCGGCGCCGGCACCACGACCAACCTGCCGATCGTGTTCGCCGCCAACGATCCCGCCGCGACCGTGGCCGCCGCCATCATCGCCGCGATCACCACCGAGGGCACGGTCCAGATCACGGCGCGCCTGGGGACCAGCGCCGCCACGATCAACCTGACCAACAAGCGGGCGACCTCGCTCGGCAACCAGCCGTTCAACCCGACCGGCGGGATCGCGACCAGCTTCACGTTCAGCACCAGCGGCGCGCCGCCGGTCGCCGGGATGTCGGGGGGCCAGGGCGGTGACTGCGACGCCGGCGTCGGCTGCTCGGTCGACGATGACTGCACCTCGGCGAAGTGCTCGCGCGGCCGCTGCCTGACCTGCGTGAGCAACACCGACTGCGGCACCGGCCGGACCTGCAGCAACGGGGTGTGCAGCCAGGGCCCGTAGGCGACCCGGTGGCGGCGGTGGTAAGAACGCCGCCATGCAGCTCGCTTCGCTCAAGGTCATCGTCACCGGCGCCGCCCAGGGCATGGGCGCCCACTTCGCCCACCGGCTCGCGGAAGCCGGTGCCGAGGTCGCCGCCGGCGACGTCAAGGAGGACGGTCTGGCCGCGCTCGCCGAGGCCACCCGCGGCCTGCCCGGCAAGGTCCACACCCGCAAGCTCGACGTCGCCAGCGAGGCCGACATCGGCGGGTTCGTCGACTGGGCGGCCGGGGCGATGGGCGGGCTCAACGCGCTGATCAACAACGCGGGGATCCTGCGCGACGGCCTCCTGGTCAAGAAGGACCGCGCCACCGGTCAGATCACCAAGCTGACCCGCGAGCAATGGGACGCGGTGATCGGCGTCAACCTGACCGGCGCGACGTTCATGGTGCGCGACACGGTCGCGAAGATGGCGGCGACCGATCAGCGGCCGGGCGTGATCGTCAACATGTCGTCGATCGCGCGCCACGGCAACCGCGGCCAGTCGAACTACGTGTCGGCCAAGGCGGCGCTGGCGGCCAACGTGGTGACCTGGGCGCGCGAGTTCGCGGCGTTCGGGATCCGGGTCGGCGGCGTCGCGCCCGGCATGATCGAGACCCCGATGACCCAGGGTATGAACCAGAAGGCGCGCGACGCGCTGGTCGCCGCGATCCCGGTCGGCCGGATCGGCGCGCCCGAAGACATCTGGCTCGCGGTCAAGTTCGTGCTGGAGTGCGACTACTTCAGCGGCGAGACCATCGACGTCCACGGCGGTCTGGCGATGTAGCGAGCGCTCCGTGATGCACGCCTGCCGCCTCGCCGATCGTTAAACCCTGCTGAAGCCCGCGGTCCCGGAACGCCTCACCTCGGGCAGAAATCCATTCACCGCGGTGGTGGCGGTGATTTCACGGTTTCTTCATCGAGGCAGGGATAACATGCCCCGCCAGGCGAGGTCTGTGTCTGGAGCAGTATGCATCGTGCGTGGTGGTCTATCGCCTGGATCGCGGGGCTGGGAGGGGCAGTGCGCGCCGAACCCACCCCTGCGCTCCCAACCCTGCTCGCCCGGCCCGGGGAGCTCGCGGCCTGGCTGCGCGACCGAGATCCGCTGATCGACGCGCAGCGCGCCCGGGTCGACGCGGCGCGGGCGACCGCGCGCCAGACCCGGGTCGTGCCCAACCCGCAGCTCAACCTCGGCGTCAGCGATTTCGTGATCGGCAAGACCAACGCGAACTCGGGCGGCCCCGGATCCGACAACCCGCCGCTGTCGCTCGGCAAGACGCTGATCTTCACCGCCGGGGTCGACCAGCTGATCGAGCTCGGCAAGCGCGGGCCGCGCCAGAACGCGGCCGACCTGCGGGTACGCGCCGCGGCCGAGACCGCGGCCGGCTCGCTCGGCGCGCGGATCGGCGAGGCGACCCAGGCGCTGGGCAAGCTGGCGTACGTCGCGGCCCGCCGCGGCGTGGTCGCGACCAACCTCGCGGCCGCCGAGAAGCTCCAGGCCAGCGAGAAGCTCCGGTTCGAGCACAGCGACCTGTCGGCGCTCGAGTTCGCGCGGATCGAGCTCGACACCCAGGCGGTGGCGCTCCAGCTCGCGCGCGCCGAGTCCGACGTCGCGGCGGCGATCGCCGCGTGCAGCGCGGCGCTGTACGCCGCGTGCTCGACCGACGGGCTCGATGACGTCGCGCTCGACGCCGGCGCGCCGCTGCCGGCCGCGATGCCGGGCACCACGGTGTCGATCGAGGCCCGCCCCGCGCGCGCCGCCGGCCGGCTCGAGATCGAGGCGCTGGGCTGGGACGCCGCACTCGCCCACAACCGGCGGATCCCGGATCCGACGATCGGCGTCGGCTACACGCTCGACAACCTCACGATCTCCGGCGACCAGCACCAGAGCCTGATGGTCACGCTCGGCATCCCGCTGCCGGTGTTCGATCGCGGCGATCACGACGAGGCAGCGGCCCGGGCCACCGCGCGCGCCGAGGCCGCCGAGGACCGCGCCGCGGTGCGCGACGCGTCCGGCCAGGTCGAGGCGCTGCTCGCCCAGCGCGCCGCGCTGGAGAACTCGGTCGCCCGGCTGACCGCCGACACGGTGCCGAAGTCGGCGCAGATCGTCGCCCAGACCCGGCGCGCGTTCGACCTCGGCCAGGCACCGCTGTCCGACCTGCTGCTCGCCGAGCGCGCCCACCGCGACCTGCTCCAGGAGCTGCTCGACACCCGGTTCGATCTGTTCACCGTCCGCGCCCAGCTGCGTCAGCAGCTCGGGCTCGATGACCAGGCCGCGCGCGATGCCGGACCGTCCGGACAAAGGAGCCCATCATGAGCCAGGAAGTCCCGTTGCCCTCGGCGACCGCCGGCCGCGCCCTGCGGTTGCCGATGGTGGTCTGCGTCGCCGCCGGCGCCCTGGCGATCCTGCTCGCCCGCCACTACCGGCGCGCCGATCCGCCGACCGAGCCCGCGGCGCCCGGCATGACGGTCGGCTCGAACGCGGTGACGCTCGCGTCCGGCGCCCCGGCGTGGAAGGTGATCAAGCTCGGCGCGCCCGGCGCCGCGCAGCCGCACTGGTCCGATCCGATCCCGGGGCGGGTGGTGTTCGACGAGGCCAAGACGTCGCGGCTGGGCTCGCCGCTCGCCGGCCGGGTCACCGCGGTGCTGGTCGAGCGCGGCCAGCGCGTCAAGCCGGGCGCGTCGCTGTTCACGGTCTCGAGCTCGAGCCTGGCCGAGCTGCGCACCGAGCTCGCCAAGGCGACCGCGCAGCGCATCACCGCCCACACCAACCTGGAGCGCATCCAGGCGCTGGTCGATGCCGGCTCGCTGCCGGCCAAGGAGCTGGTCGGCGCCCGCCAGGAGGCGACCGAGGCCGACCTGGCGGTCCAGCTCGCGGACCAGAAGCTCGCGGCGCTCAAGATCATCGGCGGCGGCGACACCTCGTTCACCATGACCTCGCCGCGCGACGGCGTGGTGGTCGAGAAGGCGGTCAACCCCGGGCAGCTGGTCGATCCGAGCAACGGCTCGCTGATGGCGATCGCCGATCTGTCCACCGTGTGGGTGCTCGCCGACCTGTTCGAGAACGACGTCGGCGCGCTCACGCCCGGCACCAAGGCCAAGGTCAGCTTCCCCAACGCCGGCCTGGCCGGCGGCCCGGGCGGCAGCGAGCGCGACGCCGAGATCGACCAGGTGTCGGCGGTGGTCGACCCCGATCGCCACACCGTGCCGGTCCGGCTCCGGCTCGCCAACCCCGATGGCGCGCTGCGGCCCAACGCGTACGCGACGATCCGATGGTTCGATCCGACCCCGGTCGCGGTCACCCTGCCGGCCGCGGCCGTGCTGTCCGATGGTGCGAAGAGCTACGTCTACCGCCAGGAGCCGGACGGCGCGCTGCACCGCCACGACATCTCGGTCGGCACCGCGAGCGACGGCGTCGTCCCGGTGATCGCCGGGCTGTCGGCCACCGATCAGGTCGTGCTGTCCGGCGCGATCCTGCTCGACAACCAGATCCAGCTCGACAACTGAACCGGTGGACCCGCCCAGATGATCGACAAGCTGATCCACGGCTCGCTGGCCGCGCGCCTCCTGGTGTTCATCCTCGCGGTGTTCCTGGCCGGCGCCGGCTGGTACTCGTACAAGAACCTCACCATCGAGGCGTTCCCCGATCCCACCGACACCCAGGTCCAGATCATCACGCTGTACGCCGGGCAGCCGACCGAGGAGGTCGAGCGCCGGGTATCGATCCCGCTCGAGCGCGCGCTCAACGGCGTGCCCGGGCTGTTCCGGCTGCGCTCGATCTCGCTGTTCGGCCTGTCGCAGCTCACGCTGACGTTCCAGGACGGCATCGATCCGCTGGTCGCCCGCCAGCAGATCATGGAGCGGATCCCCGACGCCAACCTGCCGCAGGGCATCTCGCCCGACCTCGGCCCGCTGGCGACGCCGATCGGCGAGGTCTACCGCTACTCGCTGGAGGGCCCGGGCGCCGATCCGATGACGCTGCGCACGGTCCAGGAATGGATCGTGCGGCCGGCGCTGATGCGGGTGCCAGGGGTCGCCGACGTGGTGTCGTACGGCGGGCTGGTCCAGGAGATCCACGTCGAGCCCCAGCCGATCAAGCTCGCCTCGCTCGGCGTGGTGCTCGACGACGTGTTCCAGGCGCTGTCCAAGGCGTCGGCCAACGCCTCGGGCGGCACCCTCGAGCGCGGCGCGCAGGTGTTCGTGATCCGCTCGCTCGGCACGTTCCGCTCGGTCGCCGACATCGCCAAGGTCCGGGTCGGGTTCCACGCCGGTGTGCCGGTCAAGCTCGGCGACGTCGCGAACGTCACGGTCGGCTACGCGCCGCGCCAGGGCGTGGTGACCCGGGGCACCAACCTCGATACCGTCGAGGGCATCGTGCTGATGCGGCGGGGGGAGAACCCGTCGGTGGTGCTCGCCGCGCTGCGCGACCGGATCGCCGAGCTCGACCAGCACGCGCTGCCCGGCGGGATCCAGCTCCGCCCGTTCTACGACCGCACCGACCTGGTCGACACCACGCTCGAGACCGTGTTCCACAACCTCGGCGAGGGCGCGCTGCTGGTCACCGTGGTGCTGTTCATCTTCCTCCTGTCGCTGCGCGCGTCGCTGGTGGTCACCATCGTGATCCCGCTGTCGCTCGCGGCATCGTTCATCTACCTGCGCAGCCGCGGGATGTCGGCAAATCTACTGTCGATGGGCGCGGTCGACTTCGGGATCATCGTCGACGGCGCCGTGATCCTGGTCGAGCACGTGTTCGGCCACTGCGCGGGCGACGCGTACCAGGCCAAGCAGCCGGCGGCGCGGATCGAGGCGATCTACACCGCGGCGCGCCAGGTCGCACGGCCGACCCTGTTCTCGCTGCTGATCATCGTCGCGGCGTACCTGCCGATCTTCGCGCTGCAGCGCGTGGAGGGCCGGATCTTCGCGCCGATGGCCCACACCGTGGTCAGCGCGCTGGTCGGCGCGATGCTGGTCAGCTTCACGCTGGTCCCGGTGCTGTGCTTCTTCGCGCTGCGCCGCCACAAGCCGATCCGCGAGTCACCGGTGCTGCGGATCGCCGCCCTGGCCTACCGCCCGGTCCTGACCCACGCGATGCGCAACCCGGTCGCGGTGGTGCTCGGCGCGGCCGCGCTGGTCTATGCCGGCATCGAGCTCGCGCCCCGGCTCGGCACCGAGTTCCTGCCCGAGCTCAACGAGGGCGCGCTGTACGTGACCTACACGCTGCCGCCCACGATCTCGTTGACCGAGGGCCGAAAGCTCACCCCGCAGATCACCCAGCTGATGCGGCGCGACATCCCCGAGATCACCGAGCTGATGTCGCAGCTGGGCCGGCCCGAGGACGGCACCGATCCGACGCTGCTCAACAACCTCGAGGTGTTCGTCAAGCTGCGGCCGATGAACCAGTGGCGCGACACCATCCACACGCTCGACGACATCATCGAGCAGATGAACCGGAACCTGAAAGAGATCCCCGGCATCGAGTACAACTTCAGCCAGCCGATCCGCGACAACGTCGCCGAGAACATCAGCGGCCAGTTCGGCGAGGTCGCGGTCAAGCTGTACGGCGACGACCTCGATCAGCTGACCAAGCTCGCCGGCCAGATCGAGGACGAGATCGCCAAGGTCCCCGGCGTCACCGACCTCGGCATCGTCAAGTCGTCGGAGCAGCCGGCGATCGCGATCCGGCCCGACCGCGACGCGCTGACCCACTGGAACATGGACCTCGGCGCGCTGCAGGACTACGCCGAGACCGCGCTGTCGGGCCACGTCGCGTCGGAGATGTGGGAGCAGGAGAAGCGGTTCGACGTCACGGTGCGGCTTCCGGTCGCGGCGCGCCAGTCGGTCGACGCGATCAAGAATCTACGGATCCCGCTCAAGGACGGCGCGCTGGTCCCGCTCAAGGCGCTCGCCGAGGTATCGATCGACGCCAGCCGCGCTGCGATCACCCGCGAGAGCGGCAAGCGCTACGTCGGCATCCGGATGAACGTGCGCAACCGCGACCTCGGCTCGTTCGTCGCCGAGGCTCGCCAGCGGGTCGCCACCGCGATCAACCTGCCGACCGGCTACGAGCTGACCTGGGGCGGCGAGTTCGAGAACCAGGAGCGCGCGATGCAGCGGCTGACCCTGGTCCTGCCGCTCTCGATCCTGCTCACGTTCCTGCTCCTGTTCTCGGCGTTCGGCTCGGTGTGGGACGCGACGATCATCCTGTTCAACATGCCGGTCGCGCTGCTCGGCGGCCTGGTCGGGCTGGCGGTCGCCGGCATGACGCTGTCGGTGTCGGCCGCGGTCGGCTTCATCGCGCTGCTCGGCCAGGCCGTGCTCAACGGCGTGCTGGTGGTCAGCGCGATCCGGACCCGGCTCGACCACGGCGAGCCCGCGTGGACCGCGACGATCGAGGGCGCGCGCGACCGGCTGCGCGCCGTACTGATGACCGCCATGCTGGCGGCGCTGGGCCTGCTCCCCGCGGCGATGTCGCACGCGATCGGCAGCGAGACCCAGCGCCCGATCGCCGTCGTCGTGGTCGGCGGCACGATCTCGTCGGCGCTGCTCACCCTGGTCGTGCTGCCGGTCAGCTACTACTGGGCCGGCGTGATGCGCGGCTGGCTCGGCCGCCGCAGCGGCGGCCCCGGGCCCACGATCAGCCCCGACGACGAGGCCGGAAACGTCACTGGATCGTGAACGACACGCTGCCGAGCGGCTGACCGCCGTCGGTCGTGACCGCGACCTCCCAGCTGCCGGCCGCCGGGATGGCGCGCCGCGAGCTGGTCGACCACAGCTTGGAGCCGACCGGGAGCGTGGCGGTCCACACCTCCTTGCCGTCGCGCTTCCACACGTGCTTGATGTTGCCGTCGCCCCCCGTGATCTTCGACCACACCCACACTGTGGTCCCGGTCGGGAAGCTGGCGGCTTCGCCCGTGATCTCGTGCTTGTCCACGCCGGTGCCGACCTTGACCTCGGCGGACGCGCCCGCGGCGTCCTTGGGCTTGGTGTCGGCCGCCGCCGGCGGCGGCTTGGGGTCGTCGGCGTGCGCGGTCCCGGCCGCGAGCGCGATCACGAGCAAGACAGACGATCTCGTCATGGCATTCCCTCCGTCCTGAGCAACGCCGAGCCGCACTCGAGTCATCCATTGAATGATCAAGCGCTCGGCATCGCTCACGATACACCCGGAGCGCACCGATGTGGGATGCGCGGGGTGAGCGCCTACTCTCGCCGCACCAGCCGCGCCAGCGTGCGCAGCCCGTCGGCGATGCGCTCGGACCACGGTGCGCCGGCGGAGATCCGGATGAAGTTGGTGAACCGCTGGCGGGCCGAGAACAGCGGGCCGGGCGCGACGACGATCCGCCAGCGCAGCGCCTGATCGTGGAGCTGCAGCGCGTCGATTCCGGGCGGCAGCTCGACCCACAAGACGAAGCCGCCGCGCGGCGCCGACACCCGCGTACCCTCGGGGAACTCGGTGGCGATGCACTCGCGGTAGCGCTCGACGTTGGTCGCCAGCGCGGCGCGCAGGCGGCGCAGGTGGCGATCGTAGCCGCCGCTGGCGAGGAACTCGGCGACCGCCATCCCCGGCAGGGTCGGGCACGCCAGGGTGTGGCTGAACTTCAGCCGCAGGATCTGATCGTGCCACCGACCGCCGGCCAGCCAGCCGACGCGGTAGCCCGGCGCGAGGGTCTTGGACACCGAGCCGACCAGCAGCACGTGGCTGTCCTCGCTCGGGCCGGCGAACGCGCGCAGCGGCCGCGGCCGCGAGCCGTCGAACACCAGCTCGGCGTACACGTCGTCCTCGATGATCGGCACGTCGTAGCGCCGCGTGATCTTGACCAGCCGCTCGCGGTCGTCGTCCGACATGATCGAGCCCAGCGGGTTGGACACGGTCGGCGTCACCACCAGCGCGCGGATCGGCTGGCTCTTGAGCAGATCTTCGAACACCGCGACGTCGAGCCCGGTCCGCGGGTTGGCGGGGACCTCCAGCGCGCGTAGCCCGAGCCCCTCGATGGTCTGCAGCACGCCGAAGTACGCCGGCGATTCGACCGCGATCACGTCGCCCGGCTTGGCGACCGCGCGCAGCGCGAGCGACAGCGCCTCGGTGGCGCCGATCGTCGTACACAGATCGTTCTCGCCGAGCGCAACCCCGGCCTCGACCGCGCGCCGGGCGATCTGGCGGCGCAGCGTGACCAGCCCGGGCGCGCCCTCGTAGCGCGCCCCGACCGTGGTCATCTCGCGGGTCACTTGAATCACCAGACGGTTGAGCGCTTGAATCGGCAGGAATGCCTGATCGACCGTGGCACAGCCCAGCGGCAACAGCTCGGGATCGCGCATCGCCGCGAGGATCTTCATGTACGCGTCCGACACGGTGACCCGGGACGGCGTCGAGCAGCTGCGCGGCCGGCGCGGCTCGGCGGTCAGCGCGCTGCGCCGGCGCACGAAGTGCCCCGACTTGGGCCGGACCTCGATCAGCCCGGCGTTCTCGAGCCGCATGTATGCCTCGAGCACCGTGGCGACCGACACGCTGCGCTCCTGGGCGAACCGCCGCACCGACGGCAGCCGGTCCCCCGCCCGCAGCGCCCCGCGATCGATCGCCTGGCCCAGCTCGGCGGCGAGATGCTCGTACAGGAAGCCTGAAGAGGTTGCCACCACATCGCCACTGTACTCGCCGCGTGCGCGGTCGACCATGACAGTTACCGACCGACCGACCAGCACAGCCCGCGCTGTACTGGTACGCGCTGTCATTCTGTGTCTCTGTGCTGTTCGGCGTGAGGCCTCATGATGAAGCGCGTGATGACGTCGTCCTCGTCGGCAATTCCGGCAATTGCCAGCCTTGTTCCGGCTGCGACCGTGCCTGCGACCGGACCCGCGACTGCCGCAGCCACCCGCCGCCGGGTCAGCCCGCGGCTCGTGCTCAGCCTCGCCGCGGTGTACGTGATCTGGAGCTCGACCTACCTGGCGATCCGGTTCGCGATCGCCGAGCTGCCGCCGCTGCTGATGGCCGGGGGGCGGTACTCGATCGCCGGCCTGGTGATGCTCGCGATCGCGAGGCGGAGCGGCGCCGCGTGGCCGAGCGCCGCGCAGTGGCTGCGCGTGGTGCCGATCGGCGCGCTGCTGTTCCTGTGCGGCAACGGGTTCGTCGTGATCGGCGAGGCGACGGTGTCGTCGGGCGGCGCCGCGGTGGTGTGCGCGACCATGCCGCTGTGGGCCGGGGTGTGGGCGGCGCTGGGCGGCGAGCGGCCGAGCTGGCGCGACTGGCTGTCGCTGGCGATCGGGTTCGTCGGCGTGGTCGTCCTGATGGGCGGCCCGTCGCTGCAGGGCCGGCCGCTCCATCTGGTCCTGATCGTGCTGTCGCCGATGTGCTGGGCGCTCGCCACGGTGCTGGCGCGCAGGCAGTCGCGCGCGTGGCGGATCGGCGCGTCGATGTCGGCCGCCATGCAGATGATGACCGGCGGCGGCGCGCTGATCCTCGCCGGGCTGATCGATCGCGAGCGGCTGCCCGCGCACGCCAGCGCGACGTCGTGGTTCGCGGTCGGCTACCTGCTGGTGTTCGGCTCGCTGATCGGGTTCACGGCGTACAACTGGCTGCTCCGCCACACCCGGCCCGTGGTCGCGACCAGCTACGCCTATGTCAACCCGATCCTCGCGGTGCTGATCGGCGCGGCGATCTCGGGGGAGCCGCTCGGCGCCACGACGCTGATCGCCAACGCGCTGATCGTCGGCGCGATCGCGCTGGCGCTGGTGCCGCGCGCGGCGTCGCCTC
>Ga0265332_10001843_pt1 | contig 11294 bp, 13 predicted proteins | sample 41926metaG_FD_202084 | JGI IMG/M metagenome (GOLD analysis project Ga0265332, IMG submission 202084) | Rhizosphere microbial communities from Carex aquatilis grown in University of Washington, Seatle, WA, United States - 4-19-26 metaG | ecosystem: Host-associated > Plants > Roots > Rhizosphere...
GACCGGATGACTGATGCACTCCTGGCGAAGTGCCGCGCTATCCCCCTCCAGCCAATTCGGGCGGCGTTGCCTCCAGGTCGCTTCGCGGCCAGCCAAAATGGATGGAGCCCCTCGCGCTATTGGGTGGGCAGTGTGGGTGGTGCAACGCTAGAGACAGTTCGGGCATATGTCGATGCCTAGGGAACCGAAGAACACGCCAGAAAGAAAGCCCGAGCGCTTCAGAAAGAGCGGTTCGCTTGCCCCCCACACCCTGACTTGCGCCGAGGGCTGGGGTGGACTTGGGGTTTTGCCAATGCGCTCAAATTAGTTCAACCCCATAAATTAAAGATACAACAGCGCGTAACAGTCGTAATAGATAACGGACGTTCCATTGTCTCCGATATAAAACCAGGTGTAGCCCGCTGGGCATGCGCAGGCATAGCCAGCCCATGGATTGCCACGATAACAACTATTAGAAATTACATTGTATGCATATGCCCCCCCGTATTTCATATTGGAGGCCGCACCGGCCGTTTTATAAACACCCAATTGGCAATTTGGACGACGGTCAAAGGCTCAAATTGTCAAGCCACATCAGAGATACACCAACGCATAGCATTGATAATAAGTGTAACCAGCTCCGTCGTACGCAGTCTGAAATGTTGTGTAACCTACAGGACAAGCACAACCACCGCCTGCATATGGGTTGCCTTGACCACACCAAGAGCTGCCATTGGTGTAGATGACATATCCTCCACCGAATTTTACATTGGAGGCCGCACCGGCCGTTTTGAAAATGCCCGATTGGCAATATGAAAACTCAGAGCGATATCAACAAATAGCACTCCCAATATACAATCCCGGTACCCCCTTGATCGTCCGAAGTGGGAAACGCAGTGTAGCCTGCTGGACACCCACAGGCTCCGCCGGCAAAAGCGTTTGTGCGGTTACAACCCCAACCACCTGCACCGTAGTTTTGCCACGACTGCCAGATGAGCGAAAACACACCGCCATATTTCACATTGGATGCCGCACCGGCTGTTTTATAAACACCCGATTGGCAATTTGGACGACGGTCAAAGGCTCAAATTGTCAAGCCACATCAGAGATACACCAACGCATAGCATTGATAATAAGTGTAACCAGCTCCGTCGTACGCAGTCTGAAATGTTGTGTAACCTACAGGACAAGCACAACCACCGCCTGCATATGGGTTGCCTTGACCACACCAAGAGCTGCCATTGGTGTAGATGACATATCCTCCACCGAATTTTACATTTGATGAAGCACCGGCCGTTTTGAAAATGCCGGATTGGCAATCAGGTATCTGCATACTTTTCCCGCTCAACACTTTCCTGGAATTTTTGTGTGTGCAGATCGTCTACCGCTTGATTGAGTGGGTCGATCATAACGATCTGGTCTTCATCTACGATCTCTAGGAATTGGTCTGGCTCTGGCAGATGGTCCGGCCCATCCCGCATAGAGACTGTGAGAAGTCGGCGCATGAGCACATTGCTCGCGTTTTGCAACGCCTCCACCCTGTTGGCGCCATGAGCATATAGGCCGTCAAAATCGAGCAACTTCACCCGACAGCCAGACTGGATCTGTTCAACGACTGCAGGATACGGGATAAAGATGTCAAGCAAGATTTGCTTTTTCCTGTTGCGGCCACCGTCGAGTTTGCGCAGGAGTTTTCTTGCTTTGAGGTGGGTATAGCGCTTGAGCATGGACATGCTCTTGTGCCCAGTGATGGCCGAGATCTCCACAGAGTCCAGAGTTCCCAACTCGAAAAACCTGCTGGTGGCCTCATGTCTGAGGTCATGAAAGTGTAGATCGTTGATGCCCAATTTGATAGTCATGGTCCGCCATGCGGACTGGAGCCCTTCTTTGGTGTATCCGAAGACTCGGCCGCTTTGCTTGACGCCAAGCCTAATGATGGCGTCACGAGCCCTTGGAGTCAGCGGCACGTCTCGTTTGGTTCCATTTTTGGTCTCGGGCAGGTGTGCGATCCGGTTTTTCAAGTTGACGTGCTCCCAGCGTAAATTGAGTATTTCTCCTTGTCGCATGGCTGTTTCAAGAGCAACAATCAGAATGCTGTAGAAGTCCTTGTTGATGTAGTTGTAAGCGAGCCTGAGTATGCGTCTGTCCTCGCGCGGCGTGAGTCGCCGTTCTCTGCCGGGCGTAGGCTTCGGTTTTCTTACCGATGCAACGGGGTTATCGCTGCAGATGCCCCATTCAATCTTGGCGATCCCGAAAAAGTTACTTAACAAACTCAATTCAAGCCGGACTGTCGCATTGGAAAGGGGCTTGTTGGTTTTGGGATTGAGCGCTGCAAGTCGTGAATCTCGATAGGTTGCAATGTCAACCGACGTGATTTCGTGAACAAATTTCGCGGCCAGTTGATCGCGACAAATTACATCGATGCGATAGCATTCTTGGGTGTAACTTTTTTTGTGGATCGAAACGCGATTCTGGTATTTCCGCAGAGCGTCCTTGAGGATCATGGTGTTTGTGTTCATGGGGTTCTGGCGCCACACGGTTGCGAGCCTTTTTAGTCCCCCGCTTACATTCCAACAATTTGGTGAGTTCGCGCACGCTTATCTAGGCCTTTATGCTCATTGTCGGCACGTTGCAAGTGCAGAATAAATGCATTAAATTATGGCAATAATTTAATGCATTGTTTGAAGTGTTACGCATTGTTTTCACCCTGCTTCTGTGGTTATTATGTGTCCCTATTCATGGGGCCGAACTGTCGGAAGCGTTGAGCGAATTCGCTCATCTGCAGAAGCTCTACCAGACATATCCACTCTACCGGGATCAGCTTAGTCAGTACGCCATCCGCCAGGGGTTCACGAGGCCCGTTGAGAACTTGGCGACTGTCGTTCACGAAAACATTCACATTGATTCTGCAGCGCATGACGGCTATTTTGTGGATGGAATCTATTACGAGCCCTATTTACGGCGTGAGGCGTGGCCCCATTTGACCAATAGCCAGGTTGGGGCCGCTTTGTTGTCGGGCGAAAAAGGTCTGATTTCCAACGTCTATGTGCGCAATGCTCCCAACAACCACCTTGGCAATGTCGTAGACGAAATCAATGCTTACACCCACGTGTTACCCATGGTCTGCCGATTCGAGCCTGAATCGAAGGGCAAGCAAATCACTAATCTGACTGGGTTCCTGAACCTTGCCGAGGGCTATTTGAGAACCATGCGCACCAACCTTCCCCGGGAGTACGCACGCCTTTCTGGGAACAGAGAGGCGCGCGGCGCTTTCACGCTCATCGTGCAGCGGGCTTGGACAGCATTGCGGGACTGCGGGGTGTCGGATGCCGCAATGTCCGTTCAGGAGGCGCGTTATTTCATTGCGATTTCTGCTCAAAGGCAGGAATAGACATCTGTTGTTTCATATAACCCGCCTGAACGCGAGGGTTTTACGGCGATTTGGATAAGCGCGCATATGTCACTGGATGCATAAACCTTCCGTTTCGGAACGCTTATGCTTCCATTCCTGCTTCACAGAAGCTGGTTTCACCGATGGCTTGCGCCGCCGGCCAGAGCCGTCCTCTCCACAGGCTGCAACGACCTGACCGGCCGCCGTTGTGTTTTCCTGCTCCCGGGCCTGCGCATCGCGCAGACTCTGGGCCAGGATGTTCCTTGCCGCGTTCACATCACGGTCGTGCTCTGCCCCGCACTGGGTGCAAACCCATTGCCGGTCGCTCAGGGTGAGTCCGTCTTGACCCAGCCGCAGGCGCTGCAGGTCTTGGAGCTCGGGTAGAACCGGTCCACTACCGCCAGATCCACACCGCGTTGCTGCGCCTTGTAGGCCAGCTGGCGTCGGATCTCTCCAAACGAAGCATCCGCAATGTGCCGGGATAGCCGGCCGTTGGCCAGCATCCCCTTGACGTTGAGTCTTCGATGGCGATCCAGGCGTACTGCTGGGTGAGCGCGTTCGTCATCTTGTGGATGGCGTCAGCCCTCACGTTGGCAATGCGCCAGTGCAGCCGGGCCAGCCGCTGGGCTGATTTCCTGCGGTTGGCCGAGCCCTTGGCCTTGCGGCTGTGGGCGCGGCTGAGCCGGCGCAGGCGCTGCAGCAGGCAGCCCAGGGCCTTGGGGCCGTCAAACTTGCCATCGGTGCTCAAGGTTGCCAGCGTCGAGACTCCCAGATCGATCCCAACTGCGGCTTGGCTTTCGCTCTTGGCGGGGACGTCCGGTGTCTCTACGGTGATGGCTGCGTACCAGGCATGTGCTGTCTTGGAGACGGTGCAGCACACCAGTTGGCCGCTGAATCGCAAGGATTCACGCATGCGCACCCACCCCAGGTCGGGGATGCGCAGGCGGAAAGGTTTTGGTTCAAGTCACAGCATAGACGCCGTTCTTTGGCAATTTTCGACATCCCTCAAGTTTCAAACAGCATTTTTGCCACACTTGCACGTCGGCCGATTTCGGTTGATGCGGCATTATTGTGATTATGGCTTTTCGTTCTATGCGCACAGATTCCCATCAGTACATGAGCGCTTATGGTGCTTCGACGCATCTGACTGAGTTGGGCTTGACTTGCAATGTTTCCATGAGATTCTGAATTGGTGCAATCCACATCTTCACAACAATAGGACCGAATCAGTCATGAAAACAACCACCAAGTTACTCCTCGCATTTACCCTCGCCGCATCTTCGAGCGCATTTGCCTTTGATTTCACTTCCCTTGCCGCGAATGCACTGGCGCGCGAAGCCGTGCATGAAAGCAAGCCGCACCACCGTGCAGCTTCCAACTCAGCCTTTGACGGCTTATCGAACTCCATCAGCGTCCCCGCGACCGGAAACCTTGAGGTTGCCTTCTCGCCCAACGAAGGCTCTGAGGCCCTTGTAATCAAGGTCATTCACTCTGCACGCACCAGTCTTCGGGTACTTTCCTACAGCTTTACCAGCGCCCCTGTCACCCAGGCCCTTTTGGAAGCGAAGCACCGGGGGGTCGACGTAAAGCTGGTTGCAGACGAGAAAAACAATGTTTCAGAAGATCGCAGCGGCAAGGCGCGAGCGGCCCTCTCGGCACTCGTCAACGCAGGTGTTGACGTTCGTACTATCAGGGTCTACCCCATCCACCACGACAAAGTGATCATTGCGGACGAACAAACAGTCGAATTGGGCAGCTTCAACTATTCCGACGCCGCAGCTCGCAAGAACAGCGAAAACGTCTTTGTGAACTGGAACAACCCGCAGTTGGCCAAGGTCTACCTGGCCCACTTTGAGCGCAATTACCGGCAGTCCCAACCTTACGCAACACGCTATTGACCAAGAAAGGGTGTTTTCATGGAAACCGATCTACAGAGTCTTTCGTCGAGTGCTCGCTGGCGCGAGCGCGACCCGCAGCGCCATGAGCGCGGTCTTCTTCCTTGGTTGAAACGACTCATTGGCGGCCAGAACAAGGCACCCAGCTTCACCCAATCCATCAGATCGCGAACGGCCGAGCCTGAAATGGGTGGCTACGGGGCGCTTGCCGGCGGATCATTAGCGATGGGTCAGGACTTCCATGACACCCATGCATCCCCCTTTGTCAGTCCGATTACAGGCCGTCCGGACCGGAGCTGATTCCCTTTCACCAATGACTTTCATTACCACAGCACTACCAAAACCATGAATCTGAAATTGAAACTCCTTGCCAAGACGCTGCTTCCTTTCGCGCTGCTGGCAGCCAACTCCGCCTGGGCCGGGACGTCTTACACCACACAAGGGGCGACCCACATCACTTCCACCGGTGCTACTTTGACTGGCACGGCCGCTTCCACCTGCGCTGTGGCAAACATCCGCTTCAGCTACGGCGCCACTTCGGGCTACGGGTTCGACGTGGCAGCAACCCCAAGTGCAATCAATACTGCGACGCAAAGCGTATCTGCCCCGGTATCGTCCTTGGTTTGCAATACCACCTACCACTACAAGCTGACCGGCGACTCCTGTCTCACCACCATTGACGGCGCCGATCAGACCTTCACCACTGCTGCATTGGGCGCGCCCACCGGTGTCGCTGCAGCGGTTGCAAGCACAACCTCGGCCACCATCAGTTGGGTCGCCCCCGCGAGCAATTGCGGATCGGCCATTACCAACTACACCGTCCAGGCCGTCCAGGATGCCAGTAAGACCTGTTCAACGACGAGTGGTACGTCTTGCACTGTGACTGGACTGACGACGGGCACACCGTACACATTCACGGTGACTGCGGTCAACGGCAATGGCATTGGCGAAGCATCGATCGCCTCCAATAGCGTGACACCAGCACTGGCCCAAACCATCACCAACTTTTCGTCGAATCCTTCCGCAGGAACGGTTGGTGGTACGTCCACACTCACCGCGACTGCAGGGGCCTCTGGCAATCCCGTTACGTTCGGCAGCTCCACACCCAGCGTCTGCACGGTTAGTGGCAGCACTGTCAGCTATCTCACCGCCGGGACTTGCACCGTCACTGCCAACGAGGCCGGCAACGCGACCTATGGTGCAGCTACCCAGCTGACCCTGGGCATCACTTCAAGCGTCGCCAATGGTTCTACCTGCTTTGGTATGAACGGCGTTCCGAGCAATTTCAGCGTGGCTCCCTGCGTGTTCAATATGTCGAGTTCCACCGGGGCATCGGTTCTGAATGCGATCATTTCGACCATGACCAACACTCTGGGTTTGTCCAATGCCCGCAATCTGACCCAAGCTGCAAACGGTACAGTTACGATTCAATATGACACCGGCAAGGTGGCTTTCATGCCGGTTAACGTAGCCCCGCTTGATCCACGGGCAAACGGCCTCTATGCCGACGTCAATGGCAAGTATGTGGTGGTGAACAATGGCACGGCTATCACAATCGCCCCCGGTATCCTGAATTTCAACGAGCTGGCCACCTTGACTCCTGGCTGGTCGATCCGAGTGGACGGCAACGGCATATTGACTGCGGCTAACAATGGAACCACGTATTCGGTCAAGCCATCGTACTTTGTCACTACTTCAACAGCCGCTGGTCCCAGCCTGGGAATTGGCAGTGACGGCTTCCCGCACTTTATTGATTCCGCTGGCAACAACCAGATTCTCTATCCCACCTTCGCCGAACCTGACACCCTTCAAACGTTCTTGCGCTACGTGGACACCGCAGCTACTGCATCTGTGCAACTCGACGGAACCGTCAGCGCCCAGTACAAGGGTCAGAGCTTCACCTTGGCCCCCGATTTGACTTTGGGCCCTGTTTCAACGGCCAACGTGTCGGGAACAATGTGGATCGAATCAGGAAATCGCTACCGCATGCGTCTGCTCAATCAGCTCAACGTGACTCAGGGCTTCTCGATGCGCTGAAATTCCGGTCTTTGACAAGGCTCAATTCTGGGCCGCCCCTGTTGCTGGTCACCGGGGCGGCCCTTTACTTTGGCGCTGTCGTTGTCGCGTGTTGGATTTCGGGTGAGCAGAGCTGATGCGTGTCCACGCCAACTGGATTCCATGAGCCTGGGTCGGAATGGCGCCGACATTGGGAGCCCGGGGGGGCTAGAGTCTATTTACTTAGGTTGACTGGCTGAGCCCAGGCAAAAACACTGTTGGCACCTTTGAAGTCCCCTTTGATCCCATCTCGCGGAGGGACGCCAGCGGCGCAGTCTCGTCCATATTGCGTTATCTCGTAGTGCGCTGCGTACACTCTGGAATCCGGGTCGTTGTCGGCACGAATCCGGGTGGATCGGACCGCATTGGCCGCAGCAAGCTTCAGCAATCGGTTGCGAGTTGAGATCTCCGGGACAGCCAGTGCACCGCTCACACTTTTAACTGGCACAGGCTGGGATTGACTGCAAAGGTAGCGGAGAATCTCCTGCGACTCCGGCCAGAACTCCACGGGGCTCTTGCGTTTGGATTGTGCTTTCACATCTTTCCCTTTGGACTTTCCAAAACGTTCGGGGGACTTCACTATTGCGAATAGATGCTCACATGAATACCCTGACCCACACTTCAGATCTGCCACTATTTTTGGTTTTATGGCACTTGGTCATTAACTTTGTGACGAGTGTTGCGTTCTGGTTCGACAAGCAAGCTGCTAAACGTCACGTCCGGCGCATTCCGGAAATGAGGTTCCACGCGCTGGCTCTATTGGGTGGATGGCCTTCAGCCTTGGCGTCGATCCATCTCTTCAGACACAAGACACGCAAGACGCATTTTTTGTTCTTCCAAGGAATTGCGGCCGTGGTGCACATGGCACTCCTCGCCCTGCTTGCTCGCTGGATACTTTGGGGTTGATTCGCAGCGAAGTTGCATTTGGCCAATTCGCCATTGCGCCGCTGCAGACCCTCAGACGGCCACGCCAAATGTCATGCCTTTGAAGACGTTGTTGTCGAGAGCCCATAAGGCATATGAGGCTGCATGGGCCTGCACCAGGTCGTCGCGGTACGTCTTTTGCAGTGCTTCCTCGTCCACTACCTGGCCGACCCGCTTCATGTGTTGCAGTCTGGAGCGAACGGCCATGTCGATGATCTCAGGCGCCAGCCTGCTTTGCCGAATGTTCTTTGCGCATCGGCTGTCTTGCTCTACGGCAAATTTGATGAGATCTGGTGCCGGCGCGCGCACGTGCTTGATCGCGCGGGGGTTGGTTTCAATTGCTAGCCAGACGATGTCTGGATTTTGCGGCAGGACCTCAATGAGTTCGGGCTGCTGACGGATCCACGCCAGCGGCAATTCAGCTCCCCACTCCACGTCCCGCGGCGCTAGGTACAGAAACGCCCTGCGCCAGCGCTCGCTGTGCGCCAGGCCTACCCAGAAGTCGTGGCTCTTGATGTCCTTGAGATGATCGAGTATCCAGGTGCCGAAATGGGGTTCAACCCGTTTCCATGTTTGGTGAGACACGGGCAGCTTCAGGAAGTTTGTCGGCAGCGCCTGGACGTATCCATCGGCTATGGCGTCGTTGAGTACCGGCGTCAACTGGTCCATGTGTTTGGTGATCGCACGCTGGGCGTATTTCACGAGCGCGTGTGGCACGTGCTGGGCTGCATGCAGCAAATTGTCCATGTTGTGCGGCAGGAATTCGAGCCACTCAGGGTTCTTTGAAATCCACTGTGCGTGCACCTCGCGCAACCAACCGACTCCCCTTGGCATAGCTGCCAGGTACTCAGACTTCACTTTGGGACTTTCCGCAAGATCCAGCCAGAACTGCTGATTCTCGATCATGTGCAGGTTTCTCAGCGCCCAGGTGCCGATGTACGGCTCAAAGCGGATCCACGTCCGGCATTCCTCTGGCAAGTGAAAGAAGGCTTTTGGCAAGCAACGCAGCAGGTCGTCGAGCAGTGGTCCGTCCCAGAAGCTGGGTTTGATGGCGTGGAGCTCGCTGGGATGGTCAATCAATCGGGCCAGGGTCAGCAAGTAGTCGCTCGTGAAGTGCCGGTTGCGACTGAACTCCAGAATGTGGGGCAAGTCAATCTGCGAAGTTCCTGCCAGCGTCACTAGAAATGGCCTGCGCCGCAACAGGACTCTCTGAGCCTGAGCTGGCACTTTATGCAGCACCTCGTAGGTCACTTCGCACACCGGCAGGTGTGTAGCCCTCGCTGGGTTTTGCGTAATGACCGCTGCAATGAAGTCCGTTCTGTCAATGTTTGAGGGTAGGTGCTCTAGCGCTCCCCAGTTGCGCAGGGCCGCCAGTTTGCAGAGGTCGGATGTTCGGCGCGCTTCTGGCACATCTTGGACCAGGGTCCAATCACTGCGAATCAACCGTGTCAAATCCCTGTCTGTCAGAGGTTCAGGGTTGGCTTCGAATTTACTTTGCAGACTCCAAATCGGTTCATCATCAAGGCTCCCATAGGCAGGCCGGGGTGGGCTTCGAGTGAAGATGTTGTCGACGGCCAGCTTCAGCGCCAGGGCATCTCGCACGGCTTGTGATACGTCGGAATCGGGCGTCTCAAGCGAATCCAGGCCATCAAGCGCGGTTTCGTCGACGGCCCATGCCGGGGGTTCAATGACATCAGCCTGCTGTGGCATACGGGGAGGTCCTAGCTCAATCTCGGTTTCTTTTTTGACCTCTCAAATATACGAAGATCCCCCAATAGCTCCCTCGTTCAAGTGCCCCAAAAACCGCATTTGAAACGTACGGCATGTCGATACCAGGCGCACCGTGCGACGCTTACGCCGGCTTTTTGTTGCTGCCCAGGCTGAGCTTGAGCATGTCTGCAAGCATTTGTCGCTGAACCGGTGTTGCCCGTTTGTAGGTTCTGGCTGCCAGTTTCAGGAATCGATTGAGTTCCACTTCGTCGTCATTGGGATCTTCATCCTGATGGACCGTATCCATCCAGCCCCAATCCAGCTGAAGAATCGACTCTATTTGGCGCGCAATTCGATCGCCTATGGGACGACTCCCTGACTTGTAGGACGACAAGGAGGTGTTGGCGATCTGGATGGATGCAGCAAACGCTTTGTCCAGCCCGACGAGGCTTGCGGCCGGGTTCACGCTTTGCGCCTCAGCGACGAATTCAGAAAAGAGAGAGAGTAGGTTTTGGCGACGAGCGATGTGTACGGACATGCATTCATTATCGCTGCTCACTGCAAACGGCGTTTGTAGTTAAAAACCAACACAGCGATAAATATTCATTTATCAACATTCAAAATCTACTGGTCCGATGCGAACAACAACCCGCATGCACAGGACTGCAACAACCTCACCGATGCACTTGCCTTGACGGAGGCGAAACGTAAGTCCGGCATGCGCTTTGTCATGATGGTCAGCGAGAACACGCAAAGTGTTGGTAAACCAGGCGTGGACACCGTCTCTGGCGGGAAGCTTCCCAACGGCGAAGACTACGATTGGTCCAAGGCCGGCCGTGCTGGCAAAGTCCGCCCTAGCGATCGAATCATTGCAACCAAGGACGCCCACTAGGACGCACACACTTTCTCGCCTCTCTAGCTCATTTGGATCAGAGTACCTGGCTACGAGCAGGGGTTAGCAAGTTCGAATCTTGCGAGAGGCTCCATTCACGCGTCTCCTTAGCCCAGCTGTACAGTGCGCCACCCTTACAAGGCGGTCTGCGGTTCAATCTCGTGATCGAGGACCATTCTCACAAACCATCAATTTTAAGAAGGCTGGCGTGCATCGCAAAACCAACAAGGCATTGCGTCGCGCTGACAAAGTAGGACTTTTAGCTCGAAGGTCGAGCATGGGACTTTTAATCCCGCGGCCCCGGTTCGATTCCGGGAAGGTCCACCCAATAGCGCGAGGGGCTCCATCCATTTTGGCTGGCCGCGAAGCGACCTGGAGGCAACGCCGCCCGAATTGGCTGGAGGGGGATAGCGCGGCACTTCGCCAGGAGTGCATCAGTCATCCGGTC
>Ga0265332_10001846_pt1 | contig 11275 bp, 9 predicted proteins | sample 41926metaG_FD_202084 | JGI IMG/M metagenome (GOLD analysis project Ga0265332, IMG submission 202084) | Rhizosphere microbial communities from Carex aquatilis grown in University of Washington, Seatle, WA, United States - 4-19-26 metaG | ecosystem: Host-associated > Plants > Roots > Rhizosphere >...
GCTCAAGGAGCGCTACGCGTGTGCCGGCCAGGGACACGTGGTGGTCTGGCTCGATGACGGACAGCTGGTCGGCGACAGCGGCAGCCATCGATACCGCGTGGAGCTCGTGTCGTCGGGCCGCCGACAGCTGTGCGACGACCGTCTGATCTACCCGGCGCCCTTCTACGCGCAACGCCTGGTCGGCGACCGCGGTGCGCGCGGGTTTACGCCGGGTCAGTTGCTCCGCGCCTATGTCGTCGACAACCAGATCGCATTTTGGACCGAGCGCTACCGCGACCACTACGTGCGGCCGGCCGACTGGATCGTCAACGTCAGCTGCGGCGCGAAATACCGCTTTGTGCAGAGCGTCAGCGAAGAAGCCAAGAAGATCGCCCTGCGCAGCGCGGAGGTGATCGGCCTGCGTATCGGCGTCGTTGATCTGATCCGTACTGGCCGCGGTGACTCCTACGTGCTCGAAGTCGACACCGACGGCTACCACATGCTCATCGACCGGCAGTTCAAGGTGATTCCGGAGTATCGCAGCTTCTTCGATCTCGATCACTATATTGCGGAGGCACTCCTGGTCGAGCCGGAGATCCCACCGAAGAGGTTGCTAGGTGGCTAGTTGCTAAGTTGTTATGTTCATGCGCATAACAACCTAGCAACTAACAACCTGATCCAGGTATTCCGACAGGCCGTATCCAACATGGGTGCCGCAGCGCCACTCCGTCAGGCCTTCGCTGATGCGCGTGACCTTGCCCTGCTTGCGGTTGCGCAACGGCAGCATCGTGAGCACGCGGCCGGTGAGCTCGAGCTCGCCGATCGCGGTGTGCAGCGTGGCCCGCAGGCGATCGTGATAGTGGGCGTCGCCGGCCCAGTCAGTGTGGAGCTCCCAGGTGTTCACGAGGTGATTTTCGCCGTCTTTGAACACGAAGCCGGTGAGCAACTCGACGCCGTTCTGCAGAGCAATCTGCGACCCCATGAAGCCGAAGCTGTCGTCGAACTGACACGTCAGCCAACGGTAGAACTTCGGCGACTGCCAGGAGCGGGGTCCCCAGGAATGATCGCGGAGGCCAAGCCCGTGGAGCGCGGTCTCCCGGTCGTCGATGGCGATACGGCCGACCGCCTTGACGTGTTGCTCGGTATGCCCTTTGGCAAACACCATTGCCGAGTTGCCGAAGTCGGTCTCTCCACCGTACATCGGGCTGAGACCGTAATAGTCGAGCTGCAACTGCACCGGGTAATGCGGATTTGCTGTGAAGGCCTGCTTCGGATCTTCCAATTCGAGCGGCCGCGGCAGATACACCGCGTCGCCATCGTAGCGGACCCGCAAATGCTTGAAGGGCTCGACCACCTCGAACTGCATGCCGCCGGCATTGAAGGCCGAGTTGTCCGTGATCGACGGCCGCATGTAGTTGAACAACACCGTTCCGTCCGGCTGATAGACCGCCAGCGTCATCTCGGCGTAGCCTTCATTGGCGCGGTTACCCAAGCGCACGAAGCCACCGAGAGCGGCCTGGCGATCATAGAAGTTGAAGTACATGCTCTCGTTGAAGTTCGATTCGCCGGTATTGGGATGCATGTGGTCGTCGTGCGGCTTGAGCGGCATGAAACCCTCCTGGAGGCCGACTGGCCAAATTCGCGAGCTGCGCGTTCTTCACCGCGGCGGCAACCGCGGCGGCTCGCGATCGACGCGCGCGTATTGGTCGCGCGGCAGCTCGATGCAGTCGGCATTCCGCCGCTTGTTGAATCGGTTGCGCAAGAACCACGGCAGCACGAGCGCGGCGACTGTCCCACCGGCGAGCACTGCCGCCGCCAGCGACAAGAAAACCAGCAACAGGGGCGCGATGAGCAGCAACGCGAGCAGCGGCGGAACGGTCCCCCGGTAGACGAACGTGCGTGGACCGTCAGTCGTGCGCTTGGTGTTGTCCATGTTCGATTACCTCGCTATCGAGTTCTTGTAGCAGCTCCACGAGGCGTCGGGTACCGTCGCGCAAGTTCACCGTGGACATTCGTTCGTCGATGCCGTGCTCGCGATCGCCCTCCTCGGAGGTGAGCATGAAGGGTGCGAAGCCATAGCTGGCGATGCCTTTTTCGCGGAAGTAGTGGCTATCGGTAAACCCGGTGAGCACCGCGGGCATGACCAGCAGGCCGGCGCGCCGCGCCGATTGCTGCAGACTGCGATACAGCAGCGTGTCGGTCGGCGAGGTCGACGGCGGGAAGTTCAGCAGGACATCGACCTGCACCAGCGGATCGGCGATCGCGTTGATGACGTTGCGGACGAAGCGCTGCGGATCCTCGCCGGGCAGCAGCCGGCAATCCACTTCGGCACTGGCGCTGCGCGGGATGACGTTGGTCTTTTGACTGCCGTTGAGTACGGTCGGGGCGATGGTGTTGCGCACCAGCGCGGCATCGTGACGGTCGCTGAGGAACGCCTTCCGGAAGGCGTCGTTGCGCAGCGCGGCGCGCAGATCCTGCAACCCTACCCGCCGTTCCCCGGTCTCCAACGCGGCATGCGCGGCATAGTAGGCTTCTACTTCGGGGGTCACCTGCACCGGTTGCGGCAAACGGCGTACGTGGTCGAGCGCGTCGAGCAGGCGGGTTACGGCGGTGTGCGGCGGTGGCGCCGAGCCATGGCCGGCATCGCCCGTGGCTGTCAGGCGCAGCCAGCACGGTGTCTTCTCCGATACGGCCACCTCGTACGCTGCCCGGCCATCGGCGGCAACGTGGATGGCACCGCCCTCGTTGAGCACGAACTGGGCGTCCTTCAGTTGATCGAAGTGGTTGGCCAGCATCCAGCCGGCGCCTTGTTGCCCGCCGGTCTCCTCTGCCGCGGTGCCGAGGAAGATGACGTCGCGCTGGAGCGTGATGCCGTGCTGCTTCAGCAGCAGCAGCGCCATCGCGTCGACGGTGCCGACGCCCTTGCAGTCGAGCGCGCCACGCCCGTAGACATAGCCATCGCGCACCGTTCCCGCGAACGGCGGCACCGACCACTCGCTGGCATTGGCCGGGACGACGTCGAGATGATTGAGCAGGATGATCGGGCCTGCGCGGTTCGCGTCTGTTGTATTCGCACCTGTGGCACTGGTGCCCTTCAGGCGGGCCAGCACCGAGCCGCGGCCCGGGGCCGACTCGAAGGTCTCGGCGTCGATCCCCGCGTCGTGAAACCGCTGCGCGAGGAAGCGGGCCGCCGCGGTTTCGTTGCCGGGCGGGTTGGTGGTGTCGATTTGGATGTAGGCGCTGAGCAGCGCAGTGGCGTCCCGTTCGACCTGCGCCCAGTCGATATCACTGGCGTAGCAGCGGTCGGGGCAAACAAGCGCGAGGACGATGAGGCCAGCGACCCGGCATCGCTGCCTCACGCTACGCCCTCCTTGAGCTCGACAATGTAGCCGTCCGGATCACTCACATATATCGATAATCCCATGCCGCGGGCTCCCATGCGCGGCACCGGCTGTTCCTCGATGACGGTGATGCCACGGTCCTTGAGCCACGGGACGATCTCCGACAGGCGGCCATCGACTTCGACACACCAGTGCAGGAAGCCGCCCTTGGCGCGCCCCTCGTCGGTGTCGTACGTGGGATCGGGGACGAGATCGATCAGGTGCTCGCCGACGCGTGCCGAAACAAACGGCCGCGTCCCGGCGCGGTACTCGTCGAGGAACTCGATCCGCAGACCGAGCACGTCGCGATAGAAGCGCAGCGACGTATCCAGATCGCGCACGCGCAGGACAAAATGATCCAAGCGAAGGACGGTGAGCTGCATGTTCTGCCTCGCGTGCGCGATCCTTTCAAATTGGCGGACGTGTGTCGAGACGATTGCGCCGCCCCGAGTGTGTGCACTGTCCCGTCTATTTCGGCGCCGGAGAAAATTGCGCGGACGTCCCTTTCATTTCGCTAGACAGTTTCCCGGAAAAACGCGGGAGACTCCGACTGTTTATTCGGCGCACATTGGCAGGGTCCTCAAGTCAACAAGAAAATGCTTGCCAAAGCCTCCCGAAGTGGGCTAAGGGTCGCTAGCCAGTATTGACAACCTATTTCACCGATTTTTGGCTCTATGGGGTGACTGTTATGGGGACGCCTGATAGCACCAATGTGACAGCACATGAGCCCGCATCACGGGTATTGACGCGCCGACATCGCGGAGATGTTGCGCCGATCGCATTTCTGCGCACACCGCGTGGCAGGACGCGGCCGCACGCGATCGTGGCTGTCTGCGGGGTGCTTGCTCTGCTCGGCGTCGCCTCGCGCGCCACGGCGCAGACCAGTGGCCCCGCATACGCCGGGGCTGGTGGAACGCCAGAAGTGGGGGCGAGCTGTATCGTCAGCCCGGGGCTCAGTAGCGCTCAGGGTCCCAGCATCTCGACGGAATCGGTGAACTGCTCGACCGTCGCCCAAACCGCGGTGATCTACTACGGCCTCCGCAATGATCAGTTTGTCGATGGCGACAAAGAGACCGGCAATGTCGGCCCGGTGGCCGGCACCGATCAGTTCAAGACCGCAGTCATAGGGGCTGGCCCGTGCCCGGGAGCCAATTGCACTATCACCTATACGGGGACAACCACCACCCATAACAATATTGCCGGCACGAATCCGGCGGTGAATACCAAGCTGGTACTCACGCTCACGAGCGTCACCGGCGGTGGCGGGTCAGCCGTTGCGGTGACCAACGCCTCTCCCCATGCGAACACAACCAACGGCGACATCGGTGCGCTGTTTCAAATCACGGGCACCAGCTTCACGGTAACCGTCCAGGTGTGGGCAGCCCTATCCCCCACCACCCCAACCACGTTCTCAACGAGTGCGGTATTCAACACGGTGCACGCCACGAACGCCACCGATCAGGACATCAGCCACGTAGACCTGGGCTTCTATTGGACCAACTTCACGCCGACGCCGACGTTCACGCCGACGCAGACCCCAACCATTACGAACACGCCGACGAATACGCCAACGAATACCAATACGCCGACGAATACGCCGACGAACACCAACACGCCAACGAATACGCCGACGAACACCAATACGCCGACCAATACCCCAACGAACACCAACACGCCGACGATTACGCCGACGAACACGCCGACCCAGACGCCGACGAACACGAACACGCCGACCAATACGCCGACCGACACGCCGACGAACACGAACACGCCGACCAACTCGCCGACGAACACCCCGACGCAGACGGCGACGCCGACCAACACCCCACCGGACACGCCGACGCAGACGCCGACGAATACGCCGACCGATACGCCGACGAATACGCCGACGGACACGCCGACGGGTACCCCGACGCAGACGCCGACACCGACGAATACGCCGACGAACTCGCCGACGAATACGCCGACCAACTCGCCGACCAATACCCCGACTGATACGCCGACGAGTACGCCGACGCCGACGAATACGGCGACGAACACGCCGACCGATACCCCGACGAACACCCCGACCAACACGCCCACCAACACTCCGACGGGCACGCCGACGCCGACCAACACGCCGACCAATACCCCGACGAACACGCCAACCGACACGCCCACGAACACGCCGACGGGTACGCCGACGCCGACCAAGACGCCGACCAATACCCCGACGAACACGCCAACCGACACGCCCACGAACACGCCGACGGGTACGCCGACGCCGACCAATACGCCGACGGTGACACCAACCAATACGCCGACGAATACGCCGACGAACACACCGACGGTGACGCCAACCAATACGCCGACGTTTACGCCGACCGACACGCCGACGGATACGCCGACCGAGACCCCGACCGACACACCGACGGATACGCCGACGAGCACGCCGACGGATACGCCGACGGATACACCGACGAGCACACCGACCAATACGCCGACGGACACCCCAACGCAGACGCCGACCAATACGCCGACGAACACGCCGACGCCGACCGATACGCCGACGAACACGCCGACGCAGACGCCAACCAACACGCCGACGGATACGCCGACGCATACGCCGACGAACACGCCGACGAACACCCCGACCGATACGCCGACGCAGACGCCAACCCCAACACGGACGCCGACGAACACCCCGACACCCACGCGGACGGCGACGCCGACGGTTACGCCGACCCCGACGGCGACGGTCATCCTTGGCCCGTACTGCCCCACGGGGCCGGGCGGTCTGATCCCGGGTTACATCAATGGCTCGGCGAAGGTCGACTGTATGGCCGAGATGTGCTCGTACGCCACGCCGCCGCAAAACGTCAACTTGCTGCATCCACCGAACACCATCGTCTGCAAGGAAGGCGATCCAAGCTGCGACTTCGGCCCGGCGGGTGACGGAATGTGCACCTTCAAGATCTCGCTCTGCTTCCTTGTCGACGACTCACGCCAGCAGTGCACCTTGCCCGTTCATCAGGTCACCCGCATCAACTTCACCGGGCCGAGCGAGGCGGTACCGCGCAACGCCACCGACACCGCGAACCGCGACGCACTCGAGGCGGGGCTGCTGACGATGTCTGGCGCATCCATCACGACGACTCCGAAGCGCTCCGTCCTGTTCTCGCCGCCGCTCACCACGGCCGATGCCTGTTCGCCGGAAATACTGTTCAATGTGCCACTCACGCAGCTGCGGTCGGGCGGCTTCCGATCGAAGCTCCTGGCCATTCGCTACGCCGTCTACCCGAACGCGAACTTGCTCGGCACCGACCGCGATAGCTTACGGTTACGCTGCACGCCGTGACGACTGTTGCGGTGAATGGCGCAGGGAGTAGAGTGAATCGTGTGGATCGCACCGGTCGGGCGCGCCAGCATCCTGCTGCGTCGCCCACGCTGAAGGAGGCGACATGAGCGAGAAGAAGACCGAGTTGCCCTCATTGCGGAAGACACCGCTGGACTTCCTCAGCCGGGATGAGGCGCGCCAGGCGGTGAAGCCGGAAGTCGATCTCGACGTCTCAGAGGCCGCGCAAGCGCTGCGCACCGACCCCAACAGTGAGAAGATGCTGCTGGCGCAGCACATGTCGCACGCGTCTCACGGCAGCCACGGCTCGCATGGCAGTCATGGCTCGCACGGGAGTCATGGCTCGCATGGCAGCCATGGATCGCACGGCAGCCATGGATCGCATGGCAGCCACGGCTCGCATGGCAGTCACGGCTCTCACGGGAGTCACGGCTCCCACGGATCGTGGTAGGCAACCCGGGGAGGGGGGGATCGCGGCGGCGATGAAGCTGCCCGCGCAAGATTACTTGTGCGTTGGAGATTGTCATTGCAACACGCGGGATAATTGTGATATCGGCGGTAGCGTTATCATAAAATATGGAGGTGCGAGATGCTGTCGCGACGTGCGTTGGTCGGAAAGCTTGCAGTCGGTGTAGCCGGTGCAGCGGTGGCCTTGGCTGCCAGTCCTGGGCGGGCGAAGGCTGCGGTGAACCGCAGTGGGCCGAGCACCGACACCGATATCGGGCAGGGTGAGGCCCCTCGTGCTGCCGCGTCGGCGCAGCCGCCGCCGCCTTCGGTGACCGAGGTGACTGATGCGGGTGCACCGGCGACCGCCAGCGCGCCGCCACCTTGGGAATTGCTGCGTCCTCTGGCGCTGGGCTCCATGGTGTCGCACGGCTGGCGGGTTGCCGAGCTGGGTGGCCCAGTGGACGGCGTGTGCGTGCTGACGCTGCGCAACGCGCGCGGTCGGACGCATCGCGTGCACCTGTGTCGCAACGATGGGCGCCCGCAAGGCCTGGTCTATACGGAACGCCTCGACCTCGTGGTGATGAATGGCGGGCAAGGGGATTTGCCTACTGAGGAGGGCTTGGCGCAAGCGGTGGCCGAGGTGGCCCATGTGCTCGCCGCCAACGAACGACGACCGGAGCTGTTGGCGGGGTTGCTGCCGCAGCACGAGCGGGTCCGTTTGTTTGCCGGTCCGGAAGATCGAAGATTACGCTGACGATCCGCGTGCAGTGGACGGGAGCTCGTCCGTAGCGCGGGTGATGATTTATTCCTCATCTTTGCTCTCGTGGCATGGAGAGGGAGACGGCACAGCCGCGCCGCAGTCGCTACCGTCTGGGGTTTTGAGAACGTATACCGTGAAACGTGAGTGGCGGAGCGATCGGAGTTCTGTCGTGCTGATGCGGGGCCCACGGTGAAGGAGGCGAAATGAGCGAGAAGAAGACCGAGCTACCCTCGTTGCGGAAGACGCCGCTAGACTTCCTTAGCCGAGAGGAGGCCCGCCAGGCGGTGAAACCAGAGGTCGGCCTCGACGTCTCAGAGGCCGCGCAAGCTCTTCGCACCGATCCGAACAGTGAGAAGATGTTGCTGGCGCAGCACATGTCGCATGCGTCGCACGGCAGCCACGGATCGCACGGCAGTCATGGGTCGCACGGCAGTCACGGCTCGCATGGCAGTCATGGGTCGCACGGCAGTCACGGGTCGCACGGCAGTCATGGGTCGCACGGCAGTCATGGCTCCCATGGCAGCCACGGCTCCCATGGATCGTGGTGAGAGAAGACAACGCAGGGAATATACGGTTCCCGCCTCCGGCAGCGTGAAGCTGAATTCAAGAAATCCAAACTGCAGACGTATAGATTGACGTGAGCTGTCCGACGCTCACGAGGAAAGTAGCACTGCCTCGTTATGGGTGGGTTTTTTCCACCAGCAAGTTCTGAATCTGTAGAGTCCGAAGGGGGTCTTATGAGCTTCGTTCAATCAGAGGCGAACAGGTCCATTCCGGACAGCGCTGCGGCTATCGCGTCTTCTCGCGTCATCCGCAGTCAGCGGCGAGGCTGGGCGAAGGCTCTTCTCGGTACGAGCGGTGTGCTTGCTCTGCTCGTTGTGGCCTCGAGCGCTACAGCGCAGAGCAGTGGCCCCGCGTACGCGGGCGCTACCGGACCAGAATCGGGGGCGAGTTGTACGGTAAGCCCGGCTCAAACAAGTAGCCAGGGCGCTAATATCTCTCTGGAGACGGTGACTTGCTCGAGCGTCAGTCAGTCCGCTGTGATTTTCTTTGGTATTCGCAACGATCAATTTGTCATCGGCGATAAGGAAGTCGGCAGCGCCGGGCCCGTTGCCGGCACGGATCAGTTCAAGACTGCGGTCGCCGGAGCCGGCCCGTGCCCGGGAAGCAGTTGCACCATCAGTTACACGGGAACGACGACGGTTCATGACAATATTTCGGCTACGAACCTGGCCGTGAACACCAAGTTGGTGCTCACGCTCACCAGCGGAGCGGGATCCATCGTGAGCGTGGCGAATTCCGCCCCCACGGCCAATACCAACAACGGCGATATCGGCAAACTGTTTCAGGTCACCGGCACCAGCTTCACGGTGACCGTACAGGTGCTCGCCGCGCTGAACCCCGGCACGCCCAGCGGCTTTTCATCCCCCACGGTCTTCGACCCGACAAACACTACCGACGTCACCGATCGGGATGTCAGCCATGTGGACGTGGGCTTCTATTGGACAAATTTCACACCGACGCCGACTAGAACGCCGACGAGCACGCCAACCAGGACGTTAACCCCGACGAACACCCTGACATTTACACCAACCAATACACCAACCAACACGTCGACGCCGACGAACACGCCGACCGATACGCCGACCAACACACCGACCAGCACGCCGACGGATACGCCGACCGGCACACCAACGGATACCCCGACCAACACACCGACGAATACGCCAACCAGCACACCGACGGATACACCGACCGGCACACCGACGGATACGCCGACCGGCACACCGACAAATACACCGACCGGTACGCCGACAAACAGCCCGACCGGTACACCGACCAACACACCTACCAGTACGCCGACGAACACGCCGACCAGTACGCCGACGCTGACCAACACGCCAACATCGGACCCCACGGCGACGAATACGCCCACGAGGACCCCAACCAACACAGCGACCAGCACGCCCACCGGTACGCCGACGAACACGCCGACCGTCACCAATACGCCGACGCAGACGGCAACCGACACGCCGACACAAACCCCGGTGCCCACCTGCGTGCCGTCAGGAAACAGCTGCGTGAATAACTCGGACTGCTGTTCGCTGGACTGCGGATCGGGGACCTGTCTTGGCGCCACGGTAACGCCCACTGACACGCCGACTGAGACGCCGACCAGCACGCCGACGGATACGCCTACCGTGACTCCGACCAGTACCGCGACCAACACCCCGACGCAGACACCGACGGCGACCAGTACGCGGACAGCAACCGCGACTGCTACGGCGACATTGCCGCCGCACGACTCTGTGGTCCTGCCGCTGCGGCCGAAGACCTATACGATCCCAGTCGGCCAGGCACAGGTTGTCAAGAAATTGAGTGTGACCGTCGTCAATGCCGACATTCTGCCCGTTCCAGAATCGGGTGGGCACACGGTGCAGTTGAACGTCAGTAGCACCGACTGCCCCGTTGGCATCGCGGCGACACCGGACTTCGGCAAGACGGCGCTCGGCCCCTCGAACGTGGTGAGCATATTGGGCGGCAAGCGCAAGGCCGCGAAGGTGACGTTGACGATCACCAGTAGCAGCTTCTCGACATTCAACCACAAGGCCCCGACGCGCTGCACCCTGACCTTCACCGCCACCGTCGCCGGTGGGAGCGATCCAACACCCGCGAACGCGATTGCTACCGTCGAGCTCAACATCATCGACAAGAACGATCCGGAAGGTACGGCGCTGCACGAGTCCCTCATCAAGAGCATCGGCCCGGTCAATGTTACGCTGCGTCCGGGCACGACCACAAAAGTGCGCAATGCCCGGGCAACGGCGATCAACGCCGATATCCTGCCTGTCGTTGAAACCAGCGCCGATGCAATCACGGTCGTTGCCAGCGACGGCGATTGCCCGAGCGGCACGGTTGGAGTTGCTGATTACTCTGCCACGACGCCCGGGGCGCAAAACACTGCCCAGGCAAAGGGTGGCCAGAGCAAGATCGGCAAGTTGCCGCTGACGATCAATGCGAGTGCGTTCCTCAGTCCGAACGCGAAGTCGGCGGCGCGCTGTACCGCCGTGCTGACTGCGACCGGACCCGGCGGTGATTCCGATGGTAGCAACAACACCACCAGGCTTGTCATCAACGTGCTTGACAAGAATGATTTCTAGGGCCTGCGGCCGGCGTCTCTTCTATGGACCGCTCCCCTCTTCGGGGCACTTCAGGGCAGGATTGGTCGCTCGGCGCTGCCAAGTCCGACAGGCTGGTAGCACTGCGGCGGGCTGCACTAACCCTGATGTGACATTAATCAGGCCGTTTTCAAGAGCCGATCGAGCCGCCTGAAGCGTTCCGCGACTGCGGGAGAGCAGCCGACATCGAGTGTCG
>Ga0265332_10001847_pt1 | contig 11269 bp, 8 predicted proteins | sample 41926metaG_FD_202084 | JGI IMG/M metagenome (GOLD analysis project Ga0265332, IMG submission 202084) | Rhizosphere microbial communities from Carex aquatilis grown in University of Washington, Seatle, WA, United States - 4-19-26 metaG | ecosystem: Host-associated > Plants > Roots > Rhizosphere >...
TCCTGATCACGATGGCGATCCTGCTGGTGCCGTTCGTCGCGCTGACCCTGCACCAGGAGCAGCAGCCGAACCCCGCGCTGTCATCGCTGTCGGTGGACCATGCGGCGTCGGCGCTGCAGCCCGGCGGCAACATGGAGGGCAAGGAGGCGCGATTCGGGATCTCGGCGTCGGCGCTGTGGGCGACCACGACCACCGCGGCGTCGAACGGCTCGGTCAACTCGATGCACGACAGCTTCTCGCCGCTCGGCGGGTTCGGACCGATGTTCCTGATCGCGCTCGGCGAGGTGTCGTTCGGCGGGGTCGGCTCGGGGCTGTATGGCCTCTTGATCTTCGCGATCGTCGCGGTGTTCATCGCCGGGCTGATGGTCGGCCGGACGCCCGAGTTCCTGGGCAAGAAGATCGAGGCCTACGAGATGAAGATGGCGTCGTGGGCGATCCTGGTCCCGGTCGCCGCGGTGCTGCTCGGCGCGGCGTTCGCGTGCTTCGCCGACGAGACCTATCAGAAGGCGATCACCAACCACGGACCGCACGGGTTCTCCGAGGTACTGTACGGGTTCATCTCGCAGGCCAACAACAACGGCTCGGCGTTCGCCGGGCTGACCGGGAGCGGCACGTTCATGGCGACCGCCGGCGGCATCTGCATGTTCGTCGCCCGGTTCTGGATCGTGATCCCGACCCTGGCGATCGCCGGCTCGCTGGCCAGAAAGAAGATCGTGCCGCCGTCGTCGGGCACGCTGCCCACGACGGGCCCGTTGTTCGTGACCCTGCTGGTCGGCGTCGTGCTGCTGGTCGGCGCCCTGTCGTTCGTCCCCGCCCTGGCGCTCGGCCCGGTGGTCGAGCACCTGGTGCTGCATCCGTGATCGGAGCATGAAGTCATGTCGACCCATCCTCGTGTCGCCGCCCGCCCGCTGTTCGACGGACCGATCGTGCGCCGCGCGATCCGCGACGCCCTCGGCAAGCTCGATCCGCGCCGCATGATCCGTAACCCGGTGATGTTCGTCGTCGAGATCGGCAGCGCGTTCACCACCCTCCTGTTCCTCCACGCGCTGGTCACCGGCGCCGGCGACGCGCCGGCCGGGTTCATCGCCGCGATCAGCGTGTGGCTGTGGTTCACCGTGCTGTTCGCCAACTTCGCCGAGGCGATGGCGGAGGGCCGCGGCAAGGCCCAGGCCGACAGCCTGCGCAAGGCGCGCAAGGACGTGCCTGCCGTGGTGCTCGCCGAGCCCCGCCACGACGCGGCCCGGCAGGACCGGCCGTCGTCGCAGCTCCGCCCGGGCGACGTCGTGCTGGTCGAGGCCGGCCAGGTCATCCCCGGCGATGGCGAGATCATCGAGGGCGTCGCGTCGGTCAACGAGAGCGCGATCACCGGCGAGAGCGCCCCGGTGATCCGCGAGAGCGGCGGCGACCGCAGCGCGGTGACCGGCGGGACCACCGTGCTGTCGGACTGGCTGGTGATCCGGATCACCGCCAAGCCGGGCGAGAGCTTCCTCGACCGGATGATCTCGATGGTCGAGGGCGCCAAGCGCAAGAAGACGCCCAACGAGATCGCGCTCGACATCCTGCTCGCCGGGCTGACCATCGTGTTCCTGCTGGTCACGGTCACGCTGTACCCGTTCGGCGTGTTCGCGGCGCGCGAGATGGCGGCCGCCGGCGGCACGGCCCAGGTCGTGACCCTGACCGTGCTCGTCGCGCTGCTGGTCTGCCTGATCCCGACGACGATCGGCGGCCTCCTGTCGGCGATCGGGATCGCCGGCATGGACCGGATGATCCAGGCCAACGTGATCGCGACCAGCGGCCGCGCGGTCGAGGCCGCGGGCGACGTCGACGTCCTGCTGCTCGACAAGACCGGGACGATCACGTACGGCAACCGCCAGGCCACCGCGTTCTTCCCGGCGACCGGCGTCACCGAGACCGTGCTCGCCGAGGCCGCGGTGATGGCGTCCTTGTCCGACGACACACCGGAGGGCAAGAGCATCGTCGCGCTCGGCGCCGGCAAGCTCGGCCGCGCGGTCACCGTGCCCGCCGGGGCCCGGCCGGTGCCGTTCACCGCGCAGACCCGGATGAGCGGGGTCGACTTCGACGGCCGCACGATCCGCAAGGGCGCGAGCGACGCGATCGCGCGCCACGTCACCACCACCGGCGACCCGCACCGTCCGGGCGCCGGACTGCCGGCCGACGTCCGCACGGCGGTCGAGAACGTCGCCAAGCGCGGCGCGACCCCGCTGGTGGTCGCCGACGGCGGCACCGTGCTCGGCGTGGTCCAGCTCGCCGATGTGGTCAAGGACAAGATCAAGGACCGGTTCGGCGAGATGCGGCGGATGGGGATCCGGACCGTGATGATCACCGGCGACAACCCGGTGACCGCCGCGGCGATCGCCGCCGAGGCCGGGGTCGACGACTTCCTGGCCGAGGCCACGCCGGAGAACAAGCTGACCATGATCCGCGAGTACCAGGACAAGGGTCACCTGGTCGCGATGACCGGCGACGGCACCAACGACGCGCCGGCGCTCGCCCAGGCCGACGTCGCGGTCGCGATGAACAGCGGCACCCAGGCCGCCAAGGAGGCCGGCAACATGGTCGACCTCGACTCCAACCCGACCAAGCTGCTGGAGGTCGTCACCGTCGGCAAGCAGATGCTGATGACGCGCGGCGCGCTGACCACGTTCTCGATCGCCAACGACGTGTCGAAGTACTTCGCGATCATCCCGGCCGCGTTCGTCGGGACCTATCCTCAGCTCGAGGCGCTCAACATCATGCACCTGCACTCGCCGGCCAGCGCCGTGCTGTCGGCGGTGATCTTCAACGCCCTGATCATCATCGCGCTGATCCCGCTCGCGCTGCGCGGCCTGACCGTGCGCGCCGCGCCGGCCGCGGTGACGCTGCGCCGCAACATCCTGGTGTACGGGGTCGGCGGTCTGATCCTGCCGTTCCCGTTCATCAAGCTGATCGACCTGATCCTGTCCGGCCTGGGCCTGGCCTGAGCCGAGGGAGCCGAGCCAACCATGAAGGACATCATCCGCCCCGCTGTCGTCTCGACGCTCGCGTTCACCGTGCTGTGCGGCTTCGTCTATCCGCTGGTGATGGACGGCATCGCCCGGGTCGCGTTTCCGCATCAGGCCACCGGCTCGCTGATCCACGATCCGGCCGGCCGCGTCGTCGGCTCCGAGCTGATCGGCCAGCCGTTCGACAACCCCGCGTACTTCTGGAGCCGGCTGACCGCGGAGGCCAACTACGACGCGTCGAACTCGACCGGCACCAACCTCGGCGCGTCGGGCTTCGTCGACGCCAAGGGCCACCTGGGCCCCAACCCGGCGCTGGCCAAGGCGGCCCAGGACCGGATCGATGCGCTGCGCGCCGCCGACCCCGGCAACACCCAGCCGGTGCCGGTCGACCTGGTCACCTCGTCGGGCTCGGGGCTCGATCCGCACATCTCGCCGGCGGCGGCGTACTACCAGGCCGGCCGGGTCGCCCGCAGCCGGCGCCAGCCCGAGGCGGCGGTGCGCGCGGTGATCGACGCTCACGTCGAGGACCGGACCTTCGGGGTGCTGGGCGAGCCGCGGGTGAATGTCCTACTCTTGAACCGGGCGCTCGATGACCGGTTCGGGCCCACCACGCCGAATGGATGACGACCGCGACGACCGCCCCGATCCCGATGCCTTGCTCGCCAGCGTCAAGGCCGAGGAGACCCGCGCGGTCCGCGCGCGGCTGAAGATCTTCTTCGGGGCGGCGCCCGGCGTCGGCAAGACCTACGCGATGCTGCAGGAGGCCGGGCGGGCGCGCGCCGATGGCGCCGACGTGGTGATCGGCGTGGTCGAGACCCACGGCCGGCCCGAGACCGAGGAGCTGGTCACCGGCCTGCCCGTGATCCCGCGCCGCGTCACCGTGCACCGCGGCGTCCAGATGACCGAGTTCGACCTCGACGCCGCGCTGGCCCGCCGGCCGGCGCGGATCCTGATCGACGAGCTCGCCCACACCAACGCGCCGGGCAGCAAGCACGTCAAGCGCTGGCAGGACGTGCTCGAGCTGCTCGACGCCGGGATCGACGTCCACACCACAGTCAACGTCCAGCACATCGAGAGCCTGTCCGACGTGATCCAGCAGATCACCGGGGTCCGGGTCCGCGAGGCGGTGCCCGATCTGCTGTTCGAGCGCGCCGACGAGCTCGAGCTGGTCGACATCTCTCCGGACGAGCTGCTCGCCCGGCTCGCCGAGGGCAAGGTCTACGTCCCCGAGCAGGCCCAGCGCGCGGTCCAGAACTTCTTCCAGAAGGGCAACCTGCTCGCGCTGCGCGAGCTCGCGCTGCGGCGGACGGCCGAGCGGGTCGACGCCGAGGTCCTCGCGTACCGCAAGGAGCACGGGATCTCGTCGCTGTGGCCGACCGCCGACCGGATCCTGGTCTGCGTCGGCCCGAGCCCGGGGTCGGAGCGGCTGATCCGCGCGACCAAGCGGATCGCCGAGGGCCTGCACGCCAGCTGGGGCGCCGCGCACGTCGAGCTGCTCGGCGCGCCGCCGCTCGGCGACAAGGACCGCGAGCGGGTCGAGGGCCACCTGCGGCTGGCCGAGGCGCTCGGCGGCGAGGTGATCCGGCTCGCCGGACCGACCGTGGCAGGCGCGGTGCTCGATCACGCGCGGCAGACCAACGTCAGCCGGATCGTCGCCGGCAAGCCGACCCACTCCCGGTGGCGCGACCTGCTGCGCGGCAGCCTGCTCGACACGCTGATCCGCGGCTCGGGGACGATCGAGATCCACGTGATCGCGCCGCTCGACGAGGGCCGGGGGCCGCCGGCCTCGCCGATCCCGAGCGAGCACGCGAGCGCCTGGGCGTACGGCTGGGCCGGCTTTGCGATCGCGGCGGCGACCGGGCTCGGCATGGCGCTCGCCGACTACGCGACGATGGCCGAGATCACGATGCTGTACCTGATCGCGATCACGCTGGCGTCGCTGGCCGGGCGCGGCCCGTCGCTGGTCGCCGCGTCGCTGGCCGTGGCTGCGTTCGACTTCTGCTTCGTGCCGCCGAAGTACACGTTCGCGGTGTCCGACCTGCGCTACCTCCTGACCTTCGTGGTGATGTTCGCGGCCGGCCTGGCGATCAGCACGCTGACCACCCGGCTGCGCCGCCAGGAGCGCGACGCCGTGATCCGCGAGCGCCACACCGCGGCGCTGCTCGCGTTCACCCGCGACATCGCCGCCGCGATCGCGCCCGCCGACGTCGCGGCGGTGACCGCCCTGCACCTCGAGGCGTCGTTCCCGGTGTCGGCCGCGGTGCTGGTCCCCGATCCCGACGAAGCCGGCGCGCTGTCCGCGGTCGCCGGACTGACCCCGCTCGCCCCCCAGGAGCTCGCCGTGGTGCGCTGGGCGTTCGAGCACAAGCAGGCGGCGGGGCGCGGTACCGACACGCTGCCGGGCGCTCACATCCTGGCGGTCCCGCTGGTCTCGGGCGATGATGCGGTCGGCGTGATCGCGGTCCAGGCCAAGCAGGATCCGCGGCGGCGCGGCGGGGCCGCCGTGCCGCTGATCGAGGCGATCGCGCGCCAGGCCGGGCTCGCGCTCGGCCGGGTCAAGTTCGCCGACCAGGCCCGCGAGGCCACGCTGCGGGCGCGCACCGAGGAGGTACGCAACGCGCTGCTGTCCGCGGTGTCGCACGACCTGCGCACGCCGCTCGCGGTGATCACCGGCGCGGCGACCACGCTGCGCGACGACGAGGACCGGCTGCCCGGCGCGACGCGCCGCGAGCTGTTGACCCAGATCGTCGACGACGCCCGCCGGCTCGAGCGCGTGCTGGCCAACCTGCTCCAGCTGACCCGGGTCGAGAGCGGGCTTGTGCCCAGCCGCGAGCTGATCCCGGTCGAGGAGCTGATCGGCGGCGCGCTGACCCGGATGGAGGGCACGATCGGCAGCTGGAGGGTCGACCTCGACGTCCCGTCCGATCTGGTCGTCCCGGTCGACCCGGTGCTGTTCGAGCAGGTGCTGATCAACCTGATCGACAACGCGGCCAAGCACGGCGCGCCGCCGCTCGCGCTGCGCGCCCGTCGCGAGGGGGCGACCGTCGTGCTGGAGGTCATCGATCACGGGCCCGGCGTCCCCCCCGAGCTGCGCGGCAGCGTGTTCGACAAGTTCGTGCGGGCGTCGACCGCGCCCGGCGCCGGCCTCGGGCTCGCCGTCGTCCGCGCGATCGTCGAGGCCCACGGCGGCCGGGTCAGCGTCGACCCGGCGCCCGGCGGCGGCGCCCGGTTCCGCGTCGAGCTGCCGGCCGAGCACCCGGCGGCGCGGCGCCCCGCGGTCGACGAGCTCGAGGTCCTGCCGGTCCGGCCGGTACCGGTGGCACCGCGACAGGAGTCCACGCCGTGACCACCATCCTGGTCGTCGACGATGATCTGCAGCTGCGCCGGTTCTTGCGCACCACGCTCGCCGGCCACGGCCACGCGGTCGCCGAGGCCGGCACGGTCGCCGAGGCGATCGATGCGCTCGACCGCGTCCACCCGGCGGTGATCCTGCTCGACCTCGGGCTCCCCGACGGCGACGGCCTGACCTTGCTGCGCCGGATCCCGCCCGAGAACCGGCCGCCGGTGATCGTGCTGTCGGCGCGCGGTCAGGAGGGCGACAAGGTCACCGCGCTCGACGCCGGCGCCGAGGACTACCTGACCAAGCCGTTCGGCGCCAGCGAGCTGCTCGCGCGGATCCGCGTCGCGCTGCGCCGGACCGGCGGCACGCCGACGCCCGACGTCATCGAGGTCGGTCCGATCCGGATCGACCAGCCGCGCCACACCGTGACCGTCAGCGGCAACGAGGTCCACCTGACGCCGATCGAGTTCCGGCTGCTGCTCGAGCTGGCGCGTCACCCCGGGCGGGTCCTCACCCATCACCAGCTGCTGCGCGAGGTCTGGGGGCCCAACGCGGTCAACGAGGTCCACTACCTGCGCGTCCACATGGGCGCGCTGCGGCGCAAGATCGAGGCTGACCCGGCGCGCCCGCAGTGGCTGTTGACCGAGGCCGGCGTCGGCTACCGGCTGCGCGAGCCGCGGCCCGACGCTCCGCCGGGCTGACCCACCGCCGCGACCGCGGTCGCCGGTGTGAAGAACCGATCAAGAAACCGTCAGGAATCCTCATCGTCGACCCGATCGATCCATGCGCCGGCCATGCGCCGGCCATGCGCCGGCCATGCGCCGGCCATGCGCCGGGTTGACTCGATCTTGAGGTGGCTCGAACAGGATCTTGAGCCCGGAGCCGCTATGGCTAGATCGTGTCGATCGCCTGCGAGGAGCCCGGCCGGCGTGCGCGCGCGTGAGCGGCCACGCCGCCGGCGGACCGCGGCCGCGCGACGCCCGCCGGACGTGCGGCGCGGCGAGCTGATCCTGGTGGCGAGCGACGACGCCGAGGTCCAGCGCGTGCTGTGCGACGATCTCGACGACCATGGCTATCGCCCCCTGCTCGCGGGCGCGTCGACGCCGGTCGACGAGCTGGCGGCGCGGGCGATGCCGATCCTCGTCCTGCTCGATCTCGATCGCAACGACGGTCAGGGGCTCGCGCTGCTGACCCGGATCCGCGAGCTCGCCGCCAGCGCCGTGATCGCGCTGTCCGAGCGCACCGCCGAGGGCGACAAGGTGACGGCGCTCGACGCCGGCGCCGACGACTACGTGACCAAGCCATTTGGCCGGCGGGAGCTGTTTGCGCGGATCCGCGTCGCGCTGCGTTACGTCCGGGTGCGGCCGCCCGGCGAGGCGGTGCTGGAGGCCGGGCCGATCCAGATCGACGCGGCGCGCTACCTGGTCACGGTCAGCGGCAGGCGCGTCCACTTGACCCCGATCGAGTTCCGGATGCTGGCGGCGCTGGTCCGCGGCGGCGGGACGGTGGTGACTCGCGATCAGCTGGTCCACGAGGTCTGGGGACCGGGGTCGGATCAGTCCGATCACGTGCGCGTGCACATCGCCGCGCTGCGCAAGAAGATCGAGCACGACCCGCAGCGCCCGCGCTGGCTGGTGACCGTGGCGGGCATCGGCTATCGGCTGGAGGCCTCTACGCGAACCTGATGCGGTGTTGTCCGGGACTTGAGGCCAGCCGCGCTAGCTTGACCGTGCGCCACAACGCGCGCCGGAGTCGCCGATGCCGTCCCGTTCCGCTTTCGCCTCGCCGTGGTTCCCCGAGCTGTCCCACCGCGCGGTGGCCGGTGGCCTGCTCGCCCTGGGCGTCGCCGGGCTGGCCGTCGAGCTGGCGTCGGGCGTGTTCGTGCCCCGGCTGGTCCTGTTCCTGATCGTGCTGGGGTTCGGCGCGGTCGGGCGGGTCCGCGGCCGGCCGGTCGCAGCGCGCGTCTAGTCGATTCCTGAACGGCTTCTTGATGAGATGTTGACAATGCATCCTGCAATGACACACATGTCTGCAGTGCTGTATTTCTCGGAGATTTCGTCGGCGGGAACAAGCCATGTCCGATGGACCGTCACACGAACGTGCGAGTCCTGTTCGTCGATGGCTTTACATCATCTTGAGTTTGCCTTGCGCGAGATTTGACGCGGCGACTGCTAAAGATCGCCGCGATGCTGTCGCGCAATGCGTTATTCGCCTCGGTCACGATGTTCGCGGTCTCCGGCATGAGCTCGGCGCGGGCGGCGCCTGCGATCGCCGCGCTCGATCCGCCAGCCCCGGACCCAGCGAGCGCTCCGCCGCCCGCCGCCCAGACCGCTCCGCCGCCGGCTGCCGAGCCGCCCGCCGCGGAGGCCGCCGCACCGGCGCCCCGGCCGGAGCCACCGGCCGAGCCGTTCGCGTTCGCCGACTTCGGCTGGATGAACGGCAACAGCCGCCAGACCGAGTTCCCGATCAACAACGCCTTCATGACCGGGACGTTCACGATCGAGAGCGAGTACGCCTACGAGTTCAGTAACCCGCAGGACCACACGGTGGTCGGTTCGACCGCGATCGGCCGCACCAACGAGCTCCAGATCGAGCACCTCGGCGTCGGCGCCGACTTCCACTGGAAGAACGCGCGCGGCCGGATCATGACCCAGCTCGGGCTGTACGCGACGATGACGCCGCGCAACGACGCCAGCCCCGCGCGCGGTCAGTGGAACCTCGCCGACGCCTACAAGTACATCACCGAGGGCTACGGCGGTTATCACTGGGACGTCGACCATGGCCTCAACATCGACGCCGGGATCTTCCTGTCCTACATCGGACTGTGCAGCTACTACAACTACGAGAACTGGACCGATCAGGCGTCGTACGTGTCGTCCAACACGCCGTGGTTCTTCAACGGGATCCGGATCCAGTACTTCCCGACCGATAAGCTCAAGATCGAGCCCTGGATCATCAATGGCTGGCAGTCGTACGGCGAGTTCAACTCGGCGCCCGGCCTCGGGCTCCAGCTCGCGTACCGGCCGAACGGCTGGCTCGCGCTGGTCGGCAGCCAGTACTTCGGCAAGGACACGCTCGGCACCCCGGACCGCAACCGGTTTCACACCGACGACAGCATCCTCGCCAAGTACTACGAGACCCAGGACACGCACGCCTTCCTGTCCCGCGCCGCGTTCTCGCTGACGGTCGATGTCGGCTGCGAGAGCGGCGGCGGTGTGTCGTGCCTGAGCAGCAAGCCGAACGCGCCGCTCCAGTACTTCGCCGGCGCCATGCTCTACAACCGGATGTGGTTTCTGAACCACACGTTCGGGCTCACGGTCGGCGGCGGGGTGATGGCGAACCCCGGCCGCTACCTGGTCCTGACCCCGCCGATCGACGGTGCGACCGCGTTCGCGCAGTCGCCGTACTTCCCGCAGACCCCCGGCCTGACGTTCAACGCGTGGGACACCACCGAGACGTTTGACTACATGCCGAGCCAGTTCGTGACGTTCCGCGCCGAGTACACGCACCGCGCCGCGAACGTGCCGTACTTCGCCGGACCCGGCGGCGTCACGCCGCCCGGCGGTAACGACGGCAATCCGACCCAGATGAACCCGAACTGGGCTCCCGATCTGCAGAAGACCGAGGACCGCGTGATGTTCGCTGCGATGATCCGCATTTGACAGGAGGACACGATGTCGACTCTACGTGTGATGATGGGCGTCGCGCTGGTCGCGAGCGGGTGCACGAAGCTCAGCGCCGATCCGGCGGCCGGCGCGCCGCCGCCTGCGGAGGTGGTGCCAGACGTCGATGTCGGCCTGCTCTCGGTCGAACACCCCGAGCAGTTCCCGCTGGTCACGGCGACCGAGCGCAAGGTCGCGCCCGAGCTGGTCGCGACCGGCGTGGTGATGGCCGACGTGCAGCGCAATGTCCCGGTGGTGTCGATGGCATCGGGCCGCGTCGTCGCGATCCACGCCCGGGTCGGCGACACCGTCCAGCGCGGCCAGGTCGTGCTGAGCATCAAGAGCGATGACGTCACGGCGAGCCTGGGCGACTATCGCAAGGCCCAGGCCGACGAGCTGCTGGCCCGCACCCAGCTCGAGCGCGCCAGGGACCTCTACGACCACGGCGCGATCGCGCGCAGCGACCTCGAGCTGGCCGAGAACACCGAGAACAAGGCCCGGGTCGACGTCGACAGCAAGGCCGAGCACCTGAGGCTGCTCGGCAAGAACCCGTCCGGGGCCGGCGACGTGATCGACATCGCGGCGCCGGCCTCGGGCGTGGTGACCGATCAGCAGGTGACGCCGTCCGCGGTGCTCCAGGCCTCGGCGACCGCGTTCACGATCTCCGATCTGTCCCACGTCTGGATCCTGTGCGACGTCTACGAGCGCGATCTGTCCAAGGTTGCCGTCGGCGATGGCGCGGAGATCCGGCTCAACGCGTACCCCGATCAGGTGCTGCACGGCACGATCGGCAACATCGGCGCCGTGCTCGATCCGGCGCTGCGCACCGCCAAGGTCCGGATCGAAGTCAATAACCCGCGCGCCGCGACGCGCGGAGGGGTCTCTGCGCCGGCTTTGCCGGCGCAGAGGGGGCGGGAAAGCCCCCTCTCGATCGACAACCCGGGCATCCTGCGGCTCGGCATGTTCGCCACCGCGACGTTCCGCGGCCAGACCGAGGAGACCCACGTCGTGGTCCCGGCATCGGCGGTGCTGCACCTCCACGACCGCGACTGGGTCTATGTTCCGGACAAGGACCACCGGTTCCGCCGGGTCGAGATCGTCGCCGGCCGCGCGGTCGACGGCAAGCTGCAGGAGGTCGCGTCCGGGATCCGGCCCGGTCAGCCGCTGGTCGGTGACGCGCTGGTGCTCGATCACGCCGTCGACTACACAGGAACTCCTTGACCGCTGGTCAAGGGTTCCTGTTCCGCCTCGGTCGATAGGGGGCT
>Ga0265332_10001848_pt1 | contig 11262 bp, 9 predicted proteins | sample 41926metaG_FD_202084 | JGI IMG/M metagenome (GOLD analysis project Ga0265332, IMG submission 202084) | Rhizosphere microbial communities from Carex aquatilis grown in University of Washington, Seatle, WA, United States - 4-19-26 metaG | ecosystem: Host-associated > Plants > Roots > Rhizosphere >...
GCGCAGACAAGCGGCCGGATGAGCATGCGTGCGCTTGGCCTGTACCTCCTCTCGCCGCTGATCCTTTCATTGCTCTTGCTGGTGGTGGGCGGCGTGTTTCGCGCGGCTGGCCGTGGGCGCATCGCGCTCTCACTTGCGATCGCCGCGACCGCGTTGCTCTGGTTCTGCTCCACACCGTGGCTCGCGGACGCGCTGCTGGGCCGGCTCGAATCCCAATACAAAGCCCTCGCGCCGCAGGACACGCCGTCGGCCGACGCGATCGTGGTGCTGGGCGGCGCGGTGGCCGGCGCGAAGTTGCCGGAGCGGCCGACGCTGCTGCTGGGCCCGGCGTCAACCCGCGTGTGGCACGCGGCTGCGCTCTATCGCGCGAAGAAGGCGCCGTGGATCGTGGTGGCTGCGGGCAACCGCCCCGAAGACGCATCGGAGCAAGTCGAGGCCGACGCCATCGGTGAAATGCTGGAACAATTGGGCGTCCCGCCATCGGCGATCGTCAGGGAAGGCGCAAGCCGCACGACGATCGAGAACGCCCGGAACATCCAGGCCATCCTGGTCCGGCTTCACGCCAGGCGCGTCTTGCTGGTCACGTCCGCCGTGCATATGCCGCGTGCGATGAAAACGTTTGTAAGAATATGGGGCCCCGCGGGGCCAGAGCTCATCCCTGCGGTGACCGACGTTGCAGGGCCGGATGCGCCCGGAAGCGCCTGGGAAATGTGGCTTCCGTCACTGGGAGCCCTTTTAGTTGTAACAAAAACCATGAAAGAGTTTGCAGGATCGGCTGTGCTTGCGATAATCCAGTGACACACATAGACGTAGTTGTCACATGTCCTTACAGATTTCAATTATCACAGCGGTGAAGAACCGGGCGACGACGCTCGGGGCTTGCCTGCGCTCCGTCCAGGCGCAGACGTGGGGCGCAATTGAGCACATCGTTGTGGATGGCGGTTCGACAGACGGGACTCTCGGCGTTCTTGCTGGAAGCCGTGCGCAACTCGCCAAGTTGATCTGCGAGCCCGACCGCGGTGTCTACGATGCCTTGAACAAGGGCATTCGTGCAGCGTCGGGAGACGTGATTGGCTTCATGCATGCCGACGATGAATTCGCTTCGGAGCGCGTGCTGGAGCGCGTCGCGCGCGCATTCGAAGATGAATCGGTCGACGCTGTCTATGGCGACCTGGTCTACGTGGACCGGCACGACACGTCGCGTGTCGTGCGCTACTGGCGCGCCGGCAGCTATACACGGTCGAATCTGGCCAATGGGTGGATGCCCCCCCATCCCACTTTCTACGTCCGGCGCAGCGTGTATCAGCGTTTCGGCATGTTCGACATTCGATACAAGATCGCCGCCGATTATGAGAACATGCTGAGAATCCTTTGGGGGGGCCGCGTTCACGCCGTGTACATCCCGGAAGTGCTCGTGCGCATGCGCACAGGAGGCGTCAGCAATCGCTTGCTGAACATGTTCCTCAAAACCCGGGAAGATTACGCAGCGCTGCGCGGAAACGGTATTGACGCCGTACCGGCTCTCTTGCTCAAGAATGTGACCAAACTGCCGCAGTTCGTGGTGAAGACTTCAACCGCGCACTAGCGACCCAAATATGTTCTATATGGTGTTTAGTTCTCTCAAGGTTCGATTTGCGCCCGCAGTGCTGGCTGCCGCGTTGGCGCTGCCATTCGCGGCCCTGGCCCAGACTTCGCAGTCCGGCGCAACAAGCCAGCGGACTTCGGCACCGGCCGATTTGCGCGTGGGCGCGATCAGCAGGAGTGTCGGCACCAATGATTCGCTGACCGATGGCGGACTCCAGACCCTTTCGAGCACCCGTTCATTCATCGCGCCGATCATGGCCGGGCGCGACTACCGCATTGCCACGAACGATTTGATGGACGTCGAAGTCCTGGATGTCGAAAACCTCCGCCGCACGGTGCGCGTCAACGCGGCCGGCGCAATCTCGCTTCCGCTGATCGGCCATGTCACGGTCGCGGGCCTCACGTCCCAGGAAGCCGAAGAGCGCATTGCCGCTATGTATTCCGAGAAGTACCTGCAGAACCCGCAGGTCTCCCTCTTCATCAAGGAATTCACGACCGAGCGCATCACGATCGAAGGTGCGGTCGCGCGGCCCGGCATGTTCCCGCTCGCGGGCCAGATGACGCTGCTGCGCGCCCTTGCGGTCGCAGGCGGCTTCGGGTCGATCGCCAACACCAAAGAGGTCATGCTCTATCGCGTTGCGGACAACAACGTCCGTGAGTCGCACGTGTACGACGTCGAGAAGATTCGCGCGGGCGAGGCCGAAGATCCACCGATCCGCGGCGACGACCTGATCGTCGTGCAACGCGACAGCACGCGCGCCATCCTGAAGGATTCGCTGCTGCGAGACATCATCGATTCGGTGAACCCGTTCTCGGTGCTGGTGCCGCATTGAACGGCCGCGGCCGCGACGACACGGAACTGCCCGCCATGGCTCCCGATACGCTTCCTTCGCACCTTGCCAATCCGCCGAATGTGACGGAGCTCGCGCTGCGGCATCCGTACATGCTGCAGACGGCACTGGAACGCGAGACCGAATCCGACGACGACGGCAGTGCCCTGACCCTGGGCGACCTGGTCGCGATGGTCATCAAGCACAAGTGGACCTTGCTGCTGGTAGTTCTTGTCGCAACCACGATCGCCGGCATCAACACGTTCCTCCAGCGCCCGACCTATCGCGCAACCGCCGTGCTGCAGATCGACCGCGCACCGGCCCGGATCGTCGACTTCAAGGGCAACGGCATGGATTTTGACCAGCTGTCGTCCGACGAATTCATGGGCCTGAAGACCCAGTACGAGTTGTTGCGCAGCCGCTCGCTCGCAGAACGTGTCATCGATGACATGCAACTGGACCGCTCACGCTCCCCGGCGGCGGCGGCCAAGGCCGGCGCACCCGACAGCGAAACCGCGAAGGCTTCTGAACGCGCTGCGGCGCCTGAGGGGTTCGTTGCGCGCATCGTCTCCGGCTATCGCAAGCTTTCCACTCCGTCGGTGACCGATCCAGAAGTGCTCGGGCGCGAAGCCGTCGTCGGCGCTTTCATGGGCTCGCTCTCCATCGACCCGGTGCAAGCCTCGCGACTCGTGCGCGTGTCGATCGACAACTCCGACCCCGCGCTCGCAGCGAAGATCGCCAACGCGACGGCGCAGACCTTTGTGTCGATCGGCCAGGAACGCCGCGTCGAATCCTCGTCGTACGCCAAGACGTTCCTCGAAGACCAGCTGCGGCAGATGAAGTCCAAGCTCGAGGAGTCCGAGCGACGCCTGAACACCTACGCGCAGCAAAAGCAGATCCTCACGCTGGACGACAAGACCAGCACCATCAACCAGACATATCAGGACTACGCGTCGGCACTCGCGCGAGCCGAGCAGGACCGCATCAAGGCCGAAACGATCTACAACGAAGTTCGCACGAACCCAGAGCGCGCAATGCAGACGATGGAAAACAAGACCATCGGCGCGTTCAAGGAGCAGCGCGCCAAGCTCGAGCTCGAATATCAGCAGAACCTGCGTGTTTTCAAGCCCGAATTCCCGAAGATGCAGCAGACGCAAGCGCAGATCGCCGAGATCGATTCGCAGATCAAGCGCGAGCTCACCACGTTCGCGGCCGCGATCAAATCGCAGTACGACTCCGCCGTCGCCCAGGAAAGCCTCCTGCGCGAACGCCTGGCGCAGACACGCAAGCAGGTGCTGGAGACACAGGACAACAGCATCGACCTCAACTTGCTCAAGCGCGAAGTCGACACGAACCGCCAGCTCTACGACGGCCTGCTCGAACGCCTGAAGCAAGTCAACATCTCGAGCAACGTGACGACGAACAACGTCTCGATCGTCGACTCGGCCACGGTGCCGCTGTTCCCGTACAAGCCGAACCTGCAAGGCAACCTGATGAGCGGCCTGGGCATCGGCCTCTTCCTGGGACTGTGCCTCGTCTTCCTGCTGGAGTACCTCGACGACTCCATCCGCTACCCCGAGATGGTCGAACGCGTGATGCGCGTGCCGCTGATGGGCGTCGTGCCGGTCGGCGACAAGAGGCGCAGTGACGCCAACGCCATCGCGCTCGAAGTGCACAGCGATCCGCGCTCGTCGATGGCCGAGGCTTATCGCTCCGTGCGAACGGCGCTCCAGTTCTCGACCGCGCACGGCGCACCGCGCCGCCTTCTCGTCACATCGACCACGCGCGACGAAGGCAAGAGCACGACCGCGCTCGCGCTTGCCATCAACTTCGCGCAGATGGGCCATCGCGTGCTGCTCGTGGATGCGGACATGCGCAATCCGTCGGTGCACAAGATGCTGGGCATCAAGAACGACCTCGGCCTGTCGAACCTGCTGTCCGACGACACGTTCGGCGAAAGCCTCGTGCAGCCCACGATCGTGCCGAATCTGTCCGTTCTCACCGCCGGGCCGCCTCCGCCGAACCCGGTCGACCTGCTGATGGGTCCCAAGCTGCTGCAGTTGCTCGATGCGGTGGCCTCGTCCGGCATCACTCACGTCGTGGTCGACGGCCCGCCGATTCTCGGCATCGCCGACTCGATCGTGCTGGGCAACCATATCCAGGACACGCTGTTCATTGTTCGCGCTGCCAGCACGCGCAAGGCACACATCCGTGACGCGCTGCGCCGCTTGCGCGTGTCCGGCATCTCGCCGCGAGGCGCCGTCCTGACCTTCGCGCCGGCGCGCGCATTGCAAGGCTACGGTGCGTATTACGGCTACGGCTCCGACGTGCATCACTTGAACAGTCCCGCGTTGCCCGGGCGCCGGCACTGAAGCGGGGTACCGCGAATGGCCGGGCCGGGCAAGCAGAAGCACCGCGCGATCGAATCTGCCCTTCTCGAATTCGAACGCGCACCGACCCGCCATGCCGTCGAGCGGCGCGAGCCCGCGACGTTGTTCGATTCGCTGCGCGAAGTGCTCTTGCTCGCGGACAAGCGCAGCTTGCAGGACAGTGGCCCCCCGCCGGCTGCGGCCGTTGTGCAAGCCGCGCGCTTCTTCCTTCGCACAGCGCTGCTGCGCACACAGGCAAATCACTATGCGCTGCTTGGCTTGCCAACCAGCGCCGATTCGGCAGCGGTCAAGGAGCGGTATCGCTTGATGATGCGCCTGCTTCATCCGGATTTCGTCTCGCCCGCGCAGGCCAAAGACTGGCCTGCGGATGCGGCGTCGCGTGTGAATCTTGCCTACGAAGTGCTGTCCTCGCCCGAACGCAAGCATGCGTACGACTCGGAACTCTCACCGCCGCCCCCGACTGCGTCGTCACCGCAGAGAACAGCCGTGGCGACGTCGACCCGAGCAGCAACGAACTCACCTGCCGCACAAGACCCGCGCCGCTTGCTGCGCACGTTGGCGATGGGGTTCGGCGCCGTCGGCGGACTCGCGGTCATCGCGATGTGGGCCTCGTCGCAAGGCGATGGCGAATCGCTGGTGCAACGCGCGATGACGCGTCCTCTTTCGCATGTCGCACAGACTTCCACGAGTCCCGTGCAAGACAGCCCAACCTTTCCTGCAGTCAGCAGTTCCACGAACGAAAACATTTCCGCACCCATGCCTAGATCCGATTCCACAGGGCTCGCCGCCGCGCTCATCGCTGCGCTGCCTGCTTTTCTCGCCTCCTCCGCAAGCCTTCCGGCAGCAGCGGCCCCGGTGGAGTCCAAATACATCGCAGTGACCGCGACCGCGCCGATGGCCCCGCCAGCATCGTTCACCGTTGCAGCGCCGATGCCGCCCGCGCAGCCAGTCGCGCCACCCGAGACGCACGCGGAAACGGCAATGGCCGCTCCTCCGCCCCCACCCGCGCCTGCGGCGGCGCCCGTGCGGCCCCCACCCGTCGTTGCACAAGCCGAGGCTGCGTCTGCTGCCGTGCGCCCTGCGTCGTCCCCGGTTTCGGCCGCCATGACAGAGGCGCAGGACCAACTCATGCGCATCGCGGGCGAGATCGAAACGGGTTGGGGCGACAACGTGCTTTCGGGCCTCGGGTCGTCCGTTCGCGGCACACCCGGCGCACAAGCCATTGCGCGACAGTTGGACTCGCTGTGCGAAGGCGCGCGGCCGGTGAAAGTCGACCACGCCGATTTCCGCGGCGAGCTGCGCGACGGGAAGCTGTCCGTCAACGGCGACATCCTGCTGCGAGTGCGCGACGTGACCACGCCGACGCGCCAGTTGTTCATCCACGCCGAATTCACTCGTGTCAACGGCTCGCTCGTGCTCACACGCATCGAGCCCGCGGCCCACTGAAGCCATGCCCGCCAGCACGTCGCGCATCATCGCCAACACCGCCGGTTTCGGCGCGTGCTGCGCAGCTGCGCTCGTGCTCGCGGCGGCCAGCCTGTCTGCGAATCGCGAGCGCACGTGTACGTTGCAGGAATCGCTCGGCGCTTCGATGTGCGTGCAGCCGGTCGCGGGAAGCGCTGAAGAGCTCGACTCGCTGCGCGCGCGGATCTCGCGCAATCCCGGCGACTCCAACGCATATGCGGCGCTCGCTCTCGCGGATCATTCGCCGCAGCGCGATGCGCTCCTCGCAACTGCATCGCAACTCGCGCCGCGCGACCCCAACGTGCTTTTGCAGCGAGCGGCAAGCGCTTTCCAGCGTCACGACTGGCCTGCCGCGGTCGCGCCGCTCGTCGAGCTCGCGGGCGGTCGCGACGTGTCTCTGGCCGCGCAATCGCTCGCGTACCTGGTCGGCATCGGGCAAGGCGCTCTGCTCGAACCCTATCTTGTGCCCGGCAGCGAATGGTTGCCTCGCCTGCTCACGCAGCTGCGGGCATCGGGTGCGCCGCTGTCGACTGCGTTGCCGATCACGATTCGCGCCTCGCAGCTCGGCGTCATCGGCGAAGACGCGGTGCGTGCCTACATGCGCGATCTCAAGGCGGCGGGCGCATGGGCCGACGCGTATTCGCTCTGGCTGTCGCTGCATGGCCGGTCGCTGCCGATCCTTTTCAACGGCAGCTTCGACGAGCAGTTCGAGACCGAGGGCTTCGACTGGGAAGTGAATGCAAAGGTGCCTGCGCGGCGCGCGGGCGTGCTCGTGGTGCGCAGGCGCGCGGAAGATCGCGGCGGCGTGCTCGACCTCAAGTTCACCGGCCGCACGATCGAAGTGCCGATCGTCAAGCAGTATCTTTTCATCGGGCCGGGCCGGTATCGCCTGCGCGGCGAATACGCGGCACGCCAATTCCGCTTCGAAGAGGGCCTATCGTGGGCGGTGCATTGCACCAAGGGAACGGCCGGCATGTCGCAGCCCCTGCTCGACACTTTGGGCGAATGGCACCCGTTCGATTTTGAGTTCCGCGTAGGCCCCGAGTGCGGCCTCGTGGCGTCGCTGCAGCTCGAACCCGCCAATGGCGCCGCAGCGGCACTCGGTGCTCGCGGCAGCGTGACTTTCGACAATTTCACGCTGGAGAAACTGGCCCGATGAACCGCCCCCTCCAATTGACCCCTTCCGACCCATCCCCTATAGTCGAGCCGCCCGGTGGCTCGCGCCGGAGTCTTCCCATGCGTTCCAATCTTTTTGCATTTTTCACTGCCGCTGCTCTTTCGTCCGTCGCGCTGGCACAGACAGCCACGGTCACCGAACTTGGCCAGGTCTCCGTGGTGCGCGGCCTCGTCACCATGAGCCTGGGCTCGTCGGTCGCGACTGTGCAAGTCGACACGCCGATCTTCGACGGTGCCCGTTTCGTGACCAGTTCATCCGGCGGCGCAACCTTGAAATTCTCCAACGGCTGTACTCTCGAGCTCAAGCAAAACGAGTGGGTCATGATCGACTCCACCCGCGACTGCCCGGACCTCATCGCTTCAATCCAGTCCACGGTCGAGCGCGGTGCGGGCGCCGAAATGCTCTTCGCGAAGGACGCCTTGCCGCTGGTGGGCGCTGCCCTTCTCGCAGGTGCGGTGGTCAAGCTGCCGAATCCCGAGATCACGCCGCGGCCCCGGTGACCCGCCCAGGCAACGGCAGCGAAACGGCGGGGCTTGCAGGCCCCGTCGCTGTTCTGGGCTGCATGGTTTTGCTGCTGCTCGCGCCGCTGCCGCGCGGCAGCGACTACTTCGCGGCGCTCATCCCGCTCGAATTCATCAGCCTCTTCGTGCTGCTCGCGCTCGTTGCGCGCGCGATGCTCCAGCCCGATCTCATCGCCGGTGCGGCACGTATCGAGTTCACGGTGATTGCGCTGGTCGCGTCGCCGCTGGTCATCGCGCTTGTGCAGCTGATGCCGATCCCGGTTTCGTGGTGGGAACACTTGCCGGGTCACGCAAGGTACGTCGAAGCTTTGCGTTCGATCGGCGCCCCCTCTGTCGATTGGCGCCCTATCTCCCTCGCTCCCGACGTCACACGCGCTTCGCTGCTCGCGGGTTTGCCGCTCGTTGCCGCATTCGTCCTGGCGTATGTCGCAACGCTGCGGCAAGTGCGCTTGCTGCTGCGGGCCGTGGTGGTGCTTTCGTTCGCCGAAGTGATGCTCGGGCTGTTGCAAGTCTCTGGTGGCGAACACTCGCCCTTCTACTTCGACATGCTGACCTACGGCTCGCCGATCGGATCGTTCGGCACGCGCAACGAATACGCCAACATGCTTGCAATGGTCCTGTGCACTTACGTGTGGCTTGCCTACGATTCGATCCGCTACAAGCTCCACCTGCAACCCGGCTCGCCGATGAAGTCGGGGCGGTTCAGCCACCGCCATGCGATCGCATCGTGGATCGCGGGCGGGCTGGTGCTCGTGGTGGGCATCCTCATGTCGCGATCGCGCGCGGGCGCCACCTTCGGTCTCGGCGCCGGCATGTTCGCACTCGTGGCAGCGGGCCTGCGCGTGTTCGGCTGGTCGCGCGGCTGGCGCTTTGCGCTTCCCGTCGCGGTGCTGCTCATCGCATCCGCAGTCACGATGATCGGGCTCGACGCCGTGTCGTCCCGCGTCACGGGGCAGCAGCTGAACGTCGCGGCGGGCTTTCGCACGGAGCTATGGATCACCAGTTACCGCGCGGCGCTCGACTTCTTCCCGTTCGGCTCGGGCTGGGGCACGTACGACATCGTGTATAGCGCCTACCAGACGCCCGCAATCGTCGGCTATGCCAACCACGCGCACATGGACTACTTCGAAATGTTCCTCGAAGGCGGCGTGCTGTTCCTCGCGTTCGCGGGCTGCTTCGTGTGGCTCGCCGCGCGTCGCTCAGCTGCACTGGTGCGCGGAGCGATTGTCCGGCGCAAGCTCGATCGCGAATCCATGCTCGCGGCGCTGTGCGGCATCGGGCTGCTCGGGTTCCTGATGCACGCAGCAGTGGACTTCCCGATGCGCGTGCCGGCCAATGCGATCTTCGCGTGCCTGCTTGCCGGCGTCTTCCTGCGGCCGTTGCCACCTCCCGCGCCGAAAGCGGTGCAACAATGAGCGCGCCATGAAACTCCTCGTCTTCGCCGGCAGCACCCGTACCGGCTCATGGAACCGCAAGCTCGCGAAAATCGTCGCTGCGATGGCGCGCGCTTCCGGCGCCGAAGTCACGCACATCGAGCTCGCTGATTTCGACATCCCCATGTACAACGCGGATCTCGAAGTGCGCGGCACGCCGCCCGACGTCATCCGTCTCAAGGAAGTCATGCACGAGCATCCGGCGTGGATCATCTGCACGCCGGAATACAACGCAAGCTATCCGGCGCTGGTGAAGAACACGCTCGACTGGGTCTCAAGCCCGGTGGTGTCGCACCCTTTGTGGAACGACGATTTTCGCGCGACGCGCGGCAAGGTCGTGGGCGTGCTCAGCGCATCACCGGGCGCGCTGGGCGGCATCCGTTCGCAAAGCCACCTGGTGCCGCTGCTGTTCAATCTGCACTGCTGGGTCTGCCCGAAGGTGTATGCGCTATCGCGTGCGGCCGACGCGTTCGACGCCGAAGGCCAATTGGTCGCCGAGCCGGCGAAGAAAAACGTGCAGGGCGTCATCGACCAGGTGCTATGGGCCGCACATCGGTTGACCGCCGAGTGACACGATGATCCCCACCGCCGAGAGTTGGTTCGGCCGAATGCTGCGGTGGCCGCTGCGCTTCGTGCCCGCGATGACGCCGATGCGCATTCGAAGCGGGCCCCTCGCGGGCAATCAATGGCTGTCGACGGCGGCGACGCACGGCTGCTGGATCGGCACATACGAACGCGAACTCCAGTTGCTCATGACGCAGCTCGTGCACCCGGGCCAAGTGATGTACGACGTCGGCGCCAACGTGGGCTTCTTCACATTGCTTGGCTCGCATCTGGTGGGGCCGAGCGGAAAAGTGATCGCGTTCGAGCCCTTGCCCCGCAACGTCGAACTGCTCCGGCGGCACATCGCGATGAACAGCTTGGACAACGTCACCGTCGTTGCCGCGGCCGTCGGCGATACCGCGGGCACGGCCTTGTTCAATGTCTCGCCGTCGCCGTCGATGGGCCGACTCGGATCGACGGGAGAACTCAGCGTCGAAGTCACGACGCTCGACCTGCTTGTCGGGCGCGGCGAGGTGCCGCCGCCCGCGCTGATCAAGATGGACATCGAAGGCGGCGAGTCGCGCGCGCTCGCCGGCGCGGCCCAGACGCTCGCGCGCTTCCGGCCCGTCCTGCTGCTGTCCACGCATGGCGCCGAGCAGAACGATCTATGCTGGAAGGCAATGGAACAACTCGGCTATTCCGTCCACATGCGACGCGACGGGCGGGTTGACGGCCAGTACGAGCTGGTGGCCATGCCCGGGACGGCGCAGGCACTGTCAAACGCTTGACAGCGCCGCGCCCATAGACGATCAACAATCCTTCGGCTTCAAGGAGTTCCCCATGGAAATCGCTTCGCTCAAACAAGTGGTCAGTGCCGAGGAGTGGCAAACGCGCGTGGCGCTGGCCGCGTGCTACCGGCTCGTTGCAATGTACGGCTGGAGCGATCTCGTGTTCACGCACATCAGTGCGCGTATCCCGGGGCCGGACCATCACTTCCTCATCAATCCGTACGGGCTGATGTTCGACGAGATCACGGCGTCGTCGCTCGTCCTCGTCGACCAGGAAGGCAACAAGCGCGGCGACTCGCCGTTCCCCGTCAACCGGGCCGGCTTCGTGATCCACAGCGCGATCCACGCCGCGCGCGACGACGCACAGTGCGTGCTGCACACCCATACCCGCGCGGGCGTGGCCGTCAGCGCGCAGGCGGGCGGCGTGCTGCCGATCTCCCAGCAGTCCACCTTCGTCCTGGCCTCGCTGGCCTATCACGACTACGAAGGCGTGGCGTTGCACGACGAGGAGAAGCCGCGCCTGCAGGCCGAC
>Ga0265332_10001850_pt1 | contig 11252 bp, 10 predicted proteins | sample 41926metaG_FD_202084 | JGI IMG/M metagenome (GOLD analysis project Ga0265332, IMG submission 202084) | Rhizosphere microbial communities from Carex aquatilis grown in University of Washington, Seatle, WA, United States - 4-19-26 metaG | ecosystem: Host-associated > Plants > Roots > Rhizosphere...
CCTACCTCGCCGCCGTCCTCTACGCGCCGCCGTCGGCCAGCGCCAATTCTTCACCTGATCGGCCAGCGCCTCCGGCCCGGTGGTCAGATCTCCTCGGATTTCGGTGGCCGTCTACAGGAGGAGGCGCAGGCGCCCGAACTGGGGTTGCAGACCCAGAAGACGAGGCGGTCGTTGGCGTTCAGGACGATCGACGACCCGGCGGGCGGGTTGAAACCGCTGATCGTGATCGACGTGTTCGTCCACGACGTGACGCTCAGCGACGTGGCATTTGAGTTCAGCGAATTCCCCGCCTGCCAGCTTTGACTGACGTCTTGAACGCCCAGGTAAGGGAGGTCGACGCCCGAAGGGACCGTGAACGGCGCTGGGATCGTGCCGAACCCCGAGCCGGTGATCGTGACCAGTATCTGTGGGAACGACGTCCCGCTGAGCATCACGTTGCTGATGCTTGGCGCGGTGGTGTCCGAGAAGCCGGTTCCACAGCTCTGACCCGCGTTCGACCAGTACTGGGGCAGGCTCGAGCCCAGAAATGTATTCGGCGACAGCAATGAGGTCGCCGAAGTAGGAACCCAGCTCGTGCTCGGGCTGAAATGGAAGTTCTCGCACATGTCGCCGATCTCGCCCATCCCGCCGCTGGTGATGACGCCGATGCCGGGCTCAGGGTCGGAGGCGGCCTCCACCATCTCGTGGACCAAGTTGTCGGTGAAGTTGCCGCAGGTCGTATCGACAGAGCTGATTGTGTAGAACGGACCGCCCTGCGTGGCCAGGCCGACCAAGAACCCGGCCACAGCGCCGAGCACAGGGCTGCCGACGCTCAACCCCAACGCGCCGCCAATCAGTCCACCGATGGCGGACCCCACGTTGTAGGGCGTCCCGTGGAAGTGCCAGGAGACAGCGCTGCCAGGTCCGGTGCAGTCCGCCTGCACGCCGAGCAATTGAGCGATGGCGTCAGCTTCGGTCGACCCCTGGGGGAGCACGACGTTGTAAATGACGTTGTTGCCCTGCGGGAGCGACGTGTCGTTGTCGAGCTCGCAGTGCAGGAAACCAATGATCGAGGGATTGAACGGATCATAGAAGCCGACCGGAGCAGGCGCCTTCCGCGTGCACGCCACGTTGGGCAAGGCGCTCCCCAGGAACGTCGGCTGTCCGACACCGTACTCCGACAGCCCGCCGAAGTACTTGCTTGCCGAGACGGCCTGCGACAGGCTGTCCAGCGCCGCGCGGGGGAAGGCCGGGTTGTCGGCGTCCCACGAGGCGTCCCAGTACAGGGTGAAGTATCGGGGCGTGCCGATGGCGCCGCCGACGAAGGCGGTCGGGTCTGGCTGACCATTGGGGAGCAGCGGTATCGGCATCGGGTGCTGATCGATGATCAGCGGAGATCCGAGCAGCTGGTTCTCGTCGCTCAGCGTCGCGGGAGGAGGAAGCGCGGCCAGGGAGTCGGCCAGGTCGCGGATCAAGGCCAGCGCCTCGTCGGTGGTCGCGGCGCCGGCAAACGGTGACCCGCCCTGCACCAGACAGCCCCCGCCGCCGAGCTTGCACATCTCGCTGGCGAGCCAGGTCGCCGCAGCCGCCGCGAGATCCGGCGTCGACAGCTCAGTCGAGACAATCCGGCTCAGCCGGGAATCGGCGATGACCCGTTTGACGTAGTTCTTGGCGGCCGCATTCATCGCCGGCTGCCCGCCGAGTCGGGCGTAGAGGGAGGGCGTGGTGTTGCAGGTCGCCGGTGCCTTGAAAGTCGGTTGGCTCGCCGTGAGCACGGCCAGAGGACTCCCCGACGCGGAGAGGAAGGTCACCTGATCCGAGTCGTCGATGGAGAGCGTCGCCGCCAGGCTGGTGAGGCTCCAGGCGGGTGAGCCCTCGATGTCAGGGGTGGATCCCGGATTGAATGTCGCGCTGACATTGACGACGTCGCAGGCCTGCAGCGTGGGCTTGAGGCTGAAAGCGGCGGCGTGAGTCGTGTCGGCGCTCCACGCAGGGTCGCCGGCGGCCTTGACGGTGAACGTCTGGGGTGGGCCGCTCTTCGTCTGCAGCGTGACAGTGGCTTCGCTCTCTTTCGCGAGGGCGCTGTCTCCGGTCGTGACAGAGAAGCTGACGCGGTTGAATGTGGCCGGGAGCTCGTCGCAGGTGATGACCGCGGTGACGGTGCTCTGAGATGCATCGCAGCTGGAGCCATTGGGCACCGGGCCGTCACCGACCACGAGGGTGATGGTCGTCGTGCCGGGCTCCGTGCACAGGAACGTGACGCTGTCGGAGGTGCCGTCGGGCTGGTCGGGGCCGAACGTGCCGATGCTGCTCGACGAAGACCAGGTGTAGGTCAGCTTGCTCGGATCGGGACCGGTCGCCGTCGCGGTCAGGGTGATCGAGGAGCCGACGTTGGCCTCGCTGCCGTTTGTCCCCTGGCTCCCCGGGCCAACGGTCGAGAGCGAATTCCAGGTACCGCAGAGGAAGGGGACGCCGGTGACCGCAACCATGCCTGCGTCGGCGCCGGGCGCGTAGCAGGCCATCGCGATCTGCACGTTCGTCGTCGAGCGCGCCGTGACGGTGAAGGGACCGGCGGAGCCCGAACAGGTCACCCCGCTGGTGCCCGACGTCGTGGTCGAGATCGTGTATCCCGCGCCCGGCGGGACGTTAGCCAGCTAAAACTCGATGGATTCGGAGTTCCGGACGCTGATGCTGCCGGATTGAACGGTGCCGCCGGTCGCGTCGGTCAGCGTGTAACTGACGGTATCGAGGGTCACGCCTTTGGCGAGCGTCAGCGCGACATCGAGGGCTCCCGACCCATTGGCGCCCGTCTCTGGATCCGACCCTGGCGGCCTGTCTTTGCCGCACCCACCGGCCAGCCCACCGATCACCACTAGGACCGCAACCAAGAACGTGTCAAACGATCTCGTCGTCATCGCCGCCTCCCAGGTTTGTTAGGTAACACGCTGCACTGAGAGCCGACGGTTACAACATTCCAACATGCACAAATCAATTGCGCTAGCGTCGCGCATGGATTGTCGGACTTCCGCCCAACGCGTGAAGAAGTGATCGAGGAATTGGCTGAGCTGTCGCGGCCAGAGATAGCAGAGGTGACGACGCGATTCCGAGCCGTGGAAATGAGGCGATCTGTGGGATTGGGAGACCAGTCCGAAGTGGACGGCACGCTCAATTTCCGCGAATGCTCTGACCTGGTCAGTGAGGACAGGGGCGGACGTCACCGCGCGTCAAACCCGACGACCTCTTTTGGACGACCTCTTTTGGACGAAGCCGCTTCGCGCCAGCTCCCGCCTCGGGTCGCTGGCGGGCGATCGGCGGGCAGCGAGGGTGAGCGCGTGAATCGGCAGTGGGGGAGCCTTGGCCTTCTAAACCCCTGCACGGAGCGGGCACCCGCAACGGGGACAGTACTTTTAAGCCCCGTACATCGTTGCGTCATGTCAAGCGCCGATAACTAGCGTTGCGTCCACTTTCGCGACCTCGATCCGGCCTCCTTCCCCCGCGCTTCGCGGGCATGATTCGCGCGGCGAAAGGCGTGTCTCGACCACGAGGCGCAAACTCATGTCAACTGGCGGGTGCATCACGGTCAGGATTCTGTTGGCAACGTCCTCGGACTTGATGAGAGCAATCAAGCGCAGCGGGAACTGGCACTTCTGGCAGACGATTTCAAAGCCGAATGTACGGCGCACAAGTTCTGACCACGACATATATCTGGATGTGTTGTTGGCCTTGTCCTGTGCGGCGGGTGTCGGTGTCGGAAGTTGATGCCAAAGGTCTGATGGGGGGCCAATGGTGCCCATGTGCGCCCGTGGGCCCCGGCGCACGTCTCGTGCATCTCCACTGCGATTCCTGCGGCGAGCACAACGTCGTCGCCTTCTCGGGTAAGGCCAGGGCGGTGTGCCTTCGCGCCTCGCCCGTGGGGGCGCCACCGCCGCGGCCAAGTTGGCTCGCGTGCTCCGCGAACCCCGGCCCAAAGCCGCGTCTGAGCGGCGGCAGTTGGCCTGAGGGGCGTCAGCCGGATTTTGATCGCGCTATTTGAGGGATCAAAGAACGAGCCCCCTCAAGAAACTTGCAAAAAGTCTCCGAGGGGGCTCGCCTCCGGGTTGCTCAGACTCGGAGGAGACCATGATGCCCACAGAACGGCTGGTAGGGGAAGTCTTTGCCAGGCTCGAGGAGATCGACGAGAGGATCGCGGCGGAGGTGGCGGCGGGGCGATGCCGCCACTGCGAGGGGCCGCTGCATCGGGGGAATTACCAGCGGAAGCCTCGGGGCGGCTTGTTCGCTACGGCGGGGGAGGCGTTCACGCGCCGGCACTCACTGTGCTGCGGTCGGCGAGGGTGTCGAAAGCGGGCGTTACCACCGTCGCTGCGATTTCTTGGGCGGCGGGTGTACCTGGAGGCGGTCGTCGTGCTGGCGAGCGTGATGTCGCAGATCATGGCCACGTCGCGCGAGGCGGTGGCGGCGAGCGGGGTGCCCTGGCGAACGCTGCGTCGATGGGGCTGCTGGTGGCGCGAGGTCTTCCCGACGCTGTCGCTGTGGGCGGAGCTGCGGGCGCGCTTCATACCCCCACCGCCCGACGAGAGCGATCTGCCGCGGTCGCTGGTCGCACGTCTGGGTCGCAGTGATCATCAGCCGGAGGACGCTGAAGCGGTGCTGGCTAACACGAAGGCGCTGCTAGCGTCCGCACGCTACCTGGCGCCGGTGACGACGGATTCCGTGGTCGAAGGATCGCGTTTTGTCACGGCGGCGCTGGCACAGATGGGCGGCCGATGATTTCACGCAAAGGATGGTGATACCCGGCGATCTCGTCTTCTCGTAGGGTGGCCGTCGCTCGGAGGTGAGCGATCGCGGTGTCGGGATCGCGGCCGAGCGGGAGGCGACATGAGCCACGATACGACCACGCCCGCGCGGGTGCGGTGGGCCAGGCTGCGCTTTGCGATCATAGGACCCTTGCTGAGCGCGCCGGCGGAGGCCGGCGAGCTGGCGCCGCGGATCGAAGAGCTGGCGGCGCGCGCCTGGCGCCACCCGAGCACCGGTGACACGATCCGTTTCAGCGCCAAGAGCATCGAACGTTGGTACTACGCGGCCAGGAACGAGCAGGATCCGATCCGGGCGCTGGAGCGGAAGGTGCCCAAGCACGCGGGTACGCATCCGCGCGTGACAGCCGAGGTGGCGGAGGCGATCCGGACGCTGCGCAAGCAGCATCCGCGATGGAGTTACCGGCTGGTGCACGACAACCTGGTGGCGCTGGGGCGCGAGCGGCCGGAACTGGGCGTACTGCCCGGCTACGCGACGGTGACGCGCTTCATGAAGCATCACGGCCTCGGCAAGCACCGCCGGCCACGACGCCACGAGCAGGATCCGGGATTCGTTCCGCGCGAGCGGCGACTCTTCGAGGTGGCGCACGTGCACGGGCTGTGGCACTGCGATTTCCACGACGCCAAACGCAAGGTCGTGAGCGCCAGCGGCGACTGGGTCACGGCGACCCTGTTTGTCGTGCTCGACGATCACTCGCGCCTGTGCTGCCACGCGCAGTGGTACGTGGGCGACGGGAACACCGAGAGCTTTGTGCACGGCCTCTGCCAGGCTTTTCAAAAGCGCGGTCTGCCACGGGCTCTACTTTCGGACAACGGCTCGCCCATGCTGGCCTTTGAGACCCGCGAGGGCCTCGAGCGTCTGTCGGTCGAGCACCACACCACGCTGTCGCAGACCCCCGAACAGAACGGCAAGCAGGAAGTCTTCTTCTCGTCGGTCGAGGGCCGGCTGATGCCCATGCTCGAGGGCGAGCCGCACCTGACACTGGAGCTGCTCAATCGCGCCACGCAGGCCTGGGCCGAGCAGGAATACCAGCGCCACCTGCACAGCGAAATCAAGCAGACCCCGCTCGAACGCTGGCTCGCGGGTCCCACCGTGGGCCGTCCTTGTCCATCGAGCGATGAGCTCCGGCGCGCCTTTCGCATGGAGATCACCCGCAAGCAGCGCACCAGTGACGGTACCATCACCGTCGAGGGCGTCCGCTACGAGATCCCCTCCATCTATCGCACGCTGCTGCGCCCGACCGTTCGGGTCGCCCGGTGGGATTTATCCAGCGTGGACCTGGTGGACCCCCGGCGGGGGACACACCTCGGCACGCTCTTGCCGGTGGACAAGGAGCGCAACGCCGATCGGCGGCGCCGCGCCCTCGTCGATCCTGCGGTGGCGACCGCGCCGGAGCCGGTGCCGGCCCCCGTGGGCATCGCGCCGCTCTTGCGCCAGCTGATGGCCGAATACGCGGCCACCGGAATGCCGCCGGCTTACGTCCCGCACGACACCACCGTCGGCCGCGACGAAGGTGGTCCCGAAAGCGAACACGACCCCGAACATGAACAACATGAACGCGAGGAGCACCCATGAGTCCGAAGCTGCAGTCCCTGTACGGCCTGAAATTCAACCCCTTCCGCCCCGACGTCCCCGTCGAGGCCCTGCACACCACGCCGGCCGTCGACGCCTTCCTTCGCCGCGTCGAGCTCGGTATCGCTGACGGCGGCTACGTCATGATCACGGGCGATCCGGGCACCGGGAAGAGCGTTGCATTGCGACTGCTCAGCAAGCGCCTCGAGTCCCTGCGCGACGTCGTCGTCGGCACCGTCGAGCACCCCCAGTCCCGCACCATGGATTTCTACCGCGAGCTCGGTGATCTCTTCGGCGTCCCCTTGCACTCCCACAACCGCTGGGCCGGATTCAAGACGCTGCGAACGCGCTGGGCCGAGCACATCACCTCCACCCTCAGCCGCCCGGTGCTGATCATAGACGAGGCTCAGGAGACGCTGACTACCGTCCTCAACGAGCTACGCGTCCTGGCCAGCAAGGAGCTCGACTCGCGCCAGCTCCTCTGTGTCGTCCTCGCCGGCGACGCGCGTCTGGTGGAACGCCTCCGCACCACCGAGCTGATGCCGCTCGGCAGCCGCATCCGCCGCCGCCTCGTCCTCGAGTACGCCTCGCGTGACGAGCTGCTCGCCTGCCTCGACCACCTCCTCGAATCCGCCGGCAATCCCAGCCTCATGACCACCGAGCTCAAGGCCACCCTCGCCGATCACGCCGCTGGCAACTACCGCGTCCTCATGAACCTTGGCGACGAGCTGCTGTCCGTCGCCGCCGATCGAGACCTGCCGCGACTCGACGAAAAGCTCTTTCTCGAGGCATTCAACCAGCAACCCCGCCCCACAAAGCCGGCCGCCAAACGACGATGATAATCGCCATCCCTCCCGACGACGACCTCTGCGTCGCGCCCGAGCTCGCCATCCTAACCGCCCTCGAAGCCAGTCTCGCCATCGCCGCCCAGGTCCTGAACATCGCGCACACCGAGATCCTCGCCCCGGCCGCCGAACGCTGCGCCCCGAGCCTCGACACCCGCGTCGCCGCCGAAATCATTGCCCAGGCCGCCCACCTGATCGCCACGATCAACCGCTACCGCCTCGCCCTCCTCGACCCCGACGCCTTCACGCCCTGACCCATTCTGGCGCCTTCACGCCACACCGCGTCCCCCAAACATCGTGCTCCGCGTCCCCTCAAACAACGCGCGCACGCTCACGTCTACGCCCTCCTCACGTCCAAGCGCGACTATTTCTCGGCTGCGGTGCTGGGAGAGACAGGCGGCGCGGGACATGGTGGACCGGCTGTCGCTCGGCTCGGATCGCCGTTAATGATGACTTTGCCTTCGGGCATGTTGGATTTCCCGTCTACGGATAGCGAATTCGCGCAGGTGGTTTACTTTGCGCCAGCGCTCTCCTAGGCTGGCTCGGTGCTGACGTTTGTCGCCCTGTTGTTGATGGCGTCGGGGCCGGCTTATCCACCTGATTCACTGGGCACGGACCTGGTGGCGTCGATCGGAAACGGAGGCTCAATCGCGATCCTGCCGCGCAAGGATGGGATCTGGGCGGTTTCGGCGGATGGTGCCCGGCAGAAAGCCATTGCGACCAACCGAGCAACGTGGCTGCTGGTGGACAACCGCGCCGACGCGATCTGGTTCGGGCGGAAAGGCGGTGGCCTGTGGCTTGTCGACCTGACGGCAAAGCCGGGTTCGCCCCCGGAGGAGATCGCCGGGTTCAAGGGCGACGAGGCGGTCGTGGTGGCCTACGGCCCAAGCCAGGAGGACCGTCTGAAGGTCCTCCGGACCGAGTACGACGGGCACCTAGTGCTCGATCTAGCCGTCACCCCACCCACGCTTGCCTACGAGTCGGGCATCTACGACGACGTCTTCGAGAAACAGGGCCGAGCGCACGCGCGACGCTTGGCCCGCATCCAGTGGGCACCCCAGGCACAGGAGCGCCTGGTAGCACTAGCAGCGCGGGGAAAAGGGCGACCGCTGCTGGCGCCAAACCCGCGCCCGGTGCCCCGGCTAAAGAGCGTCCCAGAGGAGACCTGCGAATCGGCGGAAATGTGCGGAAACGCCAGCCGCATGGGTAAGACGCGGTTTCTGGCCGTGCTGGTGGAACACAGTTGTGGGGATGCTTGTCACACCACTTGGCAGCTGTACGACAGTCGCACCAAAGAGTTCATGGACGCCGCCGATCCCAAGCGACGAAGTCGTAAGCCCCTCAAGGACGAGGACGTCACGGACGTGGACGATGCCTGGACGGCGCCTGGTGGTGAAGGCTTCGTCCTAGGAGGATCGCTGTACAACTTCGAACGTGGCCATGTCGGCAAGACCAAAGCCTCGGGAGATGGCGGTGGTTGGCTTGGACTACAATGGCATCTGATGAACTGAAGGATACCGAAGGGGGCACTACCTGGCGTCTGCCATCACGCTTGATTGCGGGTACCGCCTTTCCTGTTTCTAGAAACCTCTGGGGACGGGGACAGTGCAAACAAGGGGTGTTGCCTCGTTGCGTCAGGCGCCGATAAATGGTGCGAGCCTGAATCGCGATGGAAAGGGCGGCCCCATCTCAGCAAGCTGGTCGCGGCCACTCTCGCCGACGATCGAACCAGCCTGGCCAGCACGCAGCCAATCGCCGACAACGTCTTTTCTTATCTGGCCTCGGCGGACGGAAAACGTGTGGCCATCGTCCCCAATTCGATCGCGGAAGTCACGCTCCGTGATCTGGGCAGCGGGGCCTCCGTCGACCTTGGGCGCAACGTGGAACCGGTGGCATTCACGCCGGAAGGAGGCACACTGCTGGCCCGAAACGCCGCCGCCAATGACGCCGCCAATGACGCCGCTAATGACGCCGCTAATGACGCCGCGACCCACTATCTGCTCTTTGACAGCGCGACCGGCGCCTCGACGAATCTCTCGCTGCCGCTGAAGCAGTTGATCGATCGCGTCGTCACGTGGGACGGCGGACGCCCCCCTGGTGATCTCCGGCGGAGGGATCCTCGATCTGCAGACCGGTGCCACGACGCCGATCGAGGGGGTCACCATTTTTCGCGACGTGCGCCAGTATTCGTCCCTCCTGATCGCGAACGGTGACGGCGACACCGATTGCCTCGATCCCTGCACCATCGACACGGGCGAGGAACTGTGCCGCGGCTTCTACGTCCGGTTCGCGCGCGACAATTTGGTCACCCGGGCGCACGACGTCATCGGCGCCGAGTACGTCCCCGCCCAGAACAACGACGACCTGTACATTCCCAGCCCCGATGGCGCCTACCTGGCTGTCGCCGTCGGCTCGGGCTTGATCGGCAGCGACGGACCAACGGGGATCACCTTGAAAAGATTGCCGTCCCCGCCGTGACGGTTCGGCGGCAGGGATCCATGGCAGAATCAAAATTGACCAACCACGAGATGGAACGCACGAAGGTCGAGGTCCTGCAGCTTCAGGCCGGCCTCGCCCGTCAAGACGCTGATCTTGATTTGGTGTCCTCTCGCCGTTGTTGGCGATGGGGCTACGTGCGCTGTCGCGTGAGCGTTACGCTCCATCCTTGCGCAACACGAGAGGAACCCTTCCTGGAGGCGCAACATCTGGCGGACGAATGGCCTGGCCGAATCGTCTCGGGCGGCTACACTGTTTCGACCTCAACGGCGAGGTCGAAAGGCAGGCCCACGATGGTTCGAGTCGGACTCATGGTTCGCTTGGAAGCAAAGCCCGGCAAGGAGTCAGCGGTAGCGGAGTTCCTCACGGGGGGATTGGCACTGGCGCAGCAGGAGCCCGAGACGACCGTCTGGTTTGCGTTGCGCGTGGGTCCGACGACCTTCGCGATCTTCGACGCCTTTCCAGGCGAGTCAGGCAGACAGGCCCACCTCAAGGGGCCGATCGCCGCTGCGCTCATGGCGCAAGCCGCGGACCTTCTTTCCGAGCCGCCGAGGATCGAATCGGTCGACGTCCTCGCCGCAAAAGTTCCGGGCTGATGCGGGGGCCGCCCTCAGGAGGTGCCGGCCAACTGGGCGAGGATCACGGCAGGTTCCAGCCGGTTCCTTGACGGAAATCGATGCCCTCGCCTCTCGGGTGAAGGCCGAAAGCGATCGAGCCAAAGCGCTGGATCTCGATCGCTTCGGACGCGATCGAAGCTTCGTTTCGCCTCATGCAAGGCCAGTAAGGCGGGACCACTGGCATCGATGACGCCTTCGCGCGCAGCTGGGGGCCAGGCATCGGCGTGGAGATCATGGGACGCAACAAGTTCGGCCCGGTGCGCGGACCGTGGACCGACGAGGAGTGGAAGGGCTGGTGGGGCGAGGAGCCGCCGTTCCACACCCCCGTCTTCGTGCTCACCCATCACGTCAGGCCCTCGATTGAGATGATGGGCGGCACCAGCTTCCACTTCATCGACGCCAGCGCGGCCGAGGCGCTCGCGGCAGCCAAGGGGGCCGCGGGTGGCCTCGACGTCCGCATCGGCGGCGGCCCATCCACCTTCCGCCAGTTCCTCGCCGCCGACCTGGTCGACCACATGAACGTGGCGCTTGTGCCGATCCTGCTCGGCCGCGGCGAGTCGCTCTGGGAGGACCTCGAGGGCCTGGAGGAACGCTTCGCGATCGAGTCGGTGAGCGCCCCCAGCGGCGTCACCCACTTCACGTTCACCCGTCGTTAGCGCTTGACCTCGCGGGCCGCGCGAGCGCCACACCTTCGCGGACATCAAGGCATCCGAAAAGCAGTGCGGCAAGTGATCCGGTGCGAGCTTATGCGGGTATGCTATTATTGGCTCGTGAAGAACCCTCACGCAGTGGCCCTTGGGAAGCTAGCCCTGAAGGGACATTCTACGCGGCCTGATCGAGGAAGCTTTCTGCGCGGGTGAAAGCATCTTGGACGGGCGGGTTGTTCGAAAGTCGGAGGGTCGTCTGGCCGGCTGGGGCGACGAGGCGAGCG
>Ga0265332_10001852_pt1 | contig 11248 bp, 10 predicted proteins | sample 41926metaG_FD_202084 | JGI IMG/M metagenome (GOLD analysis project Ga0265332, IMG submission 202084) | Rhizosphere microbial communities from Carex aquatilis grown in University of Washington, Seatle, WA, United States - 4-19-26 metaG | ecosystem: Host-associated > Plants > Roots > Rhizosphere...
AGCGGCGCTGTCCGCGTCTCGTCGGGTCGTGGCGTTCGGTGCGACCGCTGCGCTGCTGGCTTGCGGCTATTTGACTGTCGTCAGCATGTCGCATGGATCGACTGCGGAAACAGGCGGAAGCACGCTGGCTGCGATCGGAATTGTCTCCGCCACGCTCTACGCAACGGGGCTGGCGCTCGGAGTAGAATCGCTCGCGCGCACCAGTCGTTGGATGCTGCACGCAGAGGAGGGCAAGTATCAGCTGCTGGCCCGGAACATGACTGACGTCATCACGCGGCACGGCCGCAGCGGTGCGACGCTGTTTGCCTCTCCTGCGGCGGAATCGTTGTTCGGCGCCCGGCCGAGCGAGTTGCTGGGGCACGGCCTGTTTGATCGCATTCATGTGCTTGATCGGCCGGCCTATCTGAGCGCTCTCGCCGAGGTCTCGGCATGCGGGGAGGATCGCTCGGTCGAATTTCGGGTGCGCTGCGACCAGGCTGATTCCAGGGGATCATTGTTCATCTGGATCGAAATGCGTTGCCGTCTCCTTGATCGGCCGGTCGCAAACGCAACGGCCGATGACCTCCGCGAGGTGGTCGCCGTCATGCGCGATGTTACCGAGCGCAAGAGTCAGCAGCAGGCGCTCGAGGCGGCGCGCGCGGAATCCGAACGAGCCAATGTCGCAAAAGGCCAATTTCTTGCGACCATGAGTCACGAGCTGCGCACGCCGCTCAATGTCATTATCGGCTTTTCCGAAATGCTTCTCAACGAAACGCAACTGCGTCTCGATTCCGAGCGGCGTCGGGAATATGCGAATCTGATCAACGATTCCGGAACGCACTTGCTGTCGGTCCTCAACGGCATTCTGGACATGTCGAGACTCGATAGCGGAGAGTTCGAACTCAGACCGGAACCGTTTGCGCTGGCGGCGGTGCTGGAGAATTGTTGCGACCTGCTGGCGCTGAAGGCGCGTGACGCCGGTCTGGAACTCCTGGTCAACGTTCCCGGTGGCTTTCCTGATGTGGTGGCCGACAAACGCGCCATGAAGCAAATTCTGATCAACCTCCTGTCCAACGCCATCAAGTTCACCGATCGTGGGGGCAGGGTGGTGGTGGCTGCCGCGATCGACGGCCCGACTTTTGTCATAACAGTCGAGGATAACGGCATCGGAATCGGCGCGGACGATCTCCCACGTCTGGGCGATCGGTTTTTCCAGGCGCGCTCGGCCTATGATCGGCGTCACGATGGCACCGGTCTCGGCCTGTCGATCGTCAAGGGCCTTGCAGTCTTGCATGGCGGTGAGATGGATATTCGGAGCCATGTCGGAGAAGGAACACAGGTGATCGTGCGTTTGCCGCTCGACTGCGAGCATTCGCGTCGGATACACATCGATTCCGCGGTCGATCGACGGCTCTCATCCGGTCCGATCCGTTCGACCGGCGCGCCAGAGGAATCGAACACGCCAGTGAGGAAAAGTGCCTAACGGGGCTGTAAGAAATCGCCGCTCGGCTGCGGCTGACGATGAGGATCCTGTCCTTAGCAGCGGATTGCTGCGTGCGTTGGTCGTGCGTTGGCTGACGCGCAGCCCGCGCGACTCCTTTGTTGCGATCCTGGCCAGCGCCGCCATTGCTGCCATATTCATCAATGGCCTGTTTCTGCAGCCTGGTCCCCATCCGGCTCCGATTTTCGCGGTGCGGCCGCCTCCGATCGCCGCAACCGACGCGACCGGTGGCATCGTCGCGACCCTGCCGCGTCCGCGGCCGGCTGAGGCAGAAGGTGGCATGCCGGTCCCATCGGGGACGCCGCGACCAAGAACCGAGATCATCTCCGACGTCCAGCGCGAATTGGCGCGTCGCGGATTCTACGATGGACCGGTGGACGGAATTTATGGCGCGAAAACAGACGCCGCTGTTCGCGACTTCGAACAATCGGCAAGTCTCAAGCCGAGTGTGGAACCGACTGAGGCCTTATTGCAATCGATCACGCGATCGGCGGCGAAGGTCACGCCGACGCGCACCAGCACGCAAAAGGAAGATGCGATTGCTGTTCTTCTCGCGCCGTCGCGCCAAGTGCTTGCCATCCAACGCGCCCTCAGCGATTACGGCTACGGACCGCTCAAGGCGACCGGAATTTACGATGCGGACACCCGCGCCACCATTGAGCGATTTGAGCGCGACCGCAAGCTGCCGATCACGGGGCAAATGTCCGAACGCGTCACCCGCGAACTTGCGGGTCTGACCGGTCGTCCGCTGGAATGACCGCACAACGATTTGCTCCGTCGTGTCAGCTCTGGAATCGATGGTTTGATGATCGAGGCGCCATCGGCCTTGGACTTGCGAATATGATTCATGTGACGCCGATCACTCTGATCGTGCCGGTGCCGCGCGCATGAGCGCCTCCCTCCCATGCGTTTGAAATCCGGCATCTGGGTCGCGGCGTATCTGCGTCGATGTTTTGTCGAAGGCGCCTTCGGCGCCGTCCGACGACACGGAGCCGAAGAGGCAGGCGCGATATTCATCAGAGTGAGCAGGCTGGATGGGACCGCCGATCTCTACGGTCCGGCTCCCCAAGCTGTGTTCGATCAGGCTCAACCGATGGAGCGAGCATTCGCGCCGTGTCTCAAGGTGCTCCCCGCGCCTGAGGCCGATGTCGAAGCCTATCTGGCCCGCCAGATGCGCTACGATCCGGATCTATGGATCGTGGAAATCGAGGACCGCGCCGGGCGGCATTTCCTTGATCATCTGGTGACCTGATGCCGCGGCCGCGGCACATCGCCGGCACTTCGCGACGCAATGCGCCGTGGGGCGGCGGCAAAGTCACGCGGACCGCGAGCGTCATCGACCCGGGACACCGGCGGATGGTCGGCGGCCGGTACGGCAGGAGAGGCTGCGCGCCAGATCGCGAGCAGACGCAGCGCGGATTCCAAGGTCATCTCCCGATACAGTGCGGAGAGCGAGTAGACGCGGCGGACCGAATGACCGATCGCCGGATTCACGCACAATAAAATCCGCTGCAGAATGTCGATCGGCATCGCCAAGGCTTTCGCCGCGACGACCAGCGGTTCGCCCGACGGATCATTGACGATACGGTGCGCGTGTTCGCGCGAGACTCTCATCACGCGTTCCAGTCCGCGAATGAACGCGTCGAAGCGCCCCTGAAGCGCGGCGGCTTCCAGAGTCTGGTTGGCCTCGTTGGCGGAAACCGTCGACATCGCGTCAACGGGTGGCGCGTTGCTGTAGTCGAGATTGACGGCGATCAATCGACGTTCCGCGGCATCGGCGGCGAAAAAGATTTCATTGAGTTCGCAGGCGAGGATCCCAAAGCTGTTCTCGGCGGAGGGGGCGTCCCCGAGCGGCATGGCCAATAGCCGTTCTCTGCTGTCGCGCCGCTCGGTCGGTTTCACCATCGGCTTTGCGAGCACGCCGGGTGCGGGCCGCTCGCCTTCGGCCAGACGGCGAAGGACCGCCACTGGCGGCGCGCCGTAAGCCGCAAGTCGCCTGGCAACTTCAGCGCGCACGTTGCCGTCCACTTCCTCGAGCAGACGCAACGACAGTTCGACATATTGTCGCTCTTCGTCGGGGCTGTGACTGGGCTTCTGAATATAGAGATCGGTCAGGACGCGCAGCAGCACCGGTCGCACGTCTGCCCCGTCGTGCCACCGCAGTCCGACGAGACTCTCAATGTTGTTAAGGGCCGGCGGCACGGGTGCTCTCTGTTCCTTGGCGATCATTCTATCAGATCCGAGCGATCTCGAACGCGCCGACGTCGGACTCGTCCGATACGCCGCTGTCGCCCGAAACTGACTCATCAGATCCCTTCGATCGTGTCCGAACATCCGGCACGCGTTGCCAAGGTCCGCCTGGTGGGGACGGGTTAGTCTTCATCCTACCGGCCACTCTACCGAGGGGCCGTTAGCGGAGCGTTAACTATGTGCACGTCTTAATCACCGACGAAGGGGCAGCCTAGCGGTAGCCGCTCGCCCACCCTCCGGATGAGGAAAGGATCCATGGGGACCGTCGTAAAGTTTCCTGAGTCAGCGCGTATCGCACGCGACGGACGTCCATTTGCCGGCCAACCGTGGTCCGCAACAGTCATCATCCTGCCGGTGATCCGCGTCGAGCGGTACTACGACGCACCATCGACCAACCTGGCCGCGGGATCCGGGACCCGACCGGGTCGCAAGCGGCGGCGACGCGCATCGCGCTCGTGAGCAACGGACTTTCAGCCTCCGCCCGTAACAGACGCCCCGCGGAGCGACGCCTCGCGATATGCGCCCTTCGCTGGCGAGCGGCACTCCTGTCGGTCCTGCTGATTCCTGCCCTTCTCGGCGCTTGCGCGGCCAACGGCGATTTTGGCCGCGTCAAGCCGGAACTCGTCGCCGATGACACGCACGCCTGGCTAGGCACCGAGGCGGTCTATCGCAACGGCGGACCGTTTTCGACGTTTCCGCTGACGGACGACGAGCGAACCCTGCGCGATCTCGCCTTTCCTCTGATCGAGCCGTCCTATGATCGACAGCGCTGGTACAGCATCGTCAACGAATACGGCGTCAGACGCTTTGTCCAACGCGAGTGGTTGACCTTCGTGCTGGAGGCCTATGAGCGACAGCTGATGACGACAGCCTATCGTTCGGCAAACGCACGCTATGCGAAACTCAACGAAGACATCCGCAACGATATCGTCCGCATGGAGCCATTTTTCGGCGTCGCGCGTCGTGTCGTCGACATGGACGAAAAGCGCGGAAAGAGTCTTTCGCACGTCGGCGGGCTGAGCCCGCGTGAACAGAACAATGCGGTTGCGCGCAACGCCGAGAACGCACTGGTTGTCGCCTGGGTGCAATGTTCGCTGAGCCAAAGAGTTGGCTCCTATCGGTACACGCTCGAACACCTCGTGATCTCGACCCCCACGCCGGTGGCGGTCGAGGTCGAGCGCTCGATCACCCTGATGCAGGAGAATATCGCCAGACGGCACCTGCTGGATGAGCCGAGCATCTGCGAGGGGCCGGTGCCGCCGATCTCGCTCGCGCCGATGCCCGGAGCGGTGCCGGGGGTGGCGATGTCGGGACCGCCGGTGATCGTCTCCAAATAGCGGTCTTGCTCGCGTCGACGACTGTTCGGAATTTGCTATTGCGGCTTGCATTGGGCCGCGGCCAATGCCTTTTCCGCCATCGGCATCAGCCCCGGTTCCGGGCTCAGCGCCTTGAGCACGATCAGTCCCGTCTGCGTCGGAGATTCCACAATCAACCGATCGGCCGCAGTGACATCTTCCTCTTCGGGCAATTGGTCACGCTGGCGTGTCGTCATCAGGTCGAGCTCGATGACTTTGCGGCCGGCGGCGCGGTCGTTGATCGCGTAGTACGCAATGCCATAGCGCGTATAGAACGACACGGCGGTGTAGGCCTGACTGATCGGAGCGGTGAGCTTCAGGGCGCCGCGCGAAAGGTCATAGCGGCAAACCGCGGTGGCGAAAGCCGGATCCATGAACGGCATGATCGCCGATTCCGAGGTCGGCAGCGGAACGACCTTGTTCACGGGCGTGATCGGCAATAGCCGCGCATAGGCATCGTGAGCGGCGGTGCGGGGCAGCGCGAGCACCGTCGACAGGTGCACGATGCCTCCGAGCAGGATTCCTCCGATCAACCACAAAAGCCAGCGCGTCACTGGCAGCTCCCTTGCGTGATTGTCGGCATCGGCGCTTCGCGGCCAGCCCGCGTAGCGATCCCGACCGGCGTGTCGTAGAGGCGGATGGCAAGGATATAGCGCTCCACTCCCCCGGTTGGCAGCCAATTCCCGGGTCGTGCCCGCGGGGCCGCAGTAATGTCGAAGCCGCCGTCCGGATTCCGGATCAGTTCCTGGCTGGTAAAACCCTGCCGGTTCAAGGAATTTGCAATGAACTGCCCATCCGGATCGTACAGTGTGATGGTCCAAAACCTCGCCTGCGGTGTCGTCCCAGTAATGTGGACGTCGCAGCGGCCATCCAAAAGCCGGCCGCTATCGTCGAATTTCGCGATGAATGATACGCCGTCACCGAGTCCGACCGGCAATGCGCCGGTGCGGGCGAGGGCAGCGCGCGCGTAGGGATCGATTTCCATCGTCCCGGTCTTCGGCCATGCCTGCCACGCGCCGATGGTTATTGCGCCAAAAGCGGTCCCGTTGCTCAGCGCGAACCACGTCGCGCCGAGGCCGACGGCCGCGGCGACGAAAAAGCAGAGAAGCGATCCTAAGAATAGCCGCACGATAAGTCCGATCAAAAACCGGAAAGTTGGTAGCGCCTACTCGCCAACAGCGATCAATTTCCGCGAATCCCGGCCACCGGTCGATCTCCGGAGGCCGAAGCCACCGAATTCGCACGCTCTACCGCCGCTCCCGGCCTTATCACTTCCGGGGGCGGGGAGCCCCCCGAGACCACAAGCGCCCGGCTGGCATCATCCATCATCCGCTCGATGCGCAGCAGCACTTGCGCGCCGCGCTGGCTGAGGACGGGCGGTCGCGAGGGCACATCGCCGCCCTTACCCGACGCATCAGCGATCACGGGTCCGATGGTCGCGGTGTTCGGTACCGCGCCGGGAATGTTTTTCAGTTCGATGCCCTGAGACGCGTAGGCAACGATGTCGTGCCAAGTCTCCGCCGGCAGTGAACCACCGGTCATCCGGTTGAGCGGGCTGTAGTCATCATTCCCGTACCAGACGCCGCAGACGAAATTGCCAGTATAGCCGACGAACCAAGCGTCGCGGTAATTGTTGGTCGTTCCGGTTTTTCCGGCGGCCCTGATTCCGTTGAGGATGGCGCGCCGGGCGGTTCCTTCTTCCACGACGTGGCTCATCATCATCGCCATATCCTGCGCGACCTGCGGCGTAATCACCTGCTGGGGCTTCTTGCCGTCGCGATCGAACCGCCAGATGGTCTCGCCGGCGCCGGTGCGGACCTCGAGGATGGCATGCGGCACAACCGTCTTGCCCTGATTGGGGAACGTCGCGTAGGCGACGGTGTGTTCCAGCAGAATGACTTCATCGGCTCCGATCGGCAACGACGGCGTATCGGGCAACGGCGTATGAATGCCCATCATGCGTGCGGTCGCGACAATTTTCGCCCGGCCCAGCTTCGGATTGCCGTTTCCGAGCGCGATCGACAGCTTGACCGGAACCACGTTGATCGAATGGGTGATGGCCTGCGTGAGGGTCACCGCGCCGGAGTACGAGCGGCCATAGTTCTGGGGACACCAATTGCCGATGCAAACCGGTCCGTCGACAATGACTGAGGTCGGCTTGAAGCCATTCGACAGGGCGGTCGCATAGACATAGGGCTTGAACGACGAGCCGGGTTGCCGCATGGCGTCGGTCGCGCGATTGAACTGGCTGGCTCCATAATCGCGTCCACCGACGATCCCGCGCACCGCTCCGTCGAGATCGGCTATCACCGCCGCCGCCTGGCTGGCGTGATAATCGTGGCCGTACTGGCGCAGTTCCCTTTCGATCGTATTTTCCGCCGTGCGTTGGACCCCGACGTCAAGCGCGGTTCGAACCACGAACGAGCGCTCGATTACCGACTTCGGAAGGGTATCGACGAGCTTCTTCATCTCGTCGAACGCATAATCGAGATAGTAATTGGGGGAATCTTCATCGCGCCGGTCGATCGCCGTCGCGGGATTCCGGCGGGCGCCGAAGACTTGTCCCTCCGACATGAAGCCGGCTTCGACGAGATTGTCGAGCACGACATTGGCGCGCGCGCGCGCCGCCGGCAGGTTGATGTGCGGGGCAAACTTGGTCGGGGCCTTGAACAGCCCGGCCAGCATCGCGGCTTCCGAGAGGTTCACATCACGCGCGGACTTGCCAAAATAGTATTGTGCGGCGGCGTTCACGCCGAACGCGCCGCCTCCCATGTATGCGCGATCAAGATAAAGCTTCAGGATCTGGTTCTTGGTGAGTCTGGTCTCGAGCCAGAGCGCCAGGAAGGCTTCCTTGACCTTGCGCTCGATGGTGCGCTCGTTGCTCAGGAACAGGTTCTTGGCGAGCTGCTGGGTGATCGAAGACCCGCCCTGAACGACGCCGCCCGCCCGTGCGTTGGTAAGCACCGCGCGCAGGGTACCGGCGACATCGATGCCGAAATGTTCATAGAAGCGCCGGTCTTCGGTCGCCAGCACGGCTTTGATGAGATGATCCGGGAATTCTTCCAGCGGAATCGAATCGTTCTGCTTGACGCCGCGACTGCCGACTTCGTTGCCGTATCGATCGAGAAACGTAACCGCGAGGTCGGATTTCTTCAGCCAATCCTCGTCGGACGTCGACCGGAACGCCGGGATCGCGAGTGCGAGCATCAGCATGAGGCCGCCCAAGCCCAGCGTCGCTATCTCGGACAACGGTTCGATGAACAGCCAGCGGCGCCATCCGGACACGTGAAACCGGTCCATGAAATCGGAAAAACGCTCGAACAATTCGCGGCCCCAAATGCCGCTTTGGAAGATTCCAAAATCGAGTCTCGAATCGAGATCGAGCAGGAAGCGCTTGAACCGCGGCTTCCAGTCCTCCTGCGATCCGTCGTCGGGCAGCAGTTCGCGCACGTTCGATCTCGTTCAAGTCAGGGACTAAGCCAGTCAGCCGGTCTGTTACGGTGTCTTAGCCGATGCAGGACCCTCGGCCAACGATTGAAAGATCACAAAATGTCTGGAAATTGGTTGCAATGAGGCTGCTATGGCGCATCTCTGATTCCTTGTCCTGATGGCGATAGGCTTAACGCGGTTGCAATGACAACCCGTTAAGAGTAAAAAATCTTGTTACGTCAATGCGTTGGTGCGATTTTCGGCGGCGCCGTTCAGGTATTTATGAACGATGCATCGCGAGCGGGTGCCGGTTGGCCGCGACGGGCGCCGGAAACGTCTCAAAGGGACTCCAGTGATGGCAGCCGACGATAAACCGTTCTGGCAACGCAAGAGCCTCGGCGAGATGACCGACCGGGAGTGGGAAAGCCTGTGCGACGGATGCGGGCGCTGTTGCCTGTCCAAGCTCGAGGACGAAGAGACCGGTCGAATCTATTTTACCGATGTCGGGTGCCGCTTGCTGGACGGTGAGAGCTGCCGCTGCCGGGACTACGCGCATCGAACCGAGAAGGTCGACGATTGTGTCCGCCTGCAATCCGACAATGTCGGCAAAATCACCTGGCTGCCGCCGACATGCGCCTATCGTCTCGTCGCCGAAGGCCGAGACCTGTATTGGTGGCATCCCCTTGTCTCCGGCGATCCGTCGACCGTCCACGCCGCCGGGGTTTCTGTGCGTGGACGCGTGGGGGCGTCCGAGGATGAGGTTCCCGACGAGGAACTCGAAGACCGAATCGTCAACTGGCCACTGAAGTTGCCGAAGGCCGCCCGGCGCAAAATGGTGCCGCAGGGCTGATCGGCGCCTCGGTTTCGGCTGCGGCGTGTCCGTCGCTCGTGCGCGGAATACCAGGCTTGCTACCAATGCGGCTGAAGTGACGATCCGGTCGTCTATGGTGCGGCCCGATCCGCAATCAATTCGGCCGCCGCAAGGAAACGGATGCTTCGCCCACCTCAACCTGACGCGCCGCAGTCGGTCCCGCTCGATCACGCGGCCGTACGCAAGATTATCACCGGCATCCTGCTGGCGATGTTGCTCGCAGCGCTTGACCAGACGATCGTCGCGACCGCATTGCCGACGATCTCCGACAGCCTGGGGGACATGGACAATCTGTCCTGGGTCGTCACCGCCTATTTGCTCAGCGCGACGGTGGCGACCCCGCTCTACGGCAAACTCTCCGATATCCATGGACGACGAACGATGATGCTGATCGGCATCGGAGTTTTCATTTGCGGTTCGATCGTTTGCGCTTTGGCGCCGACCATGTGGGCCTTGATCGTCGGGCGCGCCATACAGGGACTTGGCGGTGGCGGGCTGATCCCACTGGCACAAGCCGTCGTCGGCGACGTCGCACCTCCGCGCGAGCGTGCGCGCTATCAGGCGATGACTTCGACAGTGTTCATGGTCGCAACCATCGGCGGCCCGGTCGTCGGAGGTCTCATCACCGAATATTTGCACTGGTCCCTGATTTTTTGGATTAACGTTCCGCTCGGTGCGGTTGCCTTCGCGATGACCCACGATGTGCTGCGACGATTGCCGCGCCATGATCGCCCCCACGCTCTCGACGTCCTGGGAGCGTTACTCATGGTCGGGGCGGCGAGCATTTTGATGCTGGCGGTCACCTGGGGAGGGCATCGCTACCCCTGGAGTTCCTCCGTGATCATTGGGCTCATTCTCTGTTCCGTGACGCTGTGGATCTTGTTCTCCCTGCGTCAGGTGACCGCGATTGAACCGTTCATACCGCTGTCGGTGCTGCGCGATTCCGTGGTTCGAAGTGCAACGTCCGCCGCATTCTTCGCCAACGGCACGACCGTTGCGCTCACGATCTTCTTTGCCTTGTTTTTTCAATTGGCGCTCGGCATCTCAGCCAGCCGTTCGGGCGTTGCGATCATCGCCTTTCAGGGCGGCGCGACCATGACATCGATGATGACTGGCCGCTACATGGCGCGTGTCGTGCACTACAAACGACTGCCTTTGGCCGGGCTGGCGCTCGGAACCGGTGCGCTTTTGTTATTGGCAGGTCGCCCAACTGAGTTGCCACTGTTTTTTGTCTTCGTGCTCATCACGCTTGTCGGATGCGGTCTCGGTCCGGTCTTTCCGACCACGATCGTGGCCATTCAAAACGCCGTGTCCTTGCACCAACTCGGCATTTCCACCGGCCTCATCAGCTTTTCGCGCTCGCTTGGTGGCTCGTTGATCGTTACCCTCTGGTATTGGCACCCCCGACAGGCTTGCAGCCATGGGCCACGGCGGAAGCTTGGACGCGAATGTATTTCGCTGGGTGTTCGCGGCGGCGGCACTGTGTCTGGCTGCGGCCTTCGGGTGTGTTCTAGCGATGGATGAGCGGCCCTTGCGAAGTTCGGCCTCCGGCTTTGCAGAGTAGGCATCGCTCTGTGAGGTTGCCGAGCGTTCCTTCATACCAGCTCCGCTTGTGGGGCCATTGAAAACCGGCCGCGCCGGGGCGATGGTCTCGCCGCCGCGGTCGATTTGATTGGCGTCGCGGCCATCTCTCGGGTTCCTGCAATCCAAATCTGAGTTCATCGATTGGCAATCGTCCCTTTGAATCCCAAATTTGTCTCATCATGGGCGGCGCGGGCCCACGGTCTGCGCAAGAGGGCCGGCAGACTCTTGTCGTCGGTCGATGCAATCCAGTCAAAACGAGGCGCGGGAGACGTGCCGCGG
>Ga0265332_10001856_pt1 | contig 11221 bp, 7 predicted proteins | sample 41926metaG_FD_202084 | JGI IMG/M metagenome (GOLD analysis project Ga0265332, IMG submission 202084) | Rhizosphere microbial communities from Carex aquatilis grown in University of Washington, Seatle, WA, United States - 4-19-26 metaG | ecosystem: Host-associated > Plants > Roots > Rhizosphere >...
CATCACCCTGGACAAGGCCGCCAAGACCGGCGCTGTCGACGTGACCATCGACGCCACCTCGGTGGATTCCGGCTACCCGCTGTTCAACAGCCACCTGCAGGGTGAGGACTTCTTCGACACCGCCAAGTACCCGACCATCACCTACAAGTCCACCAAGGTGAACTTCGACGGTGACAAGCCGGCCACCATCGAAGGCAACCTGACCGTCAAGGGCATCACCAAGCCGGTGACCCTGACCGTCACCTCCTTCCACTGCATGGACCACCCGATGCTGAAGAAGCCGGCCTGTGGTGCCAACGCCACCGCAACCATCAAGCGCACCGAGTTCAACGCCGGCAAGTACGCGCCCTACGTGGGTGACGAGGTCAAGCTGACCATCGCCGTCGAAGCCTACAAGCCGTAAGCCCACCGGGGGCGCGCCCGCGCCTCCCACCGGACGGATGGGCATATCTTTCAGGATATGCCCATTTTGGGCGAATTTTGACCACACCCCGCCGTATGGTCCGTATAATTGCTGCTTAGCGTTCAACACGCCGAGCAACATCGCCCCAACCGGCGATTTTCCGGATTGATCTGTTTCTGTCCCTGCTTCGTCGAGCATCCGGCACACTTTGCCGGACCTGCATCGACCACCTTCCCTTCCCGCAGATCCTGTCCGCCCGAGCAGGCCACCGAGCCCGCTCGTGCCCGCATGTTGAGCATCGATTCCTGCCTTCCGGAGGACACGCGAACCCATGCGCAGTGAAGCTCTAAGAATGCCGGCGATAGATGCCCTCAAGGCCATCGCCTGTGTATTGATCGTGCTGCACCACCTGGCCTTTTACGGGCCGATGGCCGATGTGGCCAAACCCCTCATGCCGACGCTGATCGAAGGCCTGGACGTCTATGCCCGCATGGCGGTGCAGATCTTCCTGGTCGTCTCCGGTTTCCTGTTCGCATCCAAGTTCGCCCCAGCCGGGCTGCCGACGCCGATCGTGCCGCTGTACGCACTGCTGCAGCGCTATACCCGCCTCGTCGTCCCCTACTCGGCTGCCCTGTTGATCGCCATCTGCTGTTCGGCGCTGGCCGGCCTGGTCATGGACCACCATTCCATCTCGTCGGCCCCCGACCTGCCCCGCCTGCTGGCCCACGTGCTGCTGCTGCACGACCTGCTCGACCAGGAAGCCCTGTCGGCCGGCGTGTGGTACGTGGCCATCGACTTCCAGCTCTTCGCACTCGGCATCCTGCTGCTGTGGCTACCGACCAAACTGGCCCGCCGCCGGCCGGCCCTTCGTGCCGCCGCACCGCTGCTGATCGGCGGCATGACCATCGCGTCCCTGTTCTACTTCAACCGGGACGCCTGGTGGGACGAGAGCGCCTTCTACTTCTTCGGCGCCTTCGGCATGGGCATCCTCGCCTGGTGGGCTTCCGGCCTCGAACGCGCCGGCCGCTGGCTGGCCCTGCTGGCGCTGCTGGCCATCGCCGCACTGAGCGTGGACTTCCGCGGCCGTATCGCGATTGCCGGCACCGTCGCGGTCTTCCTCGGCCTGGCCCGGTGGACCCACGTGCTGCACACCATGCCGCTGCCGGCCCCGCTGGCCCGCCTGAGCCGCATTTCCTATTCGGTGTTCCTGGTGCATTTCCCGCTGTGCCTGCTGGTCAATGCCACCATCACCTACTTTTTCCCGACCAACCCGGTCATCAACGCGGCCGGCCTGCTGGTCGCGCTGTCCGTCAGCATCGCCGGCGGATCGGTGTTCTATCGCTGGGTCGAGAGCTATCCCTTCCCGACCCGCATGCGCCTGCTGTTCCCGGCCGGCGTCGTGGCCAGCGGCTGGCTGACCGCCCTGGCGGCCGCTAACCTGACGAACTGATCTTCGTCCGTTCCACCCTCCGCCCGGCGGTGCGATCCGCTGCCGGGCAACGCACTACCTCTCCCCGCAGTACGCCCCGTCGCCTCACCCCTGCGCCAGCAGCGCCGCCTCGTCGACCTCGTCAATGCACTCCGGCTGCATGAAGCGCAGCGCGTAGTCCCGATACACCCCCGCCTGCACGAACAGTGCGAACAGCTCGGCATCGATGTGCGCCGCATCGCGCATGCGCGCCATGATCGCCATTGCCTCCGACAGGCGCTTGCCGCGCTTGTAGGGGCGGTCCACCGCGGTCAGCGCCTCGAAGATGTCGGCGATCGCGATCATCCGCGCCACCGGGCTCATCTCGTCGCGGCGCAGGCCCCGCGGGTAACCGGTGCCGTCCATTTTTTCGTGGTGCCCGCCGGCAAGCTCCGGCACCGCCTTCAGATGCCGCGGGAAAGGCAGCGCGGCGAGCATGCGGATGGTCTGCACGATGTGCTCGTTGATCTTGTAACGGTCCTCGTCGGTAAGGGTTCCCCGCGCCACCGACAGGTTGACCAGTTCCCCACGGTTGTAGAGCAGCTCCGGCACCGCCATACGGAAGCCCCACGGGTTGTCCGCTGCAATGCGCTCCTCCGGCCGGCGCTCGATACGGTGCTCGGGCTTATCGGCGAGCAGCGCCTCCCGCACTGGCAGTGGTGTGGCCGGCTTGCGGCGCCGCTCGTCCTCGGAGACGCCGAGCCGGTCGTCGAGGGTCCGCAGCCAGGTCCGCCCGGCGATCTGGCGCAGGCGCTCGACGCGCTCCGGCGCCATCGCCTCGCCACCCTCATTGCACGACGCCACGAAGGCGAACTCCTCGTCGAGCCGGGCCCACTCTTCGGCCAGCCGGGCCCGGGCTTCGACGGCATCCGCCCCGTCGGCGATGGCCCGCCAGCAGGCGACCTCCGCATCGCGCTTGAGCACCTCGAAACGCATTCGCACCTCGTGGATGCGGTCGTAGATCGTCTCCAGCTTGGTAGCCTTGTCCACCACGTATTCCGGTGTAGTCACTTTGCCGCAATCGTGCAGCCAGGCCGCGATGTGCACCGCCTCCCACTCCTCGTCGTTGAGGCTGAAATCGCGGTACGGCCCGTCGGTCGCCGCGCAGGCCGCCCGCGCCAGCATCTTCGACAGCACCGGCACCCGCGCGCAGTGGCCGCCGGTGTAGGGGCTCTTGGCGTCGATGGCGCCAGCCAGCAGGCGGACGAAGGACTCGAACATCTGCTTCTGGGCGTGGATCAGGCCCCGTGTTTCGACGGACACCGCCGCCGAGCCGGACAGCGCCTCCACGAAATGCACCAGCTCCGGGTCCGGCGCCTGCCGGAACCACAGCACCAGCAAACCCAGGCGCTGCTGCTTGCGGTCGAGCAGCGGCACCGCCAGATAGGCCAGCGTGTGCTCGCCGATGACCTCGCACAGACCGGTGCAACTACGTCCTGCGCCATGCCCGGAGCGTAGTTCGCCGACCGCGGAGCGGGCCCCCTGGGCCACCAGCGCGGCCATCGCCTCCCCCGGCGGCGCAAAGGGCATTGGCAGGCTGTTGCCGTCGGCGCCGCGCAAGGCCACCGCATCCAGGCCGTCACTTCCGTCACCGTCCCGCGCCAGGTAGAGCACTCCGGCCCGTGCGCCAACCACCGCCAACGTCTCGTCCACCAGGCGCGGCAGCAGACGATCGAAGTCGGCCTCTTCGGCGATCAGCGAAGCGATGTCGAGGAAGCGCCGCACCGCCCCCTTCATCGCGCCCAGGTCCGCCGCCAGATCGTCCACCTCGCGCACCACGGAGCGGGTCTTCACCGCGCCGGCAAAGTCGAAACGCCGGATCGCCGCCGTCTCCCCGGCCAGTTCGCGGATCGGCCGCGCCACCAGGCGGGCCGTCCAGTAGGTCAGCGGCAAGGCCAGCAGCACGACGATCAAGGTCGCCACGATGGAGCTATCGCGAATGGCGCGCGCTTCAACCAACAACTCTTCGTCGGGGATCGCCACGCCGAGATAAATCGGTCGCCCACCCTGCATGGAAAGGCGCGCCACCGCCCCGTGCCAACTGCGCCCGCCCGACTCGAAGGCGGTCAGCGGCATCTCGCCAGCCCCGTCGAGCGCTGGCAAGCGGGCTGCCAGTCCGGCCAACCCGCCGCCGTCCAACGCCGACAGCAGCGGCCGCTCGACCGTGCCGCCGACCGCACGGGGCTGCCAGCCCGGCTCCGAGTAAGCGATGACCCGCTTGTCCTCATCGAACAGCACCAGATGGGAGCCCGGCGTGATGCGCTGGCGGCGCAGCGTGTCGTCCAATGTGGCCAGGCGGATGTCGGCCCCCACCACCACGCGGCCGGACTCGGCGCGGCGGGCCAGCGTCATGCCCAGCTTGCCGGTCGCCGCGAACAGGTAAGGCGCGGTCAGTATCGAGTCGCGGCTGTCCATGGCCTGCGTGAACCAACTGCGCCGGCGCGGATCGTAATTGCGCGGATATTCGGGGCGCTCCCGCAACTTCAGCTCGGCCAGTCGATTGTCGAGAAAGATGAAGCGGCCGTCCTGTCCGGCGATGCTCTGGATCACATAAGCGGCCTCCGGAGGTGCGCCGAGCTGGCGCCGGTCCTCGTCGCTGGTGAAGCGCATCAACAGGAAGAAATCACCCGTTGCGTAGCCGACGTAGAAGGCGCTCACCGATGGCGTGGCCAGCAGCGCCTCCTGCAGGATAGCCAGACTCTCGCGCCGCTCGGCCAAGGTGCCGGCCCGCACCAGCGGCTGCAGGGCCAGCAAGCGCAGGCTGGCATTGACGGGCTGCAGCAAACTCTCCGTATCCCCCACGGTCTGCTGCGAAATACGCCCCAGCAGATCGCCGGCGGCCCGCTCCAGCATCTGCGCGCTACGCGTGTAGGACAGCCAGGCGATGCTGCCGCCAGCGAGCAGCACCAGCACGAAGAACAGTGTCGAAATATGGATGTGCAGCGGCCAGCGGAAACGACGTGCCGGCCTGGAGGGTGAGGTTTCGGCCGTCATCGGGATGCTCCCTTTCCGCTAGTGTCCGGCGAGGGCGCGCCGGTATTCGCCCGGCCGTGCGCCGGTCCACTTCTTGAACGCCCGGTGAAACGCGCTGGCCTCGGCAAAACCCAGCTCCAGCGCGATGTCGAGCACCGATTTGTCCGAATGGCTGAGCTGGCTGATCGCCAGGTCAAGGCGCAGATCGTCCTTGATCGACTGGTAGGACTGACCTTCGTCGAGCAAGTGCCGGCGCAGCGTGGACACCGAAAAATGCAGTTGCTGGGCGAGGGTCTCAAAGTCCGGCCAGGCATCCGGCGGCATCCGCCGCAGGCGACGGCGGATGCGCGCCACCAGCCCTTCGCTGTTGCGGTACTTGACCAGGAAATTGGCCGGCGCGCTGCGCAGGAACAGCTTCATCGTGCGCTCGCTCTGCACGGTGGGCATGTCAAGGAATTCGGCCGGAAAGGCGATCTCGGTGCATGCGTCGCCGAAGCGCAGGTCCGGCGAGAACAGCACCCGCCATTCGGCGCTGAAGTCCGGCTCCAGGCAACGGAAGCGCGCATGGCCCAACGGGATGCGCCGCCCGATCAGCCAGCAGGCCAGGCCGTGCAGGATGATCAGGAAGGTGCCGTAGGCAAAGGCCCGCCGCGGCTCGGCCTGGCGATCGATGATCTCGACGCGGGCCGTCTCGCCATCGCGCACCAGCACGCCCTCCAGGTCGTCGAGGAGCAGCCGGAAGAAGCGCAACGCCCGGCGCAGCGCCCGCTCCAGCGTGTCGCAATGGATCACGCTGTGACACAGCAGCGTGAAGCTGCCGGCCTTCATGCGATGGGAATCCATACCGAAGAACTCGTCGTCCATCGTCTGGGCGATGAGGTGCCACAGCACCGCGAAATGCTCCGACGACACCCGCGCCTGCGGCGCGTTGAGGAGCTCCGGCGAAATACCGGCCTGGTTCAGCAGCGCGTCCGCGTCGATGCCGCGCGCGCGAACTTCCACCAGCGCTTCATGGACGAAGCCGATGGAGATCGTGCCCTTGTCGGACGTGGGTTCGCTCATGGACATCCGGCCGGAAACAGGGATAAAGAAAGGGTCGGGACGCAGCCCCGGAAGCACGCCACCGACGGCTTGCCGGAACCGCGCCTCGCCGCGCCACACGGGGCTTTGCGCCCCTTCGATGTGGCAAATTCTATCATCCACATTGAGCGTTTTAGGCATGGAAGCCGGCGGGGCTTGTGCCTAGACTGCGCCCCACATCGTGTCCGCCCCGGCGGACCCTTCAGCCGACAGCAACGAGGAGAGAGATAGATGGAAATCCAGAACAACGTATTCGTGGTGACCGGCGGCGGTTCGGGCCTGGGTGCAGCGACCGCGCAGATGATCGTCGCCAACGGCGGCAAGGTCGTGCTGGCCGATGTGAACAAGGAAGCCGGCGAAGCCAAGGCCCTCGAACTGGGCGCCAACGCCCGCTTCGTCGCCACCGACGTGACCGGCGAGGACAGCGCCAAGGCCGCCTTCGCCGCCGCCGTCGAGCTGGGCACCCTGCGTGGCCTGGTGAACTGTGCCGGCATCGCCCCGGCCGAGAAGGTCGTCGGCAAGGAAGGCGCCCACAAGCTGGAGTCCTTCGCCCGCACCATCAACATCAACCTGATCGGCACCTTCAACATGACCCGCCTCGCCGCGGAGATCATGAGCAAGAACGAACCCAACGCCGGCGGCGAGCGTGGCGTGATCGTCAGCACCGCCTCGGTGGCCGCCTTCGACGGCCAGCTCGGCCAGGCCGCCTACGCCGCCTCCAAGGGTGGCGTGGTCGCGATGACCCTGCCGATCGCCCGCGAGCTGTCCCGCACCGGCATCCGCGTAATGACCATCGCCCCCGGCATCATGGAAACCCCGATGCTGCTCGGCATGCCCGCCGAAGTGCAGGAAGCCCTCGGCAAGATGGTTCCCTTCCCCTCCCGCATGGGCAAGCCGGCCGAGTACGCCGCGCTGGTGGAGCACATCTTCAGCAACAGCTACCTGAACGGCGAAGTGATCCGCCTCGACGGCGCCATCCGCATGGCCGCCAAGTAAGTCCCCCTCACCGAATTCGCGAAAGGCACACCATGAGCACCAACGACCCGATCGTCATCGTCTCCGCCGCCCGTACCCCGATGGGTGGCTTCCAGGGCGACTTCGCCAGCCTCACCGCCGCCCAGCTCGGCAGCGCAGCCATCAAGGCCGCCGTCGAGCGCGCCGGCATCTCCGCCGAAGCCGTCGAAGAAGTGATCTTCGGCTGCGTGCTACCCGCCGGCCAGGGCCAGGCCCCGGCCCGCCAGGCTGCGCTGGGCGCCGGCCTGCCGCTGTCCACCGGCTGTACCACCGTCAACAAGATGTGTGGCTCCGGCATGAAGGCCACCATGCTCGCCCACGACCTGCTGCTGGCCGGCACCAACGAGGTGATGATCGCCGGCGGCATGGAGTCCATGACCAACGCCCCCTACCTGCTGCCCAAGGCCCGCGGCGGCTACCGCCTCGGCCACGGCCAGGTGATGGATCACATGTTCCTCGACGGCCTTGAAGACGCCTACGAGAAGGGCCGCCTGATGGGCACCTTCGCCGAGGACTGCGCCGGCAACTACGGCTTCACCCGCGAAGCACAGGACGCCTACGCCATCGCCTCGACGACCCGCGCCCAGGCCGCGATCAAGGACGGCTCCTTCGAGTGGGAAATCACCCCCGTCACCGTCGCCGGCCGCAAGGGCGACGTGACCATCACCAGCGACGAGCAGCCGCCCAAGGCCAACATCGAGAAGATCCCCAGCCTGAAACCGGCCTTCCGCAAGGACGGCACCGTGACCCCGGCCAACTCCAGCTCCATCTCCGACGGCGCAGCCGCGCTGGTGCTGATGCGCGCCTCCACCGCCGCCGCCAAGGGCCTCAAGCCGATCGCCAAGATCGTCGGCCACAGCACCCACGCCCACCAGCCGAACCTGTTCGCCACCGCCCCGGTCGGCGCCATGCAGAAGCTGCTCGCCAAGACCGGCTGGACCACCGCCGACGTGGACCTGTGGGAGATCAACGAAGCCTTCGCCGTCGTCACCATGGCCGCCATCCACGACCTCAAGCTGGACCACGCCAAGGTCAACATCCACGGCGGCGCCTGCGCCCTCGGCCACCCGATCGGTGCCTCCGGCGCCCGCATCATCGCCACCCTGCTCGGCGCCCTGAAGAAGACCGGCGGCAAGCGCGGCATGGCCAGCCTGTGCATCGGCGGCGGCGAAGCGACCGCCCTGGCCGTCGAAATGCTCTAAGGAAAGGACGCGCACGATGATCCTCACCCAAGAACAGGAAATGATCCGCGACTCCATGCGTGCCTTTGCGCAGGAGCGCCTCGCCCCCTTCGCCGCCGAATGGGACAAGAGCCACACCTTCCCCGCCCAGGCCCTCAAGGAACTCGGCGAACTCGGCGCGATGGGCATGGTGGTGCCCGAGGAATGGGGCGGCGCCGGCATGGACTACATGAGCCTGGTGCTGACGCTGGAAGAGATCGCCGCCGGCGACGGCGCCACCTCCACCATCGTCTCGGTGCAAAACTCCCTGGCCTGCGGCATCACCCAGAAGTACGGCACCGACGCGCAGAAGGAAGAATGGCTGAAGCCGCTGGCCCGCGGCGAAAAGCTCGGCTGCTTCTGCCTTACCGAGCCCCACACCGGCTCCGATGCGGCGGCCATCACCACCCGCGCCGACCGTGACGGCGACCACTTCGTGCTGAACGGCGTCAAGCAGTTCATCACCACCGGCAAGCACGCCCACATGGCCATCGTCTTCGCCGTCACCGACAAGGCCGCCGGCAAGAAGGGCATCTCCTGCTTCCTGGTGCCGACCGCCACGCCGGGCTTCATCGTCGGCCGCACCGAAGACAAGATGGGCCAGCACGCCTCCGACACCGTGCAGATCATCCTCGAGAACTGCCGCGTGCCGGCCAGCGCCCTGCTCGGCAAGGAAGGCGAAGGCTACAAGATCGCCCTTTCGAACCTGGAAGCCGGCCGTATCGGCATCGCCGCCCAGAGCATCGGCATGGCCCGCGCCGCCTTCGAGGCTGCCATTCGCTACGCCAAGGAGCGCGTCACCTTCGGCGTGCCGATCATCGAGCACCAGGCGGTCAACTTCAAGCTGGCCGACATGAACACCCTGCTCGACGCCGCCCGCCTGATGGTGTGGCGTGCCGCCCAGTTGAAGGACGCCGGCAAGCCCTGCCTGAAGGAAGCCTCGATGGCCAAGATGTTCGCCTCCGAAGCCGCCGAGAAGATCGCCTCCGACGCCATCCAGATCCACGGCGGCGTTGGCTACACCAGCGACTTCCCGGTCGAGCGCATCTACCGTGACGTGCGCATCTGCCAGATCTACGAAGGCGCCAACGACATCCAGCGCCTGGTCATCGGCCGCAGCATCGCCGCTGAATAAAGCCAGGCCTTAACCCGCCACGGCCCCCGCTCTCGCGCGGGCGGAGCGCTCCCGTACTCGATGACGGCGGCGCTCCGCCTCCCGATTTCGGGGGCCGCGTTGCGATTGCAGCGCACGTTCCAGCGCATGCCTGCACCAGAACCAATCAGGAAGGAGACACGCATGGGTCCTCTCCACGGCGTAAAAATCGTCGAATTCGCCGCCCTCGGCCCGGCTCCGATGGGTGCCATGATTCTCGCCGACCTGGGCGCCGAGGTCGTGCGCATCGAGCGCAAGCCGCCCCCCAATGCCAAGCCCGGCTTCGAGATCTTCGATCCGCAGCGCGACATCCTCAACCGCAGCCGCCGCGTCGTACGCCTCGACCTCAAGAAGGCCGAGGGCCTCGACGCCGCACGGCGCTTGGTTGCCGGTGCCGACATCCTGATCGAAGGCTTCCGCCCCGGCGTGATGGAGCGCCTCGGCCTCGGCCCCGACGAGAGCCTGGCCGCCAATCCGCGCCTCGTCTATGGACGCATGACCGGCTGGGGCCAATACGGGCCCCTGTCCCAGAGCGCCGGCCATGACATCAACTACCTTTCGCTGTCCGGCGCGCTGCATGCCATCGGCGAGGCCGGCGGCAAGCCGGTGGTGCCGCTGAACCTGGTGGCCGACTGCGGTGGCGGCGCAATGCTGCTGGTGGTCGGCGTGCTCGCGGCCCTCACAGAAGCGCGCAACTCCGGCCACGGCCAGGTGGTGGACGCGGCGATGACCGACGGTTCGGCGCTGCTGATGAGCATGATGTACACCCTCAAGTCCATGGGCCAGTGGTCGCAGCAGCGCGGCACCAACCTGCTCGACGGCGGCGCGCCCTTCTACGACACCTACCGCTGCGCCGACGGCAAGTACATTTCCATCGGCCCCATCGAACCCCAGTTCTACGCCCTGTTCCTGCACAAGGCCGGCATCGACGACCCGGACTTCAGCCAGCAATGGGAACGCAGCCGCTGGCCGGAACTCAAGACGCGCCTCGCCACCCATCTGGCAAGCCGCAGCCGCGATGCCTGGTGCGCGCTGCTGGAAGGCAGCGATGCCTGTGTGGCGCCCGTTCTGGACATGGACGAAGCGCCCGAACACCCGCACAATCGGGCTCGCGGCACTTTCATCGAGGTCGGCGGCGTCGTGCAGCCGGCCCCGGCCCCACGCTTCAGCCGCAGCATTCCCGCGCAGCCCCGTCCACCGGTCGTCGATGGCACCGGCGAGGACGTGCTCGCCGACTGGGGTTTCACCCCGACGGAGATCGACGGGCTGCGCACGGCGGGGGCACTCTAATAAAACAGCGACAACAGGAGAACCAAGTGGAATATCAGAACATTCTCGTCGAGACCCGTGGCAAGGTCGGCCTGATCACCCTCAACCGTCCGAAGGCCCTCAACGCCCTCAATGACGCGCTGGTGGACGAGCTGGGCGTGGCCCTCAACGGCTTCGAGGCCGACGAGAACATCGGCTGTGTCGTCATCACCGGCTCCGAAAAGGCCTTCGCCGCCGGCGCCGACATCACGATGATGGCCAACTTCAGCTACATGGACGCCTACAAGGGCGACTACATCACCCGCAACTGGGAACGCGTGAAGACCTGCCGCAAGCCGATCATCGCCGCGGTGGCCGGCTTCGCCCTCGGCGGCGGCTGCGAACTGGCGATGAGCTGCGACATGATCTTCGCCGCCGACACCGCCAAGTTCGGCCAGCCCGAAGTCAAACTGGGCATCCTGCCCGGCGCCGGCGGCACCCAGCGTCTGCCCCGCGCCGTAGGCAAGGGCAAGGCCATGGACCTGTGCCTGACCGCCCGCATGATGGACGCGGCCGAAGCCGAGAAGTCCGGCCTCGTCGCCCGCGTGATCCCCGCCGACCAGCTGCTCGACGAAGCCCTCAAGGCGGCCGAGACCATTGCC
>Ga0265332_10001858_pt1 | contig 11217 bp, 10 predicted proteins | sample 41926metaG_FD_202084 | JGI IMG/M metagenome (GOLD analysis project Ga0265332, IMG submission 202084) | Rhizosphere microbial communities from Carex aquatilis grown in University of Washington, Seatle, WA, United States - 4-19-26 metaG | ecosystem: Host-associated > Plants > Roots > Rhizosphere...
CAGTTGCACCCCCTCGTTTGTGCGGCCTTCAACGCCGACTTCGACGGTGACCAGATGGCCGTTCACGTGCCGCTGTCGGTGGAAGCGCAGATGGAAGCCCGCACGCTGATGCTGGCCTCCAACAACGTGCTGTTCCCCGCCAACGGCGAGCCGTCCATTGTTCCTTCCCAGGACGTGGTGCTGGGGCTGTACTACACGACCCGCGAACGCATCAACGGCAAGGGCGAGGGCCTGATCTTCTCCGACACCGGCGAAGTGCAGCGTGCATTCGATGCGGGTGAAGTCGAGCTGAACGCCAAGATCAATGTGCGTCTGACCGAGTGGACCAAGAACAAGGAAACCGGCGAATTCGTACCGTCCACCAAGCTGTGGGAAACGACCGCAGGGCGTGCGTTGCTGTCGGAGATCCTGCCCAAGGGCCTGCCGTTCTCCAACATGAACAAGGCCTTGAAGAAGAAGGAAATTTCCAAGCTGATCAACGTGTCCTTCCGCAAGTGCGGCTTGAAGGACACGGTGGTATTTGCCGACAAGCTGCTGCAAAGCGGTTTCCGTCTGGCAACCCGTGCAGGTATTTCCATCTGTATCGGCGACATGCTGGTGCCGCCCGAGAAGCACGGCATCATTGAGCGGGCGCAAAAAGAGGTCAAGGAGATCGAGCAGCAGTACGTGTCCGGTCTGGTGACGGCAGGCGAACGCTACAACAAGGTGGTGGACATCTGGGGCAAGTCCGGTGACGAAGTGTCCAAGGTCATGATGGCCAAGTTGTCCAAGGAAATGGTCACGGACCGCCATGGCAACCAGGTTCAACAGGAATCCTTCAACTCGATCTACATGATGGCCGACTCCGGCGCCCGCGGTTCCGCGGCCCAGATTCGCCAGGTGGCCGGTATGCGGGGTCTGATGGCCAAGCCCGACGGATCCATCATCGAGACACCCATTACCGCGAACTTCCGCGAAGGTCTGAACGTGTTGGAGTACTTCATCTCCACCCACGGTGCCCGAAAGGGTCTGGCCGACACGGCGTTGAAGACCGCCAACTCCGGTTACCTGACCCGCCGTCTGGTCGACGTGACGCAAGACCTGGTCGTGACCGAACAGGATTGCGGCACACACGGTGGTTACCTGATGCGCGCCATTGTCGAAGGCGGTGAAGTGATCGAATCCCTGCGCGACCGCGTGCTGGGCCGCACTGCTGCTGACGACGTGTTGCACCCGGAAAACCGCGCCGTTCTGGCCCCCGCCGGCACCATGCTGGACGAGGACCTGATCGACGAGCTGGAAGCCGCTGGCGTGGATGAGGTCAAGGTGCGTACCGCGCTGACCTGCGAAACCCGCTTCGGCATCTGCGCCAAGTGCTATGGCCGCGATTTGGGTCGTGGTGGTCTGATCAATGGTGGCGAAGCCGTCGGTGTGATCGCCGCCCAGTCCATCGGTGAACCCGGTACCCAGCTGACGATGCGGACCTTCCACATCGGTGGTGCGGCATCGCGTGCTGCCATCGCCTCCAGCGTGGAAGCCAAGTCCAACGGCAATATTGGCTTCAACGCCACCATGCGCTATGTGACCAACAGCAAGAAGGAGTTGGTGGTGATTGCCCGTTCCGGCGAAATCATCATCCACGACGAGCATGGTCGCGAGCGTGAGCGTCACAAGGTGCCCTACGGTGCGGTTCTGACCGTGAAGGCTGACCAGTCCATCAAGGCTGGCGCCATTCTGGCCAACTGGGATCCGCTGACACGCCCCATCATTACCGAATTCGCCGGCAAGGCGCATTTCGAGAATGTGGAAGAAGGTCTGACGGTTGCCAAGCAGGTCGATGAGGTGACCGGTCTGTCCACGATGGTGGTCATCGATCCCAAGCGCCGTGGTGCTACCAAGGTGGTGCGTCCGCAGGTCAAGCTGATCGACGCCAGCGGCAACGAAGTCAAGATCCCCGGTACCGATCACTCGGTGACGATTGGCTTCCCGGTTGGCGCGCTGATCCAGGTGCGCGACGGTCAGGACGTGGGCCCCGGCGAAGTGCTGGCCCGTATTCCCATCGAAGGCCAGAAGACCCGCGACATTACCGGTGGTCTGCCTCGCGTGGCCGAACTGTTCGAAGCACGCACGCCCAAGGACAAGGGCACGCTGGCTGAGATCACCGGAACCGTGTCCTTCGGCAAGGAGACCAAGGGCAAGATCCGCCTGCAGATCACCGACCCCGATGGCAAGGTCTGGGAAGAACTAGTGCCCAAGGAAAAGAACATGCTGGTCCACGAAGGCCAGGTGGTCAACAAGGGGGAGTCCGTGGTCGACGGCCCGGCCGATCCGCAGGACATCCTGCGCCTGCTGGGCGCCGAAGAGTTGGCACGCTACATCGTGGACGAAGTCCAGGACGTGTATCGCTTGCAGGGTGTGAAGATCAACGACAAGCACATTGAAGTGATTGTTCGCCAGATGCTGCGCCGTGTGGTGGTCGAGGCTGCCGGTGACTCCAGCTACATCAACGGTGAACAGGTTGAGCGCTCCGAGATGCTCAACACCAACGATGCGCTGCGTGCCGATGGCAAGATCCCCGCGACCTACAGCAACCTGTTGCTGGGTATTACCAAGGCGTCCCTGTCCACCGACAGCTTCATCTCCGCGGCTTCCTTCCAGGAAACCACCCGCGTGCTGACCGAAGCCGCCATCATGGGCAAGCGCGACGAGTTGCGCGGCCTGAAGGAAAACGTGATTGTGGGTCGCCTGATTCCAGCCGGTACCGGTCTGGCCTACCACGAGGCCCGAAAGGTGCGCGAGAGCATGGACGATGCCGAACGTCGCGCCATCGCCGAAGCCGAAGCTGCCGAACTGGCGGGTGACGCCGAGGCGCTTGCCGAGCCCCAGTCCAGCGAAGGCGGCAGCAGCGAGTAATTGTTAGCATCGCTACATAAAGCATAGCGCCCCAAGCCCATCCGACGAGGGCTTGGGGTGTTTTTGCTTTTGAGGTGTAGTGGGGAACTTGGTCTGACTGTGCAGGAGCAGCATGAGTGGTTCGCTGATACTGTGGATGACACTGGCACTGTCCATCTTTTGGGGTGTGGGCCTGTACAACCGGCTGATGCGCATGCGCGCCCGCGGCCTGGGAGCACTCGGTTCGGTGGAAAAACATGTGCGCCAATATGCCGAACTGGTTCACGAACATGGGCTGGATTCACATCTGGATGGACCGTCGGGGCGCTGGGCGCAGCTGCAGGCCGATCTGCAGGCACTGGACCAGGCGCTGAAGGACGCCAGGGCCGTGCCGCTCGCGGCGGAACCGCTGGTACGCCTGGGCGCAACTCTGGATGCCGTCCAGGATACGTGGCGTCAATTGCACGAAACGCCCGCCGACCTGGCTGGCCCGGTTGTACCGGCCGCCATGCAAACCCGCTGGGATGCCATCACTCTTCGGGTTGAGTCGGCGCGCAGCGGGTTCAACCAGATACTGACGAAATACAACGAGGCCCTGGACCAGTACCCGGCCCGGCTGGTGGTCAGCCTCATGGGTTTCAAGCCAGGCGGCCTGCTATAAGGGAACAATGAATCGCAAAGAAGAAAGCCTGCCGCTGTGGCGCCAGCTCAGTGCCACGGCAACCGTGATCCAGGCGGTGCGGGCCGGTGCCTCGGGAACAGCTGCCATCGAGGGCGTCGCTCCCGAACTGCGGCCCGGCGTGCAGGCGTTGGCGTTCCACGTCTGGCGCAACCTGGGCCGTGCCGACGCCCTGCGCCGCAAGCTGGCGAGCCGGGCGCCACCCCCCGCCGCCGATGCCCTGTTGTGTGTCGCCTTGGCCCTGGCTTGGGACGAGGCCCAAGCTCCCTACGACACGTTCACGTTGGTGAACCAGACCGTGGAGGCTGCCAAACGCCAGCCCAGTACCAAGGCCCAAGCCAATTTCGTCAATGCCTGCCTGCGGCGGTTCCTGCGTGAACGCGAGGCCCTGGTGGCCAGCACCGACAGCGATCCGGTCGCCTTCTGGAACCACCCGGCATGGTGGATCCAGCAGTTACAGCATGAACATCCGCAGCAGTGGCGCGAGATTCTTCAGGCGGCCAACGGCCATGCGCCCATGAGCCTGCGGGTCAATGCCCGCAAGACCACTGTTGCGGACTATCTGGCCGCCCTGGAGCAGGCGGGCATCGCCGCACAGGCCATGGCGGGAGGGGCTATCGTGCTGGAGCACGCCGTGGCCGTGCAACAGCTTCCCGGGTTTGCGCAGGGCCTGGTCTCGGTGCAGGACGCGGCGGCGCAAATGGCGGCGCACCTGTTGCTGGACGGCATGCCCCGCAACCGCGAACAGCGCATCCTGGACGCCTGTGCCGCTCCGGGCGGGAAGACCGGACACCTGCTGGAGTTAACCGACGCAGAGGTGGTAGCGCTGGAGGTTGACCCGCGTCGCACCGATCGCATCCGGCACAACCTGCAGCGCCTGGACCTGCAGGCCCAGGTACTGACTGCGGATGCCTCCCTGCCAAATACGTGGTGGGACGATCGGCTGTTTGATGCCATCCTGCTCGACGCGCCGTGTACGGCGTCGGGGATTGTGCGCCGCCACCCGGATGTACGCTGGCTGCGCCGCGCGTCGGATGTGGCGCAGCTGGCGGCGATCCAGAAGACCATGCTGCAGACCCTGTGGGGGCTTTTGCGCCCCGGCGGGCGCCTGTTGTACTGCACCTGTTCCCTGTTTCGCGCCGAGGGCAGTGGGCAGGTGCAAACGTTTCTCGCACACAACACCGACGCTGATTTGCTGCCATCCCCGGGCCATTTAATTCCCCGAAATGACGCAAAAAGGGAAGCTGTCCCGGACAATGAACCCCGTGACCACGATGGCTTTTATTACGCGTTGCTGCAGAAACGGATGGCTTGAACAGGCCCTGCGCGCGCTATGCATTGGCGCATGGATGTTGGCAGCGGGTCTGGCGCAGGCCCAGAATGTGACGGAAATTTCCCAGTACCAGGTGGAGCGTGTCGATGACGAGGTGCTGCTGTCGGCACAAGTCGCCTTTGAACTGCCGGCCACCGTGGAAGATGCGTTGATCAAGGGCATTCCCATGTTCTTTGTCACCGAGGCTGAAGTGTTGCGGGAACGCTGGTACTGGTACGACAAAAAACTCAGTACCGTGGAGCGCCACATGCGCCTGGCCTACCAGCCGCTGACCCGCCGCTGGCGGCTGAATGTGACGGCGGGCGCCGCCCGCGACCCCAATCAGGGGCTGGTACTGAACCAGAGCTTTGAATCACTGGCGGAGGCGTTGGCGGCGGTGAAACGCATCTCGGGCTGGAAGATCGCCGACACCCCGGATCTGGACGGCAGCCCCAAATACCGGGTGAACTTCCGCTTTCGGCTGGACCTGAGCCAACTGCCGCGCCCCTTCCAGATTGGCGCCTTGGGCCAGTCGGATTGGGACCTGGCTGCGACGGCCAGCACGGTGGTGTCGCTGGCGCCCGTGAAATGAGCGCCGACCCGCGCCCCGGCCCGCCCGCTCCGGTTCTGCGGAGCTCGCCAGCCCTGCGCTGGACCCTGGCAATCGGCGCGCTGACCATGGTCGCCATTGGCTTGGTGTTGTTGTTTCTGCTGATGCAGGCCACGAACAATAGCGAAATGGACGAGCGCAATTACGCGCGCCTGCTCACCATCAACGTGGTGGTAGCCACCGTGCTGCTTGGCGCCATCGCGTGGGTGGGGTACCGCCTCCTGGTGCGTCTTCGGCAAGGGCGGTTTGGTAGCCGCCTGCTGGTCAAGCTGGCGATGATTTTTGGACTGGTGGGGCTGGCGCCTGGCCTGCTGATTTATGTGGTGTCATACCAGTTCGTCTCCCGCTCCATAGAAACCTGGTTCGACGTCAAGGTAGAAGGCGCGCTGGAGGCGGGCCTGAACCTGGGGCGGGTCACGCTGGACACCCTGTCCAGCGACCTGACCGCTAAATCACGGGCGGCGGCGGTCCAATTGGCGGAGACCTCCGAGGTCACGGTAGGGCTGGCGTTGGACCGCCTGGTCGATCAATTGGGCGCGGTTGACGTGACGCTGTGGAACGCCAACGGAACCTCGCTGGCCAGCGCAGGCCAGTCGCGCTTCCAGCTCAGCCCGGATAAGCCGACACCAGCACAGTTTCGCGCAGCACGGAGCGAACGTGCACTCTCCTGGATCGAAGGGCTGGATGAAGCTGCGCTCAGCAACCTGGGCGGCGTCCGGATCAAGGTCCTGGTGCCGCTATCCAGCACCGTGCTGGGACTCACACCCCAGGTACGCTACCTGCTGGTGAGCCGGGCCTTGCCACCCAATCTGGTGGCCAATGCTCTGGCGGTGGAAAGTGCCAATCGCGAGTACCAGGAGCGGGCTTTGGGGCGCGAGGGACTCAAGCGCATGTACATCGGCACATTGACCTTGAGCCTGTTCCTCGCCGTGTTTGGCGCCGTGCTGCTGGCCGTCATTCTGGGAGATCAAATTGCACGCCCCCTGCTGATGCTGGCCGAAGGCGTCAGCCAGGTCGCAGCCGGAGACCTGACGCCCAAGCTGACCCTGCAGGGCAATGATGAGCTGGGCGGCCTGACGCGGGCGTTCGCGTCCATGACAAAACAACTGGCCGACGCACGCCAGACCGTGCAACATAGCATGGAGCAGGTCGATGCGGCACGGGCCAATCTCCAGACCATTCTGGATAACCTGACGGCCGGCGTGATGGTGCTGGATGCGCGCGGCGCGATCCGCTCGTCCAACCCCGGTGCTGCGCGCATTCTTCAGGTGCCACTGGCACAGTACGAAGGGCAGACCCTGGCAGATATTGATGGGCTGCAGGAGTTCGGGCGTGCCGTGCAAAGCCAGTTCGCCGAATTCCTGGTGCAGCGCGCCGAGCAGGGACTGGATCACTGGCAGCGCTCCTTCGAATTGGGCGGCAGTGCGTCCCCCCAGCATGGCCCGTTTGATCGCACACTGACGCTGGTGGCGCGTGGCGCCGAGTTGCCCGATGATGCTCGGCTGCTGGTGTTTGATGACATCTCCGACATCGTGTCGGCTCAGCGGGCTCAGGCTTGGGGCGAGGTGGCGCGCCGCCTTGCCCACGAAATCAAGAATCCGCTTACCCCCATCCAGCTCTCCGCCGAGCGGCTGGAAATGAAGCTGTCAGGCAAGCTGGCGCAAGCCGAACAAGCCATCGTGACCAAGTCGGTCAAGACCATCGTGGACCAGGTGGATGCCATGAAGCGACTGGTCAACGACTTTCGCGATTACGCGCGTCTGCCGGCCGCAGAGCTCAAGCCGGTGGACCTGAACGCACTGGTGACCGACGTGCTGCACCTCTATGACAACGACACCCTGACGGTGCCGGTGCGGCTCGACCTGGACCCCGCCTGCCCAATGGTCCTGGGCGATGCTCAGCAACTACGCCAGGTCATCCACAACCTGCTACAAAACGCACTGGACGCCAGCGAATCATCCAGGCCTACTACCACGACCGAGCGTAGCGTGACCTTGCGCACCCAGTACCAGAGCGCCGTCGACCGGGTCCGTCTGAGCGTGCTGGATTGTGGTGGCGGCTTCCCGGAGCGCATCCTCAAGCGCGCGTTCGAGCCCTATGTCACGACCAAGGCCAAGGGCACCGGGCTGGGCCTGGCAGTGGTCAAGAAGATCGCCGACGAGCACGGCTCACGCATCGACATTGTCAACCGCATGGCAGACGGCATAGTGGTTGGCGCGCAAGTATCGTTATCATTGGCTGCAGATAGCAGCGCTCCTGCTGCGGCACAGCACAGTGGCATCTAAGGGACAACGCAAACAACATGGCTAACATTCTGGTTGTTGATGACGAGCATGGCATTCGGGACCTCCTCTGGGAAATCCTGAATGACGAAGGTCACAACGTAGAACTTGCGGAGAACGCCGCGCAGGCACGTGCAGCGCGCACGCGTGAACGCCCGGACCTGGTGCTGCTGGATATCTGGATGCCCGACACGGATGGCGTCACGCTGCTCAAGGAGTGGTCTTCCAGTGGCGTACTGACCATGCCGGTCATCATGATGAGCGGTCATGCCACCATTGATACCGCCGTTGAAGCCACCAAGATTGGCGCACTGGCGTTTCTGGAAAAACCCATTACCCTGCAAAAGCTGCTCAAGGCCGTGGAGCAGGGTCTGGCCCGCAGCAGCCTGCACAAGTCCATGGCCGCCGCTGCGCCCCGTACGCTGGTGGCGCCGGTCGAGATCCTGGGTTTTGCGCAACCCCCCGCGGCCGGGCCGGTGGACAACAGTTTGCAGGCCAGCCAGAACTTTGTGCTGGACAAGCCCCTGCGTGAAGCACGGGACGAGTTTGAAAAGGCCTATTTTGAATACCACCTCTCCCAGGAGAATGGCTCCATGACCCGGGTGGCGGAAAAAACTGGTCTGGAACGGACCCACCTCTATCGCAAGCTCAAACAGCTGGGTGTGGACCTCACACGTGGCAAGCGCAATGGAATTTGATGAACCAAGTTCCAGAACGCCAGAATCTTCATGCTATAATTTCAGGCTCAGGCCCGGTAGCTCAGTCGGTAGAGCAGAGGATTGAAAATCCTTGTGTCGGTGGTTCGATTCCGCCCCAGGCCACCAAATTGAATTGCCCATCTTCTCGATGGGTTTTTCTTTGATCACCCCGGTGGTCTCCCTGCGGGAATAGCTCAGTTGGTAGAGCGATACCTTGCCAAGGTATAGGTCGAGAGTTCGAGCCTCTTTTCCCGCTCCAGATTCTTTCTTAATGAAAGCCCTGTCCATTGCGACGGGGCTTTGCTTTTGGCGTTTCCGCCATTGGCCAGAGGGAGTTCGGCACAGGTTCGGTGGGAGGGGACAGCAAGCTGACTGGCTTGCAGAAGCTCGCCACAGGTCTTACTTAAAACAATAACGATGAGGGGGAATCTCCATGCGACAAATCAAACACCACAACAGGGGTGAATTCAGGATCGAAAGCAACCGCACGCTGCGCAATCCGCACTGGGCGCTGATTGGCGGCAAGGAGATGCTGGTGCACGACCGCTCACTGGCGGTGGCTATGGCCGCCAAGACGCGCACGGTGCCTTGCGGTGGCGAGGTGCGGGTGGTCTATGCCCCTACTGGGGAAGTGATCTTCAGGAAGCACAGCGATGGAGGATGTGCGCGGCAGCACGGTTGAACTGAGCTGGTCAGGTTGGAGAACCCAAGAGAGCCCGTCCATTGCGATGGGCTTTTTGCTTTGTGGGAGGCATGAGTCATAGCTGCAAGGGTGGTTCGTCGGGTTTTCGTGCCTGGTCTGTCAATTTCCATCGGCTTTGCATATACTGTACAAAACAACAGTTACATGGAGAAGCAGCAATGGAAACAAATGAATGGGTGGCAAGGTGCTCAGCCCGCCTACATGCGCAATGGCCGCGTTTGCAAAGAGAGCAGCGTGACGAAGTGGCAAGGGACCTGTGGAATGACCAGCGGTGGCAGCACAGTGAACCCGAGGTGGCTGTCGTTGAATGGCTAAGTCAGGGTATTCCGGTGCCTGTGGGGAGTGAGCAATGAAGCACCCTTATTCCCAGAAGCCGGACGCCAAAGTCCATTGGAGAATTCTGGAAGGATTGCCCGGGCGGCAGATTTTGGTGGCGATTTGGCGCTGGATGTAAGGGAGGTGTTTCCAAATGGATAAGTGGCTTATTCGATAGCGAACGTGAGTATGGAGGTCCGGGTCGAGCGTAAAGGGCCTACAAGAAAACGATCGACTTTTCGCTCGTTCGCAGGTAGGATTCAACAAAGCGGGCGTTGCCCGAATAACTAATGTGAGGCGTTTTTGTGCGACCAATAGGTGTTGATCTTTTTGCCGGTGCTGGGGGCTTGTCTTTGGGTTTTGAGCAGGCGGGCTTCGACGTTGTTGCCGCTGTGGAAGTCGATCCAGTACATGCCGCAATCCATGCATACAACTTTCCTAACTGTGCGGTGATTCCGCAGTCGGTTTCTGCTTTGACCGGCGCTTGCATCCGTAAGGCAGCAGGTATTGGGCAGAGGACCGTAGATGTTGTTTTTGGCGGAGCGCCTTGCCAAGGATTTTCGATGATTGGGCAGCGTGCATTGGATGATCCGCGAAATGCTTTGGTGAAAGAATTCGTGCGGCTGGTTAGTGAACTTGACGCCAACTACTTCGTATTCGAGAACGTCAAGGGAATTACCGTTGGCAAGCATGCGACTTTCTTACAAGAGCTCATTGAGACGTTCAATGCGCTTGGGTACGAAGTCTTAATGCCGTGGCGTGTGCTAAACGCGGTTTGGTATGGAGTCCCGCAAAGCCGAGAACGACTATTCTTGATGGGTTGCAAGGCGGGGCGAGAACTACCATCTTATCCCCTTGCCAAGTATCGCGCGGCAGGAAGTGACGCGACCTTTAGTGAATTACCTGAAGGGCCATCTTGCCGAGACGCTCTGGGAGATTTGCCCGACGCTGAACGATACAGCACACTTAACCTGCATGATGCGGTTAGAGCGAAGTGGGGCGATCCGAGCCAATATGCCGCTATGCTTCATGGTGTCGTTCGCGATGGTAGGGATTTTTCGTATCGACGTGAATACGATCAATCACTTCTCACAAGCAGTCTTCGAACAGAACATAGCGAAATTTCAAGGCGGAGATTTCGGGAGACTGGTCAAGGCAGTGTGGAGCCAATATCAAGGTTTTTTAGGTTGCCTGCTGACGGTGTCTCGAATACTCTCCGAGCAGGGACTGACAGCGCTCGTGGCGCTTTTACGTCGCCGCGCCCGATCCATTACGAATTTGCTCGGTGTATCACAGTCCGGGAAATGGCGAGGCTACACAGTTTTCCAGACTGGTTTAGATTTCACCAGACCAAGTGGCATGGGGCACGTCAAATCGGGAATGCCGTACCTCCGTTGATGGCTAGGGCAGTTGCGGGCCAGATCATTGCAGCTTTAGGGTTCCGCCCAGTGAAGCCTAGACAAATCATAGAACTCGGAGACCCTGACTTTCTTCAGTTAGACATGGGTGAAGCCGCATCTATGTTTGGGATTGAAAATCCAATCGGTCAGCGGGATCGCAAAGGACAGACGAAGCGACGTCAGTGGGATGATCGTCAACCTCAGGTCTTAAGTATTTAAATGGGCGGCCTCAAATCTGAAGTGCAACACCTCATAGCGTAAGGTGCACAGATGAATGAACAAACGAAGTATGAGCAGCTCCAGCCCGAGGATCGGATGACCATTGCCAGTATGAGTCAGCAGCGATG
>Ga0265332_10001862_pt1 | contig 11207 bp, 8 predicted proteins | sample 41926metaG_FD_202084 | JGI IMG/M metagenome (GOLD analysis project Ga0265332, IMG submission 202084) | Rhizosphere microbial communities from Carex aquatilis grown in University of Washington, Seatle, WA, United States - 4-19-26 metaG | ecosystem: Host-associated > Plants > Roots > Rhizosphere >...
TCTCTAAAATAGAAGCCGGTCTTCTTAAAATAGAGAAGGCCCCGTACGCCCCGCGTGAAGTGGCCGAAAGCGTGGCGGAGATGTTCGCCCAGCGCGCTTCCGCCAAGGGGGTAGAGCTTATCCTGAAGGTTTCCACCGACATGCCGGACGAAGTCCTCGGCGACGGGAACCGGCTGCGCCAGATCTTCATAAACCTGGTGGGCAACGCCTTCAAGTTCACGCTGAAAGGTCAGATCAAGATAAGCGCGGAGTTCCTTAAGGGCAGGGCCAACAGCTGGCTGGTGTTCTCGGTGGCGGATACCGGTATAGGCATCTCTCCGGAGGATCAGAAAAAACTTTTCCGCAAGTTCTCCCAGGTGGACGATTCCAGCACGCGCAAGTACGGAGGCACGGGGCTCGGGCTGAGTATTTCGAAGGCGCTGGTCGAGATGATGGGCGGGTCCATCTCCCTTGAGAGCGCCGAGGGAAAGGGTTCTATTTTCAGTTTCCGGCTGCCCTTCGAGAAATGCGCGGAGTTCCTGCCCGGGCGGGAAGAACAGGTTTCCTTCTCCGGCATGCGCGCGCTGCTGGTGGACGACAACCTGGACAGCCTGGAAATACTGGCCCAGAACATGGCGGCCTGGGGCTTTACCACTGTATCCGCCAGGAGCGCGGCTGAAGCCCTTCAAATCCTTAAGACCGGCGGGAAATTCGACCTGCTGGTGGTGGACCAGCAGATGGCGGGCGGCAACGGGGAGCAGTTCATCTCCGAGGCTGTAGGCGGCGCGGCCGGGGCCGCTAAAATAATGATGCTCTCCTCCAGGGTGGAGACCATCCCCGAAAGCGTGAAGCCGGCCGTTTCCGCCTTCCTGTCGAAACCCATAACCCGCTCCACCCTTTTTAACTCCATCCTAAAGGTTTTCAACCCGGCCCGCGCCCAGGCGGTTTCGCCCGGGGCGGCGGCGCCTAAACACGACTATTCGCACCTGCGCATACTGGTGGTCGATGATAATAAGGATAACCAGGACCTGGCCCGCATGATGCTGGAAAAAGCCGGGTATAAACTGGATATCGCAGGCAACGGCAGGGAGGCGCTCGAGAAATGCGCCGCCTTCAACTACGACCTGGTCCTGATGGACATACAGATGCCGGAAATGGACGGGGACGAGGCGGTGTTCCAGCTCCGGAAAACCGAGGCCTACAAAAAGACCCCTATCATAGCGCTTACCGCGCACGGCCTGGACAGCGATATCGCTAAATCTTTTTCCTTCGGCATGAACGCCCACATGATCAAGCCGCTGAAGAAAAAAGCGCTTTATGAAACGCTGGAGAAGTGGCTGGATGTCCGGCGCAAAGTCCTGGTGGTGGATGACGACGCGGACAATATGGCGTTGATGGAGCTGCACCTCAAGGAGGAAACGGGGCTGCGCCTTTACAGGGCCGCCGACGGGAAAGAGGCGCTGGAAATGCTCAGGAAGAACATTTTTTCGCTCGTCCTGATGGACCTGGAGATGCCGGTGCTGGACGGCCTTGCCGCGGTGCGCGTGCTGCGGGCCATGCCCGGCTGCGGGGCGGTGCCCGTAGTGGCCTTCAGCGCGCATGACGACGCCGTAAAGATCAAAGAATGTCTGGACGCCGGCTTCACGGATTACCTGGTCAAACCGGTAAAAAAAGAGAAGCTGCTGAAAAAAATACATAAATACCTGTAGCCCGCGTGGCGGGTGAGGGGATATACTTATGCGTTCGCGTAGAATTCCGCATAGAGGCTTAAGGCGCGCAAAGAGTAGTGTATAGCAAGTTGCCAGGGCTTTATATGGATCTGCGGCAAAAACCTTTAACTAATTTTTTGACCGCTGTCCTGTACGGCATTTTCACAAGGAGACATTATGACAAAAACAGAAAAGATGATAGGGGCGGGCATCGGGGTGGCGGCTATCGCCGCGCTGGGGACTTACTTCCTCTACGGCAAGAACGGCGAAAAAAACCGCAAGCTGATAGCGGGTTGGATCCTCAAAATGAAGGGTGAGGTGCTGGAAAAAGTGGAAGAGGTGAAAAATCTGAACCAGGAAGAATATAACAAGATCGTGGACGAAGTTTCCGCGCGCTACGCGAAGCTGGGTAAAGTCGGCGCGGACGAACTGAACCATCTGACGAAAGACCTTAAGGACGCGTGGGAACATATAGGCAGTGAGGCGATGCGGCCGTAGGCCCGCCGGGATCATTGCCAAGGCGGAAAGCGCGTTAAAAAACGCGCAGGGCTCCCGGACAAGATCTGCCCGGCAGCCCGGTCTGGTGTTTTGCAGAGGGCCTTGCTTCTTAGGCTCGTGGGGGGAGTGCCATAAAAGCTGCGGCCGGGCGTAAGCGCGCCTGAGCCGCGGCCTTTTGAGCGGGGGGCTATGGGCAATAAACTTTTCATAGGTCTGATCTATAACACCAGCCTGCTCCTGGTCCTGGTCGCTGTCTACTCCGGCATCAGGTTCGAGATCAAGTTCAAGTCCACCCTGCATTCCCGCCTGAAAGAATTCCTTATCGGCGTCCTGGTCGGTTTTATCGGCATAGCGGTCATGGCGAATCCGTGGACGCTGGAACCCGGAATTATTCTTGACGCGCGCTCCATCCTTCTGGGCGCCACAGGGCTGTTCTTCGGAGTAATTCCGACCGCGCTGGCAGTGCTGATAACCGGGGCGTTCAGGCTATTCCTGGACGGGACCGGAGCGTTGTCCGGCCTGTGCGTTATTCTTACCTCCTCGGGCCTGGGCCTGTTATGGCAGCACTACAGGCCGGGCCTGAACCAGAAGGGCGGCTGGTTCGAGCTGTACCTGTTCGGCATCTCGGTGCACATCCTGATGCTGGCCTGTTTCTTCCTGCTGCCCCTGCCCCTGGCGCTTGAGGCCCTTCGCAGGCTCAGCCTGCCGGTGCTGGCCATCTATCCGGCCGGGACGGCGCTGCTCGGCATTCTCCTGATCCACCAGCGCGACAGCGGCAGGAGGGAAACGGAACTTTGGGAGAGCGAGCAGCTCTTCAGGAAGATCTTTGAAAATCATTCCGCGGTCAAATTCATACTGGACCCGGATACGGGAACTATTGTGGACGCGAATGAAGCCGCGGCGCGCTTCTACGGCTGGTCCCGGGAACAGCTTAAACGTATGAAGGTCCAGGACATCAATACGCTTGCGCCGGAGGCGGCCGGGGTCAAGCTTAAGCAGGCAGCGGACGGAAGCCAGTCACATTTCGAGTCCCGACACAGGAGGGCCGACGGCTCGGTGCGGGACGTGGAGGTGTTCAGCGGCAATATCTGCGGCAAGGGGAAAAACCTCATTCATTCCATAGTTCACGACATTACCGAGCGCAAGCTGGCGGAAACGGCGCTGGCCGAGAACGGGGCCAAGTACCGGGCGCTTTTCGATCAGGCCCGCGATTCCATCCTGCTGCTTGAGATGCCGTCCGAAGGGATTCCGATAATTGGTGACGCCAATGCCGCCGCCCTGATCCTGCACGGTTACTCGCGCGAAGAGCTGATCGGCAAACCCATTTCATTCCTTGACGCGGAGACTTCGGAGTCTTTGACGAAGGAATGGGTCAGTCGGATACGCGGTTCTACGGGCGCGCTTTTTGAGGCGCGGCACCGGCGCAAGGACGGCTCGCTCATCGATGTCGAAGCCTCCGTGAGGGAGATCCCGATAGGAGAAAAACGCGTGTTGCTGGATATCTCGCGCGACATCACCGGGCGCAAGGCGGCGGAGCAGGAACGGGAAAAGCTGCAGGGGCAGCTCCTGCAGTCGCAGAAAATAGAAGTGGTGGGCCGGCTTGCGGGCGGTGTGGCGCACGACTTCAACAACATACTTACCGTCATTAAATTCTACGGCGGGCTGATCCGCAACGGTTTCACTCGCGAGGACCCCAGGCGGGCGGACGCGCAGGAAATACTTAACGCGTCCGACCGCGCCGCCTCCCTTACGCGCCAGCTCCTGATCTTCAGCCGGCGCCAGGTGACAGCGCCGAAGGTCCTGGACCTCAATAAGCTCCTGGGCGATATGGTGAAAATGCTGTGCCGCCTTATAGGGGAGGACGTCAGGCTGGAAACCAAGCTATCCGGGGCGCCGTGCCTGGTACTGGCGGATCCCAGCCAGGTGGAGCAGGTAGTGATGAACCTGGCTGTCAACGCGCGGGACGCCATGCCCAAAGGCGGCACAATAACGTTCGAGACCGGAATTGTATCCCCGGACGGGGAATTCTCGGCCGCGCATCCGGCGCTGCCGCGCGGGCCGCTGGTATGCCTGACGGCCAGGGATACGGGCAGCGGTATGACCGCGGAAGTCAGAAGCCATGCCTTCGAGCCTTTTTTCACTACTAAGCCCGCCGGCAGCGGCACGGGGCTGGGGCTTGCCACTATCCTCGGGATCGTAAAGCAGAGCGGAGGCGGGATAGAGCTGGAGACCGGGCCCGGGAAAGGAACGTCCTTTTATATTTATCTGCCGCTTGCCGCGGCCGCGGGGCCGGCCGTTGAAAAGGTCAGCGATAGAAATGCCCCGCTGCGGGGCCGCGAAACGGTGCTTTTGGCCGAGGACGACCAAACTATGCGCCGCATGATCGAGCGGCTGCTCCGTTCGAGCGGCTACACGGTCATTACGGCCGCCGACGGCCCCGGCGCGCTGGAGGCGCTGGAGCGGGGCGGCAAGCCCGTAGACCTGCTGCTGACGGACGTGGTAATGCCCGGCATGAGCGGCAGGGAACTGGCCCGGGAGGTCGCGCGCAGAAAACTGTCGCCCAGAACGCTCTATATGTCCGGCTATACGGATGAGACCATAGCGAAGCATGGCGTCCTGGATACCGGACTGGCGTTCATCTATAAGCCTTTCACCGTAGAGGAGCTTTCTCTCAAACTGCGGGAGGTCCTGGAAGGCCCGGCCGACCGGGCCCGGGCGTAGATATGGGCTTTGGGCGTCCCGCGTAGTACTACGGAGCGGGCCGGGAAAATTCCGAATAGATGCGGCGCCGGGCAGGGGGTATACTTATCATACGACGTTTTTTTGCGGTATTTAAGGGGGATAAAATTATGGATTCAGGGATATGCATGAAAAGCGGGGTCAGGGCGCTGCTGGCCGTGCTGATCGTAAGCACCACGATGGCTTTCACGCTGCCGGGCAGCGGCTGGGCAATGCTCGCTCCCGCCCAGGTGGCGCCCGCCGCGGGCGGGCAGGCGTACGACCGGGCGGCCGATCTGAAAACGGTACAGACGGCTCTCGAATCCAAGATAGTGCGCGAACGCCTGAAGTCTCTCGGCATGAACGATAAAGAGATAGAATCGCGGGTGGGCAAGCTCACGGACCTGCAGATGCATCAGCTGGCCAAGGACGTAAAAACGCTCAGCCCCGGAGGCGGCGTGATCAGCCTGCTGGAACTGGTAGTCCTGGTATTGTTGATACTTATCCTTGTCCGCGCCGTATGAACCTGCGGGCGCTGCCCGCTGCGGCCGTCGGGAAGCCCCGGGCCGTCAGGGCCCGGATGTTGTTAGTTCTTGCGGTTTGCCTGCTTGCGGGCTGCGCCGCCTCCCGCGGCGCGCCCGGGGCGGTGAGCGCCGCGGGTGAGAGACAGGTACGGCTGAGTGTTCCTTTTTTTTCCGATAATACCGACCAATGCGGACCTTCCGCGCTGGCCAGCGTACTGGGGTACTGGGGGAAACCCGCGTCCCCCGTGAGCTTGCGGCAGGAGATCTACCAGGCGCGCCTGAAAGGCTCGCTTACGGTAGACCTGCTGCTGGCGGCCGAGAGCCGCGGCCTGTCCGCCGAAATGTTTAACGGCAGCCTCGCCCGCGTCAGGGAAGAACTGGATGCGGGCCGCCCCCTGATCGCTTTCGTCAACGGCGGCTATAGCTTCTACCCGGTGGGCCATTACCTGGTGATCACCGGCTACGACGACCGGAGGCAGTGCATCTTCGCCCACTCCGGCACGAAACGCGACCAGGGCATCTCTTACCGGAAATTCGCAAAACAATGGGAGAAGACCGGACGATGGGCATTATCGATCTCGCCTCCGCGCCGTTAAGCGGGCGCTTTACGCCCCGCGCGCTGATCCTGGCGCTGGCCGGCCTGCTGGCCGCCTGCGCCCACGCGCCGCGGCTTGCCGGCTACCGGGACGCTTTGTCACCTGAGGAACATGTGCGCCTGGGAACGTCTTATGAAGCGCAGGGTATGCGAGCGGAAGCCGCCGGTCAGTACGAAGCTGCCGTCCGCCGCGACCCCGGCTGCGCCGAGTGCTGGCTTGCCCTGGGCAATAACGAGTTCACGGGCGGGCGGCTTAAGGAGGCCGAGGTTTCCTTCCGGAAGGCCCTGGCAGTCTCTCCGCATCATCCCGGCGCCGCCAACAACCTGGCGATGGTCATCCTGGCGCGCAATGGCAGCCTGCCGGAAGCCGAAGCTTTAGCCCGGGACGCGCTCCTGAACGCGGGCGCGCTGCGGCCGTACGCGCTTGATACGCTGGCCAACATCCTGCTTAGGGAGCGGCGTTTTGCCGAGGCCGCGGCCGCCATAGATCAGGCCGAAGCGGCCACGGAAGATGCTGCCGTGCGCGGCCAGTTGCTTGAAACGCGCAAGAGCATCGCCGCTGCCGCAGGTCAGGTTAACGCTGCGGAGTTTCGCGATAAGTAACAGGCGTCGCTTGAGTATTTTCAGAACGAAAGGTATATAAGGGGGTAAGAAAATGCAATACAACTTATTCGGTATTACCACTATACGGTGCCGGTGCCGCAGCACTAGTTTTGGATTCAAGCCCGGCCCGCACCCGGAGCCCGGAGCTGAACCTCATCCCGGGCCCAGGCCCGGCCCGCATCCGGAGCCCGGAGCTGAACCTCATCCCGGGCCCAGGCCCGGCCCGCATCCGGAGCCCGGAGCTGAACCTCATCCCGGGCCCAGGCCCGGCCCGCACCCGGAGCCCGGGACTAAACCTCCTTCCGGGCCTGGTCCGCATTAACTATTACCTGGAAATTATGCTGGAATGCGGCTTGACCCATTAATGGATAAAGTCATGACCTATAGGAGAAAAAAATGAAAACGGTATTAATACTTATGTTGGCGGTTTGGTTCGCCCCGCTGGCCGGAGCACAGAACAACCCAGCTCCGGCCCCGGCTAAACTTATCCCGGCCGAAACCGACCCGGCCCCGGCCGCTACCCCGGCCCAGCCTTCGGGAGCCACGCCGGCCCAGCCCTCGGGAGCCGCGCCGGCCCAGCCCTCGGGAGCCACACCCGCCCAGCCTTCTGGGGATACCTCGGCCCAGCCGATGACCCTGCCCAAGCCCGCGCAGACTACCCCGGACGTGCTCACCACTCCGGAGTCGCCCTTCTTCCGGCCCTTCCATGGCCCGGCCACCGCGCAGATAACGACCCAGGGCCAGGAGAAAAAACCGGCCGCAGTTCAGAACACGGTGGCAGCTCTCAAGATCAGGCAGGCGGCGGAACTAACGGCGCTCAGGGTGAGTCTGAAAGACAGGCCTAAAGCCGAGATAAATAAAGCGGTGGCAGCCAAGAAAGCCGAACAAAAGGCCGCTATCCAGGCGCTTGAGGCCGCCAACAAGACCGAGGCGGAAAAAAACCAAAAAGTTAAATCCAAACCGGCCAAAATAACATTAAAAAAACCTGCTATTGAATCAGCCAAGTAATACAGGGATCCAAGGACAACTATCTGTTTTCCCCGGCCGCTGCACGAATTATCTGGGTGCAAATAAAGAGCCCCCGTCATCGGGGGCTCTTCTTTTACTCCGGCAGGCGGCAGGCTATTTCGCGGTCAGCCTGAAATATTTCAGGGGCTTGGCCACGTTCTTGGCCTCGGTTTCGTACGGGCCCTCGAAGCGCAGGCCCTTGGCCAGGCCGGCCTTCTGGATAGCGTCTTTCGCGGAATCCATTACCAGCGTTTCGCGGAAACCGGCTTTGGACTGCAGGCGGGCCGTCTGGTTCATGCCGCTGGAAAAAGCGGTGAAGTCGTGGTTGGGGCCGAACAGGCCCACCGCGGCGGGACAGAGGTTTATCCCCTCGGCGACGCCCAGCCCTTTCGCCTTTATTTTTGCGGCCAGGCCGCGGTAGCGCGGCAGGTTGCCCAGGCGGGCGGTGAATTTCTGGATCTCGAGGGCGGCCCTGGCGGCCTGCCTCGCGCAGGCGGCCGGGGACTCGCGGAAGAAGGGCGGCCCGAAGTGGATTATCACGCAGTCGCCGACCATCTTGTCGAAAGTACCGCCGTGCTCCCAGGCTATGCGCACGGCCCCTTCGCTCCAGAAGTCCACGAATTCGCCTATCCGGTCCGGGCGCTTAAGGCCCTTTTCGCACAGCTTGGTGAAGGAGTTGATGTCAGCGTAAAGTATGGCTATGGCCTTTACCCTGGGCGACAGGTGCGTGCGCATATAATCCGGGTCGCTCAGCAGTTCCGAGACCGTCGAGGGGGAAAAGAACTTCGCCATGTGGCGCCGCTCGCGGTTGTAGTCTATCAGGCGCTGGCTGATGGAATTGGCGAAGATGGTCATCAGGTCGCGTCCGAAGGTGGACAGGCCGCCTTCCACCTCGGCCACCAGCTTGCCCAACTGGCCGGCGCCCGAGGCCATGCCGCTCAGCGTGAAGCCCATCCCCTCGTTAAAGCCCAGCAGGCTGCGCAGCATGTGCCTGTCCGGGTCCAGCAGGTGGATGCCGTGGGTCTTGATAGCCAGGCTCAGGGCTTTGTGCGGCCTCTGCTCGGAATCGTGCACGCAGCGCTTTCCGCGGTAGATGCGGTACTGGATGCGTTTGCCCGCGGCCGCGTCGTCGTTGCGGTAGACCAGGCCAAGATGGCGGAAAGGGATCTCGGCGTGCAGGGCGCCCACGGCCTCGTCCAGGGCCTCGCGCAGCACGCTGCGCGTCAGGCAGCGGGTAACGCGCTCCATCAGTTTCTGTTTCACGGCCGCGCTCTGGATGTTCCACATCGTGTTATCCAGTTCCTCGCACACGGCGTTAAGGCAGGCGCGGTAATCCTCGTCGACGGCGACCTGGCCGCGGTAGCCGAAGGCCAGGGTGCCGACCCGCATGCCGTCCAGGTCCAGCGGCTGGGACACCCAGCGCAGGCCGCGCGAAGGGATAACCGTCACTTTGGAAGGGGTTTTCCCCAGGTCAAAAGCCGGGGTGTTCTTCCATTTGAAAGTTTCCCTGTTCAGGTCCTCGTTCCTGGTTTCCAGCGCGGCGGCGTCGGCGCCGAACTCTGTGGCGATCTTCGGCAGGAAGATATCGAGCGTGGCTTTCAGGCCTAATTTCTTTCTGGCGCAGGTTTCCAGCAATGCGTCGGCGAAAAGGTTCATTTCGTAGGGTCGTTTGCTGCAGTTCCCGCGGCTGTTCTTCATAATATGGTCCAGGCTTAATCCCCGCTTTTCCGAAGGCCGGGAACGCGCTCCCCGCCTTTAACATTATAATAAAATTAAAAATGCGGGAGCCCGGATAATTCCCCGCGCCGCCGGCCCTTGCACGACGGGAATTTATGTATAATCGGTGCATGGGGAAACTGCCGCGTTCACTCTTTTTTCCGGTTCTTTCGGTGCTGGCGTGTCTTGCCGCTGTCTCGGCCGCCGAGCCCGGCTGTCCCCAGGTGCGTACCCTGCTGGAAAAAGGCCAGGCGCTCGAGGCGCAGAAACTGCTTTTCAGCCTGCCGGGCGAAGTCGATACCGCCTGCGTAGACGCCCAGGCGGACGTTTCCATAGCTTTGGGAGACCTGAGGAAAGCCGCTTCGGCGCTTGAGGAGCTGCTTAAACGGGACCCCTCCAGCCTTTCCGCGGCCACCCGCCTGGCCAGGCTGTACAGCTGGGAGGGGAACTATCCCGATTCAGTGCGTTATTACGACTCCGCGCTGGCGCTGAAACCCGGAGATTGCGGCTTACTGGTCGGGAAAGCCCGCGTGCTGGCCAGGGCCGGCTGGGTTAAGGAATCCCAGGCTGCCTACGCCGGGGCGGACACGGCCTGCGGCGGGGGCTGGGTGAAGAGCGAGGCTGCCGGGAAAGATAACCTGCGCGGCGGCCATATCTATTCCGCGGAAAAAGAGTTCAAGAAAAGCGCCGAACTGAACCCGTCGGACGCCGAAGCGCTCTTCTACCTTGCGCAGCTTTATTCCAATTCCGGGCTTTACGGCGAGGCCGAGAAATATTACGGCCGTCTCGCCGGGATCTCCCCTTACAATACGGCGGCGGCCCGCGCCCGCGCGAAGAACGCGGTCTGGCGCGGCGATCCGCGCCTGGAGGGCGGTTTTTCGTACCTGGACGCCCGCGGCGCGGCCCGCATGACCGATGTCCGCCGGGCCGGGGTTTACGCCGGGCCGGCCGCAAGGCTGGGCGATAAGCTGGAGGCTTCGGCTTACGGCACCTACGCCGGCTACGGCTTCGCTTCCGGCGCGGGCCTGAGCGAACGCGGCGCGGACGCCTCCCTCTCTTATGTTCCGTCCCTTTATTGGGGCGCGGGAACTTCCGTTTCCGCGCGCGAAGTCGATTCTAATTCCTACGGCGGCCTTTCCTCGGCCTACGCCTGGGTCCGGATATCGGACCCCGCCGTGGTCTCGCTGGCCTGGAGCCGCATGCGCCTGCTGAACAACAGGGGAAATATCGTTTCCGGACGCGCGGCCTCCGACCTGAAAGCCCGAGGCGAGCTGGACCTGTCGGGTAATTTTTCAGCAGGGGCGGACCTGGCCCGCGGCAGGGTGGACGGGGGCAATTACTACACTATAGCGGGCGCGGACGCCAGGGCGTCAGTCTCCGCGCCGCCGTCGCTGGCCTGGGCCGGCGCCCGCTGGGAGCGCAGCTCGTACGCGCGCGCGTCCGCGGCTTACTTCGCGCCCTCGGCCTATAACACTTATTCCCTGGAGGCCGCCTGGCGGCGGTATTTCGCGAAAGGCGCCGTCCATTACGGCGCGCCGCATTTTTACACGGAGCTGAAGGCCCGCGAAGTTTTCGACAACAGCGGTTACTGGAGCTTCAACCCGCGGGCGGGGTTTTACTCCGAGCGGGAAAAATACTGGACGATCAAACTCGAATTCTCCCTCAATTCGGCGCATTACTACAGGGATAACTCCTGGGAACTCGGACTGGTAAAGGCGTTCTGACGGATTTTTTTATGTTCCGCCGGTCACGGCGGAGGAGGCGGGCATGAAGAAGAACCTGGCGGCGATAATGGCGGTCATGGCTGTTCTGGGACTGGCGTATTACTGGCTGATCTACGAGGATGTCCGGCTGCCG
>Ga0265332_10001867_pt1 | contig 11197 bp, 9 predicted proteins | sample 41926metaG_FD_202084 | JGI IMG/M metagenome (GOLD analysis project Ga0265332, IMG submission 202084) | Rhizosphere microbial communities from Carex aquatilis grown in University of Washington, Seatle, WA, United States - 4-19-26 metaG | ecosystem: Host-associated > Plants > Roots > Rhizosphere >...
ATTCGCCACAGAGCAGGGGGCCTCGCTAAAGGCCTTGAAATCTGTTCCAGGCAACGGACTGGCATGGCTTGAGCGTCATGATCGCGAATGGTTGAACACACACACACCCAGCCTTTTCAAGAAGGACACATAGCTGCAGGGACGGTTCTAACCCCTACAATTTTCTCACAAAACAATTGTATCTTTAATTTCAATAAAAACAGTATGTTATAAGTCGTTTAAGTTTGGACCGATTGACATAACTCTCGTCGAAACTCTTGAAACATTGTTGTTTCGCCTTGTTTTTATTAGATTTACAGAGACTATTGTCCCGTAACAGTAACGAGCATCACGAAAAGCCGGCCATGCCGGCTTTTCTTTTTCGTGGAGACCGTGCTCCATCCACCTTGCCTCCCCCGCCCTCGCACCTTAACCTCTGCCTGCCATCGACACCCTTGCCGGAAGCCCGGCCCAGGCGCATGCAGACACTTTCCCGCCTCGACCGCCCCCTGCGGGCCGCCCGGCGCATCGCGCTGAGCCATTACACGGCCAGCGGCCTGGTGGCGGCGCTCGGCATGCTGCTGATCTCCGGCGGCATGCACTTCTACTTCGGCGCCTTCGCCGCGGCAGCGGCATCTGTGGGCGTGGCCATCGTGATTCCGCCGGACCAGCCGGCGCCCCAGCGCGGCAAGTTCTGGCAGTTGCTGCCGGCCGCGCTGATCGGCCTGCCGCTGTTCCTCGCCGTCCAGGCCCTGCACAACTCGCCGGTGCTTCTCGGCCTGCTGCTGGTGCCGGCCAGCTTCATCGCCTTCCTCGCGGGCGCATGGGGCAAGCGCGGGCTGCCGATCTCCATTTCGATCATGTTCGCGGTGGTGCTGTCGATGGCCGTGCCGGTCCATGAGGGCGCCGGCAGCATCGCGACGACCGGCCTGTACTGCGCGATCGGCAGCGGGGGCTACCTGGTGTTCGCCAGCCTGGCCAACTCGGCCCTCAACGCCCGCTACCGCGTGCAGATGCTGGCCGACGTACTGTTTGCGCTGGCCGGGCTGATGCGCTGCCAGGCGCGGCAGTTCGGCGCCCTGAGCCAGCCGTCCGACGCTGCGCCGCTGATCGGCGAGCTGCTGCGACGCCAGGCCGCGCTGGCCGACCAGCTGCAGGCAGCCCGCAACATCCTGCTCGAATCCCCGCGCACGCCGCGCCGCCAGCGTCTGGCCGGCATGCTGCTGCAGGTGCTGGAGATGCGCGACCACCTGCTGGCCAGCGAACTGGACGTGGACACGCTGCGCACGCACCCCGGCCACCCGCCACTGCTCAACGCCCTCGGCGACATCCTCGGCGCCCTGGCCGACGAGCTGGACGGCCTCGCCGACGCCCTGCTCATCGGTCGCCCGCCCGAACCCTTCGCCAGCCACCGCCCCCAGCTCGCCCGCCTTGAGCTGCCCGATGAAGAAGACCACGGCGCCAACGGCAACGCCCCGTCGACGGCAATGCTGGCCCGCGGCCTCAGCAACCGCCTCGGCCACATCAACGACGAAACCCTGCGCCTGATCGCCCTCGCCCGCGGCGAGGAGCAGCCCGACCTAAGCCTGGTGCGCACCGCCTGGCAGGCCTTCGTCAGTCCCACGGCGTGGTCCTGGCAACCACTCTCCGAGCTGTGGCACTGGAACGCCCCGCCGCTGCGCCACGCCATCCGCGCCGCCCTCGCCATCGGCAGCGCCTACGCGCTGTCCCTCGCCGTGCCCTGGGGCACCCACGACTACTGGATCCTGCTGACCATCGTCGTCGTGCTGCGCGGCAGCCTGGCCCAGACCGTCGAACGGCGGAACCATCGCGTACTGGGCACCCTGCTCGGCTGCGTGCTGACCGGCGCGCTGCTGGCCGCCCATCCGCCGGCGGTGTTCCTACTGCTGGTCGTCATGCTGGCCCAGGGCATCGCCCATGCCTTCGCGATCCGGCGCTACGTCGTCGCCGCGGTGGCCGCAACGGTCATGGGCCTGGTGCAGAGCCACATGCTGAACGCCGGCAGCGCCACCTTCGAAGTCATCGAGCGCATCGCCGACACGCTGGCCGGCGTCGCCATTGCCTGGGCCTTCGCCTACGTGCTGCCCAGTTGGGAACGTGGCCGCATCCCGGCTCTCGTGGCCCGCAGCCTCGCCGCCCAGGCCCACCACGCCCGCATCGCGCTGGGCCTGGGGCAGTTGCAGGCGGTGGACAACGAACCCGAGCTGGCCTGGCGGCTGGCCCGGCGCGAAGCCTACGACAGCCTGTCGGCGCTGGTGCAGGCCACCCAGCAATCCCTCGCCGAACCTCGCGCGGTTCGCCCGCCGCTGGAAGCCCTGGGGCGCCTGCTGGCCCACAACTACCAGCTCCTCGCCCAACTCACCGCGGTGAAGACGATGCTGATGTCGCGCCGCGGCCGCCTCGATGCGGCGCGCATCCAGCTTCCGCTGCAACAGGCCAGCGAAGCCATCGGGCAGGCCCTGACCGCACCCGCGGCAGCATTGACGCCAGCGCCCTGTGCTGCAGTGGAGAACCTCGCCCTGCCCGACCCCTTCGAGCAGGATCTGAGCCCCTGGCTGCTGCGCCGCCTCGGCCTGGCCAGCGAGCTCGCGGCGCAGGTCAGGGAGGATGCGGAGCAGGTGTTGCGCCCGACGCCAGCTGTGCCGGGCGGTGAAATGCAGGAAGGCTCCGGGCCAGCGGCTGTGGGCGAGTGAATTCGCCTACACAAGCTTTCAGCCAGCACCTTCCCGCTCATTGCATGTTCCCTTCCCAGGCCCAAACACCCAAAAAAATCCCGCCGAAGCACAATGTTCGGCGGGATGCTAAAGACCGGCGGGTAGTTTGGGAGGGAGAGGTGCCCGCCGGGTGGGAAAAGTCGGTACAAGTTCAGTGCTGCAGGTCGCTCTCCAGCCGCCCACGATGGGAAAAAAGAAAGCCGAGGCAGACGAACAACAGCACGCCCTCGATCCACAAGGCCGCCTGCACACCCCACCAGGCCGCCAGCAGGCCGGCCGCCAACCCGCCGATGGCGTCGAAGCCGAAGCGCGTCGCCATGAAGAAGGACACCACGCGGCCGCGCATGGTCTCCGGCGTGCTCGACTGCAGCAGCATGTTGATGCCCGCATTGCAGACGGTGATCCCGAAGCCCAGCAGCACCAGCCCGGCAAAGGCCAGCGCCGGCAAGTGGCTGGCGCCGATGCCGACCAGCGCCACCGCGCTGATCGCCACCGCGGCAACCACGCCCTGGCTGAGCCGCGCCAGCGAACGCACGCGGGTCAGCACGATGGTCCCCAGGAAGGCCCCGCCTCCCGCCCCGCCCCACAGCCAGCCGAGGGTCTTCGCATCGCCGAGGAAGACGTCCTTGGCCAGGATCGGCAACAGCGTCGCGTAGCTCGACGCGGTCAGGTTCACGCCGATGACCACGCCGATCAGCACCCGCACGTACCAGGTGTCCCACACGTAGCGCGCGCCTTCCTTGAAGACCCGCCCGACCGGACCGCGCACCGGCTCCGGCATACGCCCGTCAGCGCGCAGCACCGCAAAGATCAGCGCCATGAAGGACAGCGCGTTGAGGCCGAAACACACCGCCTCCGAGCTCAGCCCCAGCAGCAGCCCGGCCACCGGCGGCCCGAAGAAGCGGCCGCCATTGACCAGCATCGAGTTGAGCGCCAGCGCATTGGGCAAGTCCTCGCGGCTTTCCACGAAGGCGTTGATCAGCGAATGGCGCAGCGGCGCGTCGAAACTGCCCAGCACGCCGAGCAGCAGGGACATCGCGACGATCAGCGTCGGTCCGATCCAGCCCAGCGCCGTCAGCACCGCCAGCGTCAGCGCCTGGGTGGCGAGCAGGGACTGCACGACGATCAGGCAGCGCCGCTTGTCCTGCTTGTCGATCCACGCGCCGGCCAGCGGCCCGAGCAGCAGCTGCGGGGCCAGCGACGCAAATGTGGTCACGCCGAGCAGCGCGGCCGACCCGGTCAGCCGGTACACCAGCCACACCAGCGCCACCTGCTGGATCCACGAGCCGAGCAGCGACACCGCCTGGCCAAAGAAGTACAGCCGGAAATTGGCCGACCGCAACGCACGTATCGACTCGGGAACCCTTCTCTCACTCACCCCTGCACACTCCGTAAACCGTCTGGTCCTCAGCTTCTCCTCGCCTGGGCCGACATGCGGACCGGCGCGTTGGAAGCCCCGAAGCCGGCATAGCCGTCACGGCGCTGGACGATTTCGAAGAAAAAGCGGTCCACGAACATCTGGGTGTAGAAGTGGAAGAATTCCCCCTCCTCGTTACGGTCGTAGAGAACCCCGAGGCGGCGCATGCGTTCGAGCAGCGCGTCGTCCAGCTCGAAACGGGCCGGCAGATCCTCATAATAATTGTCGGGCACGTCGAGCAGGGCGATGTCATGCTTCTTGAGGTAGTCAGCGGTCGCGAAGATATCGTCGCTGGCCAGCGCGATGTGATGCACTCCGCCCCCCTGCAGCGCCTCCATGCTGCGCCCGGTCACGGTGGCGCGACTGTGGGACACGTTGAGGGCGATGCGCAGGGACTGGCCCGCATCGACCATCGCACAGCTGCGCACCAACCCGTTGGGGTCGGCCAGTTCCATGCTCTCCTGCGGATGCAGGCCCAGCACCACGCGGTTGAACAGCACGCCGGTATCGAACTGCTCGAAGGGGAAACCCTCGGCCAGGTGATCCACCTTGTAGATGCCGGCCTTGCTGCGGCCCTGCTTGGCCGGGTCGACGACGAAATCGGTCTCGAGGAAGCCCTTGTCCTCCAGCGCCTGGGACACGAAGTAGATGATGCTGTCGTCCACCGCGCGCAGCGCCGGGATCAGCGCCTCGTTGGGGCCCACGCGGCCGGCGTGGCTGGGCACGTGGAAGGCCACGCCGCGGTTCACCGCCCGCTGGCCGTCGTCGGTGGCGAGGCCCAGCGCGCAGATCGACGGCCCGCGGCGCTGGAAGTAGTCACTGGCGAAGGAGCCCGGCTCGTTGTTGAGCACCAGCCGCACGTCGCCCTGCTGGTAGAGCTCGACGTTCTTGGTGCGGTGGGTGCCGGAGTGATCGAAGCCCAGGCCCTGCAATGCCTTGCCGAGAGCCTTGCCGGACGCGTCATCCACCGCGAACTCGATGAAAGACAGGCCGCGCAGCTTGGGCGGCGCCGGCGGGTTGAACAGCTCGATGCGCTCGGTCAGCGCGCGGGTTGCCGGATCGCTGACGGCCTGGACTTCCAGGCGCGCCCGGATCTGCTCCTCGAGGTAGAGCAGCGACGAGAAAGCGTCGAGGGTCGTGCGGCGGTTCGGCGCAGCACGGAACACATCGTTGAAGATCTCCAGCGACAGCGGCCCCGGATAGCCGGCCTTCAGCACATGCTCCATGAAGCCGACCAGGTCGAAGGTGCCCTGGCCCGGGAAGCAGCGGTAGTGGCGGCTCCACTGCAGCACGTCCATCACCATCCGCGGTGCGTCGGCCAGTTGCAGGAAGAACAGCTTGTCGGCCGGGATCTGCTCGATGCCGGCGGGGTTGTCGCCACGCGACAGGATGTGGAAGCTGTCCAGGCAGATCCCCAGGTGCGGATGGTCGGCTTTTTTGACGATGTCCCAGGAATGGCCGTAGCGATTGACGTGATGGCCCCAGGCCAGCGCCTCGTAGGCGATGCGCAGCCCGCGCTCGGCGGCCTTCTCGGCCATCGCGTGGAGTTGCGAGGCCATCAGCTCGTCGTCGCAGATGGTGTTCGGCTGCACGTTGGAGCACACCAGCAGCATCGGTGCGCCCAGCTCGACCATCAGGTCGAACTTGCGCTGGGCGCGGTCCAGGTTGCGCTTGAAACGGGCGTCGTCCACGCCATCCATGTCGCGGAAAGGCTGGTACAGGTCGATGCCCAGGCCCAGGTCGGCACAGCGCTGGCGGATCTCGCGCGGCGACATGCGGCTGTAGATGAGGTCGTTCTCGAAGATCTCCACCGCGTCGAAACGCGCGCGGGCAATGGATTCCAGCTTCTCTTCGAGGGTTCCACTGATACATACAGTGGCAATGGCTCGGCGCATCAAGGGTCTCCGCCTGTTGTGCTTGTTTATAGACAGAATCTTAGGCAGGCCGTTGCGAGGGAACCATTGCCCTGCGGGGCTTATGGCGCGATAATCGCGCACCCCACATCAACAATCGCGCGCTTTGCACCGGCGGTATCAAATGGTGAGCGCCCGCAACAGAGACACGGAAATGGCCGAAGAAGAACAGGAACTCGACCGGCGCGACTGGATTGCCGGCCTTGAAAAGGGCTTGCGCATCATCGAGGCGTTCAACGACGCGCACCCGCGTCTGACCCCATCGACGGCGGCCCGCCGCACCGGCATCACCCGCACCGCGGCGCGGCGCTACCTGCTGACGCTGCAGCACCTGGGCTACGTGGACAGTGACGGCACCCATTTCTGGCTGACGCCGCGCATCCTGCGCCTGGGCTGGTCCTACTTCGATTCGGCCAAGGTGCCGCGGGCCGTGCAGCCCTTCCTGCAGCGGATCAGCATCGAGCTGGGCGGTTCGGCCTTCTTTGCGGTCCTCGACGAAGATGAAGTGGTCTTCGTCGCCCGCAACGGCATCGGCCGCGTGCAGAGCCTGGGTTTCGTGCTCGGGGCGCGCATCGCCGCCAACCTCGCCTCGGCGGGCATCGTGTTGCTGGCCTGCAAACCGCCCGAGGAGGTGGAGCGCTGGCTGACAGGGCGCAAGTTCATCCCCTACACGCCGCACAGCTACACCAACACGGAAGACGTCCGCACCGTCATCGACAAGGCGCGGACATCCGGCTACAGCATCCTGGAGCAGCAACTGGAGCAGGACCGCCGCGGCATCGCCGTGCCGGTGCGAACCCGCGCCGGCGTCGTCGTCGGCTCGATCAGCGTCAGCTTGCCGATCGGCAACGAGAGCTCCCAGCAGGCGCTGACCCGCGCCCTGCCGGTGCTGCGCGAGGCCGAGCACGCGCTGCTGTCCTTGCTGTAGGCCCCGTCAGCGGAGCGCCGACACCGCGGCGCGCAGGGCCAGCAGGTAGCTGTCCACGCCAAAGCCGCAGATCTGCCCCTTCACGATGTCGGCAAACACCGACACGTGGCGGAAGGGCTCGCGGGCATGGATGTTGGACATGTGCAGTTCGACGATCGGGCAGGTCAGGATCGCCAGCGCGTCGCGGATGCCGTAGCTGTAGTGGGTCCATGCGCCGGCGTTGATGAGCACCGCGTCCACGCCATCGGTGAAGGCCTGGTGGATGCGCAGGCACATGTCGCCTTCCTGGTTGGTCTGGTAGCTCTCCACTTCCACGCCCAGTTCGCGGCCCAGCGCCTGCAGCTGGCCGTCGATCTCCTCCAGCGTGACGGTGCCGTACTGCACCGGGTCGCGCTTGCCGAACATGTTGTGGTTGATGCCGTGCAGCATCAGGATCTTCTTCTTCATTGCGCTCATCCTCCTCAGTACTTGATCTGCGCCACGGCGCGCAGCTCGTCCGGCGTGGCGGTGCCGAAGCCGAAGAACTCCAGGTAGGCCGGGATCATCTCGAACAGCATGTCGGTGCCGACCTGGAACGGGCAGCCCTTGGCCTGGGCGGCGGCGAGCAGCGGCGTGATCGCCTGCTTCATCACCACTTCGCCGACGAAGGTGGTCGGCGCCACGCGGTCCATGTCGAAGGGCAGCGGATCGTCCGCCTTCATACCCAGCGGCGTGGCATTGACGATCAGGTCGAAGCCAGCCGGATCGTTCGAGCCGATGCTGACCTTGAGTTCAGGGTAGTGGGTGACGAGGCGTTCGGCGAGGCTCTTCGACGACGCTTCGAAGTTGTCGAACAAGGCCATCTCGGCGACGCCGGCAGCAGCCAGTGACGCAGCAATCGCACAGCCCACGCCACCGTTGCCGGACACCAGCACGCGCTTGCCCTTCAGCTCGAAGCCCTTGCGCAGCACACCGCGTACGAAGCCGGCGCCGTCGAACTGGTCGCCGAGCAGCGTGCCGTCCGGACGCAGCAGGATCGCGTTGCAGGCACCGGCGACACTCGCGGTGGGCGTCACTGCATCCACCAGCGACATGGTGGCGACCTTGTGCGGCATGGTCACCAGCGCACCGCGCAGGTTGGTCATCTTGCGCAGCGTCTGGATCGCCGCCGGGTAGTCCTCGGGCTTGACGCCCATCGGCATCACCACCGCGTCGATGCCCTTCGACTCGAACCACGGGTTGTAGATCATCGGTGCCTTGAAGGCTTCGGTCGGGTAGCCGAGGTGGGCGATGACGGTCGTTTTGCCACTGATCATGCGTGTCTCCTTTTTATCCGGGGGAAGGCAGCGACGTCCGTTGGCCCTCTCTGGGCGGAAAGCCGGCGGTGCATCGCGCCGTTGCGGCCAGGCCCGGAACACCCCGGGCGACGCAACATGGAGCGCAGCTTAGCGACGCGGACACACCGGCAAAATCCGCCAAATGCCGGTCTCGGGCGATTAACGCACCGGACTGCGCGACAATCGCCCATCTTGGATTCTGCATCGCAGCAACGCTCAGCGCAGGGGGACCGTCAGTTCCCGGATCACGGCTGCGGTGTCCGGACGCACGCCGCGCCACCAGACGAAGGCCTCGGCCGCCTGTTCGACGAGCATCCCGACGCCATCCGCCAACCGCGCCACGCCGGCCTGCGCCGCCAGCCGGAGAAAGGGCGTGAGGCCCTTGCCATACGCCAGCTCGTAGGCCAGCCCGGCCGGTGCGAACACCGTCGCGGGCACGGGCGGCAGCTCGCCGCGCAGGCTCGCCGACGTTGCATTGACCACCAAATCGAAGCCCTCGCCCGCGAGTTCGTCGTAACCCGCCGCCCGCAACGCCCCCTGCCCGGCCACGCTGGCGGCCAGGTCGACAGCCTTGTCCCGGCTGCGGTTGGCGATCACCAGCTCCCGCGGCCCGGCCGCCAGGAAGGGCAGCACGGCCCCGCGTGCCGCGCCGCCAGCGCCGAGCAGCAGCACCCGCTTGCCGGCCAGCAGCAGGCCCAGGTTGCGCTGGATGTCATTCAGCAGACCGACGCCGTCGAAGTTGTCGGCAAGGATCCGTCCGTCCTCGAACTTGAGCGCATTCACCGCGCCCGCCAGCCGGGCCCGCTCGCTCGGCGCGTCCGCCAGCTCGAAGGCCTGCAGCTTGAAGGGGGCGGTGACGTTCATGCCGCGCCCACCCGTCGCGCAGAAGGCAAGCACGTCGTCGGCGAAAGCGTCGAGGCGGCCCTCGATGGCGCTGTAGTCCAGCACCTGGCCGGTGGCCTGCGCAAAACTGCGATGGATCTGCGGCGACTTGGTATGACTGATGGGATTGCCGATGACGGCATAGCAGTCGATCATCACGCGGCCTCCCCGGCAGCCAGTCCCGCCACCGCCTCTTCGGCGCACAGCACACCATCCCTGAACAGGGTTTCGATGTCATCTTCGGCATAGCCCAGCCCTGCGGCGATCTGGCGGTTGTGCTGCCCCAGCAGCGGCGCCGGCACGCTCTGCGTGATGTCGCAGCCGGAGAAGCGGTACGGCAGGCCGGGCAGCTGCACCTTGCCGAGCACCGGGTGCTCCTGCTCCACCAGCATGCCGCGAGCGACCACCTGCGGGTCGGCCAGCACCTCATCAATGCGCTGCACCTTGGCACAGGGCACGTCAATGGCATCCAGTTGAGCCAGGCAGTCGGCCACGTTGCGGGCCGCCACCCAGGCGCGCACCACCGGCAGGATCTCCAGGCGATGTTCATTGCGGCCGGCGGCGCTGTGAAAGCGCGGATCGGCCGCCAGGCCGACCGGCCCACCCTGCCCTTCGATCAGCCCGGCCAGGCGCTTCCAGGCCTCGTCCACCTGGGCGGCGATGACCAGGTTGCCGTCGCGGGCGGCGAAGACCCCGTACAAGGTCGAGTTGGGCAGGTCGTGGCCACTCTGCTCGGGCACTTCGCGGCCGCCGGACAGGGTGTAGGCCTGCACCGCGTATTCGTGCATCGATACCAGGCAGTCGTACAGGGCCAGGTCGATATGCTGGCCGCGGCCGGACTTCACGCGGCCGAGCAACGCCGCGCACACCGCGGCGACGCCGGTGGTGCCGGTGTACATGTCACCCAGGGCGATGCGCAGCAGTGGCGGCGCCTCGCCGGGGGTGCCGACCATCTGCATGATGCCGCTCTTGGCCTCGGCGATGAGGCCGAAGCCGGCCCGGTGGGAATCCGGCCCACTGTGGCCATAGGCGGACACCGAGCAATACACCAGCCCCGGGTTGCGCGCCGACAGTTCCGCGTAGCCCAGCCCGAGCTTGTCCAGCGCACCCGGCCGGTAGTTCTCGACGAACACGTCGGCGCCGTCAACCAGCTTGTGGAGCATCTCCAGGCCGCGCGGGTCCTTCAGGTTGATGCACAGGCCCTGCTTGCCCATGTTCTGCTGCAGGAAGTAACCGCTCTGACCACCGACGAAATAGGCGTGCTGGCGCCCGGCGTCGCCGCCGCCGGGACGCTCGACCTTGATCACCTCCGCCCCCAGCGCGGCCAGGCTGCGGGACAGGTGCGGACCGGCCAGGAAGTGGCTGTAGTCGATGACGCGGATGCCTTCGAGGGGAAGATTCTGGCTCATCACCGGGCCTCCTCCTGCGCGGACTCCCAGCCCGGACGGCGCGGGATCATCAGGCGATGCTCGCCCTTCTGGACGACCTCGCCGCGCTGGTTGATCAGCTCGGACGGCAGGATCACGATGCCCCAGCCCGGCTTGCTGTTCGACAGGCGCGCCTCACCGACGCGGAACTGCACATGCACGCAGTCGCCAAGCTTGATCGGCGCGACGAAACCCCACTCCCAGCCGAGGGACATGCCCGGCACGAAGCGGTAGTCGGCGATCGTCTTCAGGCCGTCGGCGATGGACAGGCCGAACAGCCCGTGGGCCACGCGGGTGCCGAAGGGCGTCGTGCGGGCATAGTCCTCGTCGGTATGTACCGGCGTGTGGTCGCCGGTCAGGTCGGCGTAGGCCATCACGCGGGCCTCGGTGACTTCGTAGCTGGGGCTGGTGCAAGCATCGCCGACGCGGGCGTCGTCCCAGTAGCGTTCGTAGATCTCGTTGCTCATGGAGGTCTCCTCGGGGCGACTCGTCGGTGCCCCCGGGTTTGTCGGTATGGAATTGGGAAAAGACGGCGGGCGGATCAGGCGCGGGGCTGGACTGCCAGCGCCTGGCCGACGCTGCCCGGCGCGGCCTGGATCA
>Ga0265332_10001874_pt1 | contig 11182 bp, 9 predicted proteins | sample 41926metaG_FD_202084 | JGI IMG/M metagenome (GOLD analysis project Ga0265332, IMG submission 202084) | Rhizosphere microbial communities from Carex aquatilis grown in University of Washington, Seatle, WA, United States - 4-19-26 metaG | ecosystem: Host-associated > Plants > Roots > Rhizosphere >...
GCATGATGATCATGTCCACGTAGCTGGAGAAGGTGCGCACGGTGTCCTCGGGGGTTTCGCCTTTCACCTCGGAGGAGGTGGAGGTGTCGCGGATCTCCGATGTTTTGATCCCCAGGATATGGCATGCGTTCAGGAACGACATGAAGGTGCGCGTGGAGGGCTGCACGAAATAGAGCATGGCGCGCTTATCGGAGAGGAGGTTCCCCACGTGGTCGGCGCCGTCTTTTTTCTGGGTGACCGCGCGCAGCGTGTCGGCGGTCTTGAAGAGGTGTTCCAGCAGTTCGCGGTTGAGCTGCTGGGCGAACAGGCAGTCGTAAAGGCGGCCGTCGCTGGAGAAGTACGGGATCTTTTCGGAGATGGGACGGGGATAGAAATTCTCCCAGTCCGGCTGCACGCTGGTCATTTCCTGGGTTCTTTGCATGTGGGTTCCTCCTGGATTTAAAATGCGCTCAAATCTTGTTGAGGTCGGTCCGATGGCTGACAGGGTCATGGGCTCGGCGGGCACCGCGTCGCGCACACCGTGCGCGCGCTCCTCTCTCGGCCGCCGCGCTTACGCAAGCGGCGGCCTCCGACAGGGCCCGCCGAACCCATGACCCTGTCATCCACCGGAGAGCTTTTCTAGTATTAAAGAACTGGATCGCGTTTTAAAAACCACTCGTCAGGGCTGAATTTTTTTGACAAGGTCCAGGAGGACCAGCTGGTTGTTGCGGCCCAGCTTCACTTTGGCTATTACGGAGCCGGAACGCGCGTCCTTCAGCGGGTTATTCTCGTTGATAAAAAAGCTCTCTATTCCGTAAATGGCCGAGTTGCGGCCGAAGAAACCGGGCCGCGGGGTGGCATGAGCCCAAACCGCCGCGCCGAAGGGGGCGGTTTTGGCGCAGTCCGTTGCCTCATAGACGTGTACGGGGCCGTTCTCGGTATTGACGGTCCTGCCCCGGTCTTCCAGCTTTACGAAGAAGGACAGGGCGGTGCTGGAGACGGTCGGGCAAGTTCCGGCCTGGGGGCTGGAGATATCGTAGTTGAGCGCCACGAATTTCCCGCTCAGCAGGTCGCGCGGGTCCACGGGGCGGGTCTCCAGGTAGAATTCTGGGGAGGCGGAGTTCTTCGAGGAAAGGAGGTAGCCGCCCCAGGCTATGAAAAGGACCAGCTGAACTCCGAAGACTATGCGTAATTTGTTCATTTCTTCACCGAGTCTATCAGGGCTTTGCGGCCCCGGTTCACGAAATAGGCTAGCGCGGCGAAGGCCAGCCCCGTGGCGATAAAGGCCAGGCCGCTCTTGAGCAGGCCGCCGAAGATGTCCACGAAGCGGGTCACGGCGGTGAGGATTATTACCAGCACGCCCCTGTTGATAAGTTTTTCATCGGAGTTTTTCGCCCCGCTCACGATGCAGCCCGCGCCGAAGGCGGCCAAGATCAGGTTGGCGATGACCGCCAGTATTTTCGCCGAGCCCTCGTTGGCGTCAAAGAGCAGGAAGGCGGCTAGCATGGAGGCGGCCAGCAGGCCCTTGGCCAGGTAGTCTTCGGTTTTTCCCTCCGGCAGGACGCGCTGCCTGCGTACGGCGAGGGTTATCAGGGCCGCGCCCAAAGCCGCCCAGGCGAGAATGGCGCCGGCGGCCGTATCGGTGGAGCCGGAACCGTAATAGTCGTGCGTCCGATAATGCCAGAAAAAGGTCATGGCGTAAACGGCCGCCGTCCAGACGGTCAGCGGCAGACCGGCCCCGCGGGAACCTTCTTCCTCGCTGGACCAGGCAAGCCACAGCACGGACAGCGACATGCCGGCCAGGAGGATGAGGGCTTCGGTACGGAGCCGTATCGCCGTGTCGGCGACAAGCATGAAGAAAAGCCAGGCGATCCCGGCGCCGAGCGGCCGGCCCAGTTTTTTTCCGGGATAAAGGGCGATGCCCGCCGCCAGGACCGCCAGGGCCAGGGCCCAGTGCCAGAGCGGCTGCGCGGTCTGGTTGTAATGCACGGTCAGGGAAAGAACGCTGGAAGCGCCCAAGGTGCCCCAGTAGAGCGAAGCGAAAAGCAGTAGCGAGCACAGGTACGCGGCCAGCGGGCGTTTCGACAGCAGCGCCAGCGGGGCGGAAAGAGCGGCCCAGGCGAGGTACGGCTTCACCGGGTCCCCGCTCAGGTTGAAGATCTGCGCGTAAAGGCCGATGCCCAGCACCGGCATGAAAAACCAGAGCGTTTCCAGCGGGATGACGGCGGCCGGTTTTTCTTCGAGCCGCAGGGAGGCCTCGGCCGTTCCGGCGAAGAGCAGCAGGAAGGCGCCCATCTTGACTATGGCCCCGATCTTGTCCCAGTTGTGGGCCGCTACCAGGATCACTCCCAGGGCGATGAAGAGACCGGACGCGGCGGCTATCCAATGCACCGCTTTAAAAGCCCCGAAGGTGCGGCGCGAATAGGCGCGCTCCCACACGCGGCCGGCCTGCTCGGGCGTGATAATGCCCTCGGACGCCGCTCCGGCTAGGTCCGTTTTGAGTTTTTTGAAGTAGGCCATGTTTATCCCCATCTCAATTATATTAAAAAACGGAGACGCCTATTTTATAGAATTGAGACATGCATGACCGTGAAAGGCTGATAACCATAGCGGGCTGGACGGCTTTCGCCCTCGCCTGCTCGGCTTTTTTCCTGCCGGTCATAAACCCCGACCTTTTCTGGCACCTTTCCGCCGGCAGGTACACTCTGGCGCACCTGGGCCCGCCGCACGTGGATTTCCTTTCCTGGCCGCTTTACGGCACAGAATGGGTGGATTTCGAATGGCTGCCGCAGGTCTTTTATTACCTTATATATAAAGCCGGCGGTTTTGCGGCCCTGCTTTTCTTCAAAGCCCTGCTGCTGGTCTTAACCCTGCTGGTCTTCAGGGCCACCGCCCTGCTGTACGGCCGCCGGGGCGCTATTGTGGCCGCGCTGCCGTTCTTCGCGGCGGCGATAGTGACCAACAGCGACCTGCGGCCCGAGAACTTCAGCCTGCTTTTTTTCTCCTTAACTCTCTACTGCCTGGAGCGGTGCCGCCTGTACGGCATCCCGGCAAGATGGAAGGTCCTGGCGGCCGCCGCCGTCTTCTTCGCCCTGTGGACGAACCTCCACGCCGGCTTCCTCTACGGGCTGGCGCTGATCGGCCTTTACGCCGCCGGGGAATTTTTCGAGGAGGAGCTGCCTTTCGTCTACGGCAAGGCGCCGTTCGCCCGGCCGGAGAAAAGCCTCAGGTACCTGGAGGTTTTTTTCGCGGGCCTGGCCGCCAGCCTCGTAAATCCGTACGGGTGGAAGATCTACTCGGTGATAGCCAACCACCAGAAGTACAGCGCCACGCTGCAGGAATATATACAGGAATGGAACACCTTCGACCTGATGAATATTTACCAGTGGCCATACGTGCTGGCGCTGGCCGGCGTGCTGGGCTGCCTGGTGTTCTTCCTGCTGAAGCGCCGGCACGTGGTCTACACGCACCTGGCGGCCCTGCTGTTCTTCGTCTGGGCCTCGGCCAACCACGCCCGGCATATCCCGTTCTTCATCATCACCGGGCTGGTGTATACGCTTTCCCTCCCCTGGCAGGACCTGCGCATCCCCGGCCTGAAGCGCATGGCGGCCTTCGCGGCGTGCCTTGCGGTCATGGGTTGGTTCTACAGCGCCTATATCTGGACGCAGTATACCGGGCAGGCCACGGGCTTTAAGTGGGGATCGCAGGGCCTGGCGTCCTTCCTGCGCGTGAATAAGGCGGAGCTTTCGGGCCTGAAGCTCTTCAACCCGTGGGGCTGGGGCGGCTGGCTGGGCTGGGAGCTGGCGCCGGACTACCGCGTCTTTATCGACGGACGTTATCTTTTCCACGATAAAATAACGGAAGTGGTGGACGTGCGCGACGGCCCGGACAAATGGCGGGCGCTGGTGGATAAGTACGCTTTCGGCCTGATGCTGATAACGCTGGACGAACCCAAGGTGCCGGTGAAACAGAAACTGGCCGACGGGAGCGAAACCATGTTCTGGCGGCCGGCCTACCTGTTCTACCTGCCGCGCCGGGACTGGGCCGTGGTCTACTGGGACAACGACGTGGCCGCGCTGGTGCGGCGGACGGCGGCGCCGGCGGCCTGGCTGGCGGAACACGAATTCAGATACCTGCGTCCCGCCGATACCATGAACCTGGTGGCCCCCACGCTCGGCGGCGAGGTCCCGCTGGCCCTGCTGAAGGCCGAAATGCAGCGCTATCTTAAGAACCACCAGGCGGGCAACGAGGACTCTTTGAACACCGGGGTCATCCGGTTCGTGGGCGAACTGGAAAAACTGTGCGGGCGCAAGGGGGCCAGGTGCGCGAAATAATAGGCGAGGTCAGGGCGCACCCGCTGGCGCTGTTCGCGGACTTCAGGCGGCTCTTCCTCGGCAGGGTCATCTACGCCGTGGGCGACAAATTCTTCTCCATCGCCATAGCCTGGTGGGTGCTTTCCACCGCGGGTGAGAACTCCAAGTTCCACCTGGGCCTGATCATGGCGGTGAACGTGCTGCCGGTGATAGTGTTCGGTCCGCTGCTGGGCACGCTTTCCGACCGGTCGAATAAAAGGCGCGTGATGCTTTCCGCCGACGCGGCCCGCGGCCTGCTGGTGCTGGCCCTCGCCGCGCTGCTGCGGAGCGGCCGCCTGAACCTGTACTGGCTCTACTCCATCTGTTTCCTCATCTCGGGTTTCGGCCCGCTGTTCGAGTCGGCGGTGGCGGCGTCCATCGTCACCCTGACCTCGCCCGAGAAAATGCCGCAGGCCGTGGCGGCCGACTCCTCCGTGCTGCAGCTCTCCAACGTTGTGGGCTCGGCGCTGGGCAGCGTGCTGATGGCCGCGGTCGGCGTGGCCGGGGCTTTCCTTTTCAACGCGGCAGGCTACGCGGCCTCCTTCGCGGCGGTGTGGGGGATAAAGACGGGGCTGGAACCGCAGGAGCGGGTGGACAGCTCGTTTATCGGGGAGTTCAAGGAAGGTCTGGCTTACACCTTCGGCAACAAGCCGGTGCTGTGGCTGATCCTGACCTTCGCCACCTTCAATTTCTTCGTGTCGCCAATCCTGATCCTGATCCCGATGATAGTGAAGTTCACGCTGAAGGAATCCGTGACCTGGCTGGCCATCTTCGAGACCTTCTTCGCGCTGGGTTCGGCCGCGCTGGCGGTCTCGCTGAGCTTCAAGAAGGCTTACGGCAACATTTACGGGTGGTTCTTCGGCTCGCTGCTGCTGATGGGCTTAAGTTTCGGGGGGCTCTATTTCGCGGGGAATAAATATGCGGTCTGCGGCCTGCTGTTCGCGGCCGGCGCCTCGCTTGGGGCAGGCAACACGGTGGCCATCACGTTGTTCCAGACCATCGTGCCCGACGAGATGAAGGGGCGCTTCTTCTCGGTGCTGACCACGCTGGCCTACGCGGTGATGCCGCTGGCCTTCATGGTCAACGGCCTGCTGGCGGAAAAATTTTCGGTGGGTTTCTGCATAGCCGCGAACTCGGGAGCCGTGCTCGCGCTTTCCTTCGTCATCCTGCTGCTGCCCCGGGTCGCGACGGAAGCCTGACTCAGGCCTTCACTATCCGGGTGTTCGTCAGCAGGTCGTGCCAGGTCCGGTGGTCCTTTTCCCAGATAGCCCAGAAATAACCCAGCCCCGCCGGGAGGGCCGAGACGACGCCGAGGACGGCGCGCCAGAAGGCCTTTTTCGGGGGGAGTCCTGTATCCAGGTCTATCAGCTTCAGATGCATGATCATCATGCCCGGGGTGGCTCCCTTCTTCTTCACGAACATGCTTTGGTAGACCGCCCAGAACAAGGCCGTGAACAGCAGTCCCGAAAGACCTCTGAAGAGAAAGTGATAGATCACTGCGAAGAGAAAGACGTCGATGAAAAGCGCCGCGGCCCTGGGCTGGATGTCCGCGGGCTGGAATACGGGCGCCGGGGCGGCCGCGGGCAGGACCGCCGCCGGGGCCGGCGAGGCGGGCTGGTCCGCTTCGGGCGCCGGCTCGGGCGGCTGGGAGCCCACCGGGACTTCTCTCAGCACGCGGAAAACCTTTATCTTCTCGGGGATGCCCCTGAACTGCCGGTAGCCGATCTCGCTGGACGGCACCTCTTTCTTGTTCATGGACAGGTAGACCGATTCGGTGAAGAAGACCTCGCCGGCCTCGGTTATGCTCTCCAGGCGTGAGGTGATGTTGACGGCGTCCCCGTAGATGTCCCCGTCGTCGTGCACGGCCACTTCTCCGGAATTGATGGCGATACGGATCTCTATCTTTTCCCGCTGCGGCCTGGCCGAGTTGTGGCCTTTAAGCACGCCCTGGATCTCCACGCCGCAGATCACGGCGTCGGTGGGGCTGTTGAAAGCCACCAAAAAAGCGTCCCCTATCGTCTTGACCAGGCGGCCGTGGAATTTTTCTATCACGGGGAGTACGAGCTCGCGGTGCTTGGACAGCAGTTCCTGGGTCTCGGCCCTCGAAGAGCTCGCGGTCTTCGACGTGAAGCCCTTGATGTCAGTCAGCATTATCGCGATGTTCCTGGTTTCCATTTGTCCTCCGCGCTGATGTCAGGCCGGGTTCGGGATATCTATGAACTCGGTCTTTACCCTGAATTTCTTCTCCAGCACCGCCGCCAGGGCCATTACGCCGGGCTTCTCGCTGTTGTAGTGGCCCGCGGCTATGAAATTGGAGCGGGTCTCCCTGGCGTATTCCTGCGTCGATTCGGAGACTTCCCCCGTGATATAGAGGTCGAGCCCGGCCTGCACGGCCTGGTCGAACATGCGGGCGGCGCCGCCGCTTATCGCGCCTATGGTGCGGATGTTCTCTTTGCCGAAGCGGAAGCACAGCGGCTCGGCATCCAGCGTTATCGCCAGCGCCGCGGCGATGTCGCCCATGGCCGCGGCTTTCGGCAGCGTCCCACTGAAGCCGATGGTTTCCCCGTCGTAGCGGCCGAACGGCTTTATCTTACCGGCCCCGAGCAGCTTAAGCAGCTGCGCGTTGTTGCCCGCTACTGCGTGCTTGTCCAGCGGCAGGTGCCAGGCGCAGAATGAAAGGTCGTTCTTGACCAGTGTCTCCAGTTTGCGTTTGAAAGGGCCGGTGAAAGGCTGGGAGCGGCCCCAGAGCAGGCCATGGTGGACTATCAGCATGTCCGCCCCGCAGGCGGCGGCGCGCTTGATGCATTCCAGCGAACCCGAAACGCCGAAAGCTATTTTTTTCACTTCAGGCCGGCCCTCATACTGCAGGCCGTTCTGCGACGAATCCTTGATTTTCCCCGACTCCAGGTACGAATCCGTGAAAGAAACTATCTTATCCCTGTCGGCCATTGCCCCTCCCGTTAGTTCTCAGCGAACCCTGACCGCGTAGATGTAGCCGTTGGAGACATCGGAGGCTATGTAGTCGGTCACGGTAAATGTGTTATCGCCCTTGGGCGCCAGCATGAGCGCCGCGTAGCCCCACAGCAGCGGGTTGCCGATCATCGTCGCGCGCGGCACGCTCAGGATGACGGCGCCGTTCTCGGCCCGGGGCTTGAAGGTCCCGGCCGCGGCGGGGCCTTTTTGCGTGGCCGTATAGAGGACCGCGTTCGCCGGGGTGATCTCCAGGGCGTATTCCCAGGCGTCTTCGGGGAACATCCGGAACGGCCGGCCGTCCAGGAGCCGGGAGCTGCCGGCGCGGGGCCGGTGGTTTATGTCGATATAAAGGTCTATCCGTATGTGGGCGAAACCCGAAGGCAGGCGCCTGGGGTTGTCCAGTTCCAGCGGCGAGAAAGAGAAGGTCAGCGTATCCGTGTCAGCTTCCACCTTGAAAGAGGAAAGCTTCCAGACCTTGTACGGGTCCGCGGTCCTGGACAGCAGGCCTGTCTGCGCGGGGATCTCCGGCTTGCGGCTCACGTTGGAGATCTCGAACCCTGAGGTGCTTGTCTTTATCCGCAGCTTCTCGGCTTCCTCCGGCGCGGCCGCCGCGTCGGCCAGGCTTGAAAAGACCCAGGACGGGGGCGCTTGCTGCATCATGCGGTAGGCGTTGCCCAGTGTATTGCGTATCTCTATTTCGGCTTCGCTCGCTGCGTCCGGGTCTCCGGAGGCCAGGGTCAGCAGCTTGCCGCCGTCCTCGGCCGAGAAATATTCGGAGAAGGCGGGTTTGGCCGCCTTGTAATCGCCCTGGCTGGCGTTCAGGTAGAGCATCAGGTCGGAGCGGGTCTTGGCGAACGCGGCCAGCGCCCCGGCCTGGGAGGGCGTGGAGGCCCAGGCCGTGTAGTCGCCGCTCCAGGGGGAGGCTAGGGCGGACAGCTCCTCCGGGACGGCCCGCGTGGAGACTGCCAGTTTCAGGGCTTCCGAAACGGTCAGCCTTTTCTGCGGGGACGAGGCCTTGAGCTCGGCGGCCAGCGCGGACCGCAGGCGCGCCGGGTCGGTTTCGGCGGTTTCGTCGAAAACCACGAAAGGGGCGTTAGCGGCGGAGGTGGAGAACCGCACGAAGGGCACGGCGCAGACGCCGTCGGCTTCGAAGACCGCGGCGGCGGTGGAGGCTATCGGGCCGGTCGCCAGCCACTTCAGGCCCAGGGCCTTGGCCAGGGGAAAATAGTCCGCGGCCAGGCCGCCGGGGGGGGAGACGAAGCCCTCGGGGTTCAGTTTGAGGGCTTTGAAGGCGGCCTCTTTGGCCATGCCCAGGCGCGCCGCCAGAAAATAGCGGTCGCTGGTGAAGGCCGCGGTGGAGGCTTTGCCCTGCCAGCGTACTTCCGGCGCGGCGGGGTAGTAGAGCAGCGGCAGCGGGGGATCGCCGGCCGGGCGCAGCGCAAGCTCCAGTCGGCCGTCCTTCTGCAGTTTCTTAATGCGCTCTTCCAGGCCTTTTGGGAGTTCGTCGAAAGCGGCCGTAAGGCGCAGGTCCTTTCCCGTTTCCAGTTCTGAGATTATATCGCCGGCGCCCTGCTGGCCGGCCGGGATCCACAGCAGGGCCTGCTGTGCCGCGCAGGGCAGGGCCGTCAAAAAGAACACGGCCGAAGCCGCGATGAATGCGTGCGTGTTTCTCATTTTATTTTACCGTCAGGATGGAAACTTTGCGGCCGGCATCCGGTTCCGTGTCCGGGTTCAGCGGGTCCAGCACGTCCTGGCCGTCCACGCGGCAAAGATACTTGTAACGGCCCGGCGGCAGCGGGAGCAGCGCCTCCCAGAGATCCTTGCCCTTTTTCGCCAGCGGCAGCGCGTCGGGATCCCACTTGTTGAAGTCGCCGGCTATCTTCACTTCTTTCGCGCCGGCTATCTTCACCGAAAATTTAACGAAGCGCAGTTCCGGCTGCGGCGGTTCCTCGGTCCGTTCGGAGCGCGGGCGGGTGGGGGGGAGCATCCCGGTCCTGGACGGTTTAACGTTGGCCACGCTCCAGTGCCCGACGAAGGAGAAGTATTTTTTTATGGCGTTGTTGAAAATGACGCTCGGCACGCTGACCAGCGCGAAGGCGGCCGCCGCGACCAGCATCAGCATGGCTTTTCTTTCGATCACTGCGCTTCCTCCGCGTCCAGCCTGGGCCTTACCCGCGGTTCCGCGCCGAGGTGGCGGGCCAGGGTGGTGAAGTTCTCGATATCCACGCCGTTGCCTTCCACCGCGGTCACGAAGGCTTCCGGCAGCAGCAGGGAGGCCTCGCGGATGAACTCTTTTACTTTTTCGAAACCCGAGGCGCCCCAGGGTTCCATCGGCCGCATGATGGCGGCCCACTGCGCGGGATCGGCGGTATTAAGGCTTACGTGCACGGAATCTATCAGGCCCTTCATCTCGGGCACGACGTTGCGGCCCCAGACGGCGTTGGCCAGGCCGTTGGTGTTCAGCCTGATGCGCAGATTGCGCGGGACGGGCTCGGCGCGCCCGTGCCTGATCATGCGGGCGGTGGCGAGCAGCGCCTCCAGGCGCATGGTGGGCTCGCCGTAGCCGCAGAAGACCAGTTCGTCGAAAGGCCGGGCCGTCCACTGTTCTTTTGAAAGGGAAATGACCTCGGCCGGGGAAGGTTCGGTCCCGCCCAGGTTCAGGTTGCTGCCGCGGTAGTCCATTTTCCAGGCGTTCTTCACGCAGAACACGCAGGCCGTGGGACAGCGGTTCGTCAGGTTGACGTACAGCCCGGTCTTATAGCGGTAAACGATGACAGGTTTGGAAATTTCCATTTTTGCTCTTCATTATTCTATCATTTAGGAATGAGGATTTTGGCCATCCGATGAGCATATTCCCGAACACAGCTCCGGGCCGGATACTGGTGGCCTCCAACGCTTTCAAGGGGACGCTTACGGCCGCTCAGGCCTGCGCCGCCATGGCCGCGGGGGCGCGCAGGGCTTTTCCCGGGGCGCGCATAGAAGAACTGCCGGTGGCCGACGGCGGCGACGGGCTGGTGGACGCGCTGGCGCCGGTGCTGGGCGGCAGGATCGTTACCAGCCGGGTGGAGGGACCGCTCGGCGCCGCGGTGGATGCGCGCTGGCTTAGGGCCGGCCGGACCGCGGTGGTGGAAATGGCGGAGGCCTCGGGGCTGCGCCGCCTGGGCGCGGCAAAACTCCGCCCGCTGGACGCTTCCACGCGCGGCGTGGGGCAGCTCATGCTGGCCGCGGCCGCGGCCGGCGCTTCGGACATCATCGTGGGCCTCGGCGGCAGCGCTTCCAACGACGGCGGGGCCGGCTGCGCGGCCGCTTTCGGTTTTTCGCTGGTGGACAGCGCCGGTCGGAGCATCGTGCCGGGGGCCCGGGGGCTGGCGGAGCTGGAGGCCATCTTCCCCGGCCGGGCGCGCGCCCGGCTGCGGGGCGTGAAGGTCACCGGCCTCGCGGACGTTAAGAACCCGCTTTGCGGCCCGCTGGGCTCGGCGCGGGTCTTCGGGCCGCAGAAAGGGGCCGGCGCCCGGGAAGTGAGGTTCATGGAGCGGGCCCTGCTCAACTATGCGCGGGTAGTAAAGGAATGTCTCGGCATAAACGTCGCGCGCCTGCGCGGCGGGGCTGCGGCCGGAGGTCTGGGCGCCGGGCTGGCGGCTTTTTTCGGGGCGGAGCTGGACGACGGCTCGGCCTACGTGCTGGGTCGCCTCGGTTTTGAAAGTAAACTGGCCCAAGCGGACCTGGTGCTGACCGGAGAAGGCTGTTTTGACGGCCAGACCTTTTACGGCAAGGCTCCCGGCGCGGTCATTGCCGCGGCCCGCAGGCTGGGGAAGCCCGTAGTGGTGGCCTGCGGCCGGTCGCTTCTGGCCCGCAGGACCGGCGTCTTCCGGATCATA